>WNGD01002139.1_pt1 | contig 22916 bp, 17 predicted proteins | sample 5400671 | NCBI WGS metagenome assembly WNGD01 (sample SAMN13153369, study PRJNA577476) | soil metagenome | isolation source: 40 cm soil or saprolite under grassland replicate 2 | place: USA:California | collected 2016-06-15
TGGCGCGGTCGAACGGAGGCAAGGCGAAGGCGTTCTTTCGTGCCAATCCTTCCGGTGCCTTCGACCAGTATCTGCAGGACATCCAAAAACTCCCACTCATCAAGGATCCCGCTGAAGAACGCCGCCTGGCGCGACGCGTCCAGCGGGGCGACGAAAAAGCCGCCGAGCGACTCGTCACCGCCAACCTCCGATTCGTCATCTCCTACGTCAAGAAGTATCAGGGTCACGGCCTCGACCTCTCCGAGCTGGTCGCCATCGGGAACGAGGGGTTGCTCAAAGCGGTGAAGAAGTTCGATCCCGATCAGGGCGTGAAGTTCATCTCGTATGCGGTGTGGTGGGTGCGTCAAGCGGTTCTGAAGGCGCTCGCCGAGCAGACCCGCAGCGTGCGCATCCCGCTGAATCAGAACTCGCAGCTGATCCGCATGAGCCGGACCGAGACCTACCTCTCGCAGGAGCTCGGCCGCGAGCCGACGGACGACGAGATCGCGATGGCGCTCGAGGACACGGTCGAGAACGTGCGCACTGCGCGCCGTATGACGGCGGCCGAGTTGTCGCTCGATGCACCGGTGGACCGGAGCGACAAAGACGCAGCGACGCTGGGCGAGCGCTTCGCGGGCCAGGAGGGCGGGGAGATCGAGGAGAAGACGGACGGCAAGCTGATGCGCGAGTTCATCGACCGCATCTTCCAGAAGTACCTGACCCCGCGTGAGCGCAAGATCCTCTACCTCTATTACGGCCTGGAAGAGGGCAGCGAGGCCATGACCCTCGAGAAGATCGGGGCGCTGATGGGAGTCACCCGAGAGAGAATCAGACAGATCAGGGAACGCGCGTTTGAGAAACTCAGAGAGTCTCCGGATGGACGAGCGTTGAAGGGGTTCTGGAGAGCGGCGTAGAGGGCGAGGTAGACGCCCAGGCGCCAAGACGCCGAGTGGATGAGAGATGCGAGTGGTCAGGAATAGCTCTTCCTGGCCACTTTTCGCTCATATCCACTCGGCGTCTCGGCATCTAGGCGTCTGCCTCACCGTCTACATACTATTAGGCATGGCTCGGGAACTCCCGATTTTTCCGCTACCGATCGTCCTTTTTCCAGGGGCTCCGCAACCCCTGCATATCTTTGAGCCCCGTTACCGCCAACTGCTCCAGGACTGTCTCACGGGCGACCAGCGGTTCGGCATCGCCTACGTGACCCCGGACGCGACGCCCGGGGCCGATCCCGCGCCGAGTCCGGGCGACGTGGGCTGCGTGGCCCTCATCCGCTCGAACCAGCCGCTCCCCGACGGGCGCTCCAACATCCGTATTGCGCTGCTGGATCTCGAGCACGCACCCGTACCGGGTCGCCGAGATCGAGGAATTCGACGATGACCCGACCGATGCGGCCGAGGTGAGCACACTCGCGGCGGATGTGCGGGAAGAATTCGGGCGCCTCGCGCGGGCGCTCGGCGTGCTGACCGAGCGGGAGGACCAGGAGATCGAGTTGCCGAGTGATCCGCAGCTCCTTTCGTTTCAGGTCGCGGCGTCGCTGGAGCTCGACGCACCGGCGAAGCAGGCGCTGCAGGTGATCCGGAGCACGAGCGCGCGGCTGCGCCAGCTCGCGACCGTGCTCGGCCCCGTCGCCGACGACGCCGAGCGCCGGGCCGCCGTGCGCGAACGGGCGCGGGGCAACGGGCGTGGCGGACGCCACCCCGAGATCGAGCGTACCACGTGACCGGCGGATCACTGGCGGCGGCGCTCGGCGAGATTGTCGGCGCGCGGCACGTGCGCACGGCGCTCCCGGAGCGGGTCACGTACGCGCGCGACGGCCTGCCGACGCACCGGCACGTGCCGGGCGTGGTCGTGCTGCCCGGCAACCGGGACGAGGTCGTCGCAGTCGTGCGGCTGCTCGCCGCGCTCGGCGTGCCGTTCGTGCCCCGGGGCGCGGGTACCGGCCTGTCGGGCGGCGCGCTCGCAGACGACGACGCTGTGCTGCTGGTGCTCACGCGGCTGAACCGCATCCTCGCGATCGACCCGAAGAACCGGATTGCGGTGGTGGAGCCCGGCGTCGTGAACGTGCGGCTCTCGGCCGCGGCGGCGCCCCACGGCCTGTACTACAGCCCCGATCCGTCGAGTCAGACCGCCTGCACCATCGGTGGCAACGTGGCCGAAAACGCGGGCGGGCCGCACTGCCTCAAGTACGGAGTGACGGCGACCCACGTGCTCGAACTGGAGGTCGTGCTGGCCGACGGGCAGATCGTGAACCTCGGCAGCGCCGGCGGCGAGCCGTGGGGCCCCGACCTGGTGGGGTTGTTCGTCGGCTCGGAGGGCAACTTCGGAGTCGCGACCCGCATCAGGGTGCGCCTGCTGCCGGTGCCGCGCGCCATCCGCACGCTGCTCGCCGACTTCAGCGCGCTGCGAACGGCCGGCGAGGCCGTGTCCGCCGTGATCGCGAGCGGCATCGTGCCAGCGGCCCTCGAGATGATGGACCAGTCGTGCATCAATGCCGTGGAGGATTCGGTGTACGCGGCGGGCTATCCACGCGATGCCGCGGCGGTGCTGCTGGTCGAGCTCGACGGCTCCCGTGAGGAAGCGGTGGCAGCGGACGCGGACACGATCGCCGGCATCCTGCGCGCGCACGGCGCGCGCAGCGTGCTCAGCGCCGCGGATGCGAAGCAGCGGGAGCGGTTGTGGCAGGGCCGCAAGAAGGCGTTCGGCGCCATGGGCCGCCTCTCGCGTGACCTCGTCGTCCAGGACGCCGTGGTCCCGCGCTCCTCACTCCCCGACGTGCTGGAGGCGATCGGCCGGATCGCCGCGGCCTACGGGCTCACCGTCAGCAACGTGTTCCACGCCGGGGACGGCAACCTGCACCCCAATATTTCGTTCGACGGGCGGGTGCCGGGCCTCAAGGCGCGGGTGGACCAGGCGAGCGGGGAGATCATGGCGGTGTGCATCGCCGCCGGCGGCACCATCACGGGCGAGCACGGCATTGGGCTCGACAAGCTGCGATACATGCCCCTCATTTTCGACGGGGACGCGCTCGCCGCGATGCGGGCCGTACGGCTGGTGTTCGATCCCCTCGAGCGGGTGAATCCGGGAAAGGTGGTGCCGATCCACGCCTGCCGTGAATGGTCAGGAGTGCGGAATGCGGAATTCGGAATGCGGAATAGAAGGTCGCGCGTCGATTCCGCATTCCACACTCCGCATTCCGCATTGGAATCATGAGCTTAGTCGACCGCGTGCGCGCGCTGCTGGGCGACGACGCCGTAGACGTCGCCGCGACGCGCGACGGCGTGCCGCGCGTCGCTCCCGGGTCGCCCGACGCCGTGGCGCTGCTGCTCGGCACCGCACGCGAGGAGGGGTGGCGCGTTCGCGTCGAGGGCGCGGGGACGTGGCTGCCGGTCGACGCTCCCGCCGACCTGGCGCTCACCACCCGCCGGCTCGACAAGGTCCCGGCGATCGAGCCGCAGGACCTCTCCGCGACCGCCGAGGCGGGCATCGGCTGCGATCTACTCCGCCAACAGCTCGCCGACCGTGGTACCTGGCTCGCGCTCGATCCGCCGGGGCTCGCCGGCCGCACGCTCGGCTCGGTGGTCGCGACGGCGACGGCGGGCCCATTGCGGCAGGGGTTCGGCCCGGTGCGCGACCACCTGCTCGGCGTCACCTTCGTCACCGGCGACGGCCGCCTGGTACACAGCGGCGGGCGCGTAATGAAGAACGTCGCGGGCTACGACCTCACGAAGCTCGCCGCCGGCGGGTTCGGGGCGTTCGGTGTGATCGTGCTGGCGCACCTGCGGCTCCGCGCCCTGCCGCGCGCCGACCAGACCCTGGTGCTGGAAGGGTCGCGCGAGGATCTGGCCCAGGTGGCCGAGGACATCGCCGCGGCGGCCGTGCAGCCGGCCGCGCACGAGCTGATGTCGCCGGCCCTGGCGCGCCGCGAGCGGTGGATGCTGGCGGTCCGCTTCGCCGGCTCGGCCGCCCTGGTGTCCGCCGAAGAAGCCGCGCTACGCGCCGCCACCGGCGGACGCTTCACCGCGTTGCGCGCGGACGAGGCGCACGCCCTGTGGATGCGCGCCGCCGAGAGCTTCGCCACACGGCCCGTGACGTTTCGCGTCGGCGCCCTCCCCGACTCGAGCGACGAGCTCATGGACCTGCTGCAGCACCAGGTAGGGGACGAGTGGGTCTCCGCCAGCCCCGGCACCGGCGCGATTCGCTGGGGCGGCGAGACCAGCGTGGACCGCTTGCGGCGGCTGCGCCGCACGTTGGCCGGCCTGGAAGTGCCGCTCACGCTGGAGCGGGCCCCATGGCCGGTGCGCTCCGCCGTCGGTCACTTCGGCGCCTACCGCGAGGGCGTAGGCCCGCTCGTCGCCGGGCTGCGGCGCACGTTCGATCCGGGCGAGGCGTTCGTGGTGGCCGTCGAAGGCACGGAATGACGGAGCGGGGCGGCTTCGAAGGGCTGGACTCCTGTGTGCATTGTGGCTTCTGTCTCCAAGCGTGCCCCACCTTCCTCGCGACCGGTGACGAATCCGACAGCCCGCGCGGCCGCATCGAGCTGATGCGCGCGCTCGAGGCGGGCGAGCTCGCGCCCGCCGATCCGGGGGTCGCGCTGCACCTCGACCGCTGTCTCGGCTGCCGCGGGTGCGAGCCCGTCTGTCCCTCCGGCGTCAGCTACGGCCGCGGCCTCGAGGCGGCCCGCGCGCTGCTGACGGAGCGCCGCGGCGTGTCACCGCTGGTGCGCGCGGCGCTCGAAGCGCTCACCGGCGCAGGCGCCGCACGCGTCGCGTACGCCCTCGCACGGCTGGTGAGAGCGACGGGAATCCCGCGGCGACTGGCGGGATGGGGGCGGGTGCGATTCGCGATGGGGATGCTCGCGGCGACGGCGCCGGAGGTTAGGGGAGGACGGAGGAGGTTAGGAAAGGTTGGGGGAGGTGCATCACGGAGTAACCTCCCCCAACCTCCCCCAACCTCCCCAACCTCCCCCGTCCTGTTGTTCCGAGGCTGCGTCATGGAGGGCCTCTTCTCCCACGTGCACGACGCCACGATCCGCACGCTCCAGGTGAACGGCTACGAGATACGCGAAGCCCCGGCCCAGGTGTGCTGCGGTGCGCTGCACGCACATGCCGGTCTGCGGGACGAGGCCCGGCGCCTCGCCCAGACCAACGTCGCCGCGTTCGGCGGCGACGATACGCCCATCGTGGTCAACAGCGCGGGGTGCGGCGCGATGCTGAAGGAGTACGGGCACCTGGTCGACGTCCCGGAGGATGGGCTCAGCTTCGCCGCGCGCGTGCGGGACGTGACCGAGCTCTTGGCCGAGCGCGGTCCGCGGCCCGGCGCGCCGCTCGATGTGACCGTCGCCTACGATCCTCCCTGCCACCTGCTGCACGCCCAGCGGATCGCCGAGCCGCCGGAACGGGTGCTGCGCGCGATCCCCGTGCTGCGCGTGATCTCCATGCCGGACGCGGTCCAGTGCTGTGGCAGCGCGGGACTGTTTACGCTGGTCGAGCCCGCGATGTCGCGCGCCGTCCTCGCGCCCAAGCTCGCCTCCCTCGCCGAGGCCCGGCCCCAAGTGGTGGCGACGGGGAACCCGGGGTGTCTCATGCAGCTCGGCGCGGGGCTCGCCGCGGCGGGGGTTCCCGCCTCGGCGCGCCACCCGGTCGAGCTGCTGGACGAGTCGTACCGGGCTGCGGGCTATTATGCTTGAGGAATGACGGAAGGGTTGCCGCAGGTCGCGCGGGTCGAGCCTGGTGAGGTCACTCCGGCGCTCGTCACCGCGCTGTACACCGGGGCGGTCATGTCGCCTGTCGATGTCGGAGTGGTGGCGCTCACGGGCCCCGGGGCCGTCACCTCCTTTCAAGGCCTGCTGACGAACGACATCGAGCTGCCCGGCGAGGGCTCGTTCGTGTACGGCGCGCTCCTCACCCCCAAAGGAATGATCGTCGTGGATGGCTGGGCGGCCCGGCTGGGCGCCACGGTGGGCTACACCGTGCCGGCGGACACGGGGGGACGCGACCGCGCGCTCGCGATCTTCACGCGCTCGGTGCCGCCGCGTCTCGCCCGCGTAACCGACCGCACCGCGGACGTGGTGGTTTATCGCCTGGCCGGTCCAAGCGCGCTCGCGGTGGCCGTCGCGGCGGGCCTGGAGGTACCGCCCGGCGCCGGTCGCGTGCTCCTCCGGCCCGACGGCGTGGAGACCGCGCGGGCCACCGAAGGGGCGCCGTTCGTTGTCCAGGTGACGGTGCCCGCAGAGGCGGCCGCCCTGCTGGCCGCCCGCTTGCAGGCTGCCGGCGCGGTGGCGACGGGGCCCGCTGCGCTCGAGCTGAGCCGCATCCTCGCGGGCTGGCCGCGTCTGGGTGCCGAAGTGGACGAGAAGACCATCCCCCAAGAAGTGCGCCTCGACGAGATCGGCGGCGTGTCGTACACGAAAGGCTGCTACACCGGGCAGGAGACGGTCGCGCGGCTGCACTTCCGCGGCCACGTCAACCGCCAGGTGCGCGGCCTGCTGTTCGATCCCGAGCCGCCCGCCGCCCCCGCCGAGGGCTGGAGCGCGGTCACCCACGTCGATCGCGACGTCGGGCGGGTGACCAGCCTGGCGTTCGTGCCCGAGACCGGGGTCGCCGGTGCGGGACGATGGATCGGCCTCGCGCTGATCCGGCGCGAGGTGGAGCCCGGCTCGGTGGTGCGCGCGTCCGGCCGCGACGCGCGCGTCGTCGACCTCCCCTTCACATTCCCGATCGCCGCGCCGGCATGACCGTGCTCGTCACGGGCGCGAGCGGGCTCGTCGGCAGTCATGTGGTCGAGGCCCTCGTCGCGCGGGGTGAGACAGTGCGCGCACTGGTGCGGCCGTCGAGTCGGGCCGCCGCAGTGCCGCTCGGGGCGGAGGCAGTCGCCGGAGATGTGACCGACCCCACGGTGTGGCAGCGAGCGGCGCACGGCGTCCGCGCCATCGTGCACGCCGCCGCCATCGTACAGCGGCGGGCCTCCTGGGAGCGGTACGTCGCGGTCAACGTCGAGGGCACGCGACTCGCCGCCGCCGCGGCCCGGGCGGCGCGCGCGCGGTTGGTCCACATCTCGTCCGTCGCGGTGTACGGCGGCTCGGCGGCCTACCCGTCCACACCCGATCGACGGGACGAAGATTTCCCGTTCCAGCCGATCGCCACCCCCGACTACTACGCCCGCAGCAAGCGCATGGCCGAGGACGTGGTCCGCGAGGCCGCGACGCATCGGGACCTCGATGTCGCGGCCCTGCGCCCGAACGTCATCTACGGGGAGCGGGACCGCTTGTTCACACCCCGCGTGATCGGCGCGGTGCGGCTCCCGTTCGTGCCCCAGATCGGTCCAGGCACGAACCGGTTGTCGTGCGTGTACGCCGGCAACGTGGCGGCCGCGGCCGTCGTCGCACTCGAGGCACCGCTGCGGGGGTTCCGCGCGTACAACGTGACCAGCGACGGGCCGCCCGCCCTGTCGCAGCGCGAGTTCTTCGCCGCGTTTGCGGCCGCGCTCGGTCGGCGCTACCGGCCGGTTCCGATTCCCAGCGCGTTTGCGGGCCTCGTGATCGGCCTGTTGACCGTCCGCCGCCTGGCACGCGCGGCGGTGTCCTTCGTCTCGGGCGAGAATCCCTACAGCGACGATCGCATTGGCGCCGAGCTCCAGTGGCGGCCGTTGACGCCGGCCCCCGAGGCCATCCGGCGCACCGTCGCCTGGTTTCTCGAAAACGAAAAGCCCGGGCACTAGTCCCGGGCATCGTTGCTCTCCTACCCTGCTCCCGTCTCCTACCCTGCTCCCACTTACGCCCGGCGCTTTTTCTTGGCGGCGGGCTTGGCGGCGGGCTTGGCGGCGGGCTTCGCTGTATCAGCCATCATCTTGTGCGACGTGTCGGCCATCATCTTGTGTGACGTGTCGGCCATCATCATGTGGGACGTGTCGACCGGAGTCTGCGTCGTCTGCTGCTGCGCGGGCTTTTGACACGCGCCCATCGCCACGAAGGCGAGGACCATTGCGAGACGCTTCATGCGGGCTCCTCTAGAGAAAAGAGTAGCGGTGCGGGGTTCGGCCGGGGGAAAACCTAGCGGCGGGCCCCCGGGAGTCAAGGCCGCGGCACGCCGCCGGGTGTATTAGCCCGCCATGACCGATCGCCGCAGCTTCGTCGCCTGGCTCGGTAGCCTGCCGCTGCTCCGCCGGCGCCGCTCCCTCTCTCGAGCCCCGATTCTCATCGAGGCGACCCCCACGGCGCTGTATCAGCAGCCCGATGGGCGCAACAACCTCGTGCGGGTCGCCGTGACGGGCCTCGACGCCCCGGCGGCGCGCGCCCGCCTGACCGACCGCCGCGGCACGCTCGTGGGGACGGCGGGACTGTTGCCGACCGGCGCGGGCCTGGCCGGCGAGCTCTGGGTTCCGCTTTCGCGGGCAGCCGGGGCGGAATTCCAGATCGACGTCGAGGTAGGCAAACAGCGCATCGGCGGCCGGCGCGTCCGACTCGCTCCGCCGCGGCGCTGGACCCTGTACTGGATCGCCTCGAGCCACACGGAGGTCGGGCTCACCGAGCGCCACGACGAATGCCTCGAACTGCATCGCCAAAACCTGGATGCGGCGCTGGCCCGAATAGCAGCGCATCCCGACTTCCGGTGGACCGCAGAGTGCGCACTCCAGCTGATCTCGTATGTCGAGAACCGGCCCCCCGCCGCGGGGGAATTGCTCGCGCGCGCCCTCCGCGACGGCAAGGTCGGCTTTTCCGCCCTGTTCGCGCAACCACTGACGGGGATCCTCGACCATGAGACCTTCGCGCGCCTGGTCTGGCCCGCGGGCCTGTTCGCCCGCGAGCACGGACTGGGCTATCAGGCAGCCCAGCTGTCAGACGTGCCGGGGCAAACGCTCACTCTCCCCACTCTGCTCGCGGCGAGCGGTGTGCGCTATCTCGCGAGCGGCGTCAATCCGGAGCGCGCGGCTCCGCTCCTCTCTCCCGCGGAGGCCGCGCGCGCCCAGCTCGCGGGCGGCGGCAGGGGCGAGTGGACCACGTACCCTCAGCTGTATTGGTGGGAGGGGCCGGACGGGAGCCGTGTGCTGCACTGGCGCGCCGACCAATACGTCGATGGCCTGCGCTTCGGATTCGACGTGGATCCGGCCGAGATGGGTCGACGCCTCTCCGACTGGCTGCTCACCCATCCCGTGCTCCTGTCCCCCGGCTATCCCTACGACGTCGCACTGCTGAGCGGCGCCGCGGGCGACAACGGCCTTCTCGACGAGCGCCTGGTCGCCAACGTCGAGGAGTTTTCCCGGCGCTTCGCGTATCCCCGGCTCATCGCCGCGCGCCCGGAGGACTTCTTCCGCGACGTAGAGCGGCGTTGGGGCACGAAGCTGCCCGTGCGGCGCGGCGATACCGGGTGCTATCGCGAGGACGGCGCCGCGTCCACGGCGGCGGAGCTCGGACGCTACCGCGCGGCCCAGTTAGTCGCCCGGGCCGCGGAACTACTCGCCCTGTGGGACGAGAAGACCGAGCTGCGTGACGGCGGCGCGGCCGACCGGATCGAGCAGCGGGCGGCGGCGCGTCGGAAAATGTGGCGCGATCTGCTGCTGTTCGGTGAGCATACCTGGGGGGGATCGGCCGGCGGATCGGACTCCGACGAGGCGGAGACCGTCGCGCGCTGGCAGTACAAGCGGCGCTTCCTCGACGGCGCCGCCGCCGCCGCCGACGCCCAGGTCGCCGCGGCGCTGCTCCGGATCGGCCTCAGTGCCGCCGCCGGGGGGGCGGGGGGGGGCGGGGCGGGCGGGGCGGGCGGGGGCGCAGGTCGTGTCGTGTTCAACGCCTCGAGCTGGGCGCGAAGCGAGGTGGTGCACGTCCCCAAGGGCGCGGCGCGGCGGCTCACGCACGGTGGCCGGGAGTGGCCGGCGGTGGATCTGCCCGACGGGTCGGCGCTGGCCCTGGCGCGGGACGTCCCCGCGCTGGGCTACGTGGCGCTCGCGGAAAGTGAGCGCCCACCGAACCCGCCGCGGGACGACGGCGCGGCGCTCGAGGCGCAGGCCGGCGCCTTCCACGTGGTGCTCAATCCCGCGAGCGGCGCGATCCGCTCGCTCACGACCGGTGACGGCGTGGAGCGTGTCCGGCCGGCCGACTGGTCGGGGCTGAACCAGCTCGTATACGTGCAGGGCGGCGCACATAGCGCCCTCTGGACCGGCCGGGCGCGGGACGAGCTGCGCGCCGCCCCCGACCTCACGCTGAGCCAGGCCGAGCTCGGTTCGGCGCGCCGCGAGCGGCTCCCCGGCATCGGCACCCGGCTCGTAGTGGAGCGCAAGCTCCAAGGCTGCACCAGCGTCACGACGGTCGTGACGCTGTACGACGAGTTGCCGTGGATGGACCTCGTGAACCGAATTACCAAGCCGCCCACGCTCGAGAAGGAAGCGCTGTACGTCGCGTTCCCCTTCGCGCTCACGAAGCCCACGGTCGAGGTCGAGGTGCCACTCGGGCGAATGACGGTGGAGCGCGACCAGCAGCCCGGCAGCTGCCGGGACTGGTACTGCCACGCCCACTGGGTGTGGCTGCACGACGCGGCGGGCGGGATCGTCTGGAGCGGACCCGACACGCCGCTCTTCACGCTGAACGACATCTTCCGCGGGGTGTGGCGCCGGAAGATCGAGCCCGACGGCACGCTGTTCGCGTATGTCCTGCACAACTACTGGCCCGCGAACTTCGCGGCCCGCCAGGGTGGGGAGCTCTCGTTTCGATACCGCATTTCGTCGCTCCCGCCCGGCGGCGACGCCGCCGAGCCGGCCCGGCGCGGCTGGGCCGCGTGCGACCCGCTGTACGTGAGCGCCCCGTACGCGAGCGCCGGCTCGGGCTCGCTCCCCCGCAAGGACTCAGGGCTGTTCATCGCGGATCAGGGCGTCGCGGTCGTCGGCGTGAAGCCGGCGGACGACCGCACCGGGGCGGTGCTGAAGCTCGTCGACCTCACGGGCGTAGCACGCGCGGTCCCGGTCTGGCCGGGGGCGTACCGGTTCCAGGGCGCCCGTCGCACGAACTTCGTCGAGATGAACGGCGACCGCGTCCCGGTCGCCCCGGACGGACACGCCACGATCGAGCTTCCCGCATGGGGCACCGCGGCGCTACGACTCTTTACACCGCGGGAGGGAGCCGATTAACTATCGCCCTATGACCAAGCCGACCACGCTGGGCGAGCTGAAACAGACGGAGTGGGCGAGTCCCGCCCGCATCCACCGGACCGTGAAGGACGAGCTGCGCGAGAATCTGGTGTGTCTGCTCGAGAATGGCTCGCCGCTGTTCCCGGGAATCGTGGGCTACGAGGATTCCGTCATTCCACAGCTGGTGAATGCCGTCCTGTCACGCCACAACTTCATTCTGCTGGGCCTGCGGGGGCAGGCGAAGAGCCGCATCCTGCGCCAGCTCGTCACGCTGCTCGACGAGGAGATTCCGATTCTCGCGGGGAGCGAAGTGAACGACAATCCGTTCGCGCCGATCTCGAAGTTCGGGCGCGAGCTCGTGGCCGAGCAGGACGCCCGGACGCCGATCGCCTGGTTGCCGCGCGAGTCCCGCTTTGTGGAGAAGCTCGCCACGCCCGACGTCACCATCGCCGACATCATCGGCGACGTGGACCCCATCAAGGCGGCGCGGGGCGGCCACCTCTTGTCCGACGAGCTGACCATGCACTTCGGGCTCCTGCCGCGGGCGAACCGCGGCATTTTCGCGATCAACGAGCTCCCCGATCTCGCCGGCAAGATCCAGGTGGGCCTGTTCAACATCATGCAGGAGGGGGACGTCCAGGTGAAGGGCTACCCGGTGCGCCTGAACCTGGACGTGGCGCTCGTGTTCACCGCCAACCCCGAGGACTACACCGCCCGCGGCAAGATCATCACGCCGCTCAAGGACCGTATCGGATCGGAGATCGTTACGCACTACCCGTACACGGTCGAGCTGGGCGCGGCGATCACGCGTCAGGAAGCCTGGCTCGAGCGCCACGGGCGCCCGCTCAAGCTGCCCGACTTCGTGGCGGAGCTGATCGAGCGGGTCGCCTTCGAGGCGCGCGAGGACAAGCGCGTGGACCGCCGTTCCGGCGTTTCACAGCGCCTCCCGATCAGCGTACTCGAGAACGTGGTGTCGAACGCCGAGCGTCGCACGGTCACGACCAAGGAAAAGACCGTGGTCCCCCGCATCTCGGACATCTACGCCGCACTGCCCGCCATTACGGGCAAGCTGGAGCTCGAGTACGAAGGCGAGCTGCAGGGTCCCGAATCCATCGCCAAGGACCTGATCCGCCGCGCCGCCGGCAAGACGTTCGAGGCCCGGGTGGGCGGCGCCAACGTGGACGACATCGTCCACTGGTTCGATGAAGGCGGGGCGCTGAAGATCTCCGTGGGCGAGCGCTCGGAGACCTGCCTCAAGGGCTTCAGCGTCGTGCCCGGCCTGCTCGACCTGGTGGACCAGGTGGGCCTCGCCGCCAAGAAAGACCCGGGCACCATGGTCGCGGCGTGCGAGCTGGTACTCGAGGGACTGGTGGCCGAGAAACGGATCTCGCGGAACGAGGAGCTCGGCTACGTCCGGGCGCGAGCGGAACCGAAGGGACCGGGGTACGGCAAGACCGGCGGCGGGGGGGGCGGGGGGGGGCCGAACCTCTTCCAGTAATCCGTCGTCCGTCCTCCGTCGTCCGTAATTCCCGTGATGCCCGGATGACGGATAACGGATAACGGAGGACGCAGTATCTTCTTTCTCCGGACCCTCTCCGGAGATCCCATGGGCAAGCTCGTCGGCGGCGCCGTCCTGCTCGTCATCGCGTTTTCTCTTCTCCTGGCCGCCGCCACGGTGCGCGCCCAGCGCCCGGGCCCCATCTCCAACCTGCTGCGCTCCGCCGGCTACGGGGTCGCCGTCCTCGCAGTGCTGTTGGCGACCGGGTCGGCGATGGTCGTGATCGACCCGGGCGAAGTCGGCGTGCGCCACGCCTTCGGCTACGTGGATCCGGGACCGCTGCTCGCCGGCATCCGGTTCGTACCGCCGTGGTCATCGATCGAGCGGTACTCGACGCGCGAAGAGCAGTGGCCGACGCGCGGAGAGCAGATCGAAGCCATCGAGGCCCTTTCGAGCGAGCAGATGGGGATGCACGTCGAGGTGTCGATCCGCTGGCAGATCGATCCGATGCAGGCACCGAAGATCTTCACTGAGATCGGCAACGAGGACCAGATCCGCGGCGCCGTGCTCAACGCGATCCGCAAGGGGGTGCGCGACGGCATGGTGCAGTACTCGATCAACGACATCTCCAAGCGCACGCAAATCGCGAACACGATGGAAGGGCTGGTCGACTCCGCGCTCGTGACCAGGCCCCGTGCCGGCGGCGGCAACTTCCGGATCGCGACGGTCACCGCGTTCTTCCTGCGCGACCTGCAGCCCCCGCCCCAGGTGGTGCAGGCGATCAACAACAAGATCGCCCAGGAGCAGCAGATCGAGACGGAACGCCACCGCGTCGAGGTCGCCCGCCTCCAGACCGAGCAGCAGCGCCTGTTGAACCAGACGCTCTCTCCCGAGGCGCTCACCAAGCAGTGGATCGAGGTGCTGCACGACATGAGGGGCTCCAGCAACCTGATCATCTTCGTGCCGACCGAGGGCGGACTGCCACTGCTCAACATCAGCGAGCTGCGCAAGAACCTGAAGCCCTGAGATGGCTCCGCCGGTCATCACCATCACTCGACAGTATGCGTCCGGCGGCTCCGAGGTCGCGCGCCTGGTGGCGGCGGAGCTCCGGTGGGACGTGATCGACAACGAGTTCGTGGACGAGGTCGCGCGCCGGGCGGGGCTGCCGCCCGACGCGGTCGCGCAGCGCGAGGAGCGGGCGGCGGGATTGCTGGAGCGCCTGGCGCGCACCCTCGCGGCAGGGTCCCCTGAAATGTTCATCGCGACCGCCGGCGTCCCGCGCGTCGAGCCCGATGAGGCGGCCATCGCCCGCCTGACCGAGCGGGTGATCGCCGAGGCGGCGGCGCACGGCCGGATCGTCCTGGTGGGCCGGGGCGCGCAAGCGGTGCTCGCGCAGCGACCCGATGCGTTGCACGCGTACGTCGTCGCCCCGAAGCCGTGGCGCGTGAAGCTCGCGGTCGAGCGCTTGGGAGTGAACCCGGCGGAGGTGGAGAAGGTCGTCGACGAAACCGACCGGCAGCGTGACCAGTACGTGAGGACCTACTACGGGCGGCACCGCCAGGACGTGGTGAACTACGACATGGTGCTGAACACCGAGAAACTGGGAATCGACGGGGCGGCGGCGCTGGTCGTGGCCGAAGTGCGCAGGAGGGAATGGAGGTGAGGACCGTGGCTCCCCTCCGGTTGGCGGCGCTCGCGGCGTGCCTGTCGCTGGCGTGCTGGCTCGGTCCCGCACCCGCGCCGCTCCTCCCGGTGGCGGTGATCCCGTTCGACGCGTACGGGGGCGCGATCTACGTGCCCGCGCTGATCAACGGCGACTCCGTCTGGCTGATGCTCGACACCGGCCTTTCCCGCACCGGGCTCGACCGGGACTGGGCCCGGACCGTCGGGATCGAGCCCGTCCCGGGGTCCTCGACCGCCGTCGTGGACACGATCCGTCTCGGAGAGCTCACACTTCGGAACCACCCTGTGGCGCTGTACCCCCTCCACGGCCTGAGCGAAGCGAGCGGGCGGCTCCAGGTGGGCCTCGTGGGGCACGACGTGCTGCAGCATTACACGGTGGACATCGACTACCAGCAGCGGCGCGTGCGGTTGTTCGACCCCGCGCGGTACCGCTACAAGGGCACGGGCGCCACGGTGCGATTCACGGCGGACGCGGATCTCCCGCTGCTCCGCGCGCAGGTGAAGGTACGGGGCCGCCATGCCATCCCGGCCCGACTGCTGCTCGATACGGGGGCGTCGGGGCTGTGTCTGATTCTCACGACCCCGTTCGCGGAGCAGCACGGCCTGGGCCGCGTAGCGCCGGCCATCGAGGCGCCCATCGGGACGGGCCTGGTCGGCGAGCTGCACGGCACCATCGTTCGACTGCAAGAGCTCCGGCTCAGCGGCGTGAAGGTCCCGTCGCCCACCACCGGATTGGGCGGCGAGTACAAGGGCTTCCTGGGACGGACGGACATCGACGGCGTCATCGGTAATTCGGTGTTCGAGGGATCGCGCTTGATCGTCGACTATGCGGGCCGCCGTGCCATCATCGAGCCTCGACCCGCCGACGGCTCGCTGTGCGATTTCGACATGAGCGGGCTGCGGCTCGCCGCTCGGGGACCGGGGCTGAGGCACATCATCGTCGATTACGTCGTCCCCCGAAGCCCGAGCGCGGCGGCGGGGATTGCCGTCGGTGACGAGCTGCTGCTGATCGACGGACGCGGCGTCGCCGAGGGGGACCTGAGCGACGCTCGCAAGGCCCTGCGCGTGGACGGAGTGGTGCGCCGGCTCGTGCTGCGACGCGACGGGGATACGATCCGCGTCGCACTCAAGCTGCGGCGGCTGCTTTAGGGGAGGTTAGGGGAGGTTGGGGAGGTTAGAGGAGGTTGTTCCGTACGCGATCAACCTCCTCCAACCTCCTCCAACATCCCCAACCTCCCCAACCTCCCCAACCTCCCCAACCTCCCAAACCTCCCAAACCTCCGCTACGCCGTACGGCGTAGCGCCGGCACCCGCCACGCCGCCAGCACCGCCGCGATGAGACAGCCGGCTCCGCCCAGCGCGATCGCGTCGGGCGCGCCCGTGTGCTCCGCGATGAGGCCCGCCTGGAACGCCCCGAGCGGCGCCATGCCCACGAACACGAAGGCGTAGAACGCCATCACCCGGCCCCGCAGCTCGTCGGGAACGAGGGTCTGCAGCATCGTGTTGGCGAGCGCGGTGGTCACGATCATCGCGCAGCCGGTCAGCGCCAGGAGCGCCAGGGCAACACCAACGGAGCGCAACGCCGCGAACAACACCAGCAGCACGCCGAACGCCGCCCCGGCGCCCAGCAGCACTGCACCCTTGCGGACGCGCGGCCCTCGAATTGCGAGCGCCAAAGCCCCGAGCATAGCCCCGATCCCCACCGCCGCCATCAGCCCCCCGTAGCCGCGCGCGTCGGTGTGCAGCACGTCCCTGGCGACTACCGGCATGAGCACGATGAACGGGAAGCCCAGCACGCTGAACACCGCCACCAGCACCACGAGCGCCCACACGCGGGCGTCGCCCCGGATGAACGTGACGGCCTGGCGGACACCCTCCCGGGCGGAGGTCGGCATGACGTTCGGCACGAAGGACGGGAGCCGCATCGCCAGGAGCCCGGCGATGACGGCGATGTAGCTCACTCCGTTCAAGAAGAAGCACATGCCGACTCCGGCGGTGCCGATCACCACCCCCGCCACGGCAGGGCCGACGATCCGCGCCGCGTTGAATATCGACGAGTTGAGTGCGATCGCGTTCATCAAGTCCTCCCTGCCGACGAGCTCGGCGATGAACGCCTGACGGGCGGGAATGTCGAAGGCGTTGACGATGCCGAAGAACAGCGCCAGCACCATCACCTGCCACGTCGTCACCCTGCCGGTCCACACGAGTGCCGCCAGCGCCAGCGCCTCGAGCATCTGCAACGCTTGCGTCCATACGATGAGGCGACGCTTGTCCACCCGGTCCACGACCACACCCGCATACAGCGTGAACAGCAGCACGCCCAGCGAGCGGAGCGCTTGCGTCAGGCCCACGGCGAAGGGCGAGTTGGTGATCTCGAGCACCAACCATCCCAGCGCGACTGCCTGGATCCAGGTCCCGATGAGCGAGATGCCCTGGCCGAAGAAGAAGAGGAGAAAGTTGCGGTGTGAGAGCGCTCCGAAGCGAAACGCGCGCGGCGCGGGGGCTTCATCCATTGCGGGAAAGCTCGCCGCCGCCCGATATTTAGGGTAGGGAGCCCGATGAAATACACGACGTACAGCCGCTACCTCCCCGAGCTGGCCGACACAGTGAACCTCCAGGCCTTGCTCGATCAGCTCGCCGACTTCCTCCTCCAGTCGGGCTTCGCCGGAGGCGCGTACTCGCATCCGTTCTGGGGCGAGTTCGGCGAGGAAGAATCCGATCGCTCGCTCGACGCCCTGCGGCAGGCGATCCTCCAGGCGCTCATGGACTCGGGTCAGCTGACGCCCGAGATGCTCAAGCTGTTACGCGGCGAATCGACCGGCGACGCGGCCCGCGACGCCGATCTCGAGCGCCAACTGGGCGAGCTGCTCGACAAGATCGTCCAGAAGCTCATCGACGAGGGCTACCTCAACGTGACCGAGGCACCCAAGGTGCCCTCGGGCCAACAGCCGTTATTCGGGCCGGGCGGGATGGCCAAGGAGGCGGCCCAGCAGGTGCAGTTCAACCTCACCGAGAAAGGCATCGATTTTCTCGGCTACCGCACCCTCAAGCACCTGCTGGGAAGCATCGGCAAGTCGAGCTTCGGGGCGCACGAGACCGAGCACCTCGCGACGGGTGTCGAGGCCGAGGCGGTGAGCAAGCCCTACCAGTACGGCGACACGCTCAACCTCGACGTGAACGCGACGCTCACGAACGCGCTGCAGCGTGAGGGGCTGGGCGTGCCGATCAACCTCGAGTACGACGACCTCATGGTGCACCAGGCCGAGTACCGCTCGTCGTCGGCCACGGTGCTGATGCTCGACTGCTCGCACTCGATGATCCTGTACGGCGAGGATCGCTTCACGCCCGCCAAGAAGGTGGCGCTCGCCCTCACGCACCTCATCCGCACCCAGTTCCCGGGTGACACGCTGCGCGTGGTCCTGTTCCACGACACGGCGGAGGAGATCCCGCTCGCCCAGCTGGCCCGCGCCCAGGTGGGACCGTACCACACGAACACCGCCGAGGGACTCAAGCTGTCGCGCCGCATGCTGTTGTCGCAGCGCAAGGACATGCGCCAGATCATCATGATCACCGACGGCAAGCCATCGGCCCTCACGCTCCCCGACGGCCGGATCTACGTCAACTCGATGGGGCTCGACCCCCAGATCCTCCAGGCCACCTACCGTGAGGTGTCGCTGTGCCGGCGCTCGGGGATCATGATCAATACGTTCATGCTGGCGCGGGACCGGAGTCTCGTGGAGTTCGTGAAGAAAGTGTCGGCGATCTGTCGCGGGAAGGCGTACTTCACGAACACGATGACGCTGGGGCAGTTCATCCTGATGGACTTCATGCGGCGCAAGACACGGCGGGTGTCATAGCCCGCGTCGCCGGCGGCCCAGGTACACCAGTCGCGACAGGTCCGCTACCAGGTTGTGCGCGACACTGTCCTCCTTGATGCCGCCGGTCAGCACCACGAGCACGTAGCTCCCGCCGTCCGGCGGATACACGACGGCCGCGTCGTGGTACACCACCTCCCCGATCCACCCCGTCTTGTGCGCCACGCGCGTCCCCGGCGGCACACCGACCGGGATGCCCTCGTTGAACTCCTGGCGGCCGAGGATCGCGAGCATCGAGTCGCAGGCGCCGCGGCTGGCGGCGCGTCCCGTGGCGATCGCACCCAGCAGCACCCCCAGGTCCCGGGCGGTGGTCGTATTGTTCAGCCCGGCCCTGTAGGCGGCCCCGTCTTCCACTCCACGCAGCAGCTGGATCGACCACGCGCCGAGCGACCGCGCCGACGCTTGCGCGCGTGTCGCGCCGACCCGCTCGATCAGAATGTTGGTGGCTAGATTGCTCGAGCGGGTGATCATGAGCTCGAGCAACTCCCGCACCGAGCGGTTCCGCCCCGCCAGCGCATACAGCGTCGAGTCCGAATCGTCTTCCTTGCCGACCGTGAACGCCCCGCCGGGAACGAGCGAGGGGAAGGCGGTGTGTACCGTGAGCGAGTCGTCGAGCGCGAGGAGTCCGGCATCCGCGTCCCGGAAAATCTGGACCATCACCGGGACTTTCATCGTGCTGGCAGCGTGCAACCGCAGGTTCGCCCCGATGAGGATGGAGTCGGGACGCGCGAGGCTCTGGTAGTATACGCCGACGGCCTGGGCCGGTGCCCGTGCGATCCGCGCCTCGAGCCGATCGCGCAACGTGTCCGCGTGCTGACCCGCCGCCGGGGCCGAGGCTCCGAGCACCACGCCGATCGCAAGCAGGCAGCGTCGGAACATGGACCGAAGATACGCGCTAAATTGCGCTGCGTGACCGACTGACCCCCGAGACGACGTGCACCGGCCTGCCATTTTTGGTACCCACGAAGAAAAGACCCTCGCCCAGCTGCGGGACGTGGCGACGCGGGCGGAGCGCGTGGCGCTCATGGCCGACGGCCACCTGGGCTACATCATGCCCATCGGGGGTGTGGCGGCGTACCGCAACAAGGTCAGCGTCGTGGGCGTGGGGTTCGACATCGCTTGCGGCAACGCGGCGATCCGCACCAACCGCCGGGTCGATGACTTCCCCCGACCCGAGCTCGAACGCCTGGCGGACGAGATTCAGCGCACCATCTCGTTCGGCGTAGGCCGCACCAATCGCGCCGACGACGCGCCCACGGACCATCCCCTGTTCGCGCATGCTGCCTGGGACGCCGTTCCGGGCCGCGACGAGCGGGATGGCCTCCGCGCCAAGGCGCGCCACCAGCTCGGTACCGTCGGGAGCGGCAATCACTACGTGGACGTGTTCGCCGACGAGAACGGGGACGTGTGGGTCGGCGTGCACTTCGGCAGCCGCGGGCTCGGCCATACGGTCGCGTCCGGCTTCCTCTCGTTGTCGCAAGGGAAGCAATGGGGCGAGCATGTGCCCGAGGCGGAGGCGCTATTCACGCTCGACCAGCCGCTCGGGCACGATTACTGGCACCTGATGACACTCGCGGGCGAATATGCCTACGCCGGGCGCGAGTGGGTGGCCCGCAAGGTCGTGTCCCTGCTCGGCGGCCGGGAGCTCGAGCTGGTCCACAATCACCACAACTTCGCGTGGAAGGAGACCCACGAGGGCACGGAGTACGTCGTGGTGCGGAAGGGTGCGACGCCGGCCTTTCCCGGACAAAAAGGCTTCGTGGGCGGCTCGATGGGGGACGACGCGGTCATCATCGAGGGTGCCCGACAGGATTCCGCGCTGCAGCGCGCGTCGCTTTACTCCACGGTGCACGGCGCGGGTCGCGTGATGTCGCGCACCGAGGCGCGCGGCAAGGTGAACCGCCGGACCGGCGAGCTGATCCGGCCGGGTCGGGTCACGTGGGACATGCTGCGGACGTGGGTCGATGGGAAGGGTGTGATCCTGCGCGGCGGCGGGCTGGACGAGTCGCCGCACGCGTATCGCCGGCTGCCGGACGTGCTCGCCGCGCAGGGCGACACGGTCACGGTGCTGCACACGCTCACGCCGCTGATCGTGGTGATGGCGGGCGAGAAGGAGTTCGATCCGTACAGGGACTAGACGGCGCGTCGAGTCGGTTGCAAGACTGCGAGGAAGCACTATGTTGGCGCCACGCACCAATGACCAGCCGGTACCTTCGTATTCTCGTGGTTCTCGTCAGCGCGGCGCTCATCGTGTCCGGCATTGCGCCGTTCGATCGTACTACGTGGTGGCTCGAGATCTTTCCGGTGCTGATCGCGGGTCCAGTCCTGGTGCTCACGGCTCGCCGCTTTCCGCTGACCCCGCTCACCTACACCCTGCTCGCCGTCCATGCACTCGTCCTCATCATCGGCGGCCACTACACCTACGCCCGTGTGCCCCTGGGCTTCTGGGTTCAACACTTGCTCGGCTTGGCGCGGAACGACTACGACCGCCTCGGTCACTTCGTCCAAGGCTTCGTCCCCGCCATCCTGATCCGCGAGATCCTGCTGCGCACGTCGCCGTTGCGGCCCGGTCGTTGGTTGTTCGTCCTCGTGACTGCGAGTTGCCTGGCCTTCAGCGCCTGCTACGAGTTCTTCGAATGGTGGTCCGCGCTCGCCGGCGGGCATGCGGCAGACGCCTTCCTGGGCACGCAAGGCGACGTGTGGGACACGCAGTGGGATATGTTCTCAGCGCTCATCGGCGCCATCACCGCGCAGCTGCTGCTCGCTCGCATCCACGACCGCAGTCTGGCCAAGCTGCTGCAGCCGGAACCACGCGCCGTTGCCTGACAGGAGACGATCCCTAGGCGTGACCACCTACGTCGCCCTCCTGCGGGGCATCAATGTCGGCGGTCACAAGCCGGTCGCCATGGCCGACCTGCGCGATCTCCTCACGCAACTGGGCCTCGCGGACGCTCGGTCGCTCTTGCAAAGCGGGAATCTCGTTTTCGGCGCGAATGGGCGAACGGCCGCTCAGCTGGAGCGCCTCCTGGAGGCGGAGGCTGCGAAGCGCCTCGGTCTTCAAACAGATTTCTTCGTCCGCGGTGCCAAGGAATGGAAGGGCGTGGTCGCCAACAATCCCTTCTCCAAGGAAGCCGCGCGCGATCCCGGCCATCTGGTCGTGATGGCTCTCAAAGACGCGCCCAAGGACACCGACGTAAAGGCGCTTCAGGCTGACATCACGGGCCGCGAAGTCGTTCGCGCTGGGGGCAAACACCTTTACATCGTTTATCCGGACGGCATCGGCCGCTCGCGACTGACGAACGCGGTCATCGACAAGCAGCTTGGCACACGCGGTACGGGTCGTAACTGGAACACGGTCCTGAAACTCGCGAGGCTCGCGACGGGGTGATGTCCAGGCGAATCCCGCTGACCCTTACGACAGCGCGTCGGAAAGTGCCTCGATGAACAGCGCCCTTCGTTCCGCTCTCCTGTCCCTCGTGTTCGCTCTGACGATCGTTCAATCGCTACGATCTCAAAATGATTATGCCACGCCCATCCTGGCAGGAATAAGCAATCACGGGGAAAACAAGGTCCAGCCCTATGTCACGGCGGGCGACAGGGCGTATTTGATCGGAACGCAGGATGGGAACTTCCCGGATATGGGCGAGCACGTGCCGGGCGAAATGGGCGGGCTATGGCTCCACCCGATCAAACTGATAGACGGTTTCTGGGCAACCGTAACCGATGTGGCGACCAATCGGGAATTCGCTCTCTCGGAGAGCGCCGAATTCGTCAATTACCCCTTTGGCAAGCTTGGAGATCGAGCGCTTTCAGTTCAGTCCCGACGGCCAGGAGGGAGTGATCGTTCAGTACTCCTTTAAGAACGCAGGCGCTCGGAAGAAGCGGTTGCGGTTTTACTTTTCAGTCAAAACGGATTTACGCCCCGTATGGTTTTCAGAACGACTCGGGATCACGGACGCTCAGGACAGCGTCGCCTGGCAAGAGTCGAATCACCTCTTCATCGCCCAAGACATTGCCAACAGCTGGTTCTCCGTCTGGGGAGCCGCCCATGCTGCCGATGCGGAACCAATCGCGAATCCACAGCCGATACACACGAGTGGACGGGGAGTCACAGCGGCATCCCGATACAGTCTATCGGTCGACCCACAGAGTACCTCTCACCTGACGTTCATTATCGCAGGCTCGGCGACAGAGCAGAACGCAGCCGTAAACACCTACAAGTATCTGGCCAAGAACCACGCGAGTCTGCTTGAAAAGAAGAAGCGATACTATGCGGCGATCATTGACCGAGCGAAAGTAAGAATTCCCGATCAACGCTTGCAAGAAGTCTACAACTGGGTGAAGGTCAACACCGAGTGGCTCGTCCGAGACGTCCCCGGCATCGGCCGCGGTCTCGGTGGCGGCCTGATGGAATATCCCTGGTGGTTCGGCACGGAAACGTATTCCGTGCAAGCGCTCATCGCATCGGGCGATTTCGATCTCGCCAAGCAAACCCTCCGTCTGCTACGGAATCAGTCGCTGAAGGCAAACGGCAACGGTCGGATCGTGCACGAGGTGACGACCAACGGCGCGGTTTCCAACCCCGGCAACACCCAGGAAACTGCCCAGTTCATCCTTACTGTCGGCAAGCTCTTCGACTGGACAGGAGACCTGGACTTTGCGAAGGAAATGTACCCGGCTATGACGCTGGGCCTTAACTGGCTCCTGACCGACATGGACCAGAACCACGATCTGTTCCCGGAAGGGTACGGGATCATGGA
>WNGD01009288.1_pt1 | contig 22907 bp, 16 predicted proteins | sample 5400671 | NCBI WGS metagenome assembly WNGD01 (sample SAMN13153369, study PRJNA577476) | soil metagenome | isolation source: 40 cm soil or saprolite under grassland replicate 2 | place: USA:California | collected 2016-06-15
CCGGGCGCGATCCGCACCCGGGCCCGCGCGAGGCCGCCGATGAGAGGGGCGGCCGCTTCGAGCGCCTTGGCCGTCGCCGGCGAAGGCCGCACCGTCACTTCGAGCTCGGCGGCGGGCGAGATCCGGCTCTCGCTCCGCACGGTCCGGATCGCTCTGACCACAGCGATGACGGGCGCCATCTCGCGCTCGGCCGCCGCATCGCGTCCCTTGCGCCCCGCTTTCGGGAAAGCCGCGATCACGATGGATCGGGCTGCCTCTGGCGCCGACGGCCCTTCATGGGGCAGGCGCTGCCAGATCTCTTCCGAGATGAAGGGCATGAACGGATGGAGGAGCCGCAGCGTCGTCTCCAGGCTCTCGACCAGCGTGCGCTGGGTCACCGCCCGCGCGATGGGATCTTCCGTCTGATAGAGACTCCGCTTGGCGACCTCCAGGTACCAGTCACAGAACTCGTGCCAGAGGAACTGGTAGACAGCGGACGCCGCGTCGTTGAAGCGGTAGGCGTCGAGCGCCTTCCGCACGGCGGCCGTTGTCGCGTGGAGGCGACTGCCGATCCAGCGGTCCGCCACCGACGGCTTGCCCGTGGCCGCCACCGCTCGGTCGAAGCCATCAAGGTTGCTGAGCACGAGCCGCGCGGCGTTCCAGATCTTGTTGGCGAAGTTGCGGTACCCCTCGATCCGCTCGTCGCTGATCCGGATATCGCGCCCCAGGCCCGCGAGGGCAGCCAGGGTGAAGCGAAAGGCGTCCGTCCCGTACCTCTCCATGACCACCACGGGATCGGCCACGTTGCCCTTGGACTTCGACATCTTCTGACCTTCGGCGTCGCGAACGATGGCGTGCAGGTACACGTCGCGAAACGGCACCTCGTCCATGAAGTGGAGACCCAGCATGGCCATGCGCGCCACCCAGAAGAAGATGATGTCGGGGCCCGTGATGAGGACGCTGGTGGGATAGAAGGTCCTGAGGTCGGGCGTGTCGTCGGGCCAGCCGAGCGTGGAGAACGGCCAGAGCCCGGACGAGAACCAGGTGTCGAGCACGTCGGGATCCCGGCGCAGGGGGCCGCCGCACTTCGGGCACTCCGTCAGATCGGTCCGCGACACGTGCACGCTGCCGTCCGCGTCACAGTACCAGGCGGGAATCCGATGCCCCCACCACAGCTGCCGCGAGATGCACCAGGGCCGGATGTTGTCCATCCAGTGGTAGTAGGTCTTGACCCAGGGACGGGGCAGGATCTTGATGCGTCGCCCCCGCACGGCCTTGGTGGCGGCCTCGGCGAGGGGCTTGACGTTGACGTACCACTGGCGCGAGATGAGCGGCTCCACCACGGTCTTGCTGCGGTAGCAGAGACCGACGGAGTGGCGGTAGGGCTCGATGCGCTCGATGAGCCCGAGCTGCTGCATGTCCTCGACGATGCGCTTGCGGGCATCGAAGCGATCGAGGCCCGCGTACTTGCCCGCCTCCGCGGTCATCCGTCCGTCGAAGCCGATGACCGTGCGCGTGGGCAGGTTGTGACGCCGTCCGATCTCGAAGTCGATGGGATCGTGGCCCGGAGTGACCTTGATGACGCCCGTCCCGAACTTGGGATCCACGGCGCTGTCCGCGATCACGCGCAGGGTGATGGTGCCCTCGACCGACGGCACCTCCAGCGTCTTGCCCACGTACTTGGCGTAGCGCTTGTCCTTGGGGTGCACGGCTACCGCGGTGTCCCCCAGCTTTGTCTCCGGGCGCACGGTTCCCAGGGTGAGGGGGCCATACTTGATGTAGACGAAGTCCGTGTCGCGCTCCTCGCGCTCCACCTCGAGATCCGACAGCACGGTCTGGCAGCTCGGGCACCAGTTGACGATGTAGTCGTCCTGGTAGATGAGACCTTCCTCGAAGAGACGAACGAAGGTCTCGCGCACGGCGCGGGACAGCCCGGGATCCATGGTGAAGCGCTCGCGCGACCAGTCGCAGGAGGCGCCCAGGCGCTTGAGCTGGCGGATGATGGTCCCGCCGGATTCCTCCTTCCACTTCCAGGCGCGCTCCAGGAAGGCCTCCCGCCCGATGTCGTGACGGGTCTTGCCTTCGGCGGCGAGCTGCCGCTCCAGGATCACGTGCACGGCGATGGACGCGTGGTCGGTGCCGGGGACCCACAGCGCGTTGTAGCCGTCCATGCGCTTGTAGCGGATGAGGATGTCCTGCAGCGTGTTGTTGAGGGCGTGCCCCCAGTGCAGCGAGCCAGTGACGTTGGGAGGCGGGATGACGATGCAGTACGGGGGCTTGGGCGAGGCGGGATCGGCGCCGAACAATCCGCGCTCTTCCCATTCGCGGTACCAGCGTGACTCGACGATGCTCGGGTCGTAGCGGTCCGCGATCTCAGCCATGATGATCTATCGTAGCACGGGGGCGGCGTCGCTCAGGCGCCAGCCGGACGCGGCGCGGCCCCACCAGAGCGTCCACGGCACGCGTCGTCCGTTCTCTCCGGGGGCGCTCGCCGCGACCTGCGCCACCCTAGGCATGTCCGGGTTGTGGACGTCGCAGGCGGTCTCGGGGGCGAGACCCGCGGGCAATTTCTTGCGGACGCGCGCCGCGGGCACGAGCCTGGCCATCTCTCGCGCGTCTCGCTTCTCCTGCGCGGCGAAGAAGCGCGTCACCGCCGCCTGCAGCTCCCGGTGCCAGCCGTTGAAGAGCTGGCGGGTTACCAGCCTGAGGCGGCCCGTGCCCGGCTCGACGCGATACGTGTCCTCCTGCTCGCTCTGCACGTCGCAGCCCGGCTTCCAGCCCGGATAGCGGAGCTCGTAGCGGATGAACACGGTCTCCCCCTTCACGGCGAGCTGGGAAGCCCACAGTCCGTGGCGATAGATCTCGGCGCTCCGCCACGTCGCCGAGAGGGCGCGGCCACGGACGCGCCACAGGGTGAGCCGCAGGGGACGGCTCCCCCACCCGGTGGGCGCCTCCGACCACGCCGCGAGGAAGATGGCCGTGTCGCCCGCGCGCGGCGACGGCCACGGAAAGACCTCGGGCACGCCGTCCTCTCGCCACGCCTCGATGAGGGCGGGCGCGCCGTCGCTCCGGCCATAGAGTCTGATGGAATTGCCCACGCCCTTGGCCGAGAGGAGAAAGCGTCCGACGAGAAAGCCCGCGCCCGCCGGACTGATGCGGAGCGAGGCGCCGCCCCAGGCGTCGGCGAATGCCTCCAGGCGATCGCGGATGAACTCGAGCGATGCGAAGGGGCCGCCGCTGCGCAGGCTCTCCAGCACCTCCGCATCGAGCAGCGCCTCGATTTCGTCCTGGACCTCGGCGTCGAGCCGTCCGCCCGTCTCCTCGACGAGGGCGAGACGGCGCGCGGCGAGCTCGCGGAAGCGCTCCAGACGGTCCTGGGGCGCCGCCGCGCCCGCGGGGCCCGTGGCGAGGAGGCCCGCGAGGAGCGCGAGGGCGAGGGCGAGAAGAGCCGGCGCGCGCATGCGCCTATCGTACAATGGGCATGGTGCTGAAGACGCTCGACCGGTACCTGCTGAAAGAGCTCGGCCCTCCCTTCGTGCTCGGGGCCGGCGTGCTCACCTTCTTCCTCGTCATCGATCGCGTCTACGATCTGACCGATCTCGTCATCACCAAGAATGTCCCGTTCCACCTCGTCATGGGTCTGCTCGCCTTCATGCTCCCCGCCTTCCTCGGCCTCACCCTGCCCATGGCCCTTCTCGTCGCCGTCCTCATCGTGGCGGGGCGCATGGCCGCCGACATGGAAGTGGCGGCCTTCAAGGCCTCCGGGGTGAGTCCCCTCCGGCTCTTCCGGCCCTTCGTGCTCGCCGCCTGCGTGGTCAGCGCCGCGGTGGCGTTCATCACGCTCATCGCGGCGCCGGCGGCGAGCGGGGCCTTCCAGAACCAGCTCTTCCAGATTCTCCAGACCAAGGCGACCACGGGGATCAAGGAGCGCACCTTCACCGCGTCGTTCAACCAGATGGTCATGTACGTGGAGGACATCAGCGCCTCCCAGGTCGCCCTCCGCGGGCTCCTCGTCTCCGACGAGCGCGATCCCAAGCTCTCGCGCGTCATCGTGGCCAGGGAGGGACGGCTCTTCACGGACACCAAGAAGCGGCGCGTGACCATGCGCTTCATCGACGGGGCGGTGAGCGAGACCGATGCCGCCGACGCGCGACGCTTCCGGCTCACCGCCTTCAGCCTCTACGACCTCAACCTGCCCCTCGAGAATCCCCAGAGCGCGGCCCAGCGCATCGAGAAGCCCGAGAAGGAAATGACGCTCGAGCAGCTGCGCGCCACGGTCGCGGAGCTCGAGCCCCTGGGACAGATCGTGACGCCCTTCCGCGTGGAGATCCAGAAGCGCTTCACGCTGCCCGTGGCCGCGCTCGTTTTCGTCACGGTGGGATTTCCCCTGGGCATCCGGACCCTGCGCGGCGGCCGCACCCTGGCCATGGGCTCGAGCCTGGCCATCGTGGTCGGCTACTACGTCATCCACACCTTCCTCGAGGGCCTGGCCCTCCGGCAGAGGTTGCCCGTGACCCTGGCCATGTGGCTGCCCAATGCCCTCTTCGGCGCCGCCGGTCTCGTCCTGCTCTACGGCGCCACCGCGGGTCTGCCCCTGTCCTTCGCTCGACTACTCGTACGCCTTCGCGCCGCTCTCCCGCGGGTGTTGCGGACCCTCGTCCCCCGGCGCTCGCCCGTCGTGCGCGCGCGGCGGGAGCCCGCGGGCGTTCGCGGGCCGCGCGCCTCCACCTACCTCATCGATCGCTATCTCGTCCGCGAGTACCTGATCTACATCGGCACCGGCCTCGCCGTGGGGGCCGTGCTCATCCTCGTGGTCGATCTCCTCCAGTACCTCGACCGCTTCCTCAGGGTGAAGCCGCCCTTTCTCTACATCCTCCAGCACCTGTTTTACCGCCTCCCCGGCTCGCTGTACGAGGGGCTGCCCATCATCGTGCTGATCTCGACCGTCTTCCTCTTCCTCTCCCTGACTCAAGCGCGCGAGCTCGATGCCATGAAGGCGGCGGGGATCAGCCTCTACCGCGCCAGCCTGCCCGTCCTCCTCGTGGCCCTCTCCATCAGCCTGGTCTCGGTGGTGCTCCAGGAGACCGTGCTCCCCGTGATCAACAGCAAGGCGGACGACGTGGACCGGGTGAAGATCCGCGGCAACCAGCCACGGCACCTCCAGCGTCAGACGCAGATCTGGTACCGGTCGTCCGATACCCGCTTCATGCGCATGGAGCTACTGGACCCCATCGAGCGATCGCTCGACGGTCTCCTCGTGGTGGGCATCACCCCGGATTTTCGTCTGGCCGATCGGCTGGACGCCCGCAAGGCGCGCTGGACGCGCGAGGGGTGGATGCTCTCCGACGGGGTCTACCGCCACGTGGGACCGGGCAACCACGTGAGCGCCGACCCCTTCGCGGAGCGTCTCGCCACCATGCCCGAGCAGATCAACGACCTGATCCAGGTCCAGCAGGGGCCCGAGACCATGAGCTTCCGCGAGCTCCGGACCTACGTCACGCGGCTCGCGGAGACGGGACACAACGTCGGCAAGTACCTCGTCGACCTCTACCGCAAGCTCTCCTTCCCCCTCATCCACGTGATCATGGCCCTCGTGGCCATCCCCTTCGCGCTGAGTTCGCCCCGCACGGGCGGGCGCGCGATGGGGATCGGCGTGGCCATTCTCATCTCCGTCGGCTACTGGGTCATCCACTCCATCGCCATCGCCTTCGCCAAGGCGGAGCTCCTCCCGCCCCTCCTGGGCGCGTGGACCGCCAACATCGTCTTCGCCGGAGTGGGCGCCGCGTTGTTTCTCCGCGCCCGCACCTAGCGCGCCTCCCGGAGCTGGCGGAGCAGTCCTTCGAGCTCCTTTTGCGCCTGACCATAGGCCGACCAGTCGCCCCGCTTGATCGCCTCCTGGCCGCGCTGCCAGGCCTCCCAGGCCTTCTGGACGAGTCCGGCCAGCGCCCCCGACACGACGGGAGCGGGCCGGCCGTCCGGAGTCTTCGCCGCGGGCGCCTCGTCCCCCCGCACCCGTCCGCCGAAGATGCGCTGGAGGGACTGCTCGAGGGTCGGCTCCATGGCGATCTGGTTGCCGAAGGCGACGATGACACGCCGGAGCTCGGGAAGGGCTCCCTGCTCGGCCGAGAGGTAGAGAGGCTGAACGTAGATCAGCGACTCCTCGATGGGGATGGCGAGGAGCGAGCCGCGGAGGACGCGTGACCCCTGCTGGTTCCAGAGCGAGATCTGCTGCGAGATGACGGGATCCTGGTTGATCCGCGCGTCGACCTGGCGCGGGCCGTAGACGAGCTTCTGCTTGGGAAAGATGTAGACGACGAGCCCGCCATAGTTGGGCGTGTCCATGCGCGCCGCCATGATGGCGATCATGTTGTCGCGCCGCGCCGGGTTGAAGCCCGACAAGAGCACGAACTCCTCCCGCTTCTCTCCGGGCAGCCGCATGATGGTGAAGTACGGCTCGATCTCCCGGTCGCGCCCCTCCTGCTGCAGGCGCGGGATGTTCCAGAGATCCTCCTTGTTGTAGAAGACCTGCGGGTCCTGCATGTGGTAGGTGCCGTAGAGCTTCGCCTGGATCCGGAAAAGGTCTTCCGGGTACCGGATGTGAGCGCGAAGGTTCTCGGGCATCTGCTCGATGGGCTTGAAGAGCCCGGGGAAGGCCCGGGCGAAGGTGCGGATCAGCGGATCCTTGGCGTCGGCGACGTAGAAGGCCATGGTGCCGTCGAAGGCGTCGACGGTCGCCTTGACGGAGTTACGGATGTAGTTGATGGGGCCTTCGGGCTGGGCGAAGGGGTAGCGGTCGGTGACGGTGTAGCCGTCCACGATCCAGACGAGCCGCCCGTCGTCGGTGATGACGAGGTACGGGTCGTGATCGAAGCGGAGGAAGGAGGCGACCTGGCGGACGCGCTCCCCTACTCTGCGATAGAACATGACCCGGCTCTCCGCGGAGATGTCGTCGGAGAGGAGGATCTTGATCTCGCCGAAGCGGAGGGCGAAGGCGAGCTTGCGGAGGGCTCCTCCCACGGGCACGCCGCCCCGGCCTTCGTACTTCGTGTACACGTTCTGATCGCCGGCCGGATAGTTCAGCTCCTGGGACTTCGTGCGAACGATGGCGTACTCGTTGCTGAGCTCCCCGTAGTAGATCTCCGGCCGCGTGATCTTGGGCATCCCGCCCTTGACCGCGGGGGGGATGTCCTGCACGAAGAGGTCGGGCAGCCCCTCGGGGGTGATGCGATTGACAGGCCCCGCCACCAGCCCGAAGCCGTGGGTGAAGGTCAGGTGCTCGTTGATCCACACCCGGCTCGGCAGGTGCGCGTAGGACATCTCCCGCGAGGAGAGCATGATCTGCCGGAGCTCGCCGTTCAGCGTGTAGCGGTCCACGTCCACGTCGGCGAACTTGTAGTACGTCCGGATCTCCTGCAGCTGGGCGAAGCTCGTGAGGAGCGGCCGGTGGTCCCACAGCCGGATGTTCTTGATGGTGAGGCTGTTGCGATCGAGGGCGGCCGCGGTCAGCCGGTCCTCGGCGGGAAAATCCTGCTCCTTGATCCCGTCGAGGCCGTAGGCCTGCCGGGTCATCCGGATGTTGTGCTTGATGTACGGCCGCTCGGACTCCAGCTCGTTTGGCGTCACCTGGAGGCGCTGGAGGAGGGCGGGGTAGATGCCGAGCCCGCCTACCCAGACCACGGCCAGCACCACGAGGCCCGCCACCAGGAAGCCCCAGCCGCCGCGACCGATCTGGAGCACGCAGGCCGCCGCGCAGAGGAGCGAGATCGCGGCGAGGGCCCCCAGAGCCGGGAGGGAGGCGTGGACGTCGGTGTAGGAAGCGCCAAAGACCACGCCGCGCGGCGAGTAGAGAAGCTCGTAGCGGTCGAGCCAGAAGCCGATGGCCCGGAGGACCAGGGCGAAGGCGGCCAGGCCCAGGAGGTGATTGCGGGCGCCCACCGCCATGCGGGGGCCCTGGGCCGTCAGCACCAGGCTGCGCAGGAGCACATAGGTGGCAATGCTCAGGACGAGGGTGCCCATCACGAGGGTCAGGGCCCCACCGTAGATGAAGCGCCAGAGGGGCAGCTCGAAGACGAAGAAGGCGAGGTCGCGCCCGAAGAGGGGATCTGTCACGCCGAAGGGCGTGGCATTGAGATAGCGCAGGAGCATGTCCCACGAGCGTAGAGGAAGACGAAGACGATGCCGCCCGCCCCCAGCACCAGCCAGCCCCGGAGGGTCAGCACGGTGGTGAAGACCTGCGTGTAGCCGACCTCGCCGTACCAGAGCCAGTCGGTGTAGAGGGGCACGGCCTGGCCGATGCCCGCGAGGAGGATGAAGGCCAGGAGAAGCCACAAGCCCAGTCGCGGCGGACGCTGTCCTATCGCCAAGGCGGAGGACCTCCGGCGCCCGGGCGGGTCCTCCCGGGAGCCACGCGGTCGAAAGGGGCCGGCGCTACGTGCCGTGCGTCCAGGAGGACAGGTACTCCTCCTGGGCGGGCGTCAGCACGTCAATCTGCACGTCCATGGACGCCAGCTTCAGCCGGGCGATCTCGAGATCGATGTCCCGGGGCACCACGTAGACCTTCTTTTCCAGGCTCCGCCCGTGCTTGACCACGTACTCGGCGGAGAGGGCCTGGTTGGCGAAGCTCATGTCCATGACGGTGGCCGGATGCCCCTCTGCCGCCGCGAGGTTAATGAGCCGGCCCTCGCCGAGGACGTAGATCCGCTTGCCCCCGCGCAGACTCAGCTCTTCCACGAACGGCCGCATGGAGCGTCGGGACTGCGCGAGCTTTCCGAGGGCCTCGAGGTCGATCTCGACGTTGAAGTGCCCGGAGTTGGCCACGATGGCGCCGTCCTTCATCTTCACGAAGTGCTCCTGCCGGATCACCGCCATGTTGCCGGTGACGGTGACGAAGACGTCGCCCACCTCGGCGGCGCGGGCCATGGGCATGACCTGGTAGCCGTCCATCACTGCCTCGAGGGCGCGCATGGGCGCCGTCTCCGTGACGACCACGTGGGCGCCCATGCCGTGGGCCCGCGAGGCAACGCCCCGTCCACACATGCCGTATCCCGCCACCACCACGATCTTGCCCGCGAGCAAGACATTGGTCGCGCGCAAGATGCCGTCGATGGTGGACTGGCCGGTGCCGTAGCGATTGTACCTGCGGCCCCGTCTTGAGGACGGCCTCGAGATGACTGTAGTACCGCTTGTTGTCCTCGCCCTTCTGGGCGAAGACCGGGATGCCGTACTCCTTGACGAGGGCGGCCGCGGTGTCGTCCTGGGTGGACAGCGGGTTGGAGGCGCACAGGGCGACCTGGGCCCCTCCGGCCTTCAGCGTCATCATCAGGACCGCCGTCTCGGTCGTCACGTGCAGACACGCGCCGAGGCGTATCCCCTTCAGGGGCTGTTCCTTGGTGAAGCGCTCACGCACCTGGCGCAGCACGGGCATGGATTGCTCGGCCCACTCGATCTTCAGCTTCCCCGCCGCGGCCAGGGAGAGATCCTTCACGTCGTGCTCGGTCATGCGTCGTCCTTTCGTCCAGTCGATCGTGGCGAAGCCGAACCCCGGTCAAGCCGCGGCCCCGCGCCGGCATGCCGGACGCGGGGCCGCCTGATCGCGTCTCGTCGCGGGCTCAGACGCCCGCGTCGTCCCGCAGGTCCTTGACCCGGTTGGTTTGCTCCCAGGTGAACTCGGGCTCGGTGCGGCCGAAGTGGCCGAAGGCCGCCGTCTTGTGATAGATGGGCCGCCGGAGGTCGAGGTACTTGATGATGCCGATGGGCGTGAAGTCGAAGTGACGCCGGACCATCTGCTCGAGCTTGGCGTTGGGCACCTTGCCCGTGCCGAAGGTCTCGACCATGACGGACACGGGCTCGGCGACGCCGATGGCATAGGCGACCTGCACCTGGGCGCGCTCGGCCAGCCCGGCCGCCACGATGTTCTTGGCCACGTGGCGCGCCATGTAGCATGCCGACCGGTCCACCTTCGTCGGATCCTTCCCCGAGAAGGCGCCGCCCCCGTGCGGGCAGGAGCCGCCATAGGTGTCCACGATGATCTTGCGCCCGGTCAGGCCCGTGTCGCCCATGGGCCCGCCCGTGACGAAGCGCCCGGTCGGGTTGATGTGGTACGTCACCCTCTTGGGGTCGATCAGATGCTTGGGGATGGTGGGCAGGACGACGTGCTCGATGATGTCCTTCCTGATCGTCTCCAGGCTCGCGTCGGGACCGTGCTGGGTGGAGATGACCACTGTCTCCACGCTCACTGGCTTGCCGTCGACATAGCGGACCGAGACCTGGCTCTTGCCGTCGGGGCGGAGGTAGTCGAGGGCCCCGCTGCGACGCACCTGGGAGAGGCGCTGCACCAGCTTGTGCGACAGCATGATGGGCAGCGGCATCAGCTCTTCCGTCTCCGTGCAGGCGTAGCCGAACATCAGCCCCTGGTCTCCCGCGCCCAGCTTGTCCACGCCCATGGCGATGTCGCCCGACTGCTCGTCGATGGCGGTGATGACACCGCAGGTCTCGTAGTCGAAGCCGAACTTGGCCCGGGTGTAGCCGACGCCCTTGATGGTCTCTCGCGCGATCTTCGGGATGTCCACGTAGCAGGACGTCGTGATCTCGCCCGCCACCACCACGAGGCCGGTCGTCAGCAGGGTCTCGCACGCCACGCGCCCGGTGGGATCCTGCCTGAGGATCGCGTCGAGCACCGCGTCCGAGATCTGGTCCGCGATCTTGTCGGGATGCCCCTCGGTCACCGACTCCGAGGTGAACAGATACTCCTCTCGCGCCATCGTCTTCCTCCCGTCCGTTTAGTCACTTCCCACTACCATGTTGACGTCCGGATTCGGACGTACTCACGCGAGGTTAGCATGGCCTCCGGCACCGCTCAAGCGAAATGGGCACGGCGGCCGATATTTCGCGGGAGACTTCGCTATGGCCGACGGCCGGGGCTCCGAGGGAGGACGCGGGGGACGAGGGAGACAGATCCCTCCCACACGCTACCGGGCGCGAGCGTCACGGCCCAGGTCAGGAGCAGCGCCGAGCCCTGGTAGATTCGCTCGAAGCCGCTCTCGGACAGCGACACCGTCTCGATGGGCGCCCAGCCGATGTGGGCGCCCGCGGACCACGCGAGTTCGATCTCGCCACCGATCCACTCGTCCACGAGGCTGAGCGTCTGCGCGCCGCCGAGGGCGCCGCGCGAGCCCAGCGACGGTCTCCCCTCCACGCGGTAGTACCGTCCCTCCGCCTCGCCCGCGGTGAGCGTGAGGTTGAGCTGCACGGCCCAGCGCCCTTCGACCGGGTCTTTACCATGCCAGTGGAGACGGTATTCCGCGCGCACTTCGGCCTGCTCCGAGCTGATGGAGACACGCTTCTCCACGCGGAGAGGCCAGCCGTCGGGCGCATCGAGGTGAAGCGAGGCCTCGAGCCCCGTCCCCGAGGCGGACACGCGCGCGTGGAAAGCCCGTTCTCCCAAGGCGAGCCGCGCCTCCGCCCACGGGTTGAGCGGATCGGGAGGATCGCCGGGGGGAAAGAATCCTTCGAGGAGCGAGGCGCGGCGCCACGGATCGTAGTCGAGGAGCTTCTGGAGGCCGTCCTCCTTCACCGCGGGCGACGAGTGGATGGTCTTGGTTCCCGTGATGTCCGCCACCCCGAGCCTGTCCTTGACGAGACCGTGGTAGGCCTCCGGCCGCCGCGTGAAGACGCCGGCGACATCGAGATCGAGAGGACGGAAGGCGAGCTCGCTCACCGTCCCCCCGGCCTCGGGGCGGAGGGTGACCGTGAGCTCTCGCGTGCGCGCGCGGATCTCCTCGCGTCCGTCGCCGTTGATGTCCTCCCGCGTCCACTCAAGCGCCGATCTCGGGCCCGCCTCGTCCAGGATGCGCTCGGAGGCCACGAGCGCGCTCTTCACGGCGCGGCGGAGATGCGGCAGGTAGCAGCCACCGAAGACCCCGTGCCAGTAGGCGTCGTTGGCCTGTCCGCGCCAGAGATCCTCGCGCGCGGCCTGAAGGCGCGGGTCGTCGGGGCGGGCCCGGAGCGCCTCGTGCAGACGGCGCGACAGGGCGAGCATGATCGCATACGCATCGCCCATCTCCGGATACTTCACGAGAAAGTTGCGCCAGAAGCCGCCGCGAAGGAGCCGCGTCAGTCGAGCGCCATCGGGCAGGGCCTCGAGCCGGCGTCGCGTCTCCTCGAGCTCCTGGGCGGCGGCGGCGGGCAGCGCCCACTCGCCCATCTCCGTGTAGGAGGCGGTGGGCAGATAGACGGAGCCCTCCGGCGGCGCCGCGTCGAGGCAGGCGGAAAACGTCGACATCCGGAGCCACGGCGCCGCTACCAGGGCCTCGAAGAATCTCGGGAGCCATCGCTCTTCATACGCGAGATGGTGCGTGCCCGGCCACACCCCGAACTTCTCGCCGTCGTCGAAGAGGGTCAGCGCCCCCGCCTCGCGCCGCGACTCGAGATAGCCGAGCGCCTCTTCGGGGGCGGCGAAGGGCACGAGGTAGCGGAGGCGCTGGCTGATGGGAAAGACGGCGAGCCGGTCGCCCTGCTCCTCGGTCAGGTAGTAGCCGCCCAGGGACTCGGGCTCGAGCCCGGCGAGGGCGAAGTGGGCATCGTCGAGAAGGACGAACTCCACGCCGGCGCGGCGGAGGATGCGGGGCAGCTGAGGCTCCCACACGCGCTCGGCCAGCCACATGCCCCGAGGGCGGACGCCGAAATTGGCGCGGAGGAACTCGGTCAGGGCCTGGATCTGCCCGACCTTGTCCTCGTCGGGCAGCATGGCGAGGATGGGCTCGTAGAAGCCGCCCGTGAGGATCTCCACACGGCCCGAGGACACGAGGCGGCCCAGCAGGTCGAAGGTCGCGGGCGCCCGCTCCCGGAGGAAGGCGAGGAGACCGCCGGAGCAGTGCACGGCCACCACCATCCCCTCGACGGCGCCGGCGGCTTCGAGAAAGGGATGATAGGCCCGGGCCGCCGCCTCGAGCACGACGGAGTCGAAGTTGCCGACGGGCTGATGGTTGTGAACGCCGAAGAGGAAGCGGAGCCCTTCACTCACGATCGATGTCCCGGTGCCGGACCACGGGGGCGGCGCCCGTGGCCTCGAGCGCCCGGCGCAGCGACTCGACGAGCGTGACCGAGCGATGGCGGCCCCCCGTGCAGCCGATGGCCACCGTGAGGTAGGCCTTGCCTTCGCGCTGATAGAGGGGCACGAGGAAGCGGAGGAGATCCTCCAGCTTGGCGAGAAGCTGGCGCGCCTCCTCGAAGGACAGCACGTACTGCGCCACGGGCTCGTCGCGGCCGTCCAGCGGCTTGAGGGCGGCCACGAAGTGCGGGTTGGGCAAGAAGCGGACGTCGAAGACGAGGTCGGCGTCGTAGGGCGCTCCGTGCTTGAAGCCGAAGGACATGAGCGACACCGTCAGCCCGTCGCGCGAGCCATGGGGGCCATAGGCCTCCACGAGCCGGTCCTTGAGCTGGTGCACGGAGAGCCCGGTGGTGTCGATGATGCGATCGGCGACCCCGCGCAGGTGGGCGAGCGCCGTGCGCTCGGCGCGGATGCCCTCGAGCACGCTCCCCTCGCCGGCCAGGGGATGGCGGCGGCGCGTCTCCTGGTAGCGTCGCACGAGGGTCTCCTCCCCCGCTTCGAGGAAGAGCACCTCGGGCTTGTGCCCCTGGGCGCGCAGCTTGTCGAGCGTCTCCATGAGGTGGGCGAGGTATTCGCCCTCGCGGATATCCACCCCCAGCGCGATCATTCGGATGTCGCGGCTCGAGTGCTCGCAGAGTTCCGCGAAGGTGGGGATGAGCGTGGTGGGGAGGTTGTCCACGCAGAAATATCCCAGGTCCTCGAGGCACTTGATGGCGTAGCTCCGTCCCGCTCCCGACATGCCCGTGATGATGACGAAGCGAGGCGCGGGGACGGACGCGGCCGATTGCTCGGCGGGCATGCTCTCCTCAGCGCTTCTTGGGCTGGAGCCGCCGCTGGTGCGACGGGAGAATGCCAAGCTCCTCCCGGTATTTGGCCACCGTGCGTCGCGCGATGGTGAGGCCCTGCCCGCGCAGGACCTGGGCGATCTCCTGGTCCGACAGCGGCTTGCCCGCGTCTTCGGCGGCCACGAGGTCCCGGATGTTCTTCTTGACGGAGACCGAGGAGACCATCTCCCCGGAGTCCGAGGCGATGCCGCTGTGGAAGAAGTACTTGAGCTCGAACAGCCCCTGGGGCGTCTCCACGTACTTGTTGGTGGTGACGCGGCTGATGGTGGACTCGTGCATGCCGATGTCCTCGCCCACGTCCCGGAGCGCCAGAGGGCGCAGGTGGGCCACGCCCCGGTCGAGGAAGTCGCGCTGGAACTTCACGAGGCTCTGGGTCACCTTGCGCAGGGTGCGCTGGCGCTGCTCGACACTCTTGATGAGCCAGACGGCCGAGCGCAGCTTCTGCTCGACGTACTGCCGGGCCTCGTCGCCGGAGCGGCGCAGGAGCGAGCGGTAGAGGGCGTTGACGCGCAGGCGCGGAATCCCCTCCTCGTTGAGCACCACCACGTAGTCGTCGCCCACCTTGTGGATGGAGATGTCGGGCGCGATGTACCGCTGCTCGGAGGGGGAGAAGCGGCGGCCCGGCTTGGGCTCGAGCCCCTGGATCTCCTCCACCGACTCCATGATCCGATCGAGGGAGAGCTTGAGCGTCCGCGCGATGTCCGCGTAGCGGCGGCGCTCGAGGTCCTCGAAGTGCTTCTCCACGATCTCCACGGAGACGGGATCGGGCTCGGCGTCGGCGGTGAGCTGGAGGAGGAGACACTCCTGGACGCTCCGCGCGGCCACCCCCGTGGGGTCGAAGGCCTGAACGATGCGCAGGGTGGACTCGACTTCCTCGGCGGTCACCCCCATCCCCTTGGCGATCTCGTCCACCCCGGCGCGGAGGTAGCCGTCCTCGTCGAGATTGCCGATGATGGCCTCCCCGATGGCCACCATCCGCGGGTCGTCCGTGGCCAGCCGCAGCTGCTCCTCGAGGTGCTCGGCGAGCGAGGTGGCCGTGCGCCCGAGGTTCTCGAAGGGCAGGTCCTCGCGCTCCTCCGTGGAGACGGGCGTCCGCTCGTCCTGCTGGTCGAAGACGGCCGAGGTCAGATCGAAGGGCAGATCGTCCGCGCGCTCCCCGTCGACGGAGGAGGTCTCCTTGGACGCCGGCTCGGTGGGAGCGGGCGCGGGGGCGAGCTCCGTTCCGTCCGCGGCGGTGGCCGTGGCCGCCTCGCCGTCCACCTCCTGCTTCTCTTCGGGCAGCTCCTCGAGGAGCGGGTTCTCCTCCAGCTCCTTGCGCACGACCTGCTCGAGCTCGAGCGTGGACAGCTGCAGGAGCTGGATGGCCTGCTGGAGGAGCGGGGTCATCACGACCCGCTGGGTGGCGCGGAGAGAAAGACGCATGGGTCAGGCTCGCATGGGTCGCGTCATGGATCGCGGCTTGGGTAGCATCAAAGGGAGAACTTCTCGCCGAGATAGATCTCGCGGGCCCGGGGATTCTGCGCGAGCTCCGCGGCGGTGCCGGAGGCGAGGATCTGTCCGTTGTAGAGGATATAGGCGCGGTCGGTGATGGCCAGCGTCTCGCGCACGTTGTGGTCCGTGATGAGGACGCCGATGCCGCGCTCCTTGAGGCGCCCCACGATCTCCTGAATGTCGCTGATGGCGATGGGATCGATGCCCGTGAACGGCTCGTCGAGGAGGAGGTAGCGGGGGTTCGTCACGAGGGCCCGCGTGATCTCCAGCCGGCGGCGCTCGCCCCCGGACAGCGTGTAGGCCTTGTGGCTGGCGAGTGGGGTCAGGTCGAGCTCGGCCAGGAGCTCCTCGAGACGCGCGTGCCGCTCGTGGTGGCTGAGGTCCAGGGTCTCGAGAATGGCGAGCAGGTTCTCCTCCACCGTCAGCTTGCGGAAGACGGAGGACTCCTGGGGCAGATATCCCATGCCCAGCCGACACCGCTTGTACATCGGCAAATCGGTCACCTCACGCCCCTCCAGGAATATCCGTCCACCATCCGCGCGCAGCAGCCCCACTATCATATAGAAGGAGGTCGTCTTCCCGGCTCCATTGGGTCCCAGGAGCCCGACCACCTCGCCTCGATGAATGTCCAGGGTGACCCGATCCACCACGAGACGATTCCGAAAGCGCTTCCTCAAGCTCTGCGCGATGAGTCCTTCCACTCACAGGCTCCGCGCGGCGCCCGATGTCATGGGCAGACAGGGCCGCCCGGCCCCGCCTTGATGTCCGTCTTGGGTCGATCCTGGGCTGAGGGATAGAAGATGGCCTTGACCCGCTCCTGCTTGCCGCCCTCCACCAGGCTCCTGTCCTCCGCGAGATAAATGGTGATCCGCTCGCCCGTGACGACGTTGTCCTCGCGCCACACCCGCGCGTTGCCGATCAGCACCACCCTCTGCTCCGCATCATAGTACTCGGCCCGATGGGCCGTGCCCATGCGGCAGTCCCGCGTGATGATCCTGACGTTGCCCGTGGACACCACGCGCTCGATGCTTTTCGTCTTGGCGTCGGTGTAGACCTCCATGCGGTCGGCGTACTGGATGGAGTTGTCCTGACGCGCCACCACATTGCCCTTGAAGACGGCCAGTCCCTCTTTCTGAAGACTCTCGAGGGTGTCGGAGTTCACGGTCACCGGCGCATTCTTGCCGTCGGTGGACGGCGCAGCGGGAGAAGAGGCGGCGGGACGTGATTTGGGCGCCGTCGGCTGGGCCTCCGGAGAGCGCGCGAGGACGAGCGCCCCGAGGACGATCAGCCCGACCATCGTCGCCGTCCGCCCGAGGCTCACGGCCGCGCTCGCCTGGTCGGCGGAGGAGGGGGCGCCGCCGCCGCTTGCCTGGCGCCGCCCTTCGTGCCGGCAAAGGTCGCCTGCACGGGGCCCCGGATAACCGTGAATTCCTCGGCCGGTCGCGTGTCGAGGCCGCTCCCCGTGACGACGACCCCCGACCGATAGACGGTCACGGGCTCTTCGGTCCAGGCGCGGCTCTCCGAGTTGCTCCAGAGGAGCCGCGAGGTCTCGAGCCGGAGGCCATCGCTCGAGGTCAGCACGATGTGGCCGCGCATCTCGACGTCGCGCGTCTGCTGGACGAGATCACCCTCGTCCCCGGTGATGGTCCATTTCCGCGTCGGCTCCTCGATGGCGAGCACGACCTTTCGCAGGAGAGTCTTGCCCGTGCTGTCGTACGAATCCGCCTGCTCGGCGTCCAGGCTCCACCGATAGCCGGTCTTGCCGTCCTCTTGAAGGTGGATCTCGCGGATCTGCTGATCGGACTGGGCGGGAACGATATCCGGAGGCGGCGCCGCGGCCCGATGTCCCTTGACGACGAGGACACCGATGACGATCGTCACGAAGAGGACGACTCCGAGGAGAATGCCGGCGGCGGTCTTTTGCATATGCAAGTTCGGTACCACGCTAGCATAGAGCCCCCCACCGAGGCAAACACGAAAGGTAGGGGGTTGAAGCCTAGATCTTCGGCGGCCAAGCCTTCCGTCCGCGGAGCAGCATTTCAATAGCTTCCCTGACAGCCCCGCGCCCGCCGTCAAATCTGGAAACCCAGCCGACAGCACGCTTCACTTCCGCCGCGGCATCGGCCGGCGCAAGGGCAAGGCCCGCCATTCGCATGAGGGGCAGATCGGGGAGGTCGTCGCCCATCACGGCGACGACCGAAGCCTTCAGACGAAGCCGGGCGAGGATGTCGCGGAAGACCTCGGCCTTGTCGCTCGCGCCCTGGTGGACCTCGACCACGCCGAGCTCCGTCATCCGCCGCGTGACGGCCGCCGAGGCCCGGCCGGAGATGACCGCGATCGCCAGTCCGGCGCGCCGGGCCGCCTGCATCGCGTAGCCGTCACGCACGTGGAAGCGCTTGGTCTCCTCGCCCGCGGAGCCGAAGACGAGGGTTCCGTCGGTGAGCACGCCGTCGACGTCGAGGACGAGCAGTCGGATGCGGGCGGCCGAGGCCGGGGGCTTCGCCCTCACACGATCTTCGCGCGCAGGATGTCGTGGACGTGGATCACGCCGGCCGGGCGGCCCCCCTCGGCGCCGCGAGCTCGTCGGCGCCTATCCGCTTGGGATCGGGCGTCATGCAATCACCCGCGCGCCGATCGAGGAGGGCGCCGTGCACGAGCTGCTGGCGCCGCAGATCGCCGTCCGTGATCACGCCGAGAAGTCGCCCCGCCGCGTCCACGACGGTGGTCATACCGAGCCCCTTGGCATTCATCTCCTCGATCGCCTCTTTCATGGTGGCGCTGTCTCGCACAATGGGAACGGCGTCGCCCGTATGCATGAGGTCGCGCACGCGGAAGAGCGATTTCCAGCCGAGGGCCCCGCGGGGATGGAGGGCGGCGTAGTCCTCCGGACCGAGCCCCCGAAGATCGAGGAGGGCCATGGCGAGCGCGTCACCCATGGCCAGCGCCGCCGTCGTGCTCGAGGTCGGGGCCAGGTTCATCGGGCACGCCCTTTCGCCCACGCCTACGTCGAGCGCCACGTCCGCCTGGCGGGCGAGCGTCGAGCTGACGCTGCCCGTGAGCACGACGAGCGGGACGCCCAGGCGCTTGATGGCGGGAAGGACGGCCAGGACCTCGTCCGTCTCTCCGGAGTTGGACAGGGCCAGGACCACGTCTCCCTTGGCCATCATGCCGATATCGCCGTGGACGCCCTCGGCGGGATGCAGGAAGTAGGCGGGCGTTCCCGTGCTCGCGAGGGTGGCGGCGAGCTTGCGCCCGATGATGCCGCTCTTGCCGATGCCCGTGACGATGATGCGGCCCCGGCAGCCATGCATCAGCTCCACCGCCCGCACGAACCGCTCGTCGAGCCGCTCGCGCAGGGCCGCCACGCTCTCCGCCTCGAGCCGCAGGACCCGATCGGCCATGGCGAGGAGGCGGATCCGATCGATCACGGGCCGACCTTCCCGAGCCCGTCGCGAATGGCCGCGAGCTCGTCGAGGAGCCGGGGCAGGTCGTCGAGGCGGAGCATGTTCGGCCCGTCCGACAGGGGCCGCCCATCGGGCATGGCGCGATCGGGATCCTCGTGGATCTCCATGAAGAGCGCGTCCACGCCGACGGCGACGGCGGCCCGCGCGAGGGCCTGCACGTATTGCCGCTCCCCGCCCGAGCGGTCCCCCGCCCCGCCCGGCAGCTGGACGGCATGGGTCGCGTCGAAGATCACCGGGTAGCCGAAGCTCCGCATGATGGGAAGCCCACGGAAGTCGACCACGAGATTGTTATAGCCGAAGGATGTCCCGCGCTCGGTGAGCAGGATCGACTCGTTGCCCGTGGAGCGGATCTTGTCCACGACATTGCCCATATCGCGGGGAGCCATGAATTGCCCCTTCTTGACGTTCACGGGCTTGCGCGTTCCCCCGCAGGCGAGAAGGAGGTCCGTCTGCCGGCACAGGAAGGCGGGCACCTGGAGGACGTCGAGCACCTCCGCGGCCGGCCCCACCTCGGACACGTCGTGCACATCGGAGAGGACGGGCAGCCCGCTCGTCTCCTTGACACGGGCGAGGATGCGCAACCCTTCCTTGAGCCCGGGCCCACGATAGGAGTGGACGGAGGAGCGATTGGCCTTGTCATAGGACGACTTGTAGATGAAGGGCACGCGGGCCGCGGACGTCACGCGCTGGAGCCGCTCGGCCATCATGAGGGCGTGGCGCTCGTCCTCGATGGCGCAGGGCCCGCCGATGAGGGCCAGGGGCGCGCCGCCGCCGATGGTCACTCCCCCCACCGTGACCGAGCGCGGACGCCGCTCGGAGGTCATGCCTTGGCCCGGTGACTCACGGCCTGGTGGTCCAGGGCCGCGCGGATGAAGGCGGCGAAGAGCGGATGCGGGGCCCACGGCTTGGAGAGAAACTCGGGGTGGAACTGGCCGGCCACGAACCAGGGATGATCGGGCAGCTCGATGATCTCCACGAGCTGCTTTTCCGCCCAGATGCCCGAGATCCGGAGCCCATTCTTCTCCAGCGCGGGCAGGTAGTCGTTGTTGACCTCATAGCGATGGCGGTGGCGCTCCTGGATCACGCCCTGGCCGTACGCGCGGGAGGCGCCGCTGCCCTCGGCCAGCATCACCGGGTAGAGCCCCAGCCGCATCGTCCCCCCCTTGTCGGTGATGTTCCGCTGCTCGGGCAGGAGGTCGATCACGTTGTGCGCGGGCGTTGGATTGAACTCCGTGGAATTGGCGCCGTCGAGGCCGCAGACGTGGCGGGCATACTCGATGACCGCGCATTGCATGCCGAGACAGATGCCGAAGTAGGGCACCTTGTGCTCGCGCGCGTATCGGATCGCCTGGATCTTGCCCTCGATGCCGCGATCGCCGAAGCCTCCGGGGACGAGGATCCCGTCGAGACCGGCAACGTGGCCGGCCAGGCCCTCGCGCTCGAGCCTCTCCGCGTCGACCCAGGCGAGTTCCACCGCGGCCTCGTGGGCGATGCCGCCGTGGGTCAACGCCTCGTAGAGGCTCTTGTAGGCGTCCTTGACCTCGATGTACTTGCCGATCACCCCGATGCGCACGCGGCTCCGCGGCGCCTTGACCCGGCGGACGATCTCTTCCCATCGGCCGAGATCGGCGGGGCGCGGGGGCAGCCCGAGCATCTTGACGATGCTCTCGTCGAGGCCCTGCTCGGAGAAGGCCAGGGGCACCTCGTAGATCGTGTCCACGTCCCGCGCGGCCACCACCGCCTCTTCCTCGACGTCGCAGAACAGCGCGATCTTGGACTTGGTCCCGGGGGTGAGCGGATGTTCCTTGTCCGTGCGGCAGAGGAGCACGTCCGGCTGGATACCGATGGCGCGCAGCTCCTTGACGGAGTGCTGGGTCGCCTTGGTCTTGAGCTCGCCCGCCGCGCTGATGAAGGGCACGAGGGTCAGGTGGACGTAGATGACGTTGTCCTTGCCCACGTCCTTCTTGAACTGGCGGACGGCTTCCAGGAAGGGCAAGCCTTCGATGTCACCCACGGTGCCGCCGATCTCCACGATGACCACGTCCACCCCGGAGGCGACCTTGCGGATGGCGGCCTTGATCTGGTCAGTGATGTGCGGGATGACCTGGACGGTGCGACCGAGGTAGTCGCCGCGGCGCTCCTTCTCGATCACGGTGCCGTACACCTTGCCCGTGGTGACGTTGTTGTCCCGGGTCATGCGCGCCCCCGTGAAGCGCTCGTAGTGCCCGAGGTCGAGGTCGGTCTCGCCGCCGTCGTCGGTGACGTAGACCTCCCCGTGCTGGTAGGGGCTCATCGTGCCCGCGTCCACGTTGATGTACGGGTCCATCTTGAGGAGGGTGACGTGGAAGCCTCGGGCCTCGAGCAGCGACCCGATGGAGGCGGCGGCCAGCCCCTTGCCCAGGGACGAGACAACGCCGCCGGTCACGAAGATGAATTTCGGGGTCACCGGAGATCTCCTTTCATGGTCAGCGCGCGTGTCCACCGATCCAGGGCGACGTGCTCATCCTCCAGTGTCCGCACGTGCCCGTCGAGCTTCAAGTCTCTCAAGGCGCACAGCGCCTGCGCGACGAGCGGCCCCCGCGGGACGCCCGCCGCCATCACGTCGTCTCCCGTGGACAGGGGCCGCGCGCCCCGCCCCGCCGCGAGAAACCATTCGATGCGCCGCCGAGCCCGCGGCCCCCCGCAGAGCCAGGCTCCCAGGAGGACGGGAGGCGCGGTCGGCCTCATGGCCTCGGCGACCTGGCTCGGACGCATCCGGGAGGCGCGGGCGAGCCGCCGCGCGAGCTGTCGCGCGGGTCCCGCATCGAGCAGCCTCGCCGCGGGGTCGCGCACGGCGAGTCGCCGGAGACAGCGGTCCGCCACCGGCTTCGCCTGATCGAAGAGCAGCGCGAGGAGCGCCAGCTCCGTGGCGTCCAGCCCCACGCCGGCCCCGCGCGCCCAGCGCGTGAGCGCCCGCGCCTTGCTGAGTCTCGACGGGCTCGTGCGCGTGGACCGATACGCGGCGTCCCAGAGCCGGAAGGCGCCCCAGCGGAGAAGCAGGGCGAGGACCCGCCACGGATCGGGCTCCTCCATGATGAGCTCGATCTCGCCCACGAGGCGCTGGCCGGACATCGCCGGATAGGGGCCGAGGCGAAGGGCCAGCGCGAGGGCGCGGTGAAAGCCCTGATCGGGTCTGAGTCCGAGCCGGACGGCATAGCGGGCCGCGCGGAAGATTCGCGTCGGGTCTTCCGCCAGGGACAGCGGGTGCAGGATTCGGAGGCGGCGCTCCCGGACATCACGCTCGCCACCATGCGGATCGTGGAGGCGCCCCCAGGCCGACGGCGAGAGGGCCACGGCCATGGCATTCACGGAGAAGTCACGCCGGCCCAGGTCTTCCTCTATCGACGCGGGGGTGACCTCGGGTAGGGCGCCGGGCAGGCCGTAGCGTTCGCCTCGCGCGCCTGCAATGTCCACGCGCCCGAGTGGCGTGCCGTCAGGGGTGAGACCGCCCTCGAGCGACGCGGTGCCGAAGGCGGCGTGCACCACGAGGTGCCCGCCCGTCTCCTCAGCCAGCCGTCGTCCGAACGCCACGCCATCGCCTTCGACCACGAGGTCGAGATCGGGCATGAAAGTCCCGGCACCCAGGAGGAGATCCCGCACGAAGCCGCCCACGACGAAGACGGCCTGCCCCTGATCCTCGCCGAGCTTGCCGGCCATGCGCAGCACCCAGAGCTTGCCCTCCGCCGAGGGGCCATGGAGACGATCGAGCCTGGCGGACAGCGACGGCGCCGGCCGCGAGATGGCAGAAGACTCCACCATGCCCACGATGCGCCGGCCGTCCCGAATGAGCACGCAGGGCGCCCCGCGGTTCAGCTGCCGGCGGACGGCGATCTCGCCCGCGCGCGCCTCGAGGACAGGGAGCCGAGGATAGGCCAGATCCGTCCAGCGAAGGTGGCCGAGCTGCCACGAAGCCGCACGCTCGAGGTCGCTCCTCAAAGCCGCCGTCGACGATCTCGCGAGGGCGCTCCGCGCCTTTGCGTG
>WNGD01002583.1_pt1 | contig 22891 bp, 20 predicted proteins | sample 5400671 | NCBI WGS metagenome assembly WNGD01 (sample SAMN13153369, study PRJNA577476) | soil metagenome | isolation source: 40 cm soil or saprolite under grassland replicate 2 | place: USA:California | collected 2016-06-15
GCACGAAGACGGTACGAAGGCTGAGCGAAAGAGTGGCACCCCTCAGGGTGGTGTTGTCAGCCCGATCCTGTCGAACCTGTTCCTGCATTACACGTTCGATCTCTGGATGGCGCGGACGCACCCGGACCTTCCGTGGTGTCGGTATGCTGATGATGGATTGGTTCACTGCCGGAACGAGCAAGAAGCCCGGACCCTCAAGGCCGAACTTCAAGCGCGCCTGGCAGAGTGCCGCCTGGAACTGCATCCGGCAAAAACCAAGATCGTCTACTGCAAGGACAGAAATCGCACAGGAGCGTATCCGAACGTCCAATTCGACTTTCTCGGATACTGCTTTCGGCCGCGAATGGTCAGGCGGTCCCGGGACAACAAACTGTTCTGTGGATTTAACCCAGCGGTCAGCTCCTCAGCGCTGAAAGCTATGCGGACGACGATCCGGGAACTGGACTTCCGACATCTAACACAGTTGTCGTTGGTCGACATCGCCCGCCGGCTCAATCCGCTCCTACGGGGCTGGATAGAATACTACGGACGATTCGCGCCATCGGCGCTCTACCCCTTGCTCCGATACGTCAATCAGACGCTTCTGGCTTGGATGATGCGGAAGTTCAAGCGCTTTGCAGCTCACAAGATCCGTGCGGGTCGCTTTCTCGAAAGGCTTGCCCGTGAAAACGCGGACCTCTTCGTACACTGGCGGCTCGGCATGACCGGCACGTTTGCCTGATGGGAGCCGAGTGAGGCGAGAGTCTCACGCTATGCGAGAGGCCGGTGGTGAAATCCCGTCGGCCTACTCACCCCTTCATCTGCGGAACAAGCAGCAGCGGACAATTCCAGATCAAACGGAAAACCCGACGCGACCGCATGCGGGCGAAGCTCAAGGAAATTAAGGAGGAGATGCGACAGCGACGGCATCACTCAATCCCCGAACAGGGGCGTTGGTTGAAGCAAGTTGTTAGCGGCTTCTTTGCATACCACGCAGTGCCAACCAACATTTGGTCACTCGGCACATTCCGTTTCCGGATCATCGACCTCTGGCGCCGCTCGCTAAGGCGGCGCAGTCAGAAGGACGGCACGACCTGGAGACGGATCACGAAGCTGGCGAATGACTTTCTCCCCAGGGCCCGCATCCTTCATCCGTGGCCCCAAGAGCGCTTTGCCGTCAACTACCCGAGGTGGGAGCCGAGTGCCCGAATGGGGCCCGCTCGGTTCTGTGCGGGGGGCGCTCAGTAATGAGCGTCCCTTGTACGTTGCGGACTGTGAGGCGCCGCTCGGGCCTAGTGCAGGATCTCAGCAGGATGCTTGCGCCGGCAGGAATCGTGGCGCGGGGTCGGATGGCCAAGCCCGCCGCAGTCGCCGTTCCGGAGCTGCCGCAGGGCGTGCCGTCCGACAAACCAAGTCTCAGAAAAGCTGCGATCGCCGTCTTGCGGGGTCGATGGAGCCCGATTGCGAGAGCAATTGCGAACTCCAACATCACATACCGTAACGCCCGATGCACCGTCACTTATCCGTCGGGGCGGGTTGATCCGGACCGGTATAACGCAGGATCCATAGACCCCACTGCTTGTCCGTCACGTAGATGTAACCACGCGTATCGACGAGTACATCTTCCGTCTGGGTCACGAGGTCGCGTGGCAGAGGGCCGGCGCGCTCGCTCGGCTGCGGCGGGATGAACCAGCCGCTTTCCACGGGCAACAGCGGATCCTTGATGTCGTAGACGCGCAGCCCGGCGTTGAAATAAGTCAGGTAGATCAGATTACCGGGCTTCTCGACATCGGGAAGGTGGATCTCCTGATTGACATTATGCGGGCCGAACCGGCCGCCCTTCTCGCAAAAATTTTTGTACGGAGCACCCTTCGGCGGGACCGGCAGCGGAAATAGCGACATCAACTGCGGACGAGCCGGATTCCGGTTATCGATCAACCCTGCGAAGTTGAGCGCTTCGTTGCAGCGTTCCGCGATCGCCTCGGAATTCACATACAGCAGATTGCGGTCCCGCAGCGGCAAGGCCGAGTGCAGCGATGGCGCCGCGACCGCGACGAACGGTGGGCTGAAGGTCAGCTTGCCGATCAACTTTGGGTTGGCGACGTCGCTGATATCGAGATTGACCGCCGCCGGGGAGTAAGCCATCGCGGCCATCTTGCCGTCCGGGCTGATGCTGGCCGGTCCATGAAAGCCCTCCGGCCCTTCCCCCTTGGGCTCGCCCGCCTTCTGTCCCGGCATCCACCAGCGACCGGCTTCTCTTGGCTGTGCCGGATCGCTGATGTCCAGAATCACCAGGATGTTCGAGCTGAATCCCGGCGCGCCCGCCGACAAATAGGCGTACTTGCCGCCCGGATACGAGTTGCGGTGCGTCCCGGTCGCCCCCGTCTTCCAGTGCGAGAGCTGCCGCGGGTTGATCGGATCGCTGATGTCCCAAATCAGAACGCCTTCGTCGTTTGGCTTGTTCGGATCGGCGCCCCAAGCAAGCGACGATTTCTCCAGCGCCGTTACCATGATGTTATCGTGGAGCGTCATCTGGATGGTCCAGGTGTTACCGGGACCCGGGACGGTTTTCACGAATTTCGGATCCTTCGGATCGGTAACGTCCACAATGCTCCAGCCGTAATGCCACAGATGCCCCATGTAGAGGTACCAACGGCCGTTGACCTTCTTAATGGCCATCTTGAAGGCGCCCTTGCGGTTGTCGAGAGCGCTATATCCGATGGGCTCCATGTTGCTGGCTTCCCATCCCGGTGGGATGGAATCGGCATGGCTGCGCGCCGCCAACCCCGCGGCAGCGATCGCAACGGCGCCGCCTGCGGCAGCGCATCGGAGATATTTCATGGAGCTCATCCGATGTCCCCACGGTTGCGGTCAGTGGCCAATCTTAGAGCGCATTCCGATGAAATGGAATCGGTGCAAGTGGCAGCCTGACGAGCGGCCAGGGGCGATAGACTGAACAGACTGCACGGCGGATGAGAGCGCGGTCTTGAGCGGCATTCACGTGTTAGCTGGTGGAGACCGGACTGGCTGGCTGGGGGGGGAGGACTCGAACTCAGAAATGTCGTGGCAAAATATCCCTTTGAAAGGTCGCACAGATTTCCAGGGATCCGAGCGTCGGTTTGCAGCGAAGTGAGACAGAGAAACCTAGCGGTCTAATAAAATATTAAAAAGCGCATCGTCGATTTCGGTGAGGCGGTCCTTGCCAAGCTTATGCATCTCGCTTTTGGCCTTGGCGCCGGCCACCTCGATCTCGGCCTGCTGCATACGGACGAGCGTCGTCTTTCTCTCGTTCTCAAGTTGATTTGGCGGTTGGCCTCGATCGTTGCCTCCCGCTCGCTCTCGGTGCGTTTGCGCGCGCGGCGGTGCGCCACGTTCCACGCGCCTCGGTGACCGCTTCCTCGAAGCCCTCATCCGATAACTTGCGGAGAACGCGCGCCTGCTGGGCGAGGTTCTTGTCGATGCCCTGGGACGCGAGCGTGGGTTTTTCATTAACCCGCACTCCATTGTCCCGGTTTCGAACCGGCCGCCCTTCCAAACGTGGGCCCGGACGATTGTCCACCGCTGTCTGCAGACGTTTAACCTCGAAGGCATTCAATCAGCCAAGCCTTTGAAATCATTGGCGCTCCCTAGGGGACTCGAACCCCTGTTTTCGCCGTGAGAGGACGAAGACAGCTTCGGCCACGGCTTCAGGCGAACCGAATGTGAACAAGCAGCGACGAACGTGACAAAAATCTCTGATTCTTTAACGGTCCGCGACCGAGAGACCTCGTTCGGGACGAGGGAGTCGCACGTTCGAATCCCGCCACCCCCGTCAGCGCTTAGTTCATTTTTAAATCCGGTGCGCCGCTGGTTTCGCCACAACTTCCAGATCGTGGCCTCCCGCGTCTCCAAAACTCAGCATCCCTTCGATGTGCGCCACGGGTCGCTGCCATCGCACCTAGCTCGTGTCAACCAACGCCGATGGGATCGTAACTCGGTCGCGCTCATCGCGAGGGTGCGCGACGTGCATCCCGGCATTCCGAAATGTCCGCCAACCTCTTGAACGGATTGAAGTCGAATTTCTGCGATTTTTCGGAACGCGCATTGACAGATAATGCAAACCACTTGGATTTTGATTCCGCTATTCCGAAGTCGCCTCAGTTACGCCCCTGACAGCCCAAAGTGTCGTGGATGAAGCCGTTTGCTTGTCGGCGCTGTTCGTCTCTTTGCTGTTCATTCCAAAATTTCTATTCCGAAGCGTTGATTTCGTCCGCAGACCCTGGAGCCGATGCAGATTGGGCTCCTTGAGGTATGTCCGAACGCTGCGTTCCGCCGCTCCATGCCCGGCTACCCCAACAGGCCCTTTTTCGCGGCCTCCGTGGCGATGTCCACGGCGGCTTGAGCGGGCCGTGGTTCAATTCCCGAAAGCGGAATCGAATTGTTGCGGAGCCTGAAGGTGAGGAGAGATCCCCAAAAAATCCTGCGGTCTGCGCCGTCTTACGGTTGGACACCTGCGGCAGAAAGTCTAATGATCGTGTGGGACGATTCCGGTGTCCCACGAACGCGTAAGTCATTGATTTTCTTCGATTGTGCCAGCCCGCCCCTGGGCACCGCTCTCTTTAGTTATTGACATCGCAAAATGTTTTCGCGCATTCCGCAACCCTGCGGAAAGGCGGAATCGCACCTTCTCGACGGTCGAGTCCGCTCATCGGGGCAGAGCGGACATCACTGCAGCGTGTTCGAAATGACGCGAATGACCCGAAGCAGACATGAGCAGCTGAGCGCATGCGGTGGCTTGCTGGATAGAGGGCCGCATCGCCTGGGCAGAGGCAATGCACGGCTGCCTAATGCAGATGCCTCAGCTTGTCGGGATTGCGCACCACGTAGATCGCGGTGATCCTACCATCCTCGATGTCGAGTGTCGTCGTCTGCAGCTCGCCATCGGCCTCCAGTGTCACAAAACCCGGCAAGCCATTGATGAAGCCTGTGCGGACGAGTTTTGACTGATGCGTCTGGAATTGCTTGGCCAGATAGGCGTGGAGCTTCATCACCTCGTCGAAGCCGAAGATCGGATCAGGCGATGCAGGACGCTTGCCGCCACCGTCGGCATGCACGCTGACATCGGCAGCCAGCATTGCCCCCAGTGCCGACATGTCGCCGCTACGTGATGCCGTGTAGAAGGCGTTGGCGAGCTCGATCCCTCGCTGCTTTTCGAGTTTGAACCGCGGCCGTTCATCGCGCACATGGTTGCGTGCCCGCGCTGCGAGTTGACGACAGGCGGCCGCATCGCGCTTGATGGTGGCAGCTACCTCGTCAAACCCCAACCCAAACACATCATGCAGCAGGAAGGCAGCGCGTTCGAGTGGAGAGAGCCGCTCCATTGCAAGCATCAGCGGGAGTGTGACGTCTTCCCCTGCTTCCTCCGCCACGATCGGATCAGGAAGCCAGGGGCCGATATAGGCTTCACGTTGGAGCTTTGCCGATTTGAGCTGATCGAGACAAAGCCGTGTGACCACCCGGCGAAGGAACGCCTCGGGCTCACGGATCTCTTCGCGATCAACCCCCATCCAGCGGATGAAGGCCTCCTGCACCACGTCCTCGGCGTCCGACACCGAACCCAGCATGCGATAGGCGACACGCATGAGGCGCGGGCGCAGCGGATTGAAGATCTCCGCTGCGCCTTGGAGGCTTGGATCCACCGTCAGGCTGCCGCTCTCGCCACCGCCTTGGCGGCCGCAGGTTCCATCCACGTGCCGAAACCAACCGAGAGCCGGTTCCAGCCATTGATGATGTTGATCATGAGCGTGAGCTTCACCTGTTCCTCGTCGCTGAACTGGGCCTTGAGCGCACCGTAGGCGCTTTCGTGGGTATGGCCTTCCGAGAGCCGCGTCAGCGCCTCGGTCCAGCCCAGCGCGGCCCGCTCCCGCTCCGTGTAGCAAGGCGCTTCGCGCCAGGCCGACAGCAGGTAGATGCGCTGCTCGGTCTCGCCCTGGCTGCGGGCTTCGGTCGTATGCATGTTGATGCAGTTGGCGCAGCCGTTGATCTGCGAGGCGCGAATCTTCACGAGCTCGATCAGGCTCGGCTCGAGGCTGGCGGCGATCGCGAGCGCAGCGCCGGTCCAGACCTTCATGACGTCGGGGGCGGCGGTGAGGAGATTAACCTTGGCAGTCATTGGACCATTCCTTTCGTGGCTTGCGATGACATGACGAGCCGGGGGCCCCCGAATGTGACATCGCCACGAAAAAATTTGTGTCGCTCAGATTTATCCCGACCCGGTATGGCGAGCAATGACCCCCCAACCGCAGTCCAGCGACGAAGCGCGTGCCTCGCCGGCCCAAAGATGGATGAAGCCCTGCCAGCTTTCTTGAGAGCTGCCGAGGTTGCAATTCCATCAACTAGGTGGCGGAACCGGTGGTTTGCATCACATCGCCCCTGGGCACCAGATTTTTTCCCAACGGCGCCGGCAAGAATGTTGAGTTTTAGAGAGAGTTTTTGCCGCGACTGAAATCAATCATCGTCACTTCCGGCAACCCAAGTCGCTAGAACTCCCATATCGTTCGGGTCGAAGGCTACCAGGTCGGCGCGATATCCGGGGGCAAGCTTGCCGAGCATCTGCTCGAGACCAAGGAAAGTTGCCGGATGCGCTGACGCAAACCGCAGCGCGTCCGGCAATGGAACTCCGAGCAGGCGAATGCAATTCCTGACGGCGGTCGCCATGTCGAGAACCGTCCCGGCGAGCGTCCCGTCGTCCGTGACGCAGCAAGCGTCCCGCGCAGTGATGTTTTTTCCGTGCAGGCTGAAATTGGAGCGGCTCCCGCCCACGGGCGGCATCGCATCGGTCACGAGCATAGGATGGCCGAGGCCCCGCAGCGCCAGGCGGAGCATGGCGGGATCGACGTGCACACCATCCACGATGAGTCCGTACCAGGCGTCGGGCGATTCCAGTGCCTGCGCGATCGGTCCTCCTTCCCGGCTGGACAAGGGGCGCATGGCGTTGAAGAGATGCGTGAAACCCGTAAGCCCCTCCGCCATGGCAGCGCGGGTCTGCCGGTAAGATGCCATGGAATGACCTAGCGATACGCGAACGCCGGCCGCGACGAGCTGGGCGATGAATCCTGGCGGCACGACTTCGGGCGCCAAGGTCACGAGCAGCGCGCCGTTGCGCGGCGCCGTTAGCATCGCTAGCTCGTCCGCGGATGGGAGCCTGATCTGGCGCGTGTCGTGCACGCCGGGCTTTTCGCAAGAGAGGTAAGGCCCCTCGAGGTGAACGCCGAGAACGCCCGATTCTCCGCCGACGATGGCGTCGGCCGCATCCAATGCCAGCCGCATCTTCTCCCGGCTGTCGCTTATGAGCGTCGGCAGCAAACCGGTTGTTCCAAATTTTCTGTGCGCCGCTGCGATGCTGCGAACGCCTTGCACGGTCGGCTGATCGTTGAACAGCACGTCGCCGCCGCCGTTCACCTGCAGGTCGATGAATCCGGGCGCAAGCCATGCATCGTCCGGCAGGTCGCGAATGGACATGGTCTGCGGCAGGTCGCTCGTCGACACGAGGTCCACGATGCGAGCTCCGTCCACGACGACCGCGGTACGCTCGCGCACGACGGTGCCGTCGAAAACGTGGTCCGCTGCGATGGCGTGCAGCCCCGGCCTCTTCATCTGGTCCGCGTTATCTTTTGCAAATGGCGCGGAAGGTCTACGTTGATGCCACGACATTGGGCGACGCGAATGGCCAGCCCGTAGAAGCTCTGGATCAGGCACACCGCATCCGTGTCGGGGTGATCCGGCGCGAGCGCGGGCAAAGTACCAGCCTGTTGCTCCCCGTGGTCCGTCATGAATACGCTGGCATTCTTGCGGCGAAGATCCGCGGCGAGCGCGCGCAGCCCGACCGCGGCGTGGTCCGTCGGCACAAACAGGAGGGCAGGGTATGACGACTCCACGAGGGCGATTGGACCATGGAGGAATTCAGCGCCGCTGAACGCTTCGGCATGAAGATTTGAGGTCTCCTTCAACTTCAAGGCCGCCTCTCGTGCGATCGCGAGCGTGGGCCCCCGTCCCAGACTCACAAGGCTCGTCGCCTCGCACAGCGCATTCAAGGCTGGGCTCCAATCGAGCCGCATGGCAGCCGTGAGACGATCCGGCAGGCGTTCGATTGCTGCCCGCAGTTCATCCAAGCCGGCCCATCCGGCGACGACATGAAGCCAGGCGGAGAGGCTGGTCACGAAGGTCTTGGTTGCCACCACGCTGAGCTCGGGCCCTGCGGCCATCGGCAGCACAATGTCGGACGACCTTGCCAGGGGGCTGTCGGTATCGTTGACGATGGTTGCGGTCAGCGCGCCTGCGGCCTTGGCCATCTCGACCGACTCGATGAGGTCGTCGCTTCGTCCGGATTGCGAGACCGTGAGGAAGAGCTGACCGTTGAGCTTTAGCCGCTGCTTGTAGATGGTGGCCACATTGGGCGCGAAAGCGCCTACCGGGATGCCGAGGTGGCGCTCGATGAGATGCTTCCCGAACGTCGCCGAATGGGCCGAGCTCCCGCGCGCGCTTGTAAAGATAAAGTTCGGCGGGTCCCGCCTGAGGCAGCGCAGGAGTTCGGCCAGCGGAGCTTCGAGCGCCTTCGGCTGCCGCCGCACCGCGTCAGGGCTTGTTTGCCATTCCACTTCCATGTTGACGCGGGTCTCGCTCACCGGGAGCGCTCCGGAGCAGTGTGGCCGCGGCGGAGGGATTCCGCCGCATCGCGGGCCAGTTGCAGTGCGCCGGCGACCGCGTCGCCGCGAGGCGCAACAAGATGATGCCGCGTGGAGTCCGCGAGCCAAGGCTCGATTGGCGCCGCGAGGCCGCCGACCAGAGACAGCCGATCCACCCCGAACTCGATGAGCCGTTGCGCCAGCGCATCGACATGCCCGCCGGCAAGCCGCAGGAGCTCAACCGCAACAGGGTCGTTGGCCAAAGCATGCTCGACGATCTCTGGCGCGAAGGCTGCGAAATCCTTTGGCGATGCACCCGTCATCCAGTGCACGATCGCGTGCGGATCCGACCGAAACTTTGCAAAAAGCGAACGCAGCAGCGCCGACCACGCCATGCGCCCATCATGGGCCCACAGCGTGCGGCGCAACGCCTCGCAACCGAGCCAAGCGCCGCTTCCTTCATCCGAGATCGGCCAACCCCAGCCGCCGACTTGGTACTGTCGCCCATTCAGCTCCGCCCAGCCAATGCTGCCGGTGCCGATGACGATGATGCCGCCGTCACGCCCGCCATGCGCGCCGACGCACGCCGCCTGGGCATCGGTGACGAAAACCGCCATGCGATAGGGATGCTCGTGCTGGCGCGCAGCCTCGATCTGGCTGGGTTCGCTGGCTCCCGCCAACGCCACGCAGGCCACAACCCTTTCGAAGTCGCGCGACGACAATCCTGCCCCGCTCATGCATTGAATCGTGGCCTCAAGGACCGAGGCAAAGCTTTGCTCCACTCCAAGGCGAATATTGGCCGCGCCTGCGACCCCTTCACTTAGCGTCGCGCCCGCGATATTGCAAAGGCGGGCGCGACAGCGGCTGCCACCGCCGTCGATTCCGAGCAAGAGGAGGTCCGCGAGGGCGTTCATTTCCGATGCTCCATCAACCCCCTAACGCACGAGAACTAAGTAGGATCGGAAAGCGTTCTCCTGCATGTCAACACCCCGCGTGATCCATGGATACCGAGCGCGCGAGCCCGCGATATTCTGATATCGACGTTTGGGCGCCTTTGGACATCGCCGAAGCGATGATCGAGGGCCAATTCACCGCGGTCGCCGCGGTGAGAGCCGCCCGCTTCGCACTTTTGGAGGCCGCGCTCGCCGCCGCGGAAAGGTTGCGAAACGGCGGTCGGCTGGTCTACGTCGGCGCCGGAACCTCCGGCCGACTGGCCGTCCAGGACGGCGCTGAACTCGTTCCGACCTTCAGCTGGCCGCAGGAGCGGCTGCTACTTCTCATCGCCGGGGGCAGGAACGCCTTGCTGCGGTCGGTGGAAGGCGCCGAGGACGCGGTCGATCAAGCTGCCCGGCTCGCCCAACAGCATGAAATCGGCCCCGACGACGTCGTCATCGCGGTCGCTGCGAGCGGCACCACGCCGTTCACCTTGTCCTGCCTGACCGAAGCAAAGCGACGGGGCGCTTTGACGATTGGAGTGGCAAACAATCGCGATACGCCGATCCTGAAAGAGGCCGATCACGCGATCTGGCTGGATACCGGCGCGGAGCCGATTGCAGGGTCCACCAGAATGAAAGCGGGCACGGCGCAACGCATCACCCTCAACGTCTTCTCATCTGTGGTCATGATCTTGCTAGGGCGCGTCTACGATGGCTTGATGGTGGACCTCCAGGCCGTTAGTCAGAAGCTGGTGCGACGCAGCGAAAGCATCCTCACGCGGCTCACTGGCAGCAGCGGCGAGCAGGCGCGCGAGGCATTGCATCGTGCAAACGGCAACGTAAAGCTCGCCGTGCTGCTTCTGCACGGCTGTGACGTGAAGGAGGCAACGGACGTTCTCCATCGGGCGGGCGGGCAGCTCCGTGCGGCACTCGCCGACATCGGCAAGCCGGCTCCCGAACCCGCCGATCTGAGCGACCTGCCGACGCCGTGATGCGAACAGGGCTGACCCCCGCGGGGCTGGCGCACAAACGTAGCTTTGCGGTTCAGAGAGTGGGGGCGGCCCGGTCGTTTGGCGCTCGGTGAAGAATGAAGCTCGCGAACGCAATTCCCTCACTCTGCCTCGCGCTTCGCCTTTGAGAGCGACGAGCCCCGGTAGCGATCAGCTCGCTTGTTGAATATGGGGCCGCAGCACGGTCTTGGGCGCCAAGAACTTCGAATCCTCCTTGTGCCACAGGTGATCGCAGGCGCAGAACGGGCAGAATTTGCGTGTAAAGGGACCGGGCGAGCGCGTGAATTCCTTGGGATCAACGTCCATGCCCATGAACATGTAATGACCGGTGAGCCGGCACCGCGTGATGACCTGAGCCATCGCACTCCTCCGTCCTGAATAATAAAGCCGCTGAGACAACATCGCCGGTCGAGCAAAGTTCCAGGGGCGCGAAGCTTTCCGGCGCGAACGGAACGTGGCCGGCTACCGGTCGTTCGCGGCAATCTCGATGATGAGCTTCTTCAGGATGGCGTCGGCGAACGTTTCGTAGTTCTGCGCGGCGACCACGAAGGCGCCGGGGCCGCCGATCACGCTGTCGTAGTAATAGCGGTCGAGATCGGGCTCGAGGGCGAGGATCGGCAAGCCGTTGATGCCGATGCCGGCCGCCACCGCCTCGTCGCGGGCGAGCGTGACCGGCCGGCCGCGATTGTTGGAGCCGTCGCCGGAGATGTCGATGACGCGCCGGCTCGCGCGAAATGGACTGCTTGGAAACAGCGTCGTCGCGTAATCGATGGCGCCGCTGATCGAGGTGCCGCCGCCGAACAGTTGGCGCGGTGCACGCTCGATCGCGGCGGCAAACGCGGCGGCGGTTTCCTCGTCACCGACCAGCGTCCATCCCACCACCTGAACCTGCAGCATCGGCCCGGTCCACTGCACCATGGTCACGGCGATAGCCCGGCTCGGCCCGGAGCGGATGGCTTGCAGCACGCGCGCATGCCGGAAGGCGGCGACGTAGCCGCGCTTTTGCAGTTCGAAGCGGACCTGATCGACGCTGCCGGACGCGTCGACCGCGAGCACGAGCTGCAGATCGACGGGCGTTTGAGCGGCCGCCCGTCCGGCGATGGCAAGGAGAATGAGCAGCGCCCACCCGGCGCGCCAGATCCCGGCGCGTCGAGGACGGGCGTGAAGGCGGGCGTTCATTGTTGTGGGTTGGACATGAGTCGTCCGGTCGCCGCAGGATGACATCGCGCAAGCAGCGGACCAATTGCGGACAAATTTGGGCCAAAACCAATCGGTAATCCTGATGGCGGCGAGCCTTTCCGAGGCTCCTGGCGGTCACTTGGAATGGGGCACATATTCATCGTCGTCGTCATTGAATTGTGAAATGATGGGCAATGCGTTCCGCTCGGCAATCAGCCATCCGACTGCTGCAGCTGATGATGGTTGCGTCGGTGGTGTTGCCGGTCGTTCTGTTCGCCTTTGCGGCCTGGCTGAACTACCGCCATGAGTATGCCGTCGCCGATGACCGGCTCGAGCGCTCGCTCGACATCCTTCACGAGCATACGCTCAAGGTCTTTCAGACGGTCGAGCGCGCCATCGCGGAAGTCAACGAAATCGTGCGCGGCATGACGGACGACGACATTCGGAGGGAGCAGTCGCGCCTCCACGAGCGCGTGAAGCGAATCGTCGACGCCCTGCCGCAAGTGCGGGCGATCTTTATTATCGATCGGGACGGCCGACCACTGGTTTCCAGTCAGCTTGCGCGAATACCGGCCGATTTTGACGCGCGCGAGCGAAGCTTCTTCAACGTGCACGCGGCCGGCGATGTCGGTACCTACGTCAGCGATGTCGTCACGCCGCGGTTGACAGGCCTCAGTACGCCTTTCTTCGTTCTCTCCCGGCGCCGCCCGTCGGCGGACGGTAAGTTCAACGGCGTGGTCGCCGTCGCCGTGCTGCCGCAGTATTTCGAGGAGTTCTATGCGCTCATCGGCCGCAGCCCAGGAAGCCTTTACGCGCTGCTCCGTGATGACGGCAGATTTCTCGCCCGCTATCCGGAGCGACCCGATCGGGGTCTCCAGCCCGGCAGCGCTCTGCACACGACGATCGCGCAGGGACGGGAGCGCAGCATGCAGACCATCCGGCGGTCCCAGATCGACGCGGTCGAACGGCGAGTCGGTCATCGCAAGCTCGAGGGCTTTCCGGTCTACGTCGTTGCCGGCATCGACAGCTCGGCGATCCGGGGCGAATGGATGGCGACCATGGCGAGCCATCTGGTCTTCGGTTTGCCCGCGACGCTGTTTCTCTTGCTGATCATCGGGGTTGCGCTGCGGCGCACGCGGCGGCTCTACGCCGAAGCCGAGCGGCGTGAGGCTGCGGAGGCCGCGTTGCGGCAAGCCCAGCGTCTGGAGGCGATCGGACAATTGACCGGCGGCGTCGCCCACGACTTCAACAATCTCCTGATGGTCGTGAGCGGCAGCGTGCAGCGGCTGCGGCGCGATCTGACCTCGGAGAAGCACACGCGTCTTCTCGACATGATCGAGAACGCGACCAATCGTGGCGAAAGTCTCACGCGTCAATTGCTCGCGTTCTCGCGGCGGCAGATGCTCACCCCCGCGGTGATCGATCTCACCGAGCGGCTTCCCGAGCTCAAGGACATGCTCAGCCGCTCGCTTCGCGACGATATCACCATCGAGGTCGTGGTTCCCAACCAGAGCTGCGCGGTCAAGGTCGACCCGAGCGAGCTCGAGCTCGCCTTGCTCAATCTCGCGGTCAATGCCCGCGATGCCATGCCGAACGGCGGGGCGCTCAGCATCACCACCAAGCCGGCGGTGCTCGAAGGCAAGGCCGCAGAGGAGGGGCTCAGTGGTGAGTTCGTCGCTATCCACGTGGCCGATACCGGCGGCGGCATCCCTGCCGACATTCTGCCGCACGTGTTCGAGCCGTTCTTCACGACCAAGGAGATCGGCAAAGGCACGGGGCTGGGTCTGAGCCAAGTCTACGGCTTCGCCAAGCAGTCGGGCGGCACTGCGACCATCACCAGCGCGGTCGGTCGCGGCACGGTGATCACGCTCTATCTGCCGCGCACGCAGGAATTGCCGGCGCCATCGATCGCGCGCATGGGGCCCGACACCGTGCCGCGGCGGGCCGGCACAGTACTGGTGGTCGAAGACAGTCCCGAGGTCGCCGAGGTCGCCAGCGCCTATTTCCAGCAACTCGGTTACATGGTCAAACAAGTTGCCAACGCCCACGAAGCACTGGAACTGCTCGCCAACGATCCTAAGATCGATCTCGTCTTCGCCGACATCCTGATGCCGGGCGGAATGAACGGCCTGGAGCTCGGCCATACCGTCCGCCGGCTTTACCCGGCGATGCCGGTGCTGCTGACGACCGGCTACAGCGACAGCGCCCACGATTCCGTGCAGCAAGGCTTTGTCGTGCTGCACAAACCCTTCGACCTCGCGGGCCTCGAGCAGGCGCTGCGCGAAGCGCGGAAATGGAAGGTCGAGCCCGCACCGCACATGGCGGGGTAGGACAGCCGGTAGCATTGTTCGACTTTGATGTCGCAGCCGTGGTGGCGTGGCCCATTTGGCCGCCTATCACCATGATCCGGGCAGGTCCGTCATCCTCCGATCTGCGGGATCTTCGCGTCGGCGATCACCTTCTTCCACTTGGCGATATCGGCCTTGATGTAGGCGGTGAACGCAGCTGGCGACATTCCATCCGGTTCGAGGCCGATCGCCAACAGCTTGTCCTTCACGTCGGGCAGGTTGATGATGCGTGCGATTTCTGTCTGTAGCAGATCGACGATTGATTTGGGCGTGCCCGCGGGCAACAGCACGCCCTGCATGGTCTCAGCCTCTTGGTTTTTGATTCCGAGTTCGTCGAGCGTGGGCACGTCGGGCAAAGCCGGCGAGCGGGCCGGCGCGGTGACCGCAAGCGCGCGCAGCTTGCCGTCCTTCACCAGCGCGGTCGCGGGAGGAATCGCCTGGAAGCACATCGGCGTGTGCCCAGCCACGACCGACTGGATCGACGGACCGCCGCCCGGAAACGGCGCGAGCGCGAAATCCAGCCCGAAGGTGAGCTTGAACAGCTCGCTCGAAAGATGCGGCGTGGTGCCGATACCAGGTGAGGCGAAGGTGTACTTTCCGGGATTGGCCTTGATGAGCTCCACGAGCTCCTTCACCGATTTGGCCGGAACGCTGGGATTCACGAACAGGCCGTTGGGGGAACCCGCGGCCTTGGTGACGGGCGCGAAGTCCTTGTCGGGGTCGTAGGGAGGCTTGGCGTAGAGGCTCGGATTGACGGTGTAGCTCGATGACACGAACAGGATCGTGTAGCCGTCGGCCGGCGCCCTGGCGCCGGCGCCCATGCCGAGATTGCCGCCGGCCCCCGCCATGTTCTCGATGTAGAACTGCTGACCGAACTTTTCCGACAGTTTGAGCGCGATGAGCCGAGCGACGACGTCGGTCGGCCCAGCGGCCGCGAACGGCACGATGATCTTGACCGGCCGATCGGGATATCCCGGGCTCTGCGCAAACGCGGCGGCGGCAAAGAGAAGCCCGGCGCAGGCCGCCAGTATGCGGGCGATCACGTTGCTCACTCTCATGGGCGTTCCCTGACTGTTGTCCGGCATTATGGCGGGCACTCACGTCTCTTTCTCGAGACGGCAAGGAGGTAGATGGTGGTGACAAGCCCGGCCACAACCTCGACAACACCGACCCGCCTCTCAGTGACAGACTGACGAATGGGCGTGCCGAATGCAAACGCCTCCTGGCGCGACCGAATGTCCAGGCGCGGCGGCGATCGGCTCCAACGCGGCCTGTTCGGCGACAACCGTGCCCGCGGATTTCTGCCGCCACCGCGATGGGTTTCGCGGCGATAGTTACGGCAGCTCGGATACCAGCTTCTGAAATTCGGACTGCGGCCAAATGCGGGCAGTGCGGGTCCGCACGCTCCCCTTCGAGCTGAGCGCGAGCGCGAATTTCGCCGCGTTGTCGCCGTTCGGAGTATCGATGATGACCAGGAGATCGCTCTCGCCGGACGTGAGGTAGACCTCCTTGATCTGAACTCCCACTTTCTTGGCCAGCTCTTGAGCGGCTTTGGCGCGCTTGGGAGCATCCTTGATCGCGCGGATTCCTTGGTCGGTCCAGCTCAGCGAACACATGAACGTCGGCATGGGATCCTCCGTGTGATTACCCGCAAAGATTGCCGACCGCTGCTGAAGCGGCCGTCGATCTGTGGACTGTGAAGCGTGATGGAGACGCCAAAAAAAGCGGCGGTCTTCCAAGAGATCGTGCCCGCCGACGGCACTATCGCTGCCTGTTGACCCGAACGGAATTTCGGCACGTTCCGTTACAAAAGGGCAGCTCATCAAAATGTTACACCGATCGCCCAGCCTACGGAAGGCGGGAGAAAGGAGAAGTGCTCGCGCGGGAATTCGACGGTCTAATTCCCGCTCGCTGCGAGACCCTCGATCATCGCTTGGCAGTGTTCAGATAGATTGGCAAACCGGCGGCAAATGGCCTGGACGGCGACAAGCACTTGGCTGGGCGGCGCCAAGCTGAAAAACTTTTCGGTCTCCTCGCTGATGGCTTTTAGTAATTCTGCGTGATTGACCGGAAGACGTGGGCAATAACTCGCTTGAAATTTTCTGAATGCGTCCTCGGCGTGATCGGCCGAGGTGTAAGCAACCAAACAGAGAGAATTGGTGTTGACCCAGCTTTGGCCCTTGCTGCAGGTGAGCCTTCTGCTCGTGATCTCGCCTCGCCCCGCACTGTTAGCGCTGCGTACGATCCTGAGATTCGGACACTCGCAAACCGTCGATCCCAGACTGAACGTTTGACCTGCATATTCGCAGGTTTGCGCCGACGCCACTCCACCCCACTGAGCCAGAACAAAAAGCAGCGCGAGAAAGCCTGCAATCTTGGGCATTTCTGCCCTCCGTGCGGCGGGAGCCCGAATAGGAGTTGAGCTCCGCCCGAAGACAGCGGACGCCGACCCTCGTCATCGTTTCCGATTCGCTGATCGCTGGCCAGTCGAAAATCGAGAGGCCGCAGGTCTCTATCGATGGTCTTTAAGTTGCCGGTCGCAAGTCAAAAGCAGGATGCGCGTCACAGCTTGGATAGTTGCAACAGTTGACGATCGCCGACCCAGATCTTCGCGAGTTCTGCTTCCGCCTTGCGCGCCGCCTCGGCGTCGCCCCGCGTCCTATACAGTTCGGCGAGCCCATAATAGGACCAGCCGTTATTCGGTGCACGCGCAAGGGCGCGCCGGAACTGACCCTCCGCGTCGTCGAGTCGGCCGGCCTGCATCAACGCGACCGCGAGCGATTGACGCACCGGATAATACCAGTATGGCGGCTCCATGTAGGGCAGCGTCTCCTGCAATGCCGCCGCCTGCTCGAACCGCTCGATCGCCTTATTGGCATCGCCTTGCGCCAGGGCAACGCGGCCCTCGATCACGCTTCGCGCAAGCTCGAGCACATCGGATGCGGGAATGCCCGCCGTCTTGAGCAGCGAGAAGTCGGCCGTGCGTTCGAGGGTTTCGATGGCGTTCGCCTCGGCGGTGGCCGCGCCGGAATCGCGCTGCGCCACATATGCTATGCCGCGCGCGTAGTGCCACATCGCCTTGACATATGGAATGGCATTGCCGGGATCGGGCAGCGCGAGGATGGTGTCGGGAGGGCTGAACAGGGTGTGGGCGAAGTACGGCGCTGCCTTCACCGGGTGCGCGCCCGGGATGGCGAGCGCAGCCTGGTCGGGGACGAGGCCGCGCAGCTTCTCCGCCGCGGTAATGCCGGAGGACCCGTCGCCCGCCATCAGCGCCGAAGCCATGACGAAGTGCACATTGTGCGGGTAATAGCCCAGCCGATAGACGCCCATCGGCACCTCATTCGCAGCCAGGTATGTTTCATCCACCGCCATCGCGGTCTTGTTGTCGCCGAGGGCGTCGAGATAACGGCCGACGCGGTAATAGATGTGGCTCGGCATGTGCACCAGGTGGCCCGCACCGGGAACGGCGCCACGCAGCCGGTCGGCGTAGGGCTCTGCGCGCTTCGGCCGGTCGGACGCCTCGACCGCGTGGATGTAATAGTGAATCGCGCCGGGATGGTCAGGATCCCTGGCAAGCACGCGCTCCAAAGTCGGCACGATCGGCGCGCTTTGAGGGTTCGGTTCTCGTCCGCCCGGCTGCCAGTAGTTCCACGGACTGAGATCCATGACCGCTTCCGCGTACAGCACCGAGATCTCGTTGTCCTCCGGGAATTGCGCCGCGACGTTGGCCATGGCGGCGGCATAGGCGGTATCCAGCTGTGCCCGATCCGCCTTCGGGTCTTCAACGTATCGCGCCGACAAGGCCGTAATCAGCGCCTGCTCGCGCGGGCTTGCCTTGGCGGCGAGCGTGCGCGCCTTCTGCATGGCGGCGAAGGCGGGCGCCACCGCCTCTTCTGCCATCGGCAGGTTGATGTTGGGGCCGAGCACCAGCGCCTCACCCCAGAAGCACATGGCGCAATCGGGATCGAGCTTCTGCGCCTTACGGAATGCGCGCTGCGCCTCCTCGTGATTGAAGGCATAGGTCAGCCGCAGTCCCTGGTCGAAATAGACTTGCGCCGCCGGGCTCGAAGTCGTGACTTTGTACGAGAGCGAGCCGAGCCCGTCCCATATCGGCGGATCGGTATCGGCAAACGCCAGCGCGGGCGACGCGGCGTTCGTTTTCGCCTGCGGCGCCTCGGTCTGCACCGCGGCCAAGCGGATCATGCCGCTCGTCATGGCGCTGGCAGCCTTGGTGGGCGTGTGGCAGAGGAGGAAATCCAAATCGTTCCATCCGAAGGCGGGTTCGGCACTCGTCGGGGCGGCATTCGCCGACGCGAGTCTGGCGGCTTCGGATATGCGTTCGCCGTTGGAGATCAACAACGCGAGCCCGCCTGCGAACGCTGCCGCACCGGCGGTGAAAAGCGACATCCGCGACCGCATCAACGCCTTCATGATGTCCTCCAATCAAGGCGCAAGGACCGCGTCCATGCGCGACTCACTTGGCTGACGCTTGCAATTAGGACCCTCGGCGACCTGAGAGTTAGCGCACTCGCCCTCCATCTCGCAAGCCGCTACGGGCAATCGCCTACGCGCTGGCCTTCGATCGACGTGCGTACCGATTGCATGAGGCGGCCCAGCATGAATGAGCGCGCGGTGACGATGGCCGTGTAGTGTTCGGGACTGTCAAACGTGAATTCTCCCGCCACGTCCATGTCGATCTGGCCGGTGCATTGCAGCCGCCATTTCAGCCGCTGCGGCGTGCTTTCATGCTCGACCCGCTCGCAGGTCGAGTTCGTCGTGCGGCTAATGGGGCTGAACGTCTTGTCGAGATCGGCGACCGCCTCTGGCGTCAGACAGCGGGTGGTTTGTTGAACCGGACCCGCGACGCCATCGATTTCAGGGGAATTGACCGTCCTCCACTGGCCGGCGCGCAATCCGTCGGCGGCAGTCTGGGCGGCGCCAAGAACAAGCGCCGCAACGAGCACACAGCCGCGTGCGCAATGAAGATCCGCAGCAGTCATTTATCCGACATTCCCGATGTCAAAGTTGTAGCAGCGTGGATGATACCAGTGTCCTCGGTCCCGCCGGAAGGCCGTTGCTCAGTCCCAAGACGCGCTGAAAATCATCCGCTTTGCGAACCGTCATTGCGCCTTGATGTCGGCCGCACGAATGACCTTCGCCCACTTGTCGATTTCCCATCGGATCCGGTCGGCGAATTCCCTGGGCGTGCTCGCGATCGGCTCGAATCCAAGCGCTGAAAGGCGCTCCCGCACGTCCGCCAGCGCGACGATCCTGACGATCTCGCGATGCAAGCGGTCGATGACGTCCTGCGGTGTCCGGGCCGGCACCAGCACGCCGAGGATGATGTCGGATTCCTGACCAGGCGCGCCCGCTTCCGCGAGCGTCGGCACGTCGGGCAGGGCGGGCGAACGCCGCGCACCGGTGACGGCGAGCGCGCGCACCGTGCCTTGCTTGATGTGCCCGGCGGCGGTGGAAATGGAGGTGTAGAGGATGGGTGTATGCCCGCCGATCGTCGAGGTGATCGCGGGCCCGCCGCCATTGAAGGAGACGGCGACCAGATCGAGCCCGAAGGCCTGCTTGAGCATTTCGCCGGCGAGATAGCCTGGCGTCCCGAGGCCGGCATGTGCGTAGCTCAACTGGCCTGGGCTGGCTTTCACCCAGGCGACGAGTTCTTTCACGCTGGCCGCCGGAACGGAGGGATGCACCAGCAGCACTTGCGGCGATACGCCGACGAGCGATACCGGCGCAAGGTCGCTCGTGGTGTCGAAGCCGAGCTTGGCAAACAGGCTCGGATTGACGACGAGCGTGCTGCTGATGACGAGGATGGTATAGCCGTCGGCTGTCGCCTTCGCTGCCAGCGCGGTGCCGATATTGCCGCTGCCACCTGGGTGGTTCTCCACGTAGAACTGCTGGCCGAGACCTTCCGACAGCTTGGGCGCGAGCACACGTGCGACCGCGTCGACCGGCCCGCCCGGCGCGAATGGCGCGATCATCTTCACGGGCCGATTGGGGTAGCCGGATGTCTGCGCAAAGCTCGCACCCGCGATCATAAGCGCGGCGAGGCCGAGCACGATCGCCTTCAGCTTGATGCTTTCTCTTTGCCGTCCGGAGATCATTCCACCCTCGGGTATTCGGCGCGCGACGGTCCTGGCTCGACTCGTGCAGCGGCGCTCAATCGGCCTTGATGTTCGCATCGTGGACGACTTTGCTCCATTTCGCGATCTCGAGCTTGATGCGCGCGCCGAACTCATCCGGCATATTGGCGACCGGAGCGAAACCCAACGTTTCCAAACGCTCCTTGACGTCGGACGTGGCAACCGCTTTTGCGATGTCACCGCGCCAGCGGTCGATGATGTCCTTCGGCGTGCCGGCCGGTGCAACGATGCCGGTCAGCGTGTCGCTCTCGAGATCGGGAACGCCCGCTTCGGCGTTGGTCGGCACGTCCGGCAACGCCGGCGAACGCCTGGCGTTGAGTACCGCCAGCCCGCGCAACTTGCCGTCCTTGATATTGGCCATGGCCGGCGGCAGCGCCGTGAACGCGATCGGGGTGTGGCCTCCGATGGTGGAATTGATCGCCAACGCAGCGCTATTGAAGGGCACGGTCACGAGGTCGAGCTGATATTGTTGCTTGAACAGTTCGCCGGCGAGGTGCGGCGTCGAGCCGGTGGAAGGCTGGGCAAAACTGTATTTGCCGGGGTGGCCTTTCACCAGATCGACAAGTTCCTTGAGCGTCTTGGCGGGAAAGCTGGGATTGACTGAAACGACGTTGGGAGAGGCGGCGACCAACGTGATCGGCGAAAAGTCTTTGATCGGGTCATACGGGACTTTCGCATACATGCTCGGATTGACCATGAAGCCCGTGCTCACCACGAGGATCGTGTAGCCGTCGGCCGGCGCGCGTGCCACTGTGGCCACGCCGGTGTTACCGCCGGCGCCTGGAATGTTTTCGGTGTAAACCTGCTGCCCCCAGATCTCCGACAATTTCTGCGCGACGATGCGCGCAATCACATCGGTCGGACCGCCGGCTCCAAAGGGCACGACCAGTCGGACCGGCCGTGTGGGGTAAGTCTGCGCCCACGAGTCGCCGGTAGCGGCCACGAGCGAGAACACCGCGGCGATGAAGGCGAGAGCACGCAAAGCCGCCGCCATGACGTCCTCCCTCGATCCTTTCGTTGCTGCTATCATCGCCCTTGTGCGCCGCGCAGTAAACACCAGTCCCGCGGCCTTGCCCACAGCGCCTCGAGCTCACCGGAAGCAAGCTCTTCGAGCCCTCTCAGAAAAAAGGAATCTCCATGACGTCCAAGAAAATCACACGCCAGGACCTGCGCGACGCGGCCGAGAAATACAAGAACTGGGGCAAGTGGGGGCCGAACGACGAGATCGGCACGCTCAACTATACGCGTCCGGAAGACATCATCGCCGCGGCAAGGCTCGTGCGCAAAGGAAAGGTCATCTCGCTTGCGCTTAACTTCGACCATACCGGTCCACAGGGCGCCAAGAGCAATTATCCGGCAATGGGGCGCACCAATCCGATCCATACCATGATCCGCACCGGCACCGATGCCTATTCCGGTGTGCTCGACAAGCGCGGCATCCGCGCCGCCGACGATATGGTGACCATGCCGCTCCAGTGCGGCACGCAATGGGATGGGCTCGGCCACGTCTTCTATGAAAGCCACATGTGGAATGGCTACGATTGCCGTGAAGTGACCTCGGCCGGCGCGCAGAAGTGCGGCATCGAGAAGACCAAGAGCAAGATGGTGGGCCGCGGTGTTTTCCTCGACGTCGCGCGCGCGCTCGGTAAGGAGGCGCTCGAGGATGGCTACGGCATCACCTGCCAGGATCTCGACCGCACGGCCGAAGCGCAGGGGGTGACCGTCAGGCGCGGCGACTACGTAATCGTGCGCACCGGCCAGATGGAGCGCTGCCTCAAGGTCGGGAGCTGGGACGGCTATCCCGGCGGAGACGCACCGGGCTTTGCCTTCGAGACGCTCGAATGGGTGGCTCGCACCGAGCTTGCGGCGCTCGCAAGCGACACCTGGGGCTGCGAGGTGCGGCCGAACAACACCGAAGGCGGCATCAACCAGCCCTGGCACTGGATCACGATCCCGATCATGGGCATGACCATGGGCGAGATTTTCTATCTGAAGGATCTCGCCGACGATTGCGCTGCCGACAAGGTTTACGAGTTCATGTTTGTCGCACCGGCAATCCCGATCACCGGCGCGGTGGGATCGCCGACCAATCCGCTGGCGATCAAGTGATCAGCGACACGTATTCTTTAACGCCGCGGTGACCAGCAGGCGCCGGATTTGGGCCGCGAACTGGAGTGCGATCTGGTATATGCTGTCGGCCTTTGCGGTGATCAGCTACACTGACAATGCCGTCTACGTCGCATTTGCGGCGCTTGGATCGTGGGTCGGCGCCTTCACCTCCGTGACCTGGCTGCATCGCGCGGGGAGTCTTGCCCTGCCGCGGCATGATCCGCCTTAACGCTTGCGCCATGAACCACTGACGTTTCCCCCATGTAGGCCGGAAGGTTCACCATGCTCGGACACAACCGAAAAATGAGCGGGGCCGAATGCCTTGCCGACATGCTCAAGGGCTACGGCGTCACCCACGTGTTCCACGTGCCGGCGGTGCTGCGCAAAACGTTTGCCGTGATGGAGACCCGCACCGAGATCAAGCGCCTGCATGTGCATGGCGAGAAGGCCGCCGCCTATATGGCCGACGGATACGCGCGCGCTTGCGGCAGGCCCGGCATCTGCGCAGCG
>WNGD01003467.1_pt1 | contig 22878 bp, 23 predicted proteins | sample 5400671 | NCBI WGS metagenome assembly WNGD01 (sample SAMN13153369, study PRJNA577476) | soil metagenome | isolation source: 40 cm soil or saprolite under grassland replicate 2 | place: USA:California | collected 2016-06-15
AAAGTGCGGACCCTGCTCGGAGGCACGAAGTGAGCCGCGTCAAGCGCTCCGTCCACGCGCGCAAGAAGCGCCGCAAGGTGCTGAAGGAAGCGAAGGGCTACTTCGGCCGCAAGCACTCCTCCTACCGCTTCGCCAAAGAGCAGGTGCAGCGGTCGGGGATGTACGCGTACAGGGACCGGCGCAACCGCAAGCGCGAGTTTCGCCGCCTCTGGATCACCCGGATCAACGCGGCGGCGCGGCTCGAGGGGATGAGCTACTCGCAGCTGATCCACGGCCTCGACAAGGCCGGGGTCGAGGTCAACCGCAAGATGCTCGCCGAGATCGCGGTCTCGGACCGCGACGCCTTTCGCCGATTCGTGGAGCTCGCCCGGGAGGGTGCGGCCGTCTAGCCGCAACCAACACTCCACTTTCCCGGGCGGGCCGTGAAGACGGCCCGCTTTTTCGTTCCAGGAGAAGAAACCGACGACCAGAAGACACACCTAACAGGATCCACAGATGATCGAAAGCCCCCATAACGAGAAGCTGAAGCTGGTCCGCAAGCTGCGCGACCGCAGGCACCGCGAGCGCGAGGGCCTGTTCGCGACCGAGGGCGAGGACCTGGTCGAAGCCGGGCTTGCCGCCAGCGCCGAGCCCCGTTTCCTGCTGAGCGCCGCGGAAAGCGGCCTGGGTGGCGAGGAGGTCGAGCCCGAGCTGCTCGCCTCCGTCTCGACCCTGGGCTCGGGGACCCGGGCGATCGCGGTCTGGCCGCAACGCTGGTCGGACTCGTTGCAGCCGCTCTGTCTCTACCTGCACGGCGTCGCCGACCCGGGCAACGTCGGCGCGATCCTCCGCAGCGCGCACGCGCTGCTCGACGCCACCGTCGTGCTCGGACCGGATTGCGCCGACCCCTTCTCGCCGAAGGCGGTGCGGGCGAGCATGGGCTCGATCTTCGGCCAGCCGCTCGCCCGGAGCTCGGTGGAGGCCACGCCGAGCCCGAGGGCGGCGCTGGTCGCCCACGGCGGTGAGGGCCTCTCCGTTCTCGACTCCGCCGCCACCCTCTGTCTTGGCGCCGAGCGGGGGGGACTGCCGGACGAGGTGGTGGCCCAGTGCGAGGCGAGGGTGACGATCCCGCTGCGCCCGGGGGGCGCCGAGTCGCTCAACGTCGCCGCCACGGCTGCGATCGCCTGCCAATGGATATCGTCGCCCGCCATGGAGGCCGAGCCCGGTGCTTGAGCGGATCGAGGAGATCAGGGGCGAAGCCGCCACCGCGATCGAAGCCGCCACCGGCACCGCCGAGCTGGAGGAGCTGCGGGTCGGCTTTCTCGGCCGCAAGGCCGAGCTGACCTCGATCCTCAGGGGGATCGCCGAGCTTCCGCGGGAGGAGCGCGGCGAAGTCGGTTCCGCCGCCAACCGGGCCCGGCAGGAGCTGGAGGCGCTGCTCGAGCGGCGCGCCATCGCCCTGGACTCCAGCGAGCTGGAAGCCCAGCTCGCCGCCGACCGGATCGACGTCACCCTGCCCGGCGCGCCGGCTCGCCCGGTCGGTCACCTCCACCTGATCACCCGCACGACGCGGCTGATCGAGGACGTGATGGTGGGGCTCGGCTACCGGGTGATGGAGGGGCCGGAGGTCGAGCACGACTACTACAACTTCACCGCCCTCAACCACCCGCCCGGCCACCCGGCGCGGATGCTCCAGGACACCTTCTACGTGCAGTCGCACCCCGACGTCCTGCTGCGGACGCACACCTCGCCGGTCCAGATCAGGGGGATGGAGGCGCAACCGCCGCCGATCTTCATGATCGCCCCGGGCAAGGTCTACCGGCGCGACTCCGACGCCACCCACAGCCCGATGTTCCACCAGGTGGAGGGGCTGGCGATCGCCGAGGGGATCACGCTCGCCGACCTCCAGGGGACGCTCCAGGAGGTGCTGCGCGCGATCTTCGGGCCCGGTCGCGAGGCGCGGATGCGGCCGCACTTCTTCCCCTTCACCGAGCCCAGCGTCGAGTTCGACGTCTCCTGCTTCCAGTGCGAGGGGAGCGGCGAGCTGGACGACGGCGCCCGCTGCAACCTCTGCAAGGGGATCGGCTGGATCGAGGTCGGCGGCGCCGGCATGGTCGATCCCAACGTGCTCGGCTTCGTCACAGACAACGGCTACGACCCCGAGCGGGTTCAGGGCTTCGCCTTCGGCATGGGGGTCGAGCGGATCGCGATGCTGCGCCACGGGGTGCCCGACCTGCGGCGCTTCTTCGACAACGACGTGCGGGTACTGGAGCAGTTCTCATGAGGGTCCCCTACTCATGGCTGCGCGAGCACTGCGATCCCGGCGTCCCGGCGCAGGAGCTGGCCGAGCGGCTGGCGATGACCGGCACCGAGGTCGAGCGGGTCTCCACCGGCGCGCCGCCGGAGGTCGGCCCGGCGCCGGAGGAGGCGCGCGAGGAGCAGGTGCTGGAGCTGGAGGTGACGCCGAACCGGGTCGACTGCTTCGGCGTCTTCGGGGTGGCCCGCGAGGTCCACGCCGTCACCGCCGCGCCGCTGGGGCGGGAGCCGTGGGCGGAGGACGCGCCGGCCGAGGGCGACGGCGAGGCGAGCGACTATGCCTCGGTCGAGGTCGAGGTCCCCGAGCTCTGCCCGCGCTTCACCGCCCGTGTCTTCACCGACGTCACGATCGCCCCCTCGCCCGCCTGGCTGCAGGCGCGCCTCACTGCCGCCGGGCAGCGGCCGATCGTCAACGTCGTCGACATCACCAACTACGCAATGCTGCTCACCGCACAGCCGCTGCACGCCTTCGACCTAGACAAGGTCCCCGGCGGGGCGCTGACGATCCGCACCGCCGCCGACGGCGAGAAGATGACGACGCTCGACGGGGTCGAGCGCAGCTGCGATGCCGAGACGGTGCTGGTCTGCGACCGCGACGGCCCCTCGGGGATCGCCGGGATCATGGGCGGCGCGCGCTCGGAGGTGTCCGAGGACACGACACGGGTTCTGCTCGAGGTGGCGAACTGGGACGGGACCAATATCTTGCGCACCTCGCGGCTGCTCGGGTTGCGCTCGGAAGCATCGTCGCGCTTCGAGAAGCAGCTCCATCCCGAGCTCTGCATGCGCGCGCAGCGGATCGCCTCGCGGCTGATGGTCGAGCTGTGCGGCGCGAAATTGGCGCCGGGGACGATCGACGTCGCCGCGGAGATCCCGGCGCCGCACCGGCTTACCCTGCGCGGGCAGCGTGTCGAGAGCCTGCTTGGGATGACGATCGCGCAGGCCGACCAGGCCGCCTACCTGGAGCGGCTGGGCTTCGGCGTCGAGGTCGCCGGCGAGGACCTCGTAGTGACGGTGCCGCCCGACCGCCACCACGACGTCACGCGGGAGGTCGACCTGATCGAGGAGGTCGCGCGCGTGCACGGGCTCGACGAGCACCTGCCGACGACGCTGCCCGCGACCGCCGACCGCGTCGGCGGGCTCACCCGCGAGCAGCGGCTGCGCCGCCGCGCCGAGGACGCGATGCGCGACCTCGGCTTCGACGAGGCGGTGGGCTGGAGCTTCACCGATCCCGGCGAGGCGGAGCGGCTGCGGCTCCCGGCCGGCGAGCCGCGCGCCGAGGCGGTCGCCATCTCGAATCCGCTCTCCGAGGAGGGGTCCGCGATGCGGACGGTCCTGCTCGGCTCGCTGCTCGACATCGCGCGGCGCAACCTCTCGCGCGGCGTCGACCGCGTCTCCCTCTTCGAGTCGGGGCGGGTCTATCTGGGCTCCGACGGAGCCGGCGAGGGAACGCTGGCCGGCCGTTTCCCCGGTGCCCAGCCGGCGCCGGTCGCCGAGCCCCACCACCTGGGCTGCCTTGCGGTCGGCCCGCTGGCGCCGCCGTCCTGGCGGGGCGGCGGGGAGCCGGGCGACTTCTTCGCCCTGAAGGGGACGCTCGAGGCGCTGGCCGGACAGCTCGGCGTCGCGCTCGGTTTCGAGCCTGCGACCGAGCCCTTCCTGCATCCTGGCCGCTCGGCTCGGGTCGAGTTGGCGGGGCAGCCGGCCGGCTGGATCGGCGACCTGCACCCACTCGTCTGCCGCGAGTGGGACCTGGAGGCGGCGGTCGCCTTCGAGCTGGGGCTGGCGGCGCTGGTGGGGGCCGCGCCGGCCGGCGAGGAGACCTTCGAGGACGTGACCACGTTCCCCGCCGTGCACCAGGACCTGGCGGTGGTCGTGCCCGACGAGCTTCCGGCTGCCGACGTCAGGGCCGCGGTGCTTTCCGGGGGCGGTGAGCTGCTCGTCTCCGCCGAGGTCTTCGACCTCTACGAAGGCGAGCAGCTCGGCGAGGGGCGCAAGAGCCTGGCGCTGCGCCTGGAGTTCCGTGCCGCTGACCGGACGCTCACCGACGAGGAGGTCGCCGGCCTGCGCGACTCGATCAAGGCCGACCTGGAGCGGATCGGGGGGACGCTCCGTGAATAGGGAGATCTCGCAACCGCTTGCCGGCAAGCCCGCCGCCCGGGTCCTGGTCGCCGGAGCCTCCGGCTTCACCGGCGCCCTCGCCGCTCACCTCGTCTGGCGCCACCCGCGGTTGGAGCTGGTCGCGGTCACCTCGCGCGGCGACGCCGGCACGCGGCTAGATCGCCTCTACCCGCGTTACCGGGTGCCGCTGGAGCTGAGCGAGCTCGACCTCGACTCGATCGAGGGCGTCGACGCGGCCATCGTCGCCTACCCGCACGGCGCCTCGGCGCCGACCGTGGCCGCCCTGCGCGGGCTGGGGGCTCTCGTCGTCGACCTCTCCGCCGACTTCCGCCTGCGTGACCTGCCCACCTACGAGCGCTGGTACGGGGAGCACGGCGCGCCGGAGCTGCTCGAGGGCGCCGTCTACGGCCTCACCGAGCTCTACCGCGAACAGCTGCGCACGGCGGAGCTGGTGGCGACGCCGGGCTGCTACCCGACCGCAAGCGTGCTCGCCCTGGCGCCCCTCGCCGAGCGCGGCCTGCTCGCCGACGTGGTGATCGACGCCAAGCAGGGCGTCTCCGGCGCCGGGCGCGGCGGCGGCGATGAGATGCACTTCGTGACGATGGACGAGAACGCCTTCGCCTACAAGACCGAGGGCCATCGCCACCGGCCCGAGATCGAGCAGGAGCTGGCGGCGCTGGGCAGCGCGGCGCCGGTCACCTTCGTCCCCCACCTGCTGCCGCTCGACCAGGGCGAGCTGACCAGCTGCTACGTCCAGACCACCGAGCCGCTCTCGAAGGAGGACGTGCAGGACCTCTACCGGGAGCGCTACGCGGACGAGCGCTTCGTCCACGCGGTCGACGCGCCCCCCGGCCTGCGCGACGTCCGCGACTCGAACGAGTGCCACGTCTACGTCACGGTCGAGGAGCGGGGTCGTGTGCTCGCCTTCTCTGCCATCGACAACCTCTGGAAGGGGGCGTCCGGCCAGGGCGTGCAGAACCTCAACCTGATGCTGGGGCTCGACGAGGGGCTGGGACTCGAATGAGCGGCACGGGCTTCTTCAAATCGCGCTGGGTGGCGTCCCCCGCCGGGGTCGAGGAGCTCGATCCGGCGACGCTGGCGCCGGGCTTCCGCGCCGGTGGCGCCCACTGCGGCCTCAAGGGGGGCGGCAAGACCGACGTCGGCCTGGTCGTCTGCGACGCCGAGGAGGTCGCCTCCTCGATCCTGCTGACCCGCAACGCATCGTCCGCGGCGCCGGTGCGGGTATGCCGGGAGCGCGTCGACCGAGGCGCGATCCGCGCCGCCGTCGTCAACTCCGGCAACGCCAACGCCGAGACCGGCGCGGCCGGGTTCGTCGACGCGGTGGCGATGTGCGACGAGGCGGCCCTGCGCCTCGGTCTCGCGCCGGAGACGGTGGCGGTTGCCGAGACCGGCGTGATCGGCGTGCCCTTGCCGATCGCGGAGGTGCTGACCGGCATCGAGGAGGCGGTGGGGAATCTCACAACCGCCGGCGCAGCGGACTTCGCCGAGGCGATCATGACCACCGACCGCTGGCCGAAGCGGTGCACGCTTCGGGCCGGCGGCGTGACGGTCTCCGCGCAGGCGAAGGGGGCGGGGATGATCCAGCCGGGCTTCGCGACGCTGCTCTGCTTCGTGCAGACCGATGCCGTGGTCGAGGACCCCGACGCGGCGCTGCGCGCCGCGGTCGGCGGCTCCTTCGAGCGGATCACGGTCGACGGGCAGATGAGCACCAGCGACACGGTCCTGCTCCAGGCCACGGGAGCGGCCGGCGCTCCCCTGCCCGACGGCCTGCTCGACGCCGTCCTGCTCCAGCTCGCGCTCGAGATCGTCGCCGACGGCGAGGGGACGGCGAGGGTGGCGAGGGTGCAGGTCGCGGAGGCCGCCTCGGGTGACGAGGCCGAGCGGGTGGCGCGGGCGATCGCCAACTCGCCCCTGGTGAAGACGGCGCTGTTCGGCCGCGACCCCAACTGGGGCCGGATCGCGCAGGCGGCGGGGATGGCGCTGGCCGGCGAGGACCTGGAGGAGATCGGCGCCGAGTCGATCGACGCGGCCGAGCTGGGCGAGGACGTCGCCGAGGCGGAGATCGGGATCCGGCTGGGCCGCGGCGGGCACCGGGCCCACGTCTGGTTCTCCGACCTCGGCTACGAGTACGTGAGGATCAACGCGGAGTACACGACCTAAGGAGATCTCTTGAGCACCAACGTCGACACACTTCTCGAGGCGCTCCCCTACATCAAGGAGTTCCACGGCCGCACCGTGGTGATCAAGTACGGCGGCGCTGCGATGCGCGAGGAGGGGCTGCGCGAGGACTTCGCCACCGACGTCGTCCTGCTCAAGTACGTCGGCCTCAACCCGGTGATCGTCCACGGCGGGGGCCCGGAGATCACCCAGTACATGGAGCGGCTCGGGCTCGAGGTGCGCTTCCACGAAGGGTTGCGCGTCTCCGACGCGGAGACGGTCGAGGTCTCGCGGATGGTCCTGCTCGGCAAGCTCAACTCCGACATCGTGCAGAGGCTCAACCGGCACGGCCAGCCGGCGGTCGGCCTCTCGGGCCAGGACGGCTCGCTGTTCGGGGTCGCCCCCGTTCCCAACGCGGACGAGGTCGGCTTCGTCGGCTCGATCGAGCGGGTCGACGTCGATGTGCTCAACCACATCGCCGCCGACTACATCCCCGTGATCGCCTCCTCGGCCTCCGACCGCGACGGGCGTCCCTACAACGTCAACGCCGACGAGGCGGCCGGCAAGGTCGCCGCCGCGCTCAGCGCCTACAAGACCGTCTTCCTCACCGACGTGGTCGGCTGGCTCGCCGATCCCGCCGACGAGGGCTCGCTGATCTCCCAGGCCACGGTCGAGGAGGTCGAAGCCGGGTTGGCCGGGGTCGGCGGCGGCATGCGGCCGAAGCTCCAGGCCTGCGTCGACGCGATCCGCGGCGGTGGCCAGTCCGCCCACATCGTCGACGGCCGCAAGCCGCACAGCCTGCTGCTGGAGCTGTTCACCGACGCTGGCATCGGCACGATGGTGACCCCGTGACCGGGACGCCCGCCCACATCGGCTTCGACGAGCTGCGGACCCTCGAGGAGCGCTACCTGATGCGCACCTACCGCCGGGCACCGGTCGAGTTCGTGCGCGGCGAGGGCGCCCTGCTCTGGGACGCCGAGGGGAAGGAGTACCTCGACTTCGTCTCGGGCATCTCGGTCTGCTCGGTCGGCCACTGCCATCCCGACGTGGTCGAGGCGGCGCGCGAGCAGGCGGGGCGGCTGATGCACGTCTCCAACCTCTTCTACACCGAGCCGATGGTGCGCCTCGCCGAGCGGCTCTCGGAGTCGGGCCTGGGTGGCCGCGTCTTCTTCTCCAACTCGGGCGCCGAGGCAAACGAGTGCGCGATCAAGATCGTCCGCAAGCACGCCCACCGGCGCGGGATCGAGGCGCCGGAGATCGTCAGCTTCGAGCGCGACTTCCACGGGCGCACCTACGGCGCCCTGGCGGCGACGCCGGCGCTCGCCGCCAACCCCGACCTGGCGCCGATGCTGGCCGGCTTCCGCTCGGTGCCGTTCGACGATGCCGCAGCGCTGCGCGATGCGGTCGGCGAGCGCACCGCCGCGGTGCTGATCGAGCCGATCCAGGGAGAGGCCGGCGTCTACCCGGTCAGCGAGGAGGCGCTGCTCGCCGCCAGGCAGGCCTGCGACGAGGCCGGCGCGCTGCTGGTCCTCGACGAGATCCAGACCGGCCTGGGGAGGACGGGGTCGCTCTGGGCCTACGAGCAGACGCCCGTCCGCCCGGACGTGCTGACGACGGCGAAGGCGCTCGGCGGCGGCCTGCCGATCGGCGCCTGCATGACGAGCGCCGAGGCCGGCGAGGTGCTCGAGCCCGGCGACCACGGCTCGACCTTCGCCGGCGGCCCGGTGGTCGCCGCCGCGGCGCTCGCGGTGCTGGAGATCGTCGACGATCCGGGGCTGCTGCGCCAAGTCCGCGAGCGGGGCGCCGCCCTGCGCGAGGCCCTGCACGCCCTCGAAGCGGTGCGCGAGGTGCGCGGACGGGGCCTAATGCTTGGCGTCGGCCTCGAGGCGGAGGTCGACGCCGCCGCTGTCGGCGCCGACCTGCTGGAGCGGGGGCTTGTCGTCAACGTGCCCGAGCCCGGCACCCTGCGGTTGCTGCCGCCGCTGACGGTCGATCCTGCCCAGGTCGAGCGGGCCGTTGCGCTGATCGAGGCCTCGCTCCTAAGCTGTGCGCCGCATGAGTAGCTCCAGGAAACTTCCCTCACAGCCCGCGCCCACCTCGGCGGCCGCCGCGGCCGAGCGGCTGGCGGCGATCGTCGACGCCGCCGAGCGCGCCGCCTCGAGCGTGATCGACGACGCCGAGCGGCACGCGCAGCAGCACCTCGAGGAGGCGCGCGCCCGCGCCGACCGGATCGTCGCCGAGCGGCTGCGGGAGCTCGCCGACGAGCTCGACCCGCCCGCCGAGGACGACGAACTGGGCGCGGCAAGACACCGCGAGCCGCACCTGAAGCCAGTCGAGTCGGCGCCGGAAAAGTCCCCCTCGGAGCCGGTCGCGCCGCGCCGCGCCGCGTCTTCCGGAGCGAGGTTGCTGGCTACGCAGATGGCCGTCTCGGGAAGCAGCAGGGAGGAGATAGAGCAGCGGCTGAGAAGCGGGTTCGAGATCGAGGACACCAGCGAGATCCTCGACGCCATACTCGGACCGGAGGAGTAGACCATGCACGAGGACCCGACGCGGATGATGGGTGAGCCCGAGGGCGGGCGGCGGCACGGCAACATCCGCCTGCTCGTCGCCGGCCTGGTCGCCGTGATCGTCGGCCTGATCGTGGCGATCGTGGTGATCGCCGGCGGCAGCGGCGGGAGCTCCACCCCGACCCCATCGGCGATCACCACGGCGCCGACGACAGCCTCCACCACGACCGAGCCCACGACCACCGGCTCGACGACCGAGCCCACGACCGGTTCGACCACGACGACTGCGCCGACCACGACGCCGACGACGACGCCGACGGAAACGACGACCTCGCCCGAAGAAGGCGGCAGCGGCGGCATAGAAGCGCCGTAGCGAGCCCAGAGTGGAGCACGCTCCCACCGCGAGCTACGAGGCGGATCCCGCAGAGGTCCGCCGCGTCCTGCTGCTCTACTCGGGCGGGCTCGACACGAGCGTGATGCTGAAGTGGATCCAGGACTCCTACGGGGCCGAGGTCGTCTGCCTCACGGTCGACCTCGGACAGCCCGGCGAGGACTACGCCGTGATCGAGGACAAGGCGAAGCGCCTCGGCGCCCTCGAGTGCCGGGTCGTCGACGCCCGCGAGCGCTTCGCGCGCGACTTCCTGGCGCCGGCGATCAAGGCCAACGCGGTGTACGGCGCCGGCTACCCGCTCTTCACCGCGCTCGGCCGGCCGCTGATCGCCGAGCTGGCGGTCGAGCACGCTCGCGAAGCCGGCTGCGACACGATCGCCCACGGCTGCACCGGCAAGGGCAACGACCAGGTGCGGATCGAGGCGACGGTGGCGACGCTGGCGCCGGAGCTGAAGACGATCGCGCCAGTTCGCTCCTGGCAGATGGGCCGCGAAGAGGAGATCGCCTACGCGCGCGAGCACGGCATCCCGGTCAAGGGAGGGACCGAGGTCGCCCCCTACTCGATCGACGACAACCTCTGGGGGCGCTCCTCGGAGGGACGCTGGATCGAGGACCTCGGGCACGCTCCCGAGGACGACGTCTTCCAGCTCGTCACCCGGCCGGAGGAGGCGCCGGACGAGGCCGAGGTCGTCACGGTCGAGTTCGAGGCGGGCGTCCCGGTCGGGCTGAACGGCGAGCGGCTCGGCCTGGTCGAGCTGCTCGAACGGGCCGCCGAGATCGGCTGCCGCCACGGCGTCGGCATCGTCGACCACATCGAGGACCGGATCGTCGGCCTCAAGGTGCGCGACGTCTACGAGGTTCCCGCGGCGGCGATCGTCCTCACCGCCCACCGCGAGCTGGAGCGGTTGGTCTGCACGATCCACCAGAACCAGTTCAAGCCCGAGCTCGACCGGCAGTGGGGCTACCTCGTCTACGCCGGGCTTTGGTGGGAGCCGCTGCGCGGCGACCTCGACGCCTACATGGACGCGGTCAACGCCCAGGTCACCGGGACGATCGGGCTGAAGCTCTACAAGGGGAGTGCGCGCGTCGTCACCCGCTCCTCGCCGAACGCGGTCTACGACGCCGACCTCGCCTCCTTCGCCGAGTCCGGCGGCCTCTTCTCGCAGTCGGCCTCGCCGGGCTTCATCGAGCTGTGGTCGCTGCAATCGCGGATGGCGCATAGGATCCGCCGGCGCGGGGAAGAGGAGGGCTGATGTACGACTCGCTGGGACGGGTGGCCTTCCGCTTCGCGCTGACCTACGCGCGCCGCCGCTACCGGCGCCAGATCCGTATCGGCGCCGGTCTCGCGGTGGTGGCGGTGGGGATCGCCGCCTACCTCGCCAGCCGCAACGTGCCCTAGGGATAAGGGGCCCCTTGGCGCAAGTTTCGTTGCGGATTATTGGCGACTTGTGAGCGTTCGCTAACAGAGTCCGCTAGTCTCGCCCGCTCCGTGCCGCGAGCACTCGCGACAGAGGCAGGGCTTCGACGCCGTCTGGGCGCGCTCGCGTGCGTTCTCTGCGCCTGCGCGCTGCTGCCGGCGTCCGCCATCGCCGCCGACGTCGGGGCGCTCCAGGCCAAGGTCGGCGCGGCACGCGACGAGGCCGGCTCGCTGGCCAGCGAGCTACAGGCGACCCAGGCCCGGCTGGCCGCGGCGCAGCAGCAGGCGACAGCCGCCGCGGCGCGCGAGCAGCAGCTCGGCGATCTGCTCGCCAATGGCGAAGAGCGTGCGGCCAAGCTGGGCGCCAAGGTGGCGCTCTCGGAACGGCGACTGGCGCGCGAGAGGCGGCGCCTGCGCCGAGCGCGCCGGGCACTGGCCCAACGGCTCGTCGCGATCTACATGAGCGGCGCCCCGAGCACGGCGAGCGTGGCCGTCGGTTCCACCGACCTCGGCGACCTCGCCACCCGCGCCGGCTATCTGCACGAGATCGAGACCTCGGACGAAGAGCTGGCGCTCAGAGTCGAGCAGGTGCGCGACGCGGTGAGGCGCGAGCTGGCGCTCGTCGCCGAGCTGAAGGCGCGGGTCGACGCTTATAACGAAAGGCTCGCCGCCGCCCGCTCGCAGGTCTCCGCGGTGCGGCAGAGCGCCGCCGCGGCGGCCTCGCAGCTGGAATCGGTGGCCGCGGCCCGCGAGGCCTCGCTGACCAGCCTCAAGTCGCGGATCGGCGGCTGGGTCGGCGATATCGAGGCGGCGCGCGCCGCGGAAGCGAGGGAAGCGAGCCAGGCGGTGGCGGAAGCCACGGTCGAACGCTGGCTCGGCGGCCCCTACTCGATCCCCGGCTACATCGTGATGTGCGAGTCGGGAGGCAACTACGGAGCCGTCAACCCGTCCAGCGGGGCCGGCGGCGCCTACCAGATCCTGCCCTCGACCTGGGCGCTGTATGGCGGCAATGGCGCCCCCCAAGACGCATCGAAGGCCGAACAAGACCGCATAGCCGCCGAAATCTGGGCCAACTCCGGCCCCAGCGCCTGGTCCTGCGCCTGATTCGTGACAGACATTTTTCACTCTTTCTCGTTTTTGCAGACAACACGTATCATCGATCTCTCTAGGCTTCCCGTATGGAGGCTGTGAGACCGATCTGGACCGACGAGCGCATGGATGACCTCAGCCACAAGGTCGACGAACTGGGCCGGCGCATGGACGACGGCTTCAAAGAGCTGCGCACCGAGATGCGAGCGGAATTCCGAGCCGTTCGCTCCGAGGCCGTCGCGCTGCGCACCGAGATGAACGCCCGCTTCGACTCGCTCCAGAGGGCAATGCTCGGGATGATGGGAACGATGGTCCTCGGCTTCGCCAGCATCCTCGCCACGCAGCTCTAGGGCCCAGCCCTCGCCAGCAATCCCTCCACCGCCAGGCCCCGGTCGAACGGATCGCCCCGCCCCAGCGGCATCGCCGCGAGGGGCAGGATCCGCAGGCCGGTCCGGCGGTTGCGGGAGCGAAGCCCCCCGGCGCTGCCGCGAGTGGGGGAGGGCACCGGAGGGATCGCCCGCCCGTCTGGTCGGCGGAAGGCGAATGTGCCGTCATTACGCCTCGACACCCCGAACCCGCCTCGTGAACGAGCCGATGATGGTGTCCGCAGAGCAGGACGAGTTGTCGAGCTTAGTCTCTCCGCCCTGTGCTTAGTGGCGGATGTGATGCGCGTCGACCAACCGCGTCTGCCTGGCGGTCGAGCCCGTTCGGATAGTCGCTAGAAGCGAGCTCGATCCCCGGTACCGAGATGGCATCGACTCCCAAGGTCCGCTGTTGCAGGACGGCCTCGCGGATCGTGGCATCCCACTGGTCCCAATTGGGACCGTACGTTTCTCTGTTGTTTCACCATAGATACTTGCTAGGTCGGGGCTACCGAGTTGCAGAACTCGAAAACTGCTGAGTCGACCTCATCCTTGCGGGGTTTTCTGATGCTGCCATCAGGGTCAACGACCCGGCGTACATCGATGACCGCATGAAACTCCGAGCCGTGAAGGTTCAGGGTCGGGACACGGTTGTAGAAGAACTTGCCAAGGGGACTTACTCCAGCGGAGACTTGTCGGCTTGTGAACTGGTTGCGCTCGGCAGTGAAGGCTACTGCTGAAGAGACCTCGCCGGTGACCGATGACAAGGGCATGTTTAGGCTCTCCGCAGTGTCAGGCCGGCCCGTTACGTCATCATCAAAGAGGATGCCGATCAGCCGTTGATCGGTGAGCAAACAGCTACCCGACCCCCAGGCCACCCGCCTGATCACTCGGGCTCGATAGTGCTCTGCCAGCCCTCCGATCAAGCCGAAGTCGTCCACTCGGCGCTCATTAGCTTCGAGCGTGGCTGGCGATCCCTCGACGCTGGGAACGAAGGCTTGCAGCTCCGCGAGTATGCCCAGCCGATGTTGCTCGCCCGTGCGGGTCGACTGCGGGACCAGGCCATCACCCACGCGGATCAGTTTCAGCTCGTGCTCTGGGTAGCTCGGTTCGAGACCGGCGAAGTCGGCGCGGAAGATCGTCAGGTCCTCGGTTTGGTCCTCGAGAAAGATCCGATCCCGCCGTCGCAATAAGCAGAACATCAGGATGGTCTTGGCGGCGCCGTTCGCCTGAGCGTGTTGCTCCTCGACCATGCCGTATGCCTGGTCACTTTCGGGCAAGTACTCGTACTGCCTGGCTGCGATTCGCGCATCAACGACCTCGAACAGCCGCTTCGCCTGAGGGAGCTGGCGCAGATCCCCGACCGGTAGAACCAGGTCATCATCAAGAGCATCCAAAGCCGCTCGTAGATCCTCCAACGTCGCTTCGCTCACACCAGCCTCCCAGCCTCGGTTATTCCGCTGCCGCTGCCCTATCCTTTTTGGTCAAAACTGCGTGTGGATACTAACCTGGATCCCACCGGTAGCGATCTGAAGGAGTCCTCCCGGTGGCCTTTTCAGGCGCTTATCGGTGAATCGAGGTTAGCAACGGCCGTTGCCGACGCGGCTGCCTGTCGTCGGTCACAACAACGGCTTCAGGCGCAGGATCGAGCGTCTTCATTGCGCTGCCCTCTGTTAGGCGAGCAGCCCCGCGCATATACGAGCGAGTACCCAGACGTGATGAACTCGGCGATGTCCACGTTTATCGCCTCGTTCGCAAATAGATACGCGCGGAGATAGCGCGGAAGGCGCGTCTTTGGGTCATTGGCATCTGCCGCGCTTGCCATGATCGCCGGGTTCCCGTGAGCCCGCCCACCGCCGTCCACCTCCACGCCCACAGCGAGTACTCGCTGCTCGACGGTGCCTGCAAGATCGACGCGATGGCGGCACGGGCGGCGGAGCTGGGACAGCCGGCGCTGGGCCTTACCGACCACGGCGTGATGAACGGCGCCGTCGACCTCTACAAGGCCTGCGGGAAGCGCGGGATCAAGCCGATCGTCGGCCTCGAGGCCTATCTCGTCGACGACGTGCAGGCGGTCAAGGAGCGACCCAAGTACGAGCGCAACCACCTCACGCTGCTGGCCGAGAACGACGCCGGCTTCCGCAACCTCGTCAAGCTCACCTCCGCCGGCTACCTCGAGGGCTTCTCGCGCGGCAAGGCCAACATCGACATGAAGCTGCTCGCCGCACATGCCGAGGGCGTGATCGTCCTCACCGGCTGCCTCCAGTCGCGCTTCTGCCGCCGGCTCGTCGAGGAGCGCCCCGACGACGCCCGCGCCCATCTCGACGACCTGGTCCAGGCCTTCGGCCCCGAGCAGGTCTACTTCGAGGTGCAGAAGAACGGGATCGCCGAGCAGGACAAGGCGAACGAGGGCATCGTCCGCTTCGCCCGCGAGCTCGGCCGCCCCCTCGTCGGCACGGCCGACGTGCACTACCTGCGCCGCGAGGACTTCGACAACCACGCGGCGCTGCTCTGCGTGCAGACCAAGTCGACGCTGGAGGCGCCGAAGCTCAGCTTCGACACCAACGAGTTCTTCCTCAAGAGCAATGAGGAGATGGCCGAGGCGTTCGCCGAGTGGCCCGAGGCGGTCGCCAGCACGATCGAGATCGCCGAACGCTGCGAGGTCGAGATCGAGCTGGGCAAGCTGCTGCTGCCGCGCTACCCGGCTCCCGACGGGGATGAGCCCGAGGCGATGCTGCGGCGGATCGCCGCCGAGGGCCTGCGCGCCCGCTACGGAGACCCGCTCCCGGCCGAGGCGGTCGAGCGGCTCGAGCTCGAGCTCGGGGTGATCGAGGAGATGGGCTTCTCCTCCTACTTCCTGATCGTCTGGGACTTCGTCAGCTTCGCCAAGCGGAACGGGATCGTCGTCGGCCCCGGCCGTGGCTCGGCCGCCGGCTCGATCGTCTCCTACAGCCTCGAGATCACCGACCTCGATCCGCTCGCCAACGACCTGCTGTTCGAGCGCTTCCTCAACCCGGGCCGCAAGTCGATGCCGGACATCGACATCGACTTCTCGGTGCGCGGGCGCGAGCGGGTGATCCGCTACGTCGCCGAGAAGTACGGCCGCGAGTCGGTCGCGCAGATCATCACCTTCGGCAAGATGGCGCCGCGCGCCGCCACCCGCGACGCGGCGCGCGTTCTCGGCTTCGACTACGGCACCGGCGACCGGCTCGCCAAGCAGATCCCCGAGCCGATCCTCGGCCGCAACCCCTCCTTCGAGGATTGCCTCAAGCCCGGCCAGGAGCTGCGGCAGACCTATGACTCCGAGCCCGACGCGAAGCGGATCCTCGACGTCGCCCAAGGCCTCGAGGGGATCATCCGCAACAACTCGATCCACGCGGCCGCGGTGGTGATCGCCGACCGCCCCCTGCAGGAGATCGTGCCGCTGCAGCTCGCCGAGGACCGCAGCGCGCCGTCCGGCAACGGGAACGGCAGCGGCAAGGTGGAGCGCCAGTACAAGGTCGTCACCCAGTACTCGATGGGCCCGATCGAGGAGATCGGCCTGCTGAAGATGGACTTCCTCGGCCTGCGCAACCTCGACGTGATCGACGGCCGACCGAGTTCGACGACATCGTCGCGCTGGTCTCGCTCTACCGCCCCGGGGCGATGCGCTACATCCCCGACTACGCCAGGGGCAAGCGCGACCCCTCCTCGATCGCCTATCCCGACGAGCGGTTGCGCCCGATCGCCGAGCCGACCTACGGCTGCGTCCTCTACCAGGAGCAGCTGATGGAGATCGCCAAGCGAATGGCCGGCTTCAGCCCCGCCGAGGCCGACGACCTGCGCAAGGCGATCGGCAAGAAGAAGCGCGACCTGATGGCGACGATGAAGGCCAAGTTCATGGAGGGGATGAAGGCTTCGGGTACGGCGAGCAAGGTCGCCGGCGACATGTGGTCGCTGATGGAGGCGGCCGCCGACTACTCCTTCAACAAGTCCCACGCCGCCTGCTACGCGCTGATCGCCTACCGCACCGCTTATCTGAAGGCCAACTACCCGGCCGAGTACATGGCGGCGGTGATCTCCTCGGTGATGAACACCAAGGACAAGGTGCCCTTCTTCGTCAACCGCTGCGAGGAGATGGGGATCGAGGTGCTGCCGCCCGACGTCAACTCCTCCGACCACGACTTCGTCGTCTACGAGAAGGCGATCCGCTTCGGGCTCGACGCGGTCAAGAACGTCGGCCACGCCGCGGTCGAGGCGATCCTGCGCGCCCGGGAGGACGGGGCGATCGCCTCGATCTGGGACTTCTGCGAGCGGGTCGACGCCCGCGCGGTCAACAAACGGGCGATCGAGTGCTTGATCAAGTGCGGCGCGCTCGACTCGACCGGCGCCACCCGCAGGGGGATGCTGGAGGCGCTGCCGGCGGCGCAGTCCGCGGGCCAGAAGGCGCAGGAGGACGCGCAGATGGGCCAGGGCTCGATCTTCGACTTCGGCGGCGACGGAAGCGGGGGGGAGAACGGCGCTTCGGGGGCCCACCACCGCCCGCCGATCTCGGCTGCCGAGTTCGACCGCGCCGAGCTGCTGGCGATGGAGAAGGAGACGCTCGGCACCTACCTCTCCTCGCACCCGCTCACCGAGGTTCGCGGGGCGCTGCGCGCCCGCGTCGATTGCTCGCTCGCCGAGCTGTCGGGCAAGCCGGACGGCGCCTGGGTGACCGTGGGCGGGATCGTCGTCGCCTGCAAGAAGGTGCGAACCAAGAGCGGCACGCAGATGATGTTCGCGACGCTCGACGACATCGAGGGCCAGGTCGAGATGCTCGTCTTCAAGGCGGACCAGGCGGAGAGCGCGACGGCGATCGCGCCCGATGCGATCGTCCTGGTCAGAGGGCGGATAGACCACAAAGAGCGGGGCGAGACGAAGCTCGTCGTGCAGGAGGCCGAGCGCTTCGAGCCCGGCAGCGAGGAGATCGCGCGGGCGGCGAAGGACCCGGCCGCTCCCGCCGGGCCGTTCGAGCTGATCGTCGACGCCGCCCAGCTCAGCCCCGGGCTGGTCGACGAGCTGAAGGCGGTCTTCGAGCACCACAAGGGCGAGGCGGACGTGCATCTCGCGATCCGCACCCGCGCCGGCGAATCGAAACGTCTCCTCCTCGGCGACGGCTACCGCGTCCGCCCTTCGAGCGGCCTGCGCGCGGAGCTGGACCACGTGCTGGGCCAGAGTGCTCTAGCGGCCTAGACTTTCGGTATGCCCGCGACGCAAGTCAAGGTCGGCGAGTGCCGTCAGTGCCGCTCCTTCTGCGACAAGATGGTCGAGCCGCGTGGCTGCGTCGAGATGCGCTGCCGCTTCCTCTACAGCTTCGTCGACATGCTGAGCGGCATCCAGTACGTCGGCTGCATGCAGGAGGTCTTCGGCGCGAAGGTGGCGCTCGACGCGGTCCTCCAACCGGGGGGCTTCGGCGGCGTCAAGATGACCGGCAAGGCGCTGCCCCAGTGCCAGTTCTCGGTCGAGCGAGCCTACGAGGGCGCCGGCGAGGCCTACGACTGCGTCAACCGCCGCTTCTTCGACTGCGCCGACGGGGGCGCCGAGGGCCTGCGCGCCTTCGACCTGCGCGACGTCTGAGCGGCGTTGTAATCGCCGAGCGGTCCGATGTAGGATCGCGCGCCATGGGCGATACTTCGGCGGTGGCAGAGGCAGAGCAGATCGTGGCGGAGGCGAGCGGGAGCGACGGCGCTTCCCTCGCTGGTGAGCCGCGCTTCACGCTCGAGCTGAACCAGGACCAGAAGGACATCCGCGAGTGGGTGCGCGGCTTCTCCGAGAAGGTCGTGAGGCCCGCCGCCGAGGAATGGGACGAGCGCGAGGAGACGCCCTGGCCGGTGATCCAGGAGGCGGCCAAGATCGGCCTCTACGGCTTCGAAGCGCTGGGCCAGTTCTGGGCCGACGAGACCGGCCTGACACTGCCGATCGCCAACGAGGAGCTGTTCTGGGGCGACGCCGGCATCGGGATGGCGATCATGGGCACCTCGCTCGCCGTCGCCGCGATCTTCGGGCAGGGGACTCCCGAGCAGATGGGCGAGTGGATCCCGCAGTGCTTCGGCACGCCGGATGAGCCGAAGGTCGCCGCCTTCTGCTCCTCGGAGCCGGACGCCGGCTCCGACGTGGCGGCGATCCGCACCACCGCCAAGTACGACGAGGCCGCCGACGAGTGGGTGCTGAACGGGCAGAAGGCGTGGGCGACCAACGGCGGCATCGCCGACGTCCACGTCGTGATCGCCACGGTCGACCGCGAGCTGCGCTCGCGCGGCCACGCCGCCTTCGTGATCCCGCCCGGGACGAAGGGCTGCGAGCAGGGCGCCAAGGTGAAGAAGCACGGCCTGCGCGCCTCCCACACCGCCGACGTCCACCTCGACGACTGCCGCATCCCCGGCTCCTGTCTGCTCGGCGGCAAGGAGAAGCTCGACGAGCGGCTGGCGCGGGTGCGCGAGGGCAAGCGAGCCAAATCGCAGGCGGCGATGCAGACCTTCGAGGCGAGCCGGCCGACGGTCGGCGCCCAGGCGCTGGGCATCGCCCGCGCCGCCTACGAGTACGCGCTCGAGTACGCCAAAGAGCGCCGGCAGTTCGGCCGCGCGATCGTCGAGAACCAGGCGATCGCCTTCACCCTCGCCGACATGAAGCTGGAGATCGACGCGGCGCGGTTGCTGGTCTGGCGCGCCGCCTGGATGGGGCGCTCGGGGCAGAAATTCGAGAACGCCGAGGGCTCGATGTCGAAGCTGAAGGCCGGCGAGGTCGCCGTCTGGGCGACGGAGCGGGCGATCCAGATACTCGGCGGCAACGGCTACACGCGGGAGTTCCCGGTCGAGCGGATGCACCGCGACGCGAAGATCTACACGATCTTCGAGGGCACCTCCGAGATCCAGCGCCTGGTCATCTCCAGGGCGATCTCCGGCGTCCACGTCCAGTAGCGCTCAGCCGCGTCGCTTCAGCCCCGCCTGGCGCAGGCGCTTGGCGGCCTGGACTTCCTCGCGGCTTGGACCTTTCTTGGCTGGGCCGGGGGTCTCTAGGGTAGCTGGGAGGTTCTCGAAACGGGGCTCGGAGAGGAAGGCGGCGAGGCCGCGCTTGCCCATCTCGCCTTTGCCGACGTTGGCGTGGCGGTCGCGGCAGGAGCCGAGTGGGGCGGCGGCGTCGTTTACGTGGAGGCAGCGGAGGCGCTCCAGCCCGACCTTCTGGTCGGCTTCGTCGAGGATCGCGGAGAGGCGCCCCTGATCGGTGACGTCGTAGCCCTGGACGAAGAGGTGGCAGGAGTCGAGGCAGAGCCCGAGCCGCTCGCCGCCCCCGGCCCGCTCGATCAGCTCGGCGGTCTGGTCGAAGTCGCGGCCCAGCAGCCCCTTGTGCCCGGCGGTCTGCTCGAGCAGCAGCGGGCAGCTCTCGCTGTCCTCCAGTGCCGCCGCGATCACCTTGGCCGCGCGCTTCATCGAAGGGCTGAGCGGCTCGCCCTTCTGCGCGCCCGGATGGAGGACGACGCCGGCTGCGCCGATGCCGTCGCCGGTCCGCAGGGCGTGCGTCAGCGAGGCGAGGGACTTCTTCCGCAGCTCGGCGTCTTTCGTCGCGCAGTTGATCAGGTAGACGGCGTGGATCACGACCGCTTCGACCGGCGAGGAGTCCATCGCCTCCCTGAACGCGGCGAAGTCCTCCTCGCCGTATTTGGTCGGCCGCCACATCCGCGGGCTCTGGTTGAAGACCTGGATCGACTCGCAGCCGAGCTCGGTCCCGCGCCCGATCGCCCTGTCCAGCCCTCCCGCTGTGGAAACATGCGCGCCGATCAGCATCGTGTCCGCAGACTCTCCATTCCGCCTCAGGTTCGCTCCCTCGCCGACCGGGGCCCTGCACATCGGCGGAGCGCGAACGGCACTCTACAACTGGCTCGCCGCGCGGCATGGTGGCGGCGAGCTGGTGCTGCGGATCGAGGACACCGACCGCGAGCGCTCCACCGCCGAAAACGTCGAGCAGATCCTCGACGCGCTGCGCTGGCTGGAGCTGGACTGGGACGAGGGGCCGGTGTCGCAAGCGAGCCGGGCGGACCGGCACGGTGCCGCGCTGCGGCAGCTGCTCGAGTCCGGAGCCGCCTACCGCGACGCCGCGACCGCCGTGGACGTCGAGGCGTGGAAGGCCGAGCACGGGGCCGACCGGGGCTACCGCGGCACGCCGACCGGCAAGCCCGGGGCGGCGGTGCGGTTGCGCGTCCCCGACGAGGGGGAGACGGTGGTCGACGACCTGATCCGGGGCCCGGTTGCCTTCCCGAACCGCAGCTACGACGACTTCGTCATCGCCCGCGGCGACGACTCGGTCCTCTACAACTTCGCGGTCGCGGTCGACGACGCCGAGATGGAGGTCACCGACGTGGTACGCGGCGACGACCACCTCTCCAACACGCCAAAGCAGATGCTCGTCCTCGCCGCGCTCGGCCACCGGCCGCCCCGCTACGCCCACCTGCCCCTGCTGCACGGGCCGGACGGCAAGAAGCTCTCCAAGCGCCACGGCGCCGCCTCGGTGCAGGAGCTGCGCGAGGCGGGCTACCTTCCGGCCGCGGTCCGCAACTACCTGGCGCTGCTGGGCTGGGGGACCGCGGACGACACCACCCTGATGTCGACCGGAGAGCTGGTCGAGCGCTTCCGGATCGAGGACGTCGGCAGGGCCGCGGCGATCTTCGACGAGCGCAAGCTGCGCTGGATCAACGGTCGCTTCATGCGCGAGATGTCGCTCGACGAATACACCGCGGCGGCGGCCCGGCATCTGGGCCGCGAGCCCGACGAGCGCCTGCGCGCCGCCTGCGAGATCGCCCAGGAGAAAGCTCAGACCCTCGAGGAGGTCTGGCCGCTGGTCCGCTTCCTCTTCGAGCCGCCGGTCACCGACGAGAAAGCCTGGCGCAAGGTGATGGGGGAGGAGGCTCTCGCCCCGCTGAAGGCGGCACGCGAGGCGCTGGCCGGGGCCGACGGCTTCGACCGCGCCGCGGTCGAAGCGGCGCTGGCCCCGCTGCCCGAGCGTCTCGGCGTCAAGCCGGGGAAGGTCTACCAGCCGATCAGGGTCGCGATCACCGGCGGCAGCGTCTCGCCCGGGATCTTCGAGTCGCTGGCCGCGCTTGGCCGGGAGGAATCGCTGGCTCGGATCGATTCCGCTCTGGGTCGCCTTCGACTCTGAGGACAAACCCGCCTGAGGACACCTGCCATCGCGGATAAGTGGTGGCAATTCGTCATCATTTTTGGGGAGGCAATTCTTAAGCCGTGCGTCCTCGACTGCCGATGAGATCTGAGTAGGCGAACGCCAACCATGGAGTCGACGAAGCCACACAGCAACGGCAAGGGCAAGGCAGACGCCGTGCCCGGCAAGGACGCCGGCAGCCGGCCCGCCCCTGGCGCCCGCCTCGCTGCGGCCTTCGAGGCGGTCGAGCGATTCCCCGTCCTGATCGAGGCCCGTTCCCGCGTCATGCAGGCGGCCACGACGGATTCTCCTCGCGTCGGCGAGCTGGTCGAAGCGATCGAGTCCGACGTCGGCCTGACGATCGCGGTGCTGCGCTACGCGAACCGCGGCGGCGTCGAGGCGGGCGCCGTGGGCAGCATCCCCGCCGCGCTCCAGGCACTGAAGCCCTCTGGCGTGCTGGCGATTGCCGGTACGGCGCCGGCCTTCGACTTCTTCGAGCCCAACGGCGGGTGGGAGCTGAAGCCGGAGCGCTTCCGCGTCCACGCCCTCGCCACGCAGCAGGCCGCCGACCAGATCGGCCGCGCCGTCGGCTGGCCGGAGCGCGACGAGCTGGCGGTGGCGGCCCTTCTGCACGACGTCGGGCGGCTCGTCATCTCCAAGCTGCACCCGGGCAGAAAAAGCTACTTCGACAGCGTCGCCAACACCCCGGAGCAGCGAATCCGCGAAGAACGCGATCAGCTCGGCATCGACCACGCCCTGGTCGGCGGCGTGCTGGCGCGGCGCTGGAACGTGCCGCAGCAGATCGCGGTCGCGATCGAGCGCCACCACGCCCAGGACGCCGAGGGGCTGGCGGCGATGGTGGCACTCGCCGACATGGTCGCTCACTACTCGCAGGGCGAGGCGGTGACGCCGGAGCGGCTGCGCGGTGCCGCCAGGCGGTGCGGCCTCGACGCCGACGGCGTGCGCGAGCTGCTCTACGAGCTCCCCAACCCGCGCCGGGACGCTCCGCGGGCGACCGAGCCCTGCCCCCTTTCCGTGCGCGAGCTGGACGTCCTCAGGCACCTCTCCGAGGGCATGGTCTACAAGCAGATCGCCGGGGAAATGCAGCTCTCGGTCTCGACCATCCGCACCCACCTGCACAACGTCTACGGCAAGATCGGCGCGGTCGACCGCGCGCAGGCTGTTCTCACCGCGCGCGATCGCGGCTGGATATAGGACCAAGCGCTCGGCCGCGGGAGAGGCGCTTACTCGATCAGCGACTCGCGCAGGGCGATCGCTACTGCGTGCGTTCGATTCCTAGCACCCAAGCGGGCGAGGGCGTTCTTGGTGTGGGTCTTGATCGTTTCCTCGCTGAGGT
>WNGD01001808.1_pt1 | contig 22866 bp, 23 predicted proteins | sample 5400671 | NCBI WGS metagenome assembly WNGD01 (sample SAMN13153369, study PRJNA577476) | soil metagenome | isolation source: 40 cm soil or saprolite under grassland replicate 2 | place: USA:California | collected 2016-06-15
GCCGCGCGCCGACGCCCGCACTGATCCGCGGCCAGGGCCGCGCGCCGACGCCCGCACTGATCCGCGGCCAGGGCCGCGCGCCGACGCCCGCACTGATCCGCGGCTCGGGCACGGCTCCGGCCCGCGACCGCGGCCCGGGACGGACCCGCGACTGGGCCCCGCGCCGGGGATGAGGACGGGCGCACGGCATGCATCCCAGCCCGGCCCGATGACCGAGCCGCCACGGCATGGGCCGCCGGACGGCGCCCCCGGCCCGCAGTTCGGCCCACGGCCGTGGTCGGGCCCGCGGCATGCCCCGGCCGATCCACGCTCGCGCCCCGGAAGCGGTCCGCACACCGACCCAAGCGGTGGTGCCCGCTTCGGCACCGGCCCGGCCCCGGGCCGGAACCCTCTCCCGGCGCCCCCACCCAGCGCCACGCGTGGTGGGCAGGTCTACCCGCGGCCACTTCAAGGTGGTCCCGACGTCGGCAGGCCCGCTGCCAGTGGCCGGGATGCCAGTGGCCGGAGTGTCAGTGGCCCGGGTGTCAGTGGCCCTGGTGCCAGTGCCCCCGCAGGCGGTGGTTCCGGCGTCAGCGGCCCTGGAGGCGGCGGCCCTGGAGGCGGCGGCCCTGGAGGCCGAGGGCCCGGAGGCAGGCGGCCCGGACACCGGGGGCCCGGCCGCGGGTCCAGCCGGGACCGGGAGCCCAGCCGCGACGGCTACCAGGGCCGTGAAGCCTACCGGGACGGAGCGCCGGCCCCGGGCAGGCCGCCTGGAGCAGCGGGCTACGACCGGCCCGGCCCGGGTCAGCCGGTTCGGCCCGGCGGCGCACGCGGGTTCCCGCCAGGCGGCACGGAAGAAACCGGCGGGGCCCGCCGCCCAGCGCAGCCGGGCCAGCGGCCGGTAACGGCTGGTCCCGGTGGCCAAGACAGTCGCCGCGAGTCTTCCGGCCGGCGTGAGGGGAAGCGTCCGAGGCGATCCCGGGTTTGGTTGTGGGCCGGTGCGGCTGCGCTGGCCGTGGTCGTGGCCGTGGTGGCGGCTGGTGCGCTACTGCTGGACAGCAATGGCCCGGCGCATGCCCTCGTTACGCCATCAAAGCTCGGCGCATGGGTCCGCAAACCCCAGCTTGAGCAGCAGATGCACGCCAGGGACCTGCAGCAGCAGGTTGTCGCCAAGAGCTCCGGCCAGGCCAGCGACGTGGTCTATGCGGTCTATGAAAACGATTCGGCCAAGGCAAGTGGCACCAGCCCGCAGGTGATCCTCTTCATCGGTGGCCACCTGTCGGGAGTCTCACCCAGCGGCTTCATCACCAGCTTCACCGAGCAGTTCAAGGGGGCGCGCAGCACTGGCGCGGGCAGCATGGGCGGTCGGGCGGCGTGCGTCAGCGCGCGGGCGAATGTCGCCGGAAAGGTGGCGCTGTGCACCTGGGCGGACAGCGACACCTTCGGGCTCGTGGCCTCGCCCACAATGGACGCAGTGCAGCTGGGAGCGCAAATGCGCACGATCCGGCCCAGCGTCGAGCACCCGGCCAAATAGCCTCTCGTCAGTCGGGGTCCCGGCTGTGCTGTGGCCGTGGCTTGCGAAGCGAGAGGCGAGCGACGGCGATGGTGACGGCCGCGGCCAGCACCGCCAGGCCGATGATCTGGCCGCCGACGAGGCGCGTGTCGAGGGGGAAGGATGTCGACACGTCTGCGACCCGGATGGGGACCTGCGCCGGGGACGGCGATGGCGTCGGGGAGGGTGTGACCTGCGGGAAGGCGAGGCTGGGGTCATCGACGGGGCTTGGCAGGGCCGGCAGCCCGGCCGCCGAGAACTCTCCCGGCGGCAGATTCGAGGGTGGCGGCAACACGCCCGTGCCGACCGAGCTGCCCCCGCTCGAGGTAGCCGAGGGCGTTGGGTCCGTTTTGACCCGCACACTGGCTGACCCGGATGCGGAAGCCTTCGCTTGCGGTGAGGTTCCCGTCGCCGTAAGGGTGACGCGGGTGCCCGCGGCCTTCTTCGGCACGGCGACCGCAGCCCGCAGCTGGACGGGCTGGGAGGTCAGGCCGACCGAGCACACCTTCCCGCCGGGCGGCGTGCAAACGGTGAAACTCGGTGCCGGCGTGGCCGGTTTCGCTGCGATGGTGACCTTTGCGGTGCCCTTCCCGTGGCCGGCCAGCCAGACCCAGATCGCATAGCGCGCTTGCTTGCCCGCCCGTACGCTGCCCGTCACGGCCTGCACGGTTATGCACAGCTTGGGCGAGGGAGACGGTGACGAGCCGGATGGGCTGGGGCTGGGGCTGGGGCTCCGGCTGGTGCTCGGCGAGGGCGACGGGCTAGTGGTGGTCGCCGAGGGCGATGGGCTGGCGGAGGGGCTCTTGGATGAGCTCGGGGTCGGGCTGGCGGATGCGGATGAGGGCGCCGTGCTGGCCGGAGTGGTAGCCGGCGTCGTGGCGGGTGTGGTGGCCGGCGTCGTGGCCGCGCTGGAGCTGGGTGTCGGGCTGGCCGTGCTCGTGGCCAGCGCCGTGAGCTGGGCCTTGCACGAGCTCGCCGTTGCCGCGGGTGCGGGGCTGGCGGTGCCTATCACGAAAGCCCCCGCCAGGCCGGCAGGAATGACGAAAAGTCCGGAAATAACGCCCAACGCGCGGGTCATGGTGTGTCGTCTGCTCATGGATACGCCCTCGCCACCGTGGTCATCCCCGTCCGGGTCGCGTTCGTTGCCATGATGCGCCTGTCACCGTGGGGTCAAGCATTCCCCGCTACCCTCATTCGACACCTTGCCGAGTTGCCGGCGGGCCGGCTTGGCCCAAAGGCATAGAAAACAGTCTGCTACGACAGGTCGGCACAAAGTACGGAGGAGCGATGGAGGGTGCCGCGTGGACGCCACCGGATGATGTTCTCACCCGGCCGGCGCCGCCCCCGGATCTGGTGATCAGGTATGGCGCCGGCCCTGAGCACGTCGCGGACGTTCGGCTCCCCCCGAGGCGGCCCGGGGCCATGGCGCCGCCAGCCCCGCTCGTGATATTCCTCCACGGCGGCTTCTGGCGGGCGAGATATGACCGTGCGCACGCCGGGCCGATGGCCGCTTCGCTGGCGGCAGCCGGTTACGCCGTGTGCGTGCCTGAGTTCCGGCGCACCGGGCAGCCGGGTGGCGGCTGGCCAGGGACCTTCGACGATGTGGCCGCCGGGGTGGACCGGTCGCCGACGCTGGTCAGGGAGGCGGCGGGCCCGGATGTGGTCGCCGCTGGACCGGCGCTGCTGGCCGGGCATTCGGCCGGCGGCCATCTGGCATTGTGGGCAGCGGGCCGCCACCGGCTGGGACCGGATTCCGCCTGGCGCTCCGCGCCGGTGGCCGGGGGAGTAGTGGCCGGGGGAGTAGTGGTACTCGCCGGGGTGAGCGGCCTGGCCGCCTGCTATGACCAGGGGCTGGGCGATGGCGCGGCGGCCGCCCTCATGGGCGGCAGCCCCGGCCAATTCCCGCAACGCTACCGGGATGCGGACCCGGCGGTCCTGCTCCCGCTGGGCTGCCCGGTCAGGCTGGTGCACGGCTCGCTGGATGATGTGGTCCCAGCGGCGATGAGCCGTGACTATGCCGCCATCGGCCGTGCCGCCGGCGACGACACCACGGTGACGGAGGTGCCGGGCGCAAGCCATCTCGATGTCATCGATCCGCTCTCGCCCGCCTGGTCTCAGGTGATGGCCGCCTTCACAGCCCTGTCGCCCGTTACGCCGGGGAACACCTAGGCTGCCCAGCCGACACCGGCGCCACTAGCGCGGGTGACCCTGACGGCGGCCGCGAGGTTCCTGCGGGGCCGCGCGAGGCGTCCGTTCGCTGGATACTCCCCGTTCGGCTGGCACCGGTGGGCCAGGGGGCTGACCAGGCAGTGGCCTGGGCCGGGTGATTCGGCGCGGCGTCAGTGGGCGTGTATGCTCGCCTCGCGCGGATGTGCCAGTCCGGGAGAGAGGGCCCACCTGGGCCGTTGCCCGCACGGTCCGATCGCCCGGACGAGGCAGGCCAGCCGTGTGCCCCCTTAGCTCAGTCGGCAGAGCGTCTCCATGGTAAGGAGAAGGTCTACGGTTCGATTCCGTAAGGGGGCTCCAGGTCAGAGGCTTGATTCAACGGATCCAAACAAGCTGGTGGGGCCAAAAGTGGGGCCAACAGGGTTGGAGCCTGGGCTAGTGCCAGCTCAAATGAGGCCACCGCCGGAGCCCTGTGTCTATAAGTGTCTGGGCATGCCTTGAGCGGATTGGGCGATCCAGACCTGTACGTAATCAAGATCGAGGTTAGCGGTCAGCGGCGTTCTATCGGCGTCCTTGACCAGCCACGCCAACAACGCACTCGGCTGACCCGGATCCCGCCCGGCTCCAACACAGTATGGGCGACCACCGGGTGAACGGCTCGGGACGGGCGTGAAGAGACCAGCTGAGCCCATGGGCCGATCCATAGCCGACCGCGTCACACGCTTTCGAGGACTGCGCACCACCGTCCACCACCGGCCACGACAGTCCGTGGCCTGCACGGATGTCTACTGGCCGACCGCCGGTGAACGGCCCCGGACGGGGTGAGACCAAAACTGAGCCCGGGCCCAGTCGAGTGGCCTGGCACTCCCCCCTGACGTTCAGGACCTGTGGGAGCTGGTCCGCCGCCTCGCTCGGGCGGCCGGGGTGGGCGCGTGGCAGGAACTCTCACCGCACTCGCTGCGGCACTCGGCGATCGCCTTCGCCCTCGACGCCGGCGCGACCCTACGCGACGTGCAGGACTACGCCGGGCACAAACACCCCCGGACCACCCGCCGCACGACAGCACTCCCGCGACAGCCTCGACGGCAACGCCGCCTACACCGTCGCCGCATGTCTTGCGTAACAACTCTCGCGCTGTGCCGGGGGCCCCGATCGCTCTCGCGGTCGTACTCCCCGTCGCCGAGTAGGCTGCTCAGCGCCACACCACCCAGGCCACCGCGGCGGGCGTGGCCACGGTGACGACCAGTCGCGCCGCCCGGCTGAGAACTCCCTACGATTTTCTTCGCCCGAGGGGGTTGCATCCCCACGCCAACGAGCGACCAGAGGCAAATGGCCGGTCACAGCCATGATGACGTCGAGGACCTCCTTGCGGCCTGGCATGGCCACAAGGAGGCCGAGAAGCTGTTCGCTGCCCTGCGTGAACCGATGCGTCAGGCGGCTCGCCAGGGCATCCGGCGGATTCTCTGCCGGACCCCGGACGAGGCGGACGTCGACGACGTGTTGTTCAAGGCGTTCAAGGAGGTGCTGAAGGCCGACTCCGAGGAGATCAGGCGGTCACTGCTGGGCTTCGCCAAGGTCGTGGCCTGCCGCCGCGGGATGGACCGGGCCCGGTCCCTCCCCCGGCACACCGGGTAGGTGGAAGGTTCTGCAAGGACCTGCCTTAGCGTGTCGAGTGCCCTGGGCGTGCCTGGCGGGCAGCGGCGCCAGCGTGCCTAGGCGCCGCAAGGCCCGGCGCGGCGAGATCCACGGCTCGATTCGGTTTCGGCCGGATCGTGTGCCTCGGCTGGGTCTGCGGGTAAGAACCACTTGGTCCGCGCAAACCGTGGAGAGCGCAGGAGGGTTCCCGTGCCTAGATTCCGTGGAGGGTAGATGCGATCGTGGAGCCGCGCCCGCTGGCTCATGGTAATCACGCTTTTGGTGATAGTTGTCATCGTGGTCATCCTGATTGTCGTGTATGCCGGCGGTGGCGGCGGAGGCGGCTACTAGGCGATCAGGCAGTTAGACCGGACTGGGCGGCACCTTGGGTTCAAGGTACTGGATGGCCCTTGCCTGAGCCGGGGAGTGCGGCGAGTGGTTGGGCGGGAATTTGTCCTGCTTTCACGGGATCGTGCAAGAAGCCGTTGGTCAAACGCTCAGCCAGGGTTCTGTGCAGCTGCCGAGCATATAGGCGAGCGGTTCAAGTCCTCCTGAGACACGAGCCGGTCGCCTATAGCTCCACGACCGTGGTCTCAGTTTTGGTCTACTCATTCACCCCGGTCGGCACCGTTCACCGGCGGTCAGCCTGAGCCTGTTAGCGCAGACCGCGGACAGTGGCGGACGCCAGTGAACGCCGGTCAGCATTGTTGGAAGCGACTGGTCCAGCCGGTGGCCGACTGCTGCGGTGAGGCGGGTTGGCCACCAGCTGGCCGATCGGCGGGCTGCCCCACCGGCGGTGGCAAGGAGCATCCGCAGCTCGTGCGCTCGACGTAGGGCGGCGAGGACTCAGGCGGACAAAGTGGCAGCCGCTGGCCGGCGCCCGCCCGTCAGCCGCTGTTGCCCAGAACCAGTTTTGACGGCCGGGTCTGAATCGGCGACCCCTTGACCTGGAGAAAGCTCACCCGAGTCGGCGGGGGAGAGGCGCGAACCAGCACGTGAACACGCTGAATGCCGGTAATCGCTGGTCAGCATGCCTGGACGGCAGAACACGCCGCTCCGCTTGGCCGGTGCCACGGATGGGAGCGCACGTGCGCTCCCATTGCAGCCAAAAGCTCGTAGCTGAAACCAGGAACCAGCCTTTGACCTGCGTCGGGACGGCCGGATTTGAACCGGCGACCCATTGACCCCCAGGAATGCATTTACGAAGTCTGGACCTCTACGAACGCTCGTATGTGCAGGTCAGGCTGCGCATCGGTGAGCATGCCGAAGCAGCTTCGAGCACAGCTGAACGGAGAGGGCTCCCTTTTGCGCTCCCAGCTTGCCGATCACAAGCTCAGCCAGCAACCTCGCCAAGATCTGTCTGAGGTTCGGCTATGTGTCCGGCAGCGTCGTACCTTCGCCTTGCCTCGCTGGATGATGGGGGCAGTCCTGCCAGGGCGAGCGGAGATGCGAATTCCAACGACACCCAGGACCACAACTGAGCGATCAGACCGACGAGACCCTTGCTCCAGGGCGTTCGCCCACGTCAGAGGTACCGAAGCTGTCTCGATCACCCTGCCTGACCGTGTCTGACCGAACCTAGCGGCGTCTCGCCGCTCCCATCTTGCTCCCAGAATCGGACAGGATCGGATCCGGGGACGCTGCTCGCCAGGACGGGCGTTCGCCCAGTGCCGCGGAAATGGAGCAGCGCGGTGACCATGACCATGACAAATACCGGCGCCGGCTCCGCCACCTGGGCATCAGCTTCGCCTGGCTGCACGCCTTCAGACGGCTCCGCACCCGGTATGAGCATCACGCAGGCATCCACCTCGGCCTGCTCCAGCTGGCCTGCGCTCTGATCTGTTACCGGCACCTCGAGATCTCTTACTGCGGCACTCAGAACCAGGGCCCTTGACGGTTGTTGGACCGGCCGATCCATATCGTTTGGCATCCGGTACTGACGCCTGCCGTGAGGGAGGGCGTAGATTGTAATCATCGCGTTATAAATGAGCAGCGATCTCCCGCGCCCTGGCCAGGACGCCGGGAAGTTTAGCGGCTCTAGGCACAGGGCCAACGATGACACGGGACTTCCACCGATTGCCCGGAGCGGCCCGAGCAGGGGCTTGGGTTAGCTTCCGCCAGCGTTCCGCGGCGTGGCGGCAACGCGACGGCAGCGCCTCCAAGGCTGAAAGCATTGCTCCGAGGAGGATCCGATGACCGAATCCGTGGCACTAGGGGTCCTTGGCCTGGAGGTTCCCCGCGGCACCCACATCTGCACGTTCTACAGGGGGTCGTCGGGGCGAGACGAGATCGTGCTGCCCTTCCTGGCCGAGGGCATCCGGGCCAGGGACAAGTGCCTGTGCTTGCTTGACTCGGCTATGCCGTCAGAGGTTCTCTCCAAGCTTGCCCTTCAGGTCGATGTGGGCCCGCCGGTCGCGACGGGGCAGCTTGAGGTGAGTACCCCGGCCGAATCCTACCTGCGCTCAGGCAGATTCTCAGCCGAGGAGATGATCGATTACTGGGGCGAGGAGGCGGCCGCGACACAGCGCGGCGGAGACTTCAGCCTCACCCGGGCGACCGGGGAAATGCCCCTGGATCTCAGCCAGCCCGCGGAGCGGGCGGAGTTCCTCCGCTACGAGGCCAGGCTCAACGAGGTGATACCGGGCTATCCGCAGGTGATCTTGTTCCTGTATGACCTGGAGCGCTTCGGCTCCGAGGTGCTGATGGATGCCCTTCGGACCCATCCCATGGTGATCGTGGACGGCATGGTGCACGACAACCCCTACTACATCGAGCCGGGCAAGTTCCTCGCCTGCCGGGAGTAGCGCTCGTGGTGCCGCATGGCCCCGCTGGCGGTGATGATCCACTCCGCGAGCAGCTGTCCGCCCTCAGGGGCCTGCTCGTGCTCTCCATGCTCCTGACCCGGCAGGACGATGAGGCCGGGATCCTGCATCTGGTGGCGAGCGCAGTCGAGTCTCTCGGGCACTGCCGGACGGAACGCATCCGCCTTGACGGGCAGTGGACAGAGGTCCGGGCGCCGCACCATGAGCCAGCCGGCGGGGACCTCGATGGCAGCATCCCGCCGGACGGCGTGCGGTTCGAGCTGGCGGGTGTGCCATGGTCGTGGGCCTACTCCATGTCGAGCCCGCGCAGGCCGTCCGGCTGCCTGGTGGTCGGGGCCGAGCAGGAGCCGACGGAGAGCGAGCGGTTCCTCCTGCAGGTCCTGGCCCAGCAGGCGGGGGTGGCCCTGGCCAACGCGCGGCTGCACATCCGCGACCGGGAGCAGGCGGAGCAACTGCGGGTCACCAACCTGGCGCTGCAGCGCACCATGGAGATCCACGACAGGGTGACCCGGGTGGCCCTGGAAGGCCAGGGTCAGGAGGGGATTGCCCAGGCCGTCTATGAGCTGACGGGATACCCGGCGGCCATCGAGGACCGTTTCGGCAACTTGCTGGCGTGGGCTGGCCCCGGGCGCCCCGATAGCTACCCCAAGGACACACCGAGGCACCGGGAAAGCCTGTTGCGGCGCGCGATGGCCGCCGGCGGCCCGATCAGAGACCGGAAGCGCCTCTTCTCGGTGGCCCTCCTCGGCCGGGCCGCGGTAGGCGTGCTCGTTGTGCACGACCTGGACGGGACGGCAGAGGAGGCCGAACGGGTGGCGATCGAGCACGCCACCACGGTACTGACCATGGAGTTCGCCCAGCTGCAAACCCTGGCCCAGGCGGAGGCGCGCCTGCGAAGCGACATTGTTGTCGAGCTTGTTGAGGCCGTGGAGGGACCCCGGGCGCTCAATCACGCCCTGGCGCTCGGCTATGATCTCGGCCGCCCGCATCGGGTTGTCGTGGTTGAGGGTCGCTACGGTGACGACCAGGCCGACGACTTTTTCCACGCCGTCCAGCGGGTCGCCCGGGATGCCAAGGTCGGGTCGTTGCTTACCGCTTTGCCCGGTGAGGTTGTCATCCTGACGGACACGGAGGCGCCCTGGGAGAAGTTCCTGGCCGCCCTGGCCGCCGAGTGGCACGGTACTGACTGCCGGATGGGCGTTGGTGGCCGCCGCAGCAGGCTCGACGAGTTCCGGCATTCCTACCGGGAAGCGCGGCTTGCCCTGAAAATCCAGCAGGCCGTCGGCGGCCGTGAGCACCTCACGCTCTTCGACGATCTCGGTGTGTACCAGGTGCTGGCCTCTGTGCAGGACCCGGCCGCGCTTGAGCGTTTCGTGGGTGAGTGGCTGGGCACGCTGATGGACTACGACGCCACCCATGGCGCTCAGCTGGTGATGACGTTGAGCGAGTACCTGGAGTGCGGCGGTAACTACGACGCCACCGCCACCGTGCTTTCGGTTCACCGCAGCACGCTGAAGTACCGGCTCAGGCGGATCCGCGAGGTGTCTGGCTATGATCTGGGCCTTCCTGACACACAGTTCAACCTGCAGCTGGCTGCCCGGGCATGGCGGACCATGCAGGCACTGCGCGGCCCCGAGGAGTTCGCGGCCGGCCTGTCCTGACAGGACAGCACGTTGGTCCAGGCGGGACGGTGCGTCCTCGCTGCGGCTCACCAATGCTGGATGTAGAGGGCCACGGAACGAGCTGAACCAGGGGGCCGGCGGAACGAGGTGTGTCGTGATCCACGTCGACCAGGACCTCCATGCATACGTCCATTACCTGGAAGAGCACCTGCAGCGGAGTGTATTCAGCCGCAGCTCCGCTGACCCGGAGGCAGCGGTGCTGCTCGTCCGCGGCGCGCTGGCGGCCGATGACCGGCCCAGGGCCGAGGAGCTGGCGGCGGCGACAGAGCACCTGGCGACGGCCCGGCCCGAGGATGGTGACATGGCGGCGGCGGGCGCCCACGCCCGGGCGCTGATCGAGCAGGACCCGGCTACCTTGGAGGATGCTGCCCGGGAGTATTCGTCTCCGTTGGGCCGCGCCTGGGCGGCCGAAGATGCCGGGGCCGCCTGGGCGCAGCGGGGCAACCGGGAAGCTGCTGTGGCCCGGCTGCAGGAGGCCCACGCCTGTTACAAGCAGCTGGACGCTGCGGATGGCGCGGCCCGCGTCCGTGCCCGGTTGCTGGCCGCCGGGATCCGGGTGCGGCACTGGCGCCGCGCGGACCGGCTGGCCTTCGGCTGGGAGAGCCTGACCGAGACCGAGCAGCGCGTGGTGCACCTGGTGGCGCGGGGGCTCAGCAACCGCCAGATAGCAGGCCAGATGTACCTGAGCATCCACACGATCGCGTTCCACCTGCGCCGCATCTATTGCAAGCTCGACCTCACCTCACGGGTGCAGCTGGCCACCCTGGCCACGGAACGGGCCTAGTTCGGCGTGGATGGTTAGCTGTCCCGGACACCGTTATCCGGGTGAGTTCTGCCGGTGCGCCGGGCGAAGCTCGCGGTCATCTGGCCCATGACCCACAACTCGAACGGGACTGACACGCTGGCTTGCCGGGCGTGCCCATCATTACGGAGGGCCGAGATGACCGCCCGGCCGATCGGATTGCCGGGGTCGTGCTGGGGAGATATGCCCAGCCGCCGGGTGACTGCCTCGCCGGCGAAGTCGCCGTAGAGTTCCATGATCCGCAGGTCGCGACCGGACGGGCGGTGAGGACGCCGGAAGTGGGTCGAGACCATGCCGATCAGTCGGCCGGTGCAGTCGATCAGGGGTGTGGACTGGACCCCCCGGAATCCTGATGAGGCGGCGATCTCCCGGTGCGGCGCGAAGTCCGGGTCGGAGCGGACGTCGGTGACAACGGTCTGCGCGCATTGCGTTGCCGCCCGGGCGCAGGCGGAACCGTCGTCGACAACGGCGAAGTACTCGAGGAACTCCGGGCCGAAGCCGGCCTGGGTGACGATCTTCAGTCCGCCGGTGGCGGGATCGATGCTCTGGATGTTCCCGAAGTCCGCTTTCATGAGCGACAGCGCTCCCGCGAGGACCGTTGGCAGCAGGGAGTCCAATCGGGAGATGGCGCGGAGGTCTTTCGTCAGATCATGCAGGCGCCGCATCGCTTTCGGCTCATGCAGGCCGAAGTGCGCAGAGGTGGCAAAGTGGTTGGCGCGCCGGGCCAGCATCTCCTCGCTGACAGGCAGGAGCTGCCTGATGGGGTCGCGGTAACCGGCCTCGGTCTCCTCCAGCGGTCCGGCAGATTCTTGACCTCATTCGTCGACACCGGCCAGCCTCACCCCGCGAACGTGGCCCCACCGCGGTGATGCGGAAGGTAGCCAATGTATTGGGGCATGCTGGCTTTGGCCAGCTACCGGTGCAGCGGCCCAGCGTCGGGCGACATCCGCCCCCCGTGCCGACCACTTGCATGGGTGCCAGCGTCGCCGCTACGCGGGCGGGTTCACATCCCCCGTTTGTGCGGTTCTGATGGCAGGGTTCGTCCCTGCGCGTTCCCGGGCTTCCTACTAAACGATCTGAGGATGTGCGAGCCCGGTGAACCGGCGAGCCTTGGCTGGTAAATATGGCCGCGGCAGACACATGAGGAAAGGCCAGTGGGTGATTCCCGTTCAGGTGGGAGCAACCCCGTAGCGGCTCTTGATCAGGCAGCCGCGTGGCGCATCGCCGGGGATGATTCCCGGCTGCCGGGCCTGGTCCTGACCAGGCTGGGTCGGCTGGCCGGCCACGGCATGCTGTGGACCGGGCTCGCGATCGGGCTATGGCTGACCGGGGACAGGTGGGCGCGGAGGGCTGCCTGGCGGGGCATGGGCGGCGTGGCGGCCGCGGGCGCGGCCGCCACCATGGTGGGCAAGAGCTCCGCTCGCGCGGCATCGGGAGCCGCCTTCGCGACTGGCGTGGCGCTGGAGAAGCCGAGCCTCGCCGCGCCCGCCATCGTGCTGGCCGCGGCCGTGGGAGCGTCCGAGGCGATCACCGGGGAGCATCAGCGGTCCGATGTGCTCGCCGGGCTCGCGATCGGTGCCGCGGCCGGGGTGATGACGCTGCGCTGGTGGCCGCGGCGGCCCCCCATCCCAGCGGCCGCGGTCAGGCCGCCGTATGCGGCCCCCGTGGCGCCAGCGGGCAGGGGCCTCGTCCTCGCGGTCAACACATCGGCCGGCACGGCGTCACCCAAGCTCGCCGGCCGGCTCCGGGCCGAACTCCCCGAGGCCACGATTCTCGAAGTGAGCGCCGGCCATGACCTCGCACGCCAGCTGCGCCCGGCGGCCGCCGAGGCACGGATCCTCGGCGTGGCCGGTGGCGATGGCACCGTCAACGTGGCCTCGTCCGTCGCCCTGGAGGCGCGTGTGCCACTGCTGGTGATCCCGGCCGGCACCTTTAACCATTTTGCCGCTGACCTGGGCGTACGGTCCGTCGAGGACGCACTGGCTGCGCTCCGGGCAGGTGAAGCCGTGATGGTGGACGTCGGCGTGGCCGGGCGGCGGTCGTTCATCAACACCTCGAGCACGGGCGTCTACGTCGACCTGGTGCACGCCAGGGAACAGCTCGAGAACAGGCTGGGCAGGCGGCTGGCTGTGGTCGCCGCCCTGGTACGGGTGTTGTGGCGCGGCCGGCCACATGAGCTGATCCTGAACGGTCAGCATCGGCGGCTGTGGCTGTATTTCGCGGGCAATTGCCGGTATGAGCCGGTGGGGACGGCGCCCGCTTACCGTCCCGACCTCGCCGACGGCTATCTCGACATCCGCCTGATCGTGGCCGGGCCGCTGGCCAGGTGGCGCATTGTCGCCGCCGTCATCACCGGGACGCTCGGCAGGTGCCGCGTCTACCAAGCCTGGCAGGCCAGGGCGGTCGACGTCTCCTCGGCGCACGGTGCCCCGATATGGCTGTCCGTTGACGGCGAGGTGGCTACCGCGGAATCCAGCTTCAGGCAGGGCAAGCGCCCGCAGGGGCTGCTGATCTACCGGCGGGCAGCGAGCCCGCCCGGGGGCATGCCAGCGGCGCCCCGCTGGCTACGGGGGAAGGGTCCCGGCCGGAGACCACCACGGTCCTCACCGCCCGGGATCTGCTGACCCAGCGCTGGCGGGGGGAGTGTGCCGGTGCCGACGGCCGCCGCGAGGTAACGCAGCGCGCCCAGGCGTGGGAGGACGGCACCGTCGGGGGCGATAACCACGGGGGTCGCCGGGCGGGGCAGAGCAAGCCACTCCTGCTGCCACCGCCGGATCCGCCGGCTGCCTACCTCTGTCAGCGGTCCGTCATACACCGTGACCGTGCCGCCAGACCGGCGCACGATTCGGTTCACGTCCGGGTCGTGAAGGAGTGCACCGGGCAGATCCGGACTGATCAGGTAGTGCCAGATCGGCTCTGGCGGGTACATGATGTCGGCGATGAGGTGCCGCACCTCGTATACGGTGGCTACGCGTCGCGCCTCGGTCCATATCGCGTCGAACAGCCGGCGCCGCAAATGGTGCTGGACGCCGTCGGACACCGCCTCGGCGTAGGCGGCGACCGTGGCCCCCTCGTTCACCGGGCCGGCCAGTGGATGCGGACCCTGCTCGCCCAGCCTGGCGAGCGCCGCGACCGCGGCCAGGTCCCGGTCCCGGTCATCGCGCCCGTCCTTGCGCCCCCGGCCGTCGTCCGGTGGGTCACGGCGGTGGGTTATGGCCCGCCAGTCGATCTCCGCGATGCCCGACCAGAGCAGCTGATCCGCCCGCAGGCTCGCCAGGTAGCAGTAAGGGCAGCCGAAGTCCGCGTAAATAATGATCGCCATCGCCACATCTCCCACCCGTCACGCGGCATCAAATGACCACTTTGTCGCTGCCGCCGGGCAAACTGCGGGCACTTTCCCGGCAATTTTCGCCGCCACGCCGGGCTTGCACATCCTCACACCAGCTAGTCCAGCCAGCGGGCCGGCTGGCACGCGGCCCGCAGCGGGGGACGGATGGGATCACTCTTTAGGACGCCGTGGGTGGAGCCGTGTACTGAGCAGCCGGGACCAGCTGGCGTCGCGGTGCTGCCAGTGCTCCCGGGCGCGGGCACGGCGCTCCACTTCCAGTTCTTCCCTGAGCCTGCTCAGATGGGTGAGGAGCTCGCCGTGCAGTGGCCAGGCCGGTGGTTGCTCCCCGGCTACGTACTCGCCGCGCAGCAGATCGCCGAGCTTGTCCTGGCCCCGCCGTGCCTCCGCGAGCTGCTCGGTCAAGGTGGTCTCGAGCTGCCGTCGGGTCGCCTCGGCGGTCTGCGTGGCTAGGGCATCGCTGCGGACGAGGCGCCCGAACGTGTGGATTGCCGCGGCCAGCTGCCGCAATACCGACGCGAGGCACTCACGGGTCTCCGTGTCGCGGAGCGCGCCGTCGTCCAGCCGGGTTTCATCTGCGATCGAGCGCGCTATCCCCCGGACCGTGGTCGCGGCGTGCTCCAGGCTTTCCAGCGCGTCGCGGAGCGCTGAGCCGACATAGGGGAGCAGCCTTTTCCGGGGATTGAGCCGAAGGCTTTCCTCGGCCTCGGCCAAGGCGCGATCCACGTGCCGAATCTCGCCGCCAATCGCACGCGCCCGGGCGAGCCGCAGGCCGGCGGTGGTCACGGCGGATCCGGCTTCCAGGTCATTGGCCATCTCGTCCAGCAGGGTCGCCAGCTGCCGGCCGAGATCGTCGATGGCCTCCTCGGCGGGCTGCACCCGCAGTGGCGCGAAGAGGAGCCCGCCGAGCATTCCCGCGCCGGCGCCCACGAGCGTCTCGAATATCCGGCCGGTGGCGGCGGCGCTCGTGCCCAGCGACAGGATCAGCATGGCGCTGATCGGTACCTCCAGGATGTGAATGCCGAGGCGCAGGACGTGTCCGACGGCAAGGCCAACGGCGATCACGATCACCAGGCTCCACCACGTGAAGCCGACCAGGGCGGAGAAGGCGACGGCGACGAGCACGCCCGCGACGACGCTCACGACCCGCTGGAGCGCGTTGCGGATCGTCTGGTACATGGTGGCCTGCACGATGAGCAGCGCGGTCAGCGGCGCCAGCACGGGTTGCGGGCTGACCGGCAGCTGCAGCGCCACCAGGTAGGCGAACGCCGCGGTAACGGTCAGCCGCGCGATGTACGCGGCTGGGGGCTGGGCCCGGCGTCGGACCAGGGTCAGGGTCGCCGGCGCGGTGTGGACCACGGCACGGACCGTCGTCCCGACGGGACTGTCCGGTAGCCGCGCCAGGACGGTGCCGGGAAGGGCGGGCGAGGAAGGGGCAGCCGGCGCGGAAGGGGCAGCCGGCGCGGATGGGCCCCTGGCCCGCCGTCCCGGGATGGGAGGCAGCTTCAGCCGGCGCGGGCCCCGCCCTTCCCTGGCCATCAAGGCTGCGTTTCTGACCGGCTCACCGAAACCCGCACCCCGTTCCCAGCACCGGCTCCCCGAGGATTACCTGGTCTGCTGATGCGCCACCGGACCGCGCGTTGTGAGCCTCGCCGTAGGGAAGGCACCCGTGGCCCATCAATTGGCAGAACGGGCAACCCGGGAAGAGGTTTCGCCGATGAAGATCCTGATATGGGCACTCGCGCTCCTCGTCGCGGCCGTCGCCGGCATCGCCCTGCTGAACCTGGACGACATCCGCCGGTATCAGCGCATGCACCGGATGTGACGCGGCGGGCGGCGGCTCAGGCGGCCCAGCGACACGGCCGTCGCTCTGCCGCCGCATCGTCAGCTCGCCGTCGCGCCAGCGCTCTGCGGCTGCTCCCAGGTCGGCGCCGTCCGGTCATCTCCGTGGAGGGCCTTCATGAGCTCTTGCTCCGCGTCGTGGCTGAGCGAGGTCTGCAACACGGTTCCCCCGTAGGGCTTCAGCGCTTCGAAGAACTTGTCCGGGGTGGCCTTGCGGAGGATGACCAGCAGGGCTGACGTGCCCGGCTGCACCATATTCTGCACGCGCTCCTTGAACTCGCCCTTAATGCCCAGGTTCCCGGCGGTGCCGATGGCCGCCCCCATCAGCCCTCCTGCGACGCCGACAACCGGGGCGAGCGGGAACAGGAACAGCAGGCCGATCAGCGTCCCCCAGAAGAGCCCGCTGAGCGTCCCCCAGGCCACAGCGTGGTGAGCCGGGGTGGTGATGTGGAACTTGCCTTTCTGGTCGCGCCGGATGATGGCCGCGTCCTCCAGGTCGACGAGGTAGTCCCGTTGCAGCTTGAGCAGTTCGTCCCAGACGTTGTAGGCGGCCACCTCGTCTGGGTAGCCGATGACGATCAGGTCGCTCATGTCGCGATCTCCTTATGTGGATGCTCCTCAGCACGGGGGCTGGGATGGGCTTGGCTGGCTGTTTGTGCGCCCGGCCGGCTACACCAGCAGGTCGAAGATGCTGAACGCCTTCTCCCACTCCTCTCCGTGCAGCCGCCGGAGCCGAGGGTCGATGATCTTGAACGTGCGCGCTAGCGCCACACTGAGCCCGCCCACGATGGCGGGCAAGTTTGCTTCGGTCCGCTCGCTCAGCGCCGTCTCGAGCGGCGGCCGCGCCGCCATGTATTCCAGGACCGGGCGGAGCTCGATCTCGGCGTCGATGCTGCGGAAGGCGTGGATGCTCTCCTGCAGGCCCTTGGTGATGGGCAGGTCCCAGGTCTCGATGATGTCGCGGCCGTTGGCCTTCGCCCTTGCCTGCCCGATGAGGAGCAGGTCGTAGAGCTTGTCGTTGACGAACTCCTGGTAACGCTTGAGGTCGTTCTTGTCCGCGTCCAGGCCCGCCGCGGCGCGGAAGAAATGCTCAAACTTGCTGACGCCAGGCACTGGCATGTCGTCGCCTCCTTGGCCCCAGGGTTACGGCTGCGGCGCGCCAGCGCATCGTCAGAAGGGGTAGCTTTCGCCACGGTCTCGGATCCCTGCCGGCCTTCTGGCCCGGGTCACCCGCCCTTGCCGATCGCAGTGATCTCATTAGGGCTTAGTTCGATGCTTGCGGCCGCGATGTTCTGCGCTACGTGCTCCGGGGATCCGGAGCCGGGGATCGGCAGCATCTGCGGCGACCGGGCCAGCAGCCAGGCCAGCACGATCTGCTGCGGGCTGGCGCCGTGCCGCCGGGCGGCGTCGGTGACCGCGGTGTTGCGTTCTGTGTCCCGGATCGGTGCCCACGGCAGGAACACCAGCTGCTCCTGCTCGCACAGGTCGACCATGGACTCGGGGGACCGGTCGGCCGCGTTGTAGCGGTTCTGCACGGACACGATCGGCGTCACCCGCTCCGCGGCGTGGTACTGGTCTTCGGAGAAGTTGGAGACCCCGATATGGCGGATCTTCCCGTCTGCCTTCAGTTCGTCGAGAGCGCCGATGGACTCCTCGATCGGGACCTTCGGGTCGGGCCGGTGGAACTGGTATAGCGGGATCTGATCGAGCCGGAGCCGCCGCATGCTGCCTTCGCAGGCCTGCCGGAGATGCTCGGGGCGCCCGTCGGGTGCCCAGCGTCCCGGGCCGGGCCGGGTCTGGCCGCCCTTGGTCGCGATGACGAGGTCATCGGGATAGGGATACAAGGTCTCGGCGATCAGGTTCTCGCTGACCTCCGGGCCGTAAGAGTCCGCGGTGTCGATGAACGTCACGTCAAGCTCCACAGCACGCCTGAGTGCCGCCATGGCCGTATCCCTGTCCGGCGGATCACCCCAGATGCCCCGGCCGGTGATCCGCATCGCGCCGAACCCAAGCCGGCTGACGGTCAGGTCTCCGCCGACGTCGATGGTTCCCGCGTTCGCCGCGGTGGGCTGGCTGTTCATGGAATCTCCTCTTCGCTGGTGGCCCAGTCATGCGCGGCCGGTGAGGCTGGGTGGCGGCGGGAAACGCAGGTGCGCCGCGACAACGTGGTCCATGAGCTTGGTGGCGGCCTCGACATGCTTGATGGAGCCGCCTTCATCGATGACTGCCTGCACCAGTTCGTCGATGACGTCGGGTGTGTGCCGCGCCGGCTTACCGCACAGCGGGCAGACGTCTCCAGACAGCGCCAGCCAGCCCGACTCGTCGCAGACCACGCCCGGCGCGGTCGCCTCCTGCTGCACCAGCAGGGTCTGGATCGCCGCCACGGTGCCCGCCCACAGGCAGCCGCCCAGCCCGAGCGCGGCGAACCGGCTCGTCGCGGCCTTGTCGAGTACGTCGGAGACCAGGCGCTGCTCCTCATCGCGCTCGTACCGTTCCGTGATGGCTGCTGCGGCGGCGCGTATCTCGGCGACCGGCGCGGTGGCCGCGTCTATGCTGAACGTCCCTGCCACGCGATCGCGCAGGTCGCGGGGGAGGAACTCAAGGAACTGGGGCAGTTCGTAGTCATGCCCTCCCACGATCAGCAGGTCGTACCGGTCGGTCCTGAAGAGCTGGTCCAGGACTTCCACCACTCGCCGGTAGTGCCGCTTGCTCAATTCGTCCGCTTTGTTGCGAACGCGGTCTTCCGCCAGGCCAGCGGCGTAGTTGGGCTTGCGCAGCACGCGGTCGGAGAATTTGCTGACCTCGCGCATCTCGAGGTAGAACTCCCAAACCCGGGCTGACCCCTTATCGATCACAAGAACGCAGCTGCGGTGGTATTCGTCGAGCACCGCGAGCATGGGCCGGGCAAAGGAGGTCGCGTCCACAACCACCCGATCACGCACCCGCTGTGGCAGCGGGACCTCCTCATGCAGGTCACGGCGTGCGCACGAGAAGATGGCGATCGCCCCGGGCGGCCAATGCTCCTCGGCAAGCGCCTTCTCTATCCGTTCTATGTCGGTGCGCAGCGACATACGGGCCTCGTGCCGGAGTGCGCTGTCCTTGGCCAGTGGTCTGATCTGGTGCAGCAGACCGGACACCCGCGCCTGCAGGTCTCGGTGTCCAGCCCCGGTGTCGACGGGCGCATATAGCGACACAACCGGCAGGCCGTCGCCGTTGAAGCGGGCGATGCGCTCGACCGTCTCTGCTGTGATCATCGGCTCTCCTGTTACCCGTGGCGCGGTCGGCCGCCGGGCGGTCCGCTTGCTTACTCCCAGGCTTGTCGCCTGAGCACGGTGCGCATCGTCAGAGCGGGTAGTTCTCGTGCGCCGCGGGAAGCGGCGCGGGCGGCCTCAGGCGGCCCGCTCCAGGCGGAGTTCTGCCACGAGTTCGGCCCTGGCCTGCGTCATCAGGTCCCTTTCGGCGGCGGAGACGGATGGGTACTTCGGTTTGATCGCCCTGAGCGCCATCATGAGGACCGCGGTCGTGGCCAGGCGGCTGAACCATTTGTGGTCCGCGGGCACGACATACCAGGGCGCCCAGGGGGTGCTGGTCTGGCTCAGCATGCTGTCGAAGGCGCGCTGGTAGTCGTCCCAGTGGCGCCGCTCCTGGACATCACTGGGTGAGAACTTCCAGTTCCTCTCCGGCCGGTCGATGCGCTTGAGGAACCGCCTGGCCTGCTCCCGCTTCGAAAGGTTGAGCATGATCTTGACGATATGGATGCCGTTGCCGACCAGGTACCGCTCCCAGTCGTTGATCTCGCGGTAGCGGCGCTCCCAGACATCGCGTTTCCGCGCGGCCGCGGGCAGCCGTTCCGCGGCGAGCAGGTCCGGATGCACCCGGACGACGAGCACCTCCTCGTAGTGGGACCGGTTGAAGATGCCGATCCTGCCCCGGCCGGGGAGAGCGCGCTCGTACCGCCAGAGGTAGTCATGGTCGAGGTCTTCCGCGGTGGGCTGCTTGAAGGCACGGACCGCCACTCCCTGCGGATTGAGGCCGCTCATCACATGTTTGATGGTGCTGTCTTTGCCCGAGGCGTCCGGTCCCTGCAGCACCAGCAGCATGCCGAACGTGTCCTGGGCGGCGAGCCGGTCCTGGTAGTCGGCGAGAAGCTGTACGCCCTCGGCGAGCCGGTCGCCGGCCTCCGGGCGTGTCACCCGGCCGGTGTAGCCCGGGTCGTGGTCACGGCTGAGCCTGAACGTGCTCCCCGGTGGTGTCAGCAGCGGGTCGATGAGGTCCGTCATGAAGCGGAGACGCTTGTCCATCTCCTACCAATCCCTTCGGGCCGCTCTCTCAGCAGACGCCCCGGCCGATCGTGACCGGGAGCGTGGATGCGCCGATGGAGCTGGGCTTCGGTTGGTTCAGGCCTTCCGTGACGAATCGAACACAAGGCCGTACTCTTCGACCGCCCGTATCACACAGTCCGACGCCGTGACCGTCTCGACCCGGATCGCGGCGGCGACGCTGCGGCTTGCGGCCAGCGCCTCGGGCGTCCGCCACGTGGTCTCGCTGATCAGATGCCCTGTGTTCCGGTTGACCAGCAGCAGCGCACTGCTGAAACCCTCGGCATCCACCAGCCACGGGACCGCGGTGTCCCCGTAAACCTCTACCACGTCCTCGACCCTGGACGGCTCGGCATCCATCCGTGTGAGCCGGAGCCCTGCACCTGTTGCCAGTGGCGCCTTGCGCTCGAAAACCGGGACCCGGTATCGCTCAACGGAGACGGTCCCGGCGGCACGCTTGATCGCCTCGCGGCGGCTTAGCCGGATCGTGTTCTCGCTGCGACTCAGTGCATCGCGCGACACCCAGAACGATGCCAGCACCGCTACGCCGAGTTCTGGGTTTGCGTACAACGACATTCCCAGGTTGCCGAGTTCGTTCTCGACCGCCGGGCGCACATCAGTCTTGATGAACTTGACCGAGTCACCCAGGTGGAGCGGATCTGCGGTGATCAGGTTCAACCGGGCTTGCAACACACCTGACTCCTGGCGCTGGTCTGGCGCCCGGCCGTTGACCCAGCCGGGCCCTGTGGTGGCGGGTGCCGCAACCCACGCTGCCCGGCGTTCACCCCGGTGCAAACCGCACGATCGGCTAGTGTTCTGGGCCTGCCGCCAGCTCCGGTCAGGGAAATGGCCCGGTCTTGACGAGTTTGCGTGCGGTCTCTTCGTCGGTCGGTCCCTCGCCGAATGACGGGCACAGCCGGGCGATCCCGCAGGCGCCGCACGCGGGGGTGCGGGCGTGGCAGACGCGTCGGCCGTGCCAGATCAGCCGGTGTGTGGCCGCGGTCCACTCGCGGCGCGGCAGGAGCCCGGCGACGTCGTGCTCGATCTTGTCCGGGCCGGTCTGCGCCGTCCAGCCAAGCCGCCGGGCCAGCCGGGCAACGTGGGTATCGACGGTGAGGGCCGGCTTGCCGAAGGCGTCGCCGAGCACCATATTGGCGGTCTTGCGGCCAACACCCGGCAAGGTCAGTAGGTCTGCCAGCGTGCCGGGAACCTTCCCTCCGAAGCGGTCGCACAGAGCCTGCCCGAGCCTGACGAGGATGTCTGCTTTGGCCCGGAAGTATCCCGTCGGCCGGATCATTGCCTCAAGCTCCGCCCGGTCCGCGGCGGCGTAGTCGGCGGCGGTGCGGTACCGGGCGAACAGCACCCGCGTCACGTCGTTGACCCGCCGGTCCGTGGTCTGGGCCGACAGGATCGCCGCCACCAGCAGTTCCAGCGGGGTCGTGAAGTGCAGCTCGTTACGCGCGTCCGGGTACAGCCGCGCCAGTTCACGGTTGATCCGCCGTGCCCGGCGGATCAGCGCGGTCCGCGGCGGGGCGGCCTGGGCCACCGGCTAAGCCTGAACCGGTGCGCCAACCCGTGCTGCGGGATCGATCTCCGCCGCCCGGGCCCGCTCCTGAGCCAGGCGCACGGCCATCGCACCCTCGCCTACCGCGGACGCGACCCGTTTGATCGACCCGTTCCGCACGTCTCCGGCCGCGAAAACTCCCGGCCAGCTGGTTTCCAGCAGCAGCCGCCGCCTCGCCGCCCCCGGCTCGACGGGATCGGGCTCGGGGCCGGCAGCCCTGCCAGTGAGCACAAACCCGTCCTCGTCGAGGGCGAGCTGCCCGCGCAGCCAGTCCGTGCTGGGCACCGCGCCGATGAAAACGAACAAGGCCCGCGCCTCGATCGTGCGGCGGGCACCCGACCGGTCGTCCTCGATCACCAGCTTTTCCAGCGACCCGTCCCCGCTGGCTTCCCGTACCTCGGTGTGCAGCAGCACGTCCACCGTGCTCCGCTGGAGCCGGTCGGCCAGGTAGCGCGACATGTTAGCGGTGAGATCGCCACCACGCACCAGCAGGCTGACGTGGGACGCCTGGCGGGCCAGGAACAGCGCGGCCTGGCCGGCCGAGTTGCCGCCGCCGACCACGGCGACCGGATCGTTCTGGCACCGCACCGCCTCCACCTGGGTCGCGGCGTAATAGACGCTCGTCCCCTCGAAACCGGCCAGGCCGGGCACATCGAGCCGGCGGTAACGGGCGCCGGTCGCGACGACCACCATCCGCCCGCTGACCGTCGTCCCGTCGGCGAGTGTTATCCGGTAGCCCCCGTCGGACCGGGAGATGCCCGTCGCGGGCGCGGGCACGAAGATCCCGGCACCGAACTTGCGGGCCTGGATGAGTGCCCGGTCGGCCAGCTCGGCACCGGAGATCCCGGATGGGAAGCCGAGGTAGTTCTCAATCCGCGGCGAGGTGCCAGCTTGCCCGCCGGTCGCGACGGCATCGAGCACGACCGTAACCAGGCCCTCGGACGCGGCGTAGACCGCTGTCGCCAGCCCGGCCGGGCCGGCGCCGACCACCACCAGGTCGCAAACCGCGGAGGGCGGGACGGGTGCGGCCATGCCCAGCGCGGCGGCCAGTTCGGACTCAGGGGGATTCAGGAGCAGCCCGCCGCCCGGCAGGATCACCACCGGGGTGCGCCCCGGCGGGACGTTCAGGCGGCGCAGCAGCGTCTCGGCTTCGGGAT
>WNGD01001809.1_pt1 | contig 22846 bp, 14 predicted proteins | sample 5400671 | NCBI WGS metagenome assembly WNGD01 (sample SAMN13153369, study PRJNA577476) | soil metagenome | isolation source: 40 cm soil or saprolite under grassland replicate 2 | place: USA:California | collected 2016-06-15
ATACCCGCGCCGCCGATCAGCTCACGGCACCGCCGATCAGCCGATCTCACGACCGCGAAGGCCAGCCAGGCCCGCCACGATCGCGCCTGCGGCGACCGCTGTGAGCCAGACGAGCGGGGTGGCCGCGAATGGGGCGCTCCAGCTCCGGCCGGCGCGCGGATCGCGGAGACCGTGGCATTCTTCGAGTTCCTCCAACTGGAGGTGCCAGCCGTAATCAAGAGATGGCGCGAACACAAAGGGTCACTGCTCGATGAGCGGCAGAGCAGGCGCGCCGCGGCTGAGCGCAGGCTTGGCACAACCGAGCGTACGGGCATTCGATCAGGCGGCGCTGGTGACCTTGGCCGTGGTCCACGCAGTCACCAGGCGATACGATGAAGCCGCTGCAGAGCCTGTGAGGCGGCATGGCAGGGTCTTCGGTGGTCAGCCGGCTGGCGAGGCGATCGCCATCCGGGCGGCAATCGCGTGCCCCGCAGATCCGCGGGAGGGATGCATGACCGCGGGCCTTCTCAACAGGGCTCGGCGCTGGAATACTCCCTGCTCTGCGTAGTCATTTTCCCCGGTGGGAGGGCCAAAGCAATGGCAGAAAACAAGGAAGCGCCGGTATCTGAGGCCCAGATAGCCGTGCACTGGCGTGAGGAGGGCTATTTCTATCCGTCCGCGAAGTTCATCGGCCAGGCCAACGCCTCGGACCCCGCTATCTACGAGCGCTTCAGCGAAGAGAAGTTCCCCGAGTGCTTCAGGGAGTACGCGGACCTCCTCAGCTGGGACACCTACTGGCACACAACCCTGGACACGAGCAACGCGCCATTCTGGAAGTGGTTCGTGGGCGGCAGGCTGAACGCCTCCTACAACTGCGTCGACAGGCACCTGGCCGCGAACAGGAACAAGGCCGCGATGATATGGGTGCCCGAGCCCGAGTCGGAGGACCCGGTATCAATCACGTACCAGGAGCTTTACGGGCGGGTGAACGAGTTCGCCGCGCTGCTGCGCGACTTCGCCGGCGTTCGGACCGGTGACCGGGTGACGCTGCACATGCCGATGGTGCCCGAGCTGCCGATCGCCATGCTCGCCTGCGCCAGGCTGGGCGTCATCCACTCTCAGGTCTTTGGCGGGTTCAGCGGCGCCGCGTGCGGGCACCGGATCGCCGACTCGGGCAGCCGGATCCTGATCACGATGGACGGTTACTACCGCGGCGGCGCCCTGGTCGACCACAAGGTCAAGGCGGACGAGGCCGTGGTGGCGGCAAGCAAGGAGAGCGCCGAGGTCGACAAGGTGCTCGTCTTCCGCCGCCACGCGGGCCAGTACTCATCCAAGACACCGATGGTCGACGGCAGGGACCACTTCGTCGACGACCTGCTTGCCGACTACCGAGGGCACGTCGTACCTGCGGTGTCCATGCCGGCCGAGGCGCCGCTGTTCCTCATGTACACCAGCGGCACGACCGGCCGCCCGAAAGGATGCGAGCACAGCACCGGCGGATATCTCGCCTACGTGGCGGGCACGTCGAAGTACTACCAGGACATCCACCCGGAGGACACGTACTGGTGCATGGCCGACATCGGGTGGATCACCGGGCACTCTTACATCGTCTACGGCCCGCTGGCGCTGGGCACCACCACCGTGGTCTACGAGGGGGTGCCGAACTACCCGGACGCAGGCCGCCCGTGGCGGATCGCAGAACGGCTCGGGGTGAACATCTTCCACACCTCGCCGACGGCGATCCGAATGCTGCGCAAGGTCGGCCCGGAGGAGCCGAAGAAATACGACTACCATTTCAAGCACATGACCACGGTGGGCGAGCCCATCGAGCCGGAGGTCTGGCGCTGGTACCACCAGGTCGTCGGCAAGGGCGAGGCGGTCATCGTGGACACCTGGTGGCAAACGGAAAACGGTGGCTTCCTCGGCAGCACCATGCCCGCGCTCAAGCCGATGAAGCCGGGCAGCTGCGGCCCTGGTGTGCTCGGGGTCTACCCGGTGATCTGGGACGAGGACGCGAACGTCGTCGAAGCAGGCAGCGGCAAGGCGGGCAACATCTGCATCCGCAACCCCTGGCCGGGCATCTTCCAGACGATCTGGGGACAGCCCGAGCGGTTCGTCCAGACCTACTACGCGAAGTACAACACGGACCCAGACAGCAAGGACTGGCGCGACTGGCCGTACTTCGCCGGCGACGGAGCGGTTCAGGCGGCGGACGGCTACTTCAGGATCCTTGGCCGGGTGGACGACGTGATCAATGTGGCCGGGCACCGGCTCGGCACCAAGGAACTCGAGTCGGCAACCCTCACCGTCGACGAAATCGCCGAGGCCGCCGCTGTCCCTGTGGTGGACGAGCTTCGCGGCCGCATCGTCGAGATGTACGTGTCGCTAAAGCCCGGGCTCAGCCCGGGCAAGGAGATCCGGAACAAGGTGGTGGCGGCGATCGAGACCGAGATCGGCAAGATCGCCCGGCCGAAGAACGTGTGGATCGTCTCCGACATGCCGAAGACCCGGTCTGGGAAGATCATGCGCCGGGTCATCGCGGCCGTGTCCAACTTCACCGACGTGGGGGACGTCTCCACGCTCGCGAACCCGGAGATCGTGGACGAGATACGCCACCAGGTGCAGGCCGAGAAGGAGGCACGGGGCGAAGTCCCGCGCGAGCTTTCCGAGGCGGAGGCCCAGGAGATCAAGGCCTTCGGACAAGCGGAGTGACGGCGCGCGTCTGCTGGGCGGCGGGGGCGCCCCGCACAGCAGACGCCTGTCACGCCGAAGGGAGACGCCTGTCACGCCGAAGGCGCCCGCCGCCCGCGTGTCGCGCCAACGCGTCGGCGCGACACGCCGCGCGCGGGGGCGCGACACGCCCACGCGCGCAGGGCGGCTATGCCGCCGGGGTGAAGGTCACTGGCAGCTCCTTGAGGCTGCGCACGTTCGGGGTGACCCGGTAGGACAGATCGCCGACCGGGACGCCGAGGGTAAGGTCGCGGCACCGCGCGAGCAGCGAGCCGAAGGCGATCTCGCTTTCCAGCCTGGCCAGAGGCGCGCCAAGGCAGTAATGGATGCCGTGGGCGAAGGCGATGTGACCGGCGTCGGCGCGCCGCACGTCGAAGGCGTCCGGGCGCGTGAAGCGGCGTGGGTCGCGGTTGGCGGCCGCCCACGAGACGATGACCGCGTCACTCTTATGGATGTCGGCGCCGCCGAGGGCGAGATCCTCGGTGGCATACCGTGGCAGCGACGCGGTCGCCGTGGGGTCGTAGCGCAGCATCTCCTCCACCGCGGCGGGGATCAGCGCCGGATCGTCCGCCACGGCCTGCATCTGGTCCGGGTGGCGGATCAGGGCAAGCAGGCCGTTGGGGATGAAGCTTGCCGTGGTCTCGAAGCCGGCCATCATCAGCAGGAACGCCATCGAAGCCAACTCGGCCTGGCTGAGGCGGTCACCGCCCTCGTCGCGCACTGCGATGAGTTCGCTGAGCAGGTCATCGCCTGGCGCGGTCGCTTTGCCCGCGACCAAAGGCGGCGATGTAGCGGGCCATCCAGGCCATCGCCTCCGGCATCCGGGCCTGATCGGCCAGACACGAGCCGCCGCATCCGGCTGTGGGCGGGTGGATCGGCGAACACGATGGTCTTGCTCAGGCCGATCATCTCGGGCGCGATGACCCACCCGACCGAGCGGGCCTCGTCGCTGGCGTTGGCGATGGCGGCAGAGAACCGCGGATCAGAGTAAACCGCCTCGGCATCGGCGAAGCGGGTCACCAGCCACGCGGGCAAGCCGTGGTAGAGCACGGGGCGGACCGGCTCTTCCTCGCGCAGCTGGGCCAACAGCGGGTACGGATCGGTGATGAACCGCGGGTCGGATAACAGATCGAGCCGGTCCTCGCGCATGGCAAATGCTCCCTCCGCCGGGCCGGGGCTCAAGGCCGACCGGCTAACGCCGACTAAAGGCCGGCCGACGGCCGCTGACCACCCCGGCCGATCACCCATGCCGCGACCTGGGCACGGGAGCTGAAGCCCAGCTTGGTGAAGATGTTCGCGACATGACGCGCGGCGGTTGCAGGGCTGATCACAAGCTCGTCAGCGATTGCCCTGTTGCTGAGACCGCGGGCGATGAGCTGAGCAATTTCCCATTCACGAGGCGTCAGCATGGACCCGGGCTGCGGCCGGGAAACGGCGCCCACCGCTGTGTCCTGAACGCCTCCAGGCAACACGGAAGGCCCGGCCGCCGATTCCGGGCTGAGGGGGTCGGCCGCGTACCTGACAGCCTCATCCGCGAGCATCGCCGCACCCTCTGCGAGCAGCGCCGCGGCCGCTGCGTGACCGAGCTTCCTGCGCACCGGGTCAAGCAGTTGCTCGAGTCGCGCACCCGAGCCCGGCGGCGCGCCGATCGCCGACCGCAGCGCCCGCGCCGCGCCGGCGAGCCGCACCGAGCGGGCGTGCTCCGCCTGCAACGCCGCGAGCTGCGCGAAGGCTTCAAGCCCGCGGGCGACCGCCAGCCGCTGCCCGGTCGCAAGGCTCAGCCGGAGGCTCTCGGTCAGATGGGACCTGGCCACGCCGAAGTCGGCCTGCGCCATGGCGACCCGGCCGAGCCCGGCCAGGCAGCGCGCGATTTCTGGGCGGGCGTCGAGCTCACGGAACGTCACAAGCGCGTCGCTGAAATAGCCGACCGACGCCTGGTGATCATCACGGGCCAGCGCGAGCGTCCCGACGCCGTAAAGGATGTGAGCCACACCCCAGCGGTTGTTGTCGCGCAGCGCCTCAAGGGCAGCCTCGTAGCAACGCTGCGCCTCACGGATCCGGCCTTGCCGCGCCGCCGCGGCGGCCCGCGTGCCGAGCGCCAGCCCTTCCTCCCAGTAATCCTTGGTGGCTTGCGCCGCCGTGGCCGCCTCGTCGGCGAGGTCGTGGGCTCGCGCGGCATTGCCACGCCGCAGCTCCACGGAGCCGAGCACCTGCAGGGCACCCGCCACGAACGACAGGTCCCCGGCGCGCCTGCATTCCGCCAGGCCCTCCTGCGCGCGGCGCTGCGCCGTGGGGTACTCCTGGTGCTCGAAGGCGAGCGCCGCGCGGACCACAAGCGCCCGTCCGAGCGCGCCGTGCGCGGCGTCGCCTGCCTGCCTGAGGAAGCGGTCAAGCCAGGACGCGCCTTCGGCCACGTCGCCATCGGTGACCCAAGGCGAGCGCAGCGCGATGCACAACCGCAGGCCCTGCTCCGTCTCACCGCGGTCAAGCGACCAGGCGAGCGCGGCGCGGAAATTGTCGGCTTCCTGGCAGGCGCGCTGGTACATCCCGACCCGAACCGGCCACGGCGGGTCACCGCGGTTGAACGCGCGCCCGGCGATGCCCTCGATGAACTCGAGCAGGCAGTCCCGGTGCCGCCGCCGAAGCTCCGCCTCCTCGCCGGATACGGCCAGGCGCTCGGACGCGTACTGCCGTATCGTGTCGAGCAGGCGGTAGCGGGCATCGCCTGCCAGCTCAGGGTCCAGCGTGACCAGCGACTTGTCGATAAGCGCGGCTAGCAGATCCAGAACGGCTTGCGCGGGGAGCATGTCGTCCGCGCAGACCCGTTCGGCCATATCCAGGTTCCAGCCGGAAAACACGGCCAGCCTGCGCAGCAGCAACTGCTCCGCGGGGGTGAGCAGCTCATAGCTCCAGTCAACGGTCGCGCGCAGCGTCCGCTGCCTGGGCGGCGCCGTGCGGTGGCCGGCGGCGAGCAGTTTGAACCGGTCGGTGAGACGGGCGTTGATCTGCCCCACGGCGAGCGCCCCGACCCGCGCCGCGGCCAGCTCGATGGCAAGCGGCATGCCATCGAGAGTGCGGCATACTCCCTCGATGGCCGCGGCGTTGGCCGGGCTGAGCGCGAAGCCGGGCCGCACCGCGGCCGCACGTTCAATGAACAGGCGCACCGCCTCGTGCGCGGAACGCTCGCTTGACACCGAGTCGGCTGAGGGCAGCGACAGCGGCGGGACCCGCCATACGGTCTCGCCGGGCACCCGCAGCGGCTCCCTGCTCGTCGTGAGCACGCGAAGCCACGGGCAGCGGGCTAGCAGCCGCTCACACGCGCTGGCGCATGCGGCGACGACGTGCTCGCAGTTGTCGAGAATCAGCAGCAGACGCCGGCCGCGCAGCGCATCTGCGAGCGTCGCCTCGAGCGGCTGTCCGGGCTCCTCACGCACGCCAAGCGCCCCGGCGATCCGCGTGGTGACCAGTGCGGGCGCGGTCACGTCGGCCAGGCTGACCAGCCACGCGCCGTCGGGGAAGCCGTCGGCGACGGCGCCGCCGAGCCGCAGCGCGAGCCTGGTCTTGCCGATTCCGCCAGGCCCGCACAGGGTCAGCACGCGGGCGTCGGTGAGCAAGAGCGCCAGCTCGGCCAGATCCCGCTCGCGGCCAATGAAACTGTTCGGCTCCGCGGGGAGGTTTCCCCGCGCAAGCGCAATATCAGTTGACATGAGCTCCTGCATCGTGGGTGCCCTGATAGCTGAGTCTCTCACCTCGTCGCAATGTTCAGACAGCAATCGACACGGGGACGGCGGCGGTGTAGCGCACCCGGCCGAAGTAGCAGACCTTGACCAGTGCCCACCACCCGGCGCCGGGGCGCGCGGCGGCTGGCGCGGCCACCTCGTACCGCACGGTCGCCTCACCACCGGGATCGACCGCGAACCCCTGCGTCCACGGCGTGATCAGCTCCCACGTGCCGAAGGGGCTGAGCAGCTGCGCCTCGCCCCGTATCCGCGAGCGGGCGCCGCTGGCGAGCCGTGCCACAAGCTCGCCGCGCCCGCCCGGCGCCAGCGTGAGGCTGCCGGGGGAGAGCGCGACGTCGAGTTCCGCGGCCGTCGCCCGCTGATCAGCCTCGAGCAACGGCAGCAGCGTGTCGAGCGGTGTGTCCAGCCGTGGCGCCGGCCTTTCGCCGACCGCGACCATGGCGGCATCCTCGAGCCGCTGCCCAGCCGCGTCGCGGATCCAGGCGGCGACGAAATAGCGTCCCGGCGCGCCGGTCGCGCGCACGGCCACGTCCCAGCCTGCGTGCCCACCGGCGGGCAGGTCGTAGCGAAGCGGCCCGTGCGGGTCGGCCACCAGACCCTCCGGCACGTCGAGCTCGACGCTTCCGGCCGCGGGCGCGGCGCCGGTGACGACGGCGACGCGCAGCGGGACAGGGACGGCGCCGCGCTCACCGCCACCCGGGATGGCGCTTCTTGCCGGGGAGATGTGCACCGCCGTCGGCAGGTAGCCTGCCGGGGCCGGGCCCTTTCCGTGCAGCCAGTAGCGGGTGAAGACCGGCTGCGCCGGCTCGGTGGCGGGGCTGGACCCGGCCGCGCCGGCCCGGGATGGCTTCGCAGGGGTGGCAAGCAGGGTCATCGTGCCGTACGGCGGCAGGCTGGCGAGCACCGCGTCACCCTCGGTTTCCAGCGCGGCGCCGTCCTCGTCTTCAAGGAGGTTCGTCAGCCGCGCGGCACCGATGCTTGCGCCGGCCTGCGGCGGCACGCTCAGCCGCGCGCGGGCCGGGCGGCCGGACGCTTCCCGCAGCCGGACCGTGATCGCATCCGCCCGGGCAGGGCCGTAATGGCCCGGCGAGCCGGTGGCGGCGGGGTAGCCGCCGCGTTTCAGCGCGCTCAGCGTCACGTTGTCGGGCGCCTCAATCGCGAGCAGGCTGGCCGCGCCCGGCAGCGAGCCCGTGTGGACGTGGGTCTCGCAGCTCAGCAGCGGATGGTTGTAGTCCTGTCCCGCGCAGGAAAGGCCGACCTCGCGCCAGCTGCCGTGGCCGCTCACCAGCGCGTAGTCGAAGGTGTGGGTCCAGTGCTGCCAGCTGAAGCTCGATCCGTCCGGTGCGGTCCTTCTCGGCTCGTCGATCCAGACCCCGGACGGCCAGCCGCTGCACGAGCGCATGAGCGAGATGGCCAGGCCGCCGTCTGTCGTGGCCACACAGCCCGGGGTGCCCCGGTTGAGCAGCCCGGCCGACCATTCGGCCAGCGGCGCGGCGATGACCGGGCCTGCCAGGCCGGCCGTGACGGCCGCGATCTCGCCATCGTGCAGGCCGTCGGCGAGCGCATTCACGGTGGCCGCGAGATCGGCCCCGGCCACGATCAGGACCGGCAGGTCCCGCGCGCCACGTACGTCGGCGCCTGGCACGAACGCCTCCGCGCGAGACTTCGCCGCGGGCACCCAGACGCGCGCCGCGCCGTCGTCCGCCAGCCGCTGCGCAAGCTCCTTGGCGTAGGCGGGGTCCGCGGCGGACAGCACCTGCGCCGTGAAGCTGTTCAGGTCGGGCCCGCCGATCGAGATCCGCGCGTCGGGCAGGTTGGAGTCCAGGTCGATGGCGCCGTAGCGGGGCCCGTCGGCGGCCGAACAGGTCGCGGTGACTCCCTGCCTGGCGAGGGCGGCGATGAGGCGCCGGACCGCGCCGCGGCAGCCGTTAAGGCTGTGCTGCTCCGGGGTGCCGACCCACCTGGACCCCCCGCTCGCCCCTGGGTGGTTCGCGCCGCGGCTGCCGTTAAGGCTCATCGGGCTTATCACCTCCGCCACGCCGAGCGCCTCGGCCCAGCGGGCGCCGCCGCCGCCGGTCACCAGGACCCGCGCCGTCCCGCCGAGCCCAAACCACGTGTAGGCGGGGTTGTCGAGGGTGAACCAGTGCTGCGCCACGTCGATGTCGGTTGGGCCGAACGGCCGGCCGATGACCGCCGCCGCCGTCTCGTAGATGGGCAGGCCGCCGGGCACGTTGAGCGGGAAGCGGACGCGCAGCAGCCGGTCATGCCCGATCGAGCCGTCCACATGGGTGCGGAACTCAAGCCGTCGCGCTCCGTCCCACAGCAGCGTCTCCTGCGTCACGGCCAGGTCTTCCCGGGTCCACCGTGCGACGAGCCGGCCGCCGATGGGACAGCGCTGCGCCTGGACCTCGGCGGTCATGGTGGCCGAGCCGACGCCGACGCCCTTCGGGGTGAGCAGCCACGGCCCTTCCGTCCAGCGCGGGTGGTAGTCGTACTCCTCCTGCAGCACGAGCTCGTTGCCGACCCCGCCCGCCGTGATCAGCTCTATGTCGGCGCGCTTGTCGAGCACCCTGGCGAGGCCTCCGCCGCGGTTCGGGTCGGCCTCGACCAGGTACGCGAGGTTTTCGATCACCGTCCCCGGGGCGGGCGTCCAGCCCGCCTGGTCCGGCGGGGCTAGCTGCGCGGGCCTCGCCCAATAGGTCCGGTACCCGAGCCCGGGAACGTTGCTGGCGCGGAAGGTCAGCGTGACCTCGGCGAGTGTTCCGTCTGGATGGCGGCGCACGCCGTCGGCGAGAGCCGGGACCCGCGCGCCGTCGCTGTCGCGCAGTTCCAGCCAGCCGACGCCGGGCCGCTCGCGGCGCAGCGTGATGGTGGCCAGGCCGTCGCGGGTCGCCGCGAGCGTGTTGAGCACGACGATGGCGCGCGCTGCCGGGCTGCCCTCCGCAACAGCCCGGTCCGGCTGGTCGGGCTGGTCCGGCTGGTCCGGCTGGGCGGGCGAACCCGGCGGCGTGGTGTCGGCGAGGCTCGCAAGGTGCCTCGCGGCGTCGCGGCGCACGCCATCGCCCCGCTCGTATGCCTCGCGCCAGCCACCCAGCAGATCCAGGTAGACCTGGTCCGACTCGGTGCCGGTGATCGCGTCATGGTGACCGCCGTAGATGAGCTGCCGCCAGGCCTTGTCGAGCGCGGCGTCGGGGTAGGGCGCGCCGTGCAGCCAGGCGAGGGTGGCGAGCCGTTCGCCATCCATGACCGCGGTCTCCGCGGCGCGCTGCGCCTGCTTGGTGTCGATGTAGGACACGTCCTTGCCCGGGTAGAGGGGATTCATGTCCCGCGTCTGCGGGGTGAGCATGACGTCGCGGTCGGCGGCGTCGGCGCGGACCGCGCTGAAGAACTCCCTCGGCAGGGCGGTGACGAACCGTGGCCAGACGTAGCGGGCGTTCCAGTCCCTGTGGACCTGCGTACACCAGCGCGATGGGATGACGTGATCGGCGCCGACAGGAAGCAGGACATTGCGGGTGGCTGCGACCGGCTTCAGCGACAGGAACTGGTCGTACGCCTCGCGTTCGGCCGCCGCGAGGGCGCCCCGCCGCTCCATCGCCCAGCCAGCGCCGTAGTGGTTCGGCATGTAGGCGGTGAGCAGCCCGCTGCCGTCCGGCGACATCCACTCGAACTCGCTGCGGAACTGCATGCGCGTGTTGTCGCCGACCGTGCCGCGCGGCCCCCACTGGTGGAACGGCCCGCGTGCCCAGGCTGTCGCGGTGAGGCCCGCGGCCGCCATAAGCGACGGGTAGGACGGGTCGTGCCCGAACACGTCGAGCATCCAGGCGGTTCTTGGGTCAGCGCCCAAGACGTCGCGCTGGTAACCGATGCCGTAGACGGCGTTGCGTATGGTGGCCTCTGCGCAGGTCAGGTTGGTGTTCGCCTCGTTGTAGTTGCCGCCCACCAGCTCCAGCCTGCCCTCGCCGAGCAGCCGCTTCATGTCGGCACGCCGCTGCGGGTGAGCGTCGAAGTAGGGCTTCAAGTAGTCGATCTCGGCAAGCACGAACTTGTAGTCCGGGTCGTCGCGCGCCATGTCCAGGTGCAGGCCGACGAGCTCGAACGCGGTGCGAAACTCGGGCAGCTTGCCGTCTTCGTCCGGAAGCAGCAGCCTGCTCTCGGTGAACTGGCCTTGGGTGTTCCACCACACGGGGTCGTAGTGAAAGTGGCTGACCATCCACATCGTCCAGCCGGGCACGGCGGCGATGATCTCCGCCGACGCCTCCGCTCGGGCGCCGGCGTGCTCCGCGATCACCGTGGCCCGGCGGCGGCTGCCCTCGGCGACCGGCGCCGCGAGCTCGACGCCTACCTCCACGACGTGCGGCCCGCCGTTACGGGCAACGGTCAGCGCGGCGGGCCGGGGAGTGCTTACCGTAGGCCCTTCCACGCGCACGGAAATAGCCACAGCGCCGGCTTTGGCTGCCGATCCGCTGACCGCGTCGGCGCCGCCGGCCGCGTCGGTCTCGTCGGCTAGGACCGTGACGCGCACAATCTGCACGGGCCGCTGCTGCGTCCCGGTGAACAGCTCGGTCGACTCGACCCCGGTGATCCGCATAGGTCACCTCCGTCTGGCGGCCAGCGCGCTGGCCAGGGCGGCGAATCCCGTGTGCCATTGAATCCAACGGAGAGCCGCGCTGGCGAGGGCCCTTTGCCCGCGCGCCTAACCGCCGAGGGCGGCGGCCAGCCGCTGCCAGGCCCGTTCGAGCCCCGCGGCGAGGCAGCCGTCCACCACGGCATCCGCGCCGAGCGCGCTCACCCGTACCTCCGGCATGACGGGAGCGAGCCCGCGCAGCTCGCTTTCGACCGCGGTGGAGAATCCGGGCGCCCGGCCGATCCCGCCGCCGAGCACGATCAGCTCAGGGTCGGTGACCGTGATGATCGCGCAGATCGCCTTGGCGACCAGCAGCGCCTCCTCGGCGACGACCGCGCGAGCGCGCTCGTCGCCGTGCGCCGCCAGGTCGAAGACCCGGCTGGCAGAGACCGGTCCCCGGATGCCCGCCCGCCGCGCGGCTCGGACCACCGCCGAGGCGGAGGCGGCCGCCTCCAGGCGGCCACGCCTGCGTGCGTCCTTCTCGTTGAGCCCGTGGCCCTCGGGCAGCGGCAGGAACGCGATCTCACCTGCGACACCGTGAGCGCCTCTGTAAAGCCGGCCACCGAGCACGAGGCCAAGCCCGATGCCGGTGCCCACATGGACGAGCGCGAAGCTGCCAACCCCGTGACCGTGGCCGTGCGCCTGCTCCGCGAGCGCGGCGGCGTCCACGTCGTTCTCCACCATCAGTTCGGGCCCGAAGGCCGCGCGCAGCCGCGCGAGCACCGCGGGAAGCGCCCAGCCGGCCAGCGAGCCCGTGAAGGCGATCGCGTCGCGGCGCGGGTCGTAAATGCCCGGGCTGCCGATCACCACCTGGGTCATCGAAGCTCTGGTGAGACCCGCCGCCTCCGCCAGCGCGTCGGCGAGGCTGACAAGCTCGGCGACCCGGCCGAGCGCGCCCGCGGCTTTGGCCCGGCGCGAGGTCTTCGCACGGACGGCGCCGGTCAGGTCGATGACGGCGCCGCGCAGAAACCGGCGGCCGACATCGAGGCCAAGGACAAATCCGGCCTCGGGCCTCACCTCGTACAGGTGCGCGGCGGGACCGGGAGCGCCGGTGCGCCGCCCAGCGGTTCGGACCAGGCCGGCGCGCTCCACGTTGGCCAGCGCCAACGACACCGTGGGCTTGGACAGCCCGGAGCTGCGCGCGAGGTCGGCCCGCGAGCAAGGCCCGCTGCGCCGGATGTGCTCTAGCAGCAATTGCTCGTTCAGCGCGCGGATGAGCTGCGGGCGGGCAGCGGACCCGCCGTTGCTTGGCGCGACCGCCATCGCCCTCACCTCGCCTCCCGCGCAGGCCCATGCCGAGCTTGGGCCGTTATCAAGCTGAGCCTTGAAGCCCAGCGTTCGTTAGGATACTTTCCTAACAATCATTAGTGAAGGAGATTTTTCAGCCATGCTGCCTGGTCGGGGACCGGCGGCCGGGGCGCGCGCCGCCGACCGCCGGCCCGGGCACGCGACCGGCCGCCACGACAGGAGCCCGACCGACCGCCCGGACGGGCGTGCGGCTGACCGGCAGGTCGGGCACTCCGCCGACCGCCAGCCCGACCGTCGGCCCGGGCGCGCCTCCGGCCCCGCGGTCGAGCCGCCCCCCGTGGTCCTCGGCATCGACTTCGGCGCAAGCAAGATCGCAGCGGCGGCGTGCGGCACGGATGGCACGCTGCTGGCCTCCCGAACCGTCCCTACGAAGGCGGGCTCAGGCGCGCGGGCGGTGTTCGACCGGGGCGTCAGGGCGGCGCGCGGCCTGCTCGACATGGCGGAAGGCTGCGAGCTCGCCGCGGTCGGCGTGTCCACCGTCGGGATTCCGTTCGCGGACCGGGTGGAGCTCGCGCCCACCATCCCGGGCTGGGACGACTTCGCGCTCGGCGAACAATTGCACGCGGCGTTCGCCGGCGCCGAGATCAGGCTCGCCACCGACGTCAAGGCGGCGGCCCGCGCGGAGGCCCGCTGGGGAGCGCTCGCTGGCTGCGATCCAGCCGTCTACCTCAACCTTGGCACCGGCCTGGCCGCGGCGATCGTCGTCGGCGGGAAGGTGCTCGCAGGAAAGCACGGCGCGGCCGGCGAGATCGGTTATAACCTGCGCGGCATCGGCGACGTCGGACTCACGATCAACGAGCGCACGCTGCTCGAACACAGGGTGAGCGGGCAAGCGCTTTCGCGCCGTGCGGCGCAAACGCTGCGCGGGCGCGCCGACGCCGCTGAGATATTCCAGTCAAGCGGCGCGTTGTCCGAGCTCGTCGACGAATTCGTCGCCGAGCTCGCCTACCACCTCGTCAACCTAGCGATCCTCGTGGATCCGCAACGCATAGCCGTCGGCGGAGGCATGGTCAGGTCGTGGGAGCGCCTTCGGCCCGGTCTGCGCACGGCATTGGCCGCGGGCGTCCCCTTCCCTCCAGAACTCGTCATTGCCGCCTTCCCTTTCGACGCTCCGCTGATGGGCGCCATCGCGCTCGCGGCCGAGGCGGCGGGCGAGCTGCCGGGTGCGCGGCGCGGCGGCGCGAATAACCCTGCAACCCCAGAACCGGCGGCCACTGCCGGCGCCTCCATTCAGCACTGAAGGGCTACCGCAATGAGACGCTCAATGAAATTCGGGGCCATCATCGCATCGGGTCTGCTGGCCACCGCGCTTGCCGCCTGTGGCTCCAGCGCATCGAAATCCACGACGAAGTCGGGCCCAAGTGGGACGCTCACCATTTCCAATGAGCAAGGCTCACTGTGGACCTGCGGCTTCAACCCATTTAACCCAGCCGTACTCTCACAGGGCGTCACCATGGGACAGGTGTACGAGCCGCTGGTGTTCGTCAACTCCCTGCAGAACGCCAAGGCAACCCCTTGGCTCGCCACGGCCTGGAAGTGGAGTGACAACAACAAGGTGATCACGTTCACCATCCGCAAGGGCGTCAAGTTCAACGACGGCACGCCGATGACCGCGGCCGACGTGGCCTTCACCTTCAACCTGCTGAAGCAGTTCAAGGGCCTCGACATCAACTCGATCTGGTCGGTGCTTTCCAGCGTTAGCCAGCAGGGCTCTGACCAGGTGGCCATGACCTTCAAGAACCAGGCGGTGCCGTACTTCTACTACATCGCCGACCAGATACCGATCGTGCCGCAGCACATCTGGTCCAAGATCGCGAACCCGGTGAACTTCAAGGACGACAACCCGGTGGGAACCGGCGCGTTCCTGGTCAAGCCGTGCACGCCGCAGAACATCACCTACGTGGCCAACAAGCATTACTGGCAGCCCGGCAAGCCGAAGATCGCCAAAGTTCTCTACCCAGCGTTCACGTCAAATGACCCGGCCAACACCTACCTGGCCACCGGACGGGCGCAATGGGGCAGCCAGTTCATCCCGAGCATCAAGGCTTTCTACACGTCCAAGAGCCCGGACAACCACTACTGGTTCGCGCCCATCGCCAACGTCACCCTGATCCCCAACCTGAAGGTGGCAGGGCTGAACAACGTCGCGGTGCGGCAGGCCATGGCCTACGCGATCGACCGCAACCGGGTCTCCCAGATCGGTGAGTACGGTTACGAGCCGCCGTCGAACCAGACAGCCATCGTCACGCCCACCTTCTCGAGCTGGGTCGACACCGCCGCGGCGGCGCAGTACAACTACGGGTACAACCCCGCCAAGGCGCAGCAGATCCTGACGGCGGCCGGATTCAAGAAGGGTTCCGACGGCATCTTCGCCTCACCCTCGGGCAAGAAGCTCGCCTTCACCGCCATCAACATCGGCGGTTACTCGGACTGGGTGGCTTCGATGCAGGTGATCCAGCGGGCGCTGAAGGCCGTCGGCATTCAGGTGGCGGCCCACAACCTGTCCCAAAACGATTTCCTCACCCGCCTGTACGACGGCGACTACCAGCTCGCGTACAACGCGCAGACCGGCGGCCCGGCGCCCTATTACGAGCTTCGCCAGTGGCTCTACTCGGCCAACTCCGCGCCGATCGGCAAGACGGCGGCGAGCAACTGGGAACGCTACAGCAACCCGGCCACCGACAAACTGATCAACGATTACGGCGCGACCACTGACGTGGCCACACAGCACCAGATCGTCAACAAGCTGCAGCAGGTCATGCTGAAGGAAGTGCCGATCATCCCGGTCACAGAAGAGGTGGCCTGGTACCAGTACAACACCGCGCAGTTCACCGGCTGGGTCACGCCCGCCAACCCCTACGCTCTCCCGGCTGCATATGCCTACCCTGACATGGGCCAGGTACTGCTGCACCTGCAACCGAAGTGAGATGACTCCCGGGGGCTCCGGCCACCCCCCCGCCGGGGCCCCCGGGCCGGCATCCGGCCAGGCGCGCCGGCCGCGGGCGAGGAGGCGACGATGAACGGGCGCAGAGCATGAGGTTCGCGCTCCGGAGGCTCGGGTTCTTCGCGCTCACGTTGTGGGCGGCGCTGACGCTCAACTTCCTGCTGCCACGGATGATGCCGGGTAACCCGGCCATCGCGATGATGGCCAAGTTTCATGGGCGGCTGACTGGCCAGGCGCTGAAGGCGCTCGAGGTGATCTTCGGGGTCAACTCGCACCAGAGCCTGGCCAGCCAGTACGTCCAATATCTGGGCGACATCGTGACCGGCAAGCTCGGCACATCGCTGTTCTTCTTCCCCGAGCCGGTCAGCCAGGTCATACTCAACGCGATTCCGTGGACGCTCGGCTTGGTCGGCATCACGACGGTCCTGGCGTTCGCGCTCGGCACGGCCATCGGAATCGCGGGGGCCTGGCGGCGCGGCGGGCTGCTTGACAGCGTGCTGCCGCCGGTGTTCGTGATCACCTCGGCCATACCGTTCTTCTGGATCGGGATGATGCTCATCCTGGTGTTCGCCGTCCGGCTGGGCTGGCTGCCCACCGCGTTCGGCTACGACCCCACCGTGACGCCCGGCTTGTCCGGGCAGTTCATCGGGAACGTGGCCAAGCACGCTCTGCTGCCCGCGCTCACCCTGCTGATCACCACGATCGGCCTGTGGATCCTGACCATGCGCAACAACATGATCACCACGCTCGCCGAGGACTACGTGCGGATGGCGCGGGCGAAGGGGCTCACCTCGCGCCGCATCATGTACGACTACGCGGCACGTAACGCGATCTTGCCGAACCTGACCGGCTTCGCGATGTCGCTCGGCTTCGTGCTGAGCGGCGCGATCCTGATCGAGTATGTCTTCTCTTACCCAGGGGTCGGCTACATGCTGCTGCAGGCGGTGGAGAACGAGGACTACCCGCTCATGCAGGCGTTGTTCCTGCTCATCACGGTGGCGGTGCTTGTGGCGATCCTGCTCGCCGACATCGCCACCGCTCTGCTCGATCCGCGCACGAGGTCGGCGAGGTAGCCGATGACCATGATGGGCGCCTCTACCGGGCTCGGCCAGGCCGGTCAGGTCCCCGCCGCCGGCGCGCCGCAGCAACGGCACAGGTCACAGGCACTCGGCAGAATGCTGCGCGCGGTGCGGTCCAACCGCAAGGCGACCGCCGGCAGCATCATGTTCGGGATCTTCGTGGTGGTGGCGCTCGTGCCTGGCCTGATCGCCCGCGACGACCCGAACGCGGAGGTTTACCGCCGGAGCCTGGGCCCTTCGCTGCACCACCTGCTCGGGACCACCGCCTACGGGCAGGACCTCTTCGCCCAGACGGTGTGGAGCGCGCGGCAGTCACTGATCATCGCCCTGGCGGTGGGGGTCTTGACAACCGCCCTTTCCGTCATGGTCGGGGTCGCCGCGGCCTACCTCGGCGGCGTGTGGGACGGCTTGCTCTCGCTGCTGACCGACGTGCTGCTGGTCATACCGCTCTTCCCGCTGCTTGTGGTGATCGCGGCCTACGCGCGCAACGGCGGCACGCTCGTCCTGATCATCGTGCTCACGCTGACCGAATGGTCCTACGGCGCGCGGCAACTGCGCTCGCAGGCGTTGTCCCTGCGCAACAGGGATTTCCTCGAGGCCGCGAAGGTCCGTGGCGAGCGCGCGCTCTACATCATCACGGTGGAGATCATCCCCACGATGACCTCGCTCATCGTGGCGGTGTTTTTGAGCAGCGCCTTGTACGCGCTGCTCTTCGCTTCCAGCCTGCAGTTCATAGGCCTGGGCGACCCCAACTCGCTGAGCTGGGGGACCATGCTGTACTGGGCAGAGAACAACGAGGCGCTGCAGACGGGCCAGTACTGGTGGGCAGTTGCCCCAGGCGCGTGCATCGCCGCGCTCGGCGCCGCATTCGCGCTGCTCAACTACGCCTTCGACGAGATCGGCAATCCCGCCTTGCGCCCCGTGCGGAGGATCCGTGTCAAGCACGCAAGCTGAGCAGGCCCGCGGCGCCGCGTGGCAACACGCGGGGCCCATGCTGGAGGTGCGCGGCCTGACGGTCGAGTATGCGATGGACCGCGGCCGGGTGCGCGCCGTCGACGACGTGAGCTTCGAGCTTGCCGCCGGCGAGTTCATCGGGATCGTCGGCGAATCGGGCTGCGGCAAATCCACCTTGCTGTACGCCATCGCCCAACTGCTCGCGCCGCCCGCGGGCATCACCGCCGGCAGCGTGACCTTCAAGGGCACCAGCATGGTGGGCCTCGCCGACGACCTACTCGCGGCGCTGCGCTGGAAAGACCTCTCGGTCGTCATGCAAAGCGCCATGAACGCGCTCAACCCGGTCAAGTCGATCGGTGCGCAGTTCACCGACGCGATGAAGGCGCACGGCGTCGCCTCGGCGACCGAGATCGCCCACAGGTCCGCCGAGGTGCTGCGCATGGTCGGCATCGACCCGGCGCACCTGAAGAGCTACCCGCACCAGTTGAGCGGCGGCATGCGGCAGCGATCCATGATCGCTATGGCGCTGCTCTTCACACCCGATCTAGTGATCATGGATGAGCCAACGTCCGCGCTCGATGTCGTCGCCCAGCGCTCGCTCATGGTCCAGATCAAGGAGCTGCAGGCACGGCTCGGCTTCGCGATCATCTTCGTCACCCACGACATGTCCCTGGTCAGCCACTTCTCCGACCGGCTGATGGTCATGTACGCGGGCCAGATGGCCGAGTTCGGCGCCACCAGGCAGGTGTTCGACTCCCCGCTGCACCCCTACACGATCGGCCTGATGGAAGCGTTCCCGTCGATCAGGGGCCCGCGGGTGCCGCTGACCGGAATCCCCGGCCGACCGCCCGACCTCGCGATTATCCCGAACGGCTGCCGCTTCATGCCCCGCTGCCCGAAGGCCATGGCCAGGTGCGAGCGGGCGCAACCGGACCTGTATGAGGTCGGCGGGGTCCTCGTCCGGTGCTTCCTCCACGCGGCCGACCAGAACCCGGGCGGCGGCCATGGCTGAGCCAACGGCGCCACCGCTCCTGCGGGCGGCGGGGCTGACCAAGCACTTCCGCATCGGCAACGCCCTCACCCGGCGCACGCTGCACGCGGTAGACGACGTCGACATGGTCGTCGGGCAGCGGGAGATCGTCGCGCTGGCCGGTGAGAGCGGCAGCGGCAAGAGCACCATCGCCCGGCTGATCGCCAAGCTGTACGCGCCGACCAGGGGTGAGATCTTCTTTCGCGGAACGGCGCTGTCCGGCCTGCGGTCGCGCCGCGACGTGCTGCGCTACCGCGGCGAGGTCCCGATGGTTTTCCAGGACCCGTTCAGCTCGATCAACCCGGTCTACCGCGTGTCCCACGGCATCCTGCGCACCCTGGCCCTGCACCGGCCCGACCTCGGCCGCGCGCAGCGCGTGGAGGAGGCGCACCTGATCCTTGAGAAGGTCGGGCTCACTCCGGCCGCCGACGTCATGCGGCGCTTCCCGCACGAGCTAAGCGGCGGGCAGCGGCAGCGGGTCGGCTTCGCCCAGGCGCTCGCGCAGCGGCCGAGACTGATCCTTGCCGACGAGCCGGTCTCCATGCTCGATGTGTCGATCCGCGTCGGCCTGCTCAACCTGATGGCGCAGCTGCGTGACCGCGAGGGCGTGTCGATCCTGTACATCACCCACGACATCGCGAGCGCTCGCTACATCGCCGACCGCCTGATCGTCATGTACGCGGGCCGGATCGCGGAGACGGGGCGCACAGAAGACGTGCTGCGCGCTCCCAGGCATCCATACACCCAGCTGCTGCTGTCGGCCGTGCCCGATCCGCGGGCGCCGCTCAACGTGGACGCGCAGACCGACACGGGCGAGCCGCCACGGGTGTTCGATCCCTCGCCCGGGTGCAGGTTCCGCTGGCGCTGCCCGCTCGTGATCGACGAGTGCCATCGCGTCACGCCCGAGCTTCGCCTGCTCTGGCCCGGGCACGCCGCTGCCTGTCATGTCGCCGCCTCGAACGCGGATGAGGCGGCCTCGCCCGGCGCGTCAGCGGCGCCGTACTCAGGCGAGGTGAGCGCGTGAAGCTTACAGTCATCGGCGGCGGCTCCACCTACACGCCGGAACTGGCCGACGGGATAGCGCGCCTGGCGCTGCCGGTCGAGGAGCTTGTGCTCGTTGACCCGGACGCCGACCGGCTTGACGTGGTCGCTGGCGTGTCGTCGCGCATCGTCGGGGCTTACGGTCACGGCGCCAAGGTCCGCGGCACGGGGGATCTCGACGACGGCCTGGACGGCGCGGGCGCGGTGATCCTGCAGCTGCGCGTCGGCGGGCAGGCTGCGCGGCAGCGGGATGAGACGTGGCCGCTGGAGCACGGGTGCGTCGGGCAGGAGACCACCGGCGCGGGCGGGCTCGCCAAGGCCCTGCGGACGGTCCCCGTCGTGCTGGAGATCGCCGAGCGGGCGCGGGAGCGCGCCTGCGACGCGTGGATCATCGACTTCACCAACCCGGTCGGCATCGTCACCCGGGCGCTGCTCGACGCGGGGCACCGCGCCATCGGGTTGTGCAACGTCGCGATCGGCTTCCAGCGGCGGTTCGCGGCGCTTTGTGGGGTGGCGCCGGAACGGGTCGCCCTCGGCCACGTCGGCCTCAACCACCTGAGCTGGGAGCGTTCCGTGCGGGTGGACGGCGCCGAGCGGCTGCCGGGGCTGCTCGACGCCCACGTGGGTGAGATCGCGCGCGATATCGGGCTGCCGGCCGACCTGGTGCGAAGGCTCGGCGTTGTCCCGTCGTACTACCTGCGCTACTACTACGCCCACGATCTCGTGGTCGCCGAGCAGCTCGGCGCGCCCACCCGCGCCGAGCGGGTCGCTGAGCTGGAGCGGCGGCTGCTCGCCATGTATGCCGATCCCGCGCTCGACCACAAGCCGAGGCTGCTCGGTGAGCGCGGCGGCGCGTATTACTCCGAGGCCGCGGTGGACCTCATCTCCTCCCTTTCCGCCGATGTCGGCGACGTCCAGGTCGTCAACGTGCGCAACAACGGCACGATGCCGTTCCTGCCCGATGACTCGGTGATCGAGACGCCCGCGCGGATTGGCCGCCGCGGCGCCGCGCCGCGCGCCGCGGCACCTGTCGAGCCCGTGTTCGCCGGGCTGATCGCGCATGTCTCCGCCTACGAAGAGCTCGCGCTTGACGCCGCGCTCCACGGCGGTCGCGCTCGGGTGTTCGCCGCATTGCTCGCTCACCCCTTGATCGGCCAGGCCGATGTCGCGGACCGGCTGGCGGACCGGCTGATCGCGGAAAACCGCGCTTACCTGGCATGGGCTGACAGGACGTTGGCCGGGTGAGCCGGGTGAGCACCGCGCACGGCGCTGCGCCCACCACGGCGGTGCTCGCCATCGATGGCGGTAACACCAAGACCGATCTCGCCCTGGTTGCCGCTGACGGCACGCTGTTGTCCAGCGTCCGCGGTGCGGGTGCGTCAGCGTTCAGCCTGGGCATGGAGGCGTCGCTGCGCATCCTCGGTGAGCTTGTGGCGGCGGTTGGTCTGCGTGCTGGCCTAAGCGCGGGTGACCTGCCGCTAGCCCGGCACACGTGCGCGTTCCTTGCTGGCGCGGACCTGCCCGAGGAGGAGGAGCGGCTGGCGGAGGCGCTCGCGTCCATGGGATGGAGCGAGACCACCCATGTCGGCAACGACACTTTCGCGGTGTTGCGGGCCGGGACCAACCGCGACTGGGGCGTCGCGGTCACCTGTGGGGCGGGCATCAACTGTGTGGCGGTGGCGCCGGACGGGCGCACGACGCGCTTCCTCGCGCTCGGCCGGACCACCGGCGACTGGGGCGGTGGCTTCGGCATCGGTGAGGAGGTGATGTGGTGGGCGATGCGCGCCGAAGACGGCCGCGGACGCCAGACGGCGTTGCGTTCGGCGGTCGCGGCCCACTTCGGCACCGAACGGGTACACGACGTAGCCGTCAGGTATCACTTCGGCGAGATCGACGACGGGGATCTCGCGCAGTTGACCTACGTGCTCTTCCAGGTCGCCGCGGCGGGCGACGCGGTCGCGCGTGACCTCGTGGCGCGGCTCGCCGACGAGGTGATCCTTATGGCGGCGACCGCGATGCGCAGGCTTGGGCTGCTCGGTGCCGACACCGACGTCGTCATGGGCGGCGGCGTGCTCGCTGCCCGCGACCCACTGCTTGTGAGCGAGCTCAAGGCGCGGTTGGGCCGTGCCGCGCCGCAGGCGACCGCGCGCTTCGCCTCGCTGCCGCCCATCGCTGGCGCGGCGCTGCTCGGTCTCGAGCACGTGCACGCCACCCCGGCGGCGCGCCAGCGGCTGCGCGCCGCGTTCGACGGCCCCGACGGCGCAAGCGCGTTTCGTGATCCGTTGCCGCACGGTTTCTCGCCTGCCCCGTCATGACGATTCCGCCGGCCGGCGGAGGCTCAGGCCGTGTCGAACACTTCCTCCTGCACGGCGCCGACCGCAAGCTCCAGGGCGCCCGTCAGCACGGGGTTGGCCTCGACGGTGCTCAACCGCAGCGGCGGGCGCGGGATCGTCATCGCATGCAGCTCGCGCTCGATGCCAGCCCGCAGTTCCTCGCCGCCGGCCAGCGCGACGTCGCCGGTGAGCACGACCAACTCGGGGTCAAGCACGGCGGTGACACCGGCCAGACCGGTGGCGAGGCGGAGCGCCACCTCCCCGAGGGCGGCGCGTGCCCGCTGCGCGCGTTCGGCTGGGTGCCCCCGCCGAACGGCTTGAGCCGCCGCGCGCATCATCGTGGCGACGTCGCCGCGCAATCCCGCCGAGCGCAAGACCTTGGCCACGGCCGGGCCTCCGGCCAGAGACAGCAGGCCGGCGGTGTTGGGGCGGCGGGCGTCGCGCAGCGGCGCCGACCCGGTGACCGGCATGTAACCGATCTCACCGGCGCTGCCGGTCGCTCCGCGGTGCAGTTGGCCGCCGATGACGATGGCCAGACCCAGCCCATCGGACACCCACACGACGATGAAGTTGGCCGACCCGGCGGCGGCGCCATGGGCCCGCTCGGCGACAGCGGCGAGGTTCACGTCGTTCTCCACGTCGACCGTTACCCCGAGCGCGTCGCTGAGCCGCGCGGGAAGCCGCGGCACATGCCAGCCGGGCAGGTGCGGCGCGTACTCGAGGCGGCCCGTCGTGGGGTCGACCGCCGCGGGCACGCCGATCACGATACGGCGCAGCCGCGCTGTGGCGAGGCCAGCGGCCTGGCAGGCGCGGTCCACGGTTGCCCGCACCCGCTGCACGACGTCGCCACCCGCCCTGCCCGGGGTCCGCAGGGTCTCCTCGGCGACCGCCTTACCCGTGAGGTCGCTGACCGCCGCGATGATCCGCGCCGGGGTGACGTCGAGCCCGGCGGCGAAGGCCGCGCCGGGGTTGAGCCGGTAAACCTCGGCGGTACGGCCAGGTCCGCCTTCCCTGATTCCGTCCTGCACGACCAGCCCCGCGTTCTGCAGTCGCGCGAGAAGCTGAGACGCGGTCGGCTTGGACA
>WNGD01008003.1_pt1 | contig 22845 bp, 24 predicted proteins | sample 5400671 | NCBI WGS metagenome assembly WNGD01 (sample SAMN13153369, study PRJNA577476) | soil metagenome | isolation source: 40 cm soil or saprolite under grassland replicate 2 | place: USA:California | collected 2016-06-15
CCCCAGGGCGCAACCAAGCTCACGAGCGGAGCCGTCTATGCCGCCTTCGACGAGCGCGACGGGCACAAGGGCTACCGGAACCGGCGCGCCGCGCTCAAGCGTGCGCTCGGTGCAACGAGGCGGGCCCGCGATCTCGCCCACTTGCCCCCGAATGACCTGGAGAGCTCGCCGCTTGCCGCCGAGCTCCTGGCCCACGGAGCCTTCCGGGCCGACGTGACGGGCGCGGGGCCGATCGTCTACGGACTCTTCCAGCACCTCGAAGCCGCTCGCGCCGCGCGGGCTGCGATCAAGGCCAGCGGCCGCACCTGGCTGACCGCGCCTGCTTGGTACGGTTGACGGAGATGGAATACGGAAGATCCCTGGGGAGCGGTCCGGCGATCGAACACGGCTCGAGCCGGTTTGGCCGCTGGCTGCGCGCCCGTCGCATACGGATCGCTTTCTGGATCGCGGTAGCCGAGGGAATCCTGATCGTCTTCCATGCGATCTCGTGGTGGGCGGCCGTCGCGATCGCAGCGCTCGTCGTCGTCGGATGGTTCAGCCTTGGCCACCGCCTCCGCTCCGACACCGCCCGCCAGGCAGCCTGGATCGGCGCCGTCTCGCAGGCGCTCGTTGCCCTGGTGCCGGTCTTCGTGCTTATCGTCGGAACCATGGCGCTGATCCTCGTCGCCTTGCTCGCGGCGGTTGCATTGATCTTGCTATTCAGCTCGCGCGATTAGACTTTCTGGGTGGGCGGCGAGGGCTCTGGGCGGACGCGGTGGGGCGTAGCCAAGTGGTAAGGCAGCGGGTTTTGGTCCCGCGATCCCAGGTTCGAATCCTGGCGCCCCAGCTCCATTCGAATCCGTGACCGATCGCAAGCTTGCAGCTGTCGTCATGGCCGGCGGCCTCGGGACACGGATGCGCTCTGAGATGGCGAAGCATCTCCATCCGTTGCTCGGACGCCGCGTGGTCGATTGGGTGATTGAGGCAGCCCGGGCGCTTCGGCCCCAACTGCTTGTGGTCGTGACCTCTCCTGAGACGGAGGACGCGATTGTCGGCGAAGGCATCGCCGTCGCCGTGCAGCCGGAAGCTCGAGGCACAGGTGACGCGGCCGCGGCCGCGCGCGTCGCTCTGGAGGGGTTCGACGGCGACCTGCTGGTGCTGTCCGGGGACTCGCCGCTGCTGACGTCCGAATTGCTCGAGAGCCTCGTCGCTGCGCACCGTGAGAGCTCTGCCTCGGCGACGGTGCTTACCTTTGAGCCGGTTCGACCGCTGCCGTACGGACGCATCGTCCGCGACGCCGAGGGCAACGTGCACGCAATCGTCGAAGAGGGAGACGCGAGCGAGGAGGTGCGGGCTATCCGCGAGCTCAACTCCTCGACCTACGTTTTCGACGCCGGCGAGCTCTGGAATGCCCTCGACGAGCTGAAGCCGGACAACGTGCAGGGCGAGCTCTACCTGACGGACACGGTGAGGGCGCTCGTCGAAGCCGGCAAGCCGGTCGCGACGTACAAGTCGGACGATCCCGAGGCGGCGGTTGGGATCAACACGCGCGTCGAGCTCGCCGCGGCGGCGGCCGTCCTCCGAGATCGGATCAACGAACAGCACATGCTCGCCGGGGCGACGATCGTCGATCCGCAGGCGACCTGGATCGATCCTGACGTTCAGCTCGAGCCGGATGCGGTCGTGCACCCCTTCACGGTCCTCCGCGGAACTACCCGCGTGCGCCGGGGCGCCGAGGTCGGCCCACACGTCGTGGCGATCGACGCCGAAATCGGCGAACACGCGCTGGTCGGCCCATTCTGTTACCTTCGCCCCGGAACCGTGCTGGAAGCCGGCGCGAAGGCGGGCACGTTCGTCGAGCTGAAGAACTCCCGAATCGGAGAAGGGACAAAGGTGCCACACCTGTCCTACATTGGCGACGCCGAGATCGGCGCGGGGACGAACATCGGCGCGGGCGCGATCACGGCCAACTATCCGCACGAGCCAGGTAGGCCCAAAGGCGAGACGACAATTGGCCGCAACGTCAGGACCGGCGTCCACAATGCCTTCGTTGCTCCGCTCGAAATCGGCGACGACGCTTGGATCGCGGTCGGCTCGGTCATCACGGACGACGTGCCGCCCGGTTCGCTCGCAGGCTTCGCGCCGCGCCAGGTGACGAAGGAAGGGTACGTCTACGACAAGCATGGAAGACCAACCGATGACTGAGACCGCAACGCTGCCGGGACTGGAGACCGTGGACCCACCTATGCCCGCGGGCGAGCCCAAGCGCTGGATCGAGCGCGGCCCGCAAAAGCGGCTGATGCTGTTCTCGGGCAGCTCGAACCGCGAGCTCGCCGAGCGCATCGCCGAGACGCTGGGCGTCGAGCTCGGCGAGGTCCGGCTGAAGACCTTTGCGAACGGCGAGACGTACTGCCGCTACGAGGACTCGATCCGCGGCGCCGATGTCTTCATCGTCCAGTCTGGAAACGCACCCGTGAACGATCACCTGGTGGAGCTGCTGATCATGATCCAGGCCGCGAAGCTGGCCTCCGCGAAGCGGATCACGGCGGTCGTTCCCTGGTTCCCATATTCGCGGCAGGACAAGAAGTCGGCGCCCCGCGAGCCGATCACTGCCAAGCTTGTCGCCGATGCGCTCGAGGTTGCGGGCGTCGACCGCGTCGTAGCGATGGATCTGCACGCGGGCCAGATCCAGGGTTTCTTCAATGTCCCCGTCGACCATATGACCGCGCTTCAGCTCTTCGCGCAGTACTACCGGGACAAGGGCCTACAGGGCGAGGGAATCGTCGCAGTCTCACCCGATCCCGGCCGCGCGAAGATGGCGCGACGCTTCGGGCAGATGCTCGAAGGAGACCTGGCGATTCTCAACAAGACTCGCCCGGAACACGACAAGGCGGCGGTAACGGAAGTGATCGGCGACGTCCACGGCAAGATCGCGATCATGAGTGACGACATGATCGTCACCGGCGGCACGCTGATCGCCGGGGCCGAGGCGCTACTCGGCGCAGGCGCGCTCGAGGTTTATGCCTGCGCGACTCACGGGCTCTTCCCCGGCGACGCGTTCGAGAAGCTGGCCGCGAGCAAGATCACGCAGGTCACGGTCACGAACACAGTTCCGGTCGACCCGATCAAGCGCCCGGACAAGATCGACGTTCTCCCGGTAACGACGCTCTTGGCCGAGACGATCATGAACGTCTTCGCCGACGACTCGGTCTCGGCGATCTTCGCCGGTGAGAACCAACTCTTCTAAGCAGGCCGCCCGAGGGCGGTCTTGCGGAGTGGCACGAGCTTCCTGACTAGGAGGTCGCTGCGTTGATCTGGGGATTCGCGATCGCCCCGGAAAGGACGTACCACCTCGACAGGATCGGCTTGTACGCGCCGGCGGCCATCAGCATCTTTAGCGCATCAAGGACCGGCTTGGCCATTCCGTTTCCTTTCGGAATCGCGATTCCGTAGGGGGCCACGTTGTACGGGGTGCCTGTCAGCTTGAGCTTTCCTCCCGACCTCACGACCGTGTAGGCGGCGACCGGCGAGTCGGCCATGCCGACCTGACCCGCACCGTGCGAGACGGCAAGGGTCACCGCACTCTGATCCGGGTAGACGAAGACCTTGACGCCCGACTTTCCGGAGGCCTTGCACTTCGCGCTCTGCGCGGTTGCGTCGCGCTGCTCAGTCGTCCCCCGCACGACCGCGACCGAGTGCCCGCAGAGGTCGGCGAGTCCGTTTTGGATCACCAGCCCGCCCGTGTTGTTGTCGTAAAACGAGGTTCCCGCCTTGAAGTAAGTGACGAAGTCGACGGCCTGCTCACGCTGCTTCGTGTCCGTGATGGACGACATACCGAGGTCGAACTTGCCGGATGAGAGGCCCGGGATGATCGTGGTCAAGGGCGTGTTGACCACCTTGACCTTGAGCCCCATGAGTCCGCCGAGAGCCCTCGCCAGGTCGGGATCCATGCCTTCCACCGTCTTCCCGTCGGAGGCGATGAACTCGTCTGGCGCATAGTGGGCATCGGCGGCGACGATCAAGGTGCCTTTCGACTTGATTGCGGCGGGAACCTTCGCTGCGACCTTGCTGTCGACGGTGGTCGTGGGGGTTGTGCCCGTCGTTGCGGCCGTGGTCGTGCTCGAGCTCTTCTTGCCGCTGCTCCCACACCCGGCCGCCAAAACGACGATGAGGCCGAGAGTGATGAGACCCGCAAGAGACGGGATCCTCCGACGGTGCATGGCTCGCATCGTACTTCCCTGCCTCCCGGTTTTTCGAGATGTGGCGACAGCGGTCGCTACACTTCGCCGCCGTGGCCGGCGAGCGAGTCAAGCTGTCTGTGCGCGAGCGCGAGGGTCGGGGGACCGGCGATACTCGACGCCTGCGGCGCGAAGGAATGATCCCCGGCGTCTTGTACGGACGCGGGGCGCCGCACGCGATCTTCGTCGAGGACCGCGAATTGCGGCGCGTGCTCACCGGCGACCATGGGCTGCACGCGATCCTTGATGTCAGCATCGACGAGCAGACGACGACCCACGCCTCGATTCTCAAGGACTACCAAGTCCATCCGGTGCGAGGCCACCTGATTCACATCGATCTTCAGGAGGTGCGGCTCGACCAGCCGATCCAGGCGCAGGTCGTGGTCGAGCTCGTCGGCGATCCCGAAGGGGTCAAGGAGGGCGGCGTTCTCTCGCAGGTGCAGCGCGAGATCAACGTCGAGGCGCTCCCGCTCGAGATCCCCGAGCGTCTCGAGCTCGACGTGAGCGGGATGGCGATCGGCGACTCGCTGCGGCTCGTCGACCTCCCGGCGCGGGAAGGCGTCACGTACCTCGACAATCCCGAAGAGACGGTGCTCGCCACCGTGACCGTGCCGACGCAGATCGTCGAGCCCGAGCCGGAGGAAGAGGAGCTTGCCGAGGGCGAAGAGCTGCCCGAGGGCGAGGTGCCGGAGGGCGAAGAGGCGCCGGAGGGCGCCGCCGAGTCCGCCGGCGAGCCGGAGGCGGACGCCGCCGGCGATCAGGCAACGACCGAAGGCTAGGTCGTGCGGCTGTTTCGTCGGGGCGAGCCGGCCTCGACGCTCGACCTGCTCGTCGTCGAACTGGGCAACCCAGGGCGCCAATACGAGCGCACCCGCCACAACGTCGGCTGGCTCGTCGTCGACGAGCTCGCGCGGCGGCTCGACGGCCGCTGGCGCGAGAAGTTCTCCGGCCGCCTGGCTGAGGTTCGGCTCGACGGATTGAGGTTGGCGCTCCTGAAGCCCGAGACGTTCATGAACGACTCCGGCCGCTCCGTTGCCGCGGCGGCTCACTTCTTCAAGGTCGAACCGGAGTCGCTGCTCGTCGTCCACGACGACGTCGACCTCGAAGCCGGCCGCCTGCAGGCCCGCGCGGGCGGCGGACTGGCCGGCCACAACGGCCTGCGTTCGCTCGCGCAGGCGCTCGGCACGCTGGACTTCGTACGGCTGAGAATCGGTGTCGGCCGGCCCGGGCGCGGCGACCCGCGGTCGGTCGCCGACTACGTGCTCTCTCCGTTCAGTCCTGAAGAAGACCCTGGCGCACTCGTTTCCCGTGGCGCCGATGCCGTGGAGGTGTTTGTGCGAGAGGGCGTCGAGGCGACGCAGCAGCGCTTCAACTAGCTGGGCGGGCATGGCTACGATTTGGGCGCGGAACCGCGGGTTCCGTCTTTTGCGATGGACCGACCTGTCTTGCACGCATTCGTGGCCGAGCTCGTCGAGGACGAGCGGCTTGCAGCCTTCATGGAGGCGCTGCCGACGCGCGCTCGCGTCTCCGAGCCGGCGCTCCCACTGCTCCTCGCAGCCCTGTACGAGAGGCTCCAGCGTGGTCTCGTCTGCGCCCTCCCTGAGGATGCCGACGCACGGGACGCCGCCGAGGCCGCGGCTTGGTTTCTCGGCGAGGAGCGCGTGGCCCTGCTGCCGAGCCGAGGCGTCCACTGGGCTTCGGGTCTCGAGCCGCCGCCGCATCTCGTCGGCGAGCGCGCCCGGGCTCTGGATGTGCTCGCGCGCGGAGGCCTCGTCTGCGCCTCCGCGGCCGCGCTCGCCGAGGGCATGCCGCCGCCTAGCGAGCGGCCCGGCCCGACCGAAGTAGCCCAAGGGCAGGAACCGGGGATCGACCTGCTGGCCGAGGGCTTTGCGCTCGCCGGCTACGAACGCGTCGAGCGGGTCGAGGAGCGCGGCCAGTTCGCCGTCCGCGGCGGCCTGGTCGACGTCTTTCCGACCACGGGAAGGGAGCCGCTGCGAATCGAGCTCTTCGGTGACGAGATCGAGTCGATCCGGGCTTTCTCGCCGTTCACGCAGCGGGCACTGCATCCCGTCGAGAGCGCGGTCATCTATCCGGCCGCGGAGCGGCGTCCGGACCTCGGCGAGCCGACCCTGCCTGATGACGACGAGTCCGCCCCGGCCGTGCCCACGGACCTGGTCCCGCCGTTCGACGGCGCTCCGGACCTCGTGTGGGAGCCCGAAGAAGTGCGGAAGGTCTCACTGGAGGAGCTGAACTCCGAACCGAACCTGGCCGGCTCGACGGAGCTCGGCCCGCTGCCCTCGAATCAGCCGTTTTCCTTCGAGGCCCAACGACCGGCGCTTGCCGCGCGCGGGCTCGCAGAGGCCGAGAACGAGCTTGGTGCGCTGGTCCGTGCCGGCCAGCGGGTCGTCGTCGCCTTCCCGCACCGTGGCGAGGCTCTGCGCACGCTCAACCTGCTGCGCCGGGTCGAGGCGCGGCTGCTCGAGCCCGGCGAGCCGTTGCCGGACGAGGCCGACCTCCTCTTCGCGGTCGCGCCCGCACGTCGCGGCTTTGTCTGGCGTGAGCTCGGGCTCGTCCTGCTCGCCGATACGCAGGTCTTCCGCAAGCGTCCGCCAAGAGCCGATGCGAGGCTCGGGCGAGCGCTGCAGAGCTTCGCCGATCTGCGCACCGGCGACTACGTCGTCCACGAGGATCACGGCGTCGGGCGCCTGCAGGCCTTCGAGACGAAGGAAGTCGCCGGCGTCACCCGGGACTACCTCCTGCTCGCCTTCCGGGGGGAGGACCGCCTCTACGTCCCGCACGAGCAGATCGGCAAGGTCTCACGCTACGTCGGCGCGGACTCGCGTTCGCCCGCGCTCTCCAAGCTAGGCGGCAAGGCCTGGCAGAACCTGAAGAGCCGCGCGCGGGCGAGCCTGAGGGAGCTCGCGGGCGAGCTGCTGGCTCTCTACGCCAGGCGCCAGCAGGCCGAGGGTCAAGCGTTCGATTTGCGGAACGAGTGGCTCGAGCGGCTCGAGACCGCGTTTCCGTACCGCGAGACCGAGGACCAGCAGCGGGCGATCGAGGCCGTGAAGGAGGACCTCGAGGCGCCGCGCCCGATGGACCGGCTCGTCTGCGGAGATGTCGGCTTCGGCAAGACGGAGGTGGCCGTTCGTGCTGCGTTCGCCGTCGCGGTCAACGGAAAGCAGACGCTGATGCTCGTACCGACGACGGTGCTGGCGCAGCAGCACTGGAACACGTTTCGGGAGCGCTACCGCGACTTCCCGCTTCGCGTCGAGATGATCTCGCGGTTTCGGCCGCCAGCCGAGGTGAAGCGCGTGCTCGCCGACTACGCCGAGGGCAAGGTCGACGTTCTGCTCGGCACCCACCGCGTCCTCTCCCGCGACGTCATCCCCAAGGAGCTCGGGCTGATCGTCGTCGACGAGGAGCAGCGCTTCGGAGTTGCCCAGAAGGAGCTGCTGCGGCAGCTCCGCCTCGAGGTGGACGTGCTCAGCCTGACCGCGACTCCCATCCCGCGCACACTGCACATGTCGCTGTCGGGGCTCCGCGACATCTCGGTGATCGAAACGCCGCCCGAGGGACGCCGGCCGATCCGCACCTTCGTCGGCGAGTACGACGAGGAGCTCATCCAGACGTCGCTGCGACGCGAGCATGCGCGGGAAGGCCAGGCCTTCTACCTGCACAACCGCGTCGAGACGATCGACGAGGCCGCGGAGCGGCTGCGCCAACTGTGCCCGGAGCTGCGCTTCATCGTCGTCCACGGACAGATGCGGGAGAAGGAGCTCGAGGACCACATGCTTTCGTTCCTGGCGGGCGACGCCGATGTGCTGGTCTCGACGACGATCATCGAATCCGGCCTCGACATTCCGCAGGCGAATACGCTCGTCGTCGAGCGCGCCGATGCGCTCGGGCTGGCCCAGCTGTACCAGATTCGCGGCCGCGTGGGCCGGTCCGACGTGACCGCTCACGCGTACCTCTTCTACCCCGACTCGCAGGAGTTGACGGGCGAGGCCCGGGCACGGCTGGCGACTCTCGCCGACCACACGGAGCTCGGCGCCGGCTTCGCGATCGCCATGCGCGATCTCGAGATCCGCGGCGCCGGCGATCTCCTCGGCGCGGAGCAGTCGGGCCACGTGGCGGCGCTCGGCTTCGAGCTTTACGTCGAGCTGCTCGGCGAGGCGGTAGCGGAGCTCTCCGGGCGACGGCGGGCGGTGGCGCGCCCGGTGCGCGTAGATGCGCGCGTCGATGCCTACGTACCGGCGAGCTACATCGGCTCCGAGGCCTTGAAGATCGATCTCCACCGCCGGCTCGCGCTGACCGAGGACGAGGAGGAGCTACGCGAGCTGCAGGCGGCCACCGAGGACCGCTACGGACCGCTGCCCGAGCCGGTCGAGAGCCTGTTCGCGATCCAGGAGGCGAAGCTCAAGCTGGCTGTGCTGGGCGCCGACTACCTCGTCTTCCGCGGCGGCCGGGCCACTATCGGCCCGGTCGAGCTGGGCTCCGGCGAGCTGCGGGCGCTCCGGGGGCGGGTGGAAACGGCGGTCTACACGACGGCCAGCAGGGAAGTTTCGTTAAGAGACGAAGAATTCGTCGGAGCGCTCCGACTTGTCGATGCTATGCTCGAAACGCGCCAAGCCGCCTGACCGTCTGGGCCCGCTTGGCTCTTCGTACGTTATGAAGCACCTCCGTCTCGTTCTCATCCTCGCCTTCGTGGCGTCAGTTGCAGCGGCCTGTGGCGGCAGCAGCAGCGCGCCGTCAACCGTGCCGAACGATGCGGTCGCGGTCGTGGGCGGCGACACGATTACCAAGGATCAGTTCAACCAGGTCCTGGACCAGGCGAAGCGCAGCTACACGGCCCAGCACAAGCCTTTCCCGAAGCCGGGCAGCCAGACCTACGGCGCCGTGCGCGCGCAGATCATCCAGTTTCTCGTCGAGCGCTCCGAGTACGACCAGAAGGCGAAGGACCTGAACGTCACGGTCAGCGACAAGGACGTCAACGACCGTCTCAACCAGGTCAAGCAGCAGTACTTCGGCACGACCCAGCCGGGGCAAAAGCCGAAGTCGAAGGCGGAGATCGAGAAGGCCTACCAGCAGCAGCTCAAGGCGCAGGGCTTGACGGACAAGGACGTGAAGGAGGGCATCCGCTGCAGCCGGCGCAGCCCGAGAGTCGCGACGTGCGGCACATCCTGGTCAAGAGCCAGGCACTGGCGAACACGATCTACGCCCAGCTGAAGGCCGGCGGCGACTTCTCGAAGCTCGCGCTCAAGGACTCGATCGATCCCAGCAAGACGAGCGGCGGCCGGCTGACCGTGTGCAAGGAGAAGACAGTCAGCTGTCCGCTGAAGACCGTTGCCCCATTCGAGAAGGCCGCGTTCTCACTGAAGACGAACGAGATCTCGAAGCCGGTTCACACGCAGTTCGGCTGGCATGTGATCCAGGCGCTCGGACCGGTGAAGGCGGCGACGAAGGCGACCTCGATTCCGTTCGACCAGGTCAAGGCGGCGATCAAGCAGCAGCTCCTGCAGCAGAAGAAGCAGGACGAGATGACGAACTGGTGGAACGACGCGAAGAAGAACTTCGCCAAGAAGACCAAGTACCAGGTCGGCTACGAGCCGCCGGCTACTTCCACGACGCAGACGACGACCACGGGCTGAGTTGGCTCTGGCCGACGCGCTGCTCGAGCTCCAGCAGCTCACCGAGCAGCTGCGCCGGGACTGTCCGTGGGATCGCGAGCAGACGGCCCGCACGATCGTGCCGCACACGGTCGAGGAGGCCTACGAGGTCGCCGACGCTGCAGGGAAAGGGGACGACGCCAAGCTCCTCGACGAGCTCGGAGATCTCCTCTTCCAGGTCTATTTCCTCTCGCTGCTCCTTGCCGAGCGCGGCGAGGGCGACCTCGAGCAGGTCGCGCGCGCCGTCCACGCCAAGCTCGTGGCTCGCCACCCGCACGTGTTCGGCGAGGTCGAAGCCCGGACGGCCCGCCGAGTTCGCGAGAACTGGGAGCGGATCAAGCGCGAGCAGGAGGGCCGGGAAGGAATCTTCCACGACCTTCCGGGCAACCTGCCGGCGCTGATCTACGCGCGCAAGATCCAGCGGCGTGCGGCAGCAGCCGGGTTCGACTATCCGGACGTGGCAGGCGCTCTCGGCGACCTGGACGAAGAGCTCGCGGAGCTGAAGGAGGCGCTTGCGCGGGCAGGAGAAGGCGCGGCCGAGACAGAGCCGGATGCTGACGTCGCCGGTGAGGTCGGCGACGTCCTCTTCGCCGCGGTAAACGTGGCGCGCCGCCTCAACGTCGATCCCGAGCTCGCCTTGCGAGCGGTCAGCGATCGTTTCGCCGCGCGGGTCGAGGAGGCGGAGCGCCGAGCCGCCGGCGACGGGAGGCGCTTCGAGGAGCTGCCGCTCGAGGAGCAGGACCGGTACTTCGACCTGGCCAAGGAGGCGCTGCGATGAGCTCGATCGCGAGCGTCCACGGACGCCAGATCCTCGACTCGCGCGGCAATCCGACGGTCGAGGTCGACGTTCGGCTCGAGTCCGGTGCGCTCGGCAGGGCAGCGGTCCCCTCGGGAGCGTCGACCGGTGTTCACGAAGCAGTCGAGCTTCGCGACGAAGGCGGGGCCTACGGCGGCAAGGGCGTGACGAAAGCGGTCGCGAACGTCGACGGCGAGATTGCCCAGGGCGTCCGCGGGCGCGACCCCTTTGACCAAGCGGGGCTCGACCAAACGCTGATCGAGCTCGACGGGACGCCGAACAAGGGCCGCCTGGGCGCGAACGCGATCCTCGGCGTCTCGCTTGCGACCGCCAGGGCGGCGGCGGCCGAGGCCGGCGTCTCGCTCTTCCGTTACCTCGGCGGCGACGACGCCAGCACCCTGCCGGTGCCGATGCTGAACGTGATCAACGGCGGCGCACATGCGCAGAACTCGATCGACCTGCAGGAGTTCATGCTGGTCCCGGCCGGCGCGGCAAGCTTCGCCGAGGGGTTGCAGATCGGCTCCGAGGTGTTCCAGGCCTTGCGTGCGCTCTTGCACGAGCGGGGCTTCGCGACCGGAGTCGGCGACGAAGGCGGCTTCGCGCCCGATCTGGAGTCGAGCGAGCAGGCGATCGAGGTGGTGCTCGAGGCTGCCGAGCGGGCTGGGCGGCGGGGATGCATCGCCATGGCGCTTGACCCGGCGGCGACCGAGGTCTGGCGTGAAGGCGCCTACCGGTTCGAGGGCCGGACGCTTGCTCCCGACGAGATGATCGAGTTCCTGGGCGGGCTCGTCGGCGCCTATCCGATCGTTTCGCTCGAGGATCCGCTGGCCGAGGACGAGTGGGGGTCCTGGAACGAGCTGACCGCCACGCTCGGCGATCGCGTGCAGCTCGTCGGAGACGACATCTTCGTGACGAATCCAGAGCGGTTGCAGCGGGGCATCGACGAGGGCGTCGGCAACGCGATCCTGCTCAAGGTGAACCAGATCGGGACGCTGACCGAGACGCTCGAGGCGATTCAGCTTGCGCAGGCGAACGGCTACGCAGCAGTCATCTCGCACCGCTCCGGTGAGACCGAGGACACGACAATCGCCGACCTCGTCGTCGCGACCGGAGCAGGTCAGATCAAGACCGGCGCTCCGTCACGTAGCGAGCGGGTCGCGAAGTACAACCAGCTGCTCCGGATCGAGGAGGAGCTCGGTGACGAGGCGCGGTATCCGGGCTGGTCCGCGTTCCCGCGCTTTCGGCCGTAAGCTGCGACGAAGAGGTCAAGAGGCCAAGAGCGTCGAAGAGCGGGCAACGTCAACGGTCAGGCCACTACGCTAGAAACGATGATCACGACCCCGCCTCGGAGAACCAAGATCGTGGCCACGATCGGCCCGGCCACCGGGACCGCCGAGGGTGTTCGCGCGCTCGTCGAGGCCGGGATGGACGCCGCGCGGTTGAACCTCTCCCACGGCAGCCGGGAGGAGCACGCAGAACGCGCGCGACTGGTCCGCGGAGTCCAGGAGACGATCGGGCGCCCTCTCGCGCTGATCGCCGACCTGCAGGGCCCGAAGCTCAGAATCGGACACCTGTCGGCTCCCGTCACGCTGAGGCGCGGCGACGAGATCGCCGTCGTCGGCGATGAGCGCTCCCACGACAGCGAGCTCCCCGTTCTGCCGGCGGTGATCGGCGAAGTGCTGCAGCCCGGGCACGAAGTCCTGATCGACGACGGCCTCGTGCGCCTTCGCGTCGAGCGGGTCAAGAGCGGCCGCGTCGAGTGCTCCGTGCTCGCCGGCGGGGTGGTCAGCTCGCAGAAGGGCGTCAACGTGCCCGGCGTCCCGGTGCCGATCCCTTCGCTGACGCGCAAGGACATGGACGACCTCGAGTTCGCGCTCGTGGAGCTCGACGTCGACTTCGTTGCGCTCTCGTTCGTGCGCTCCGCCGCTGACGTGCGGGATCTCAAGGATCTGATCGAGCAGGCCGGCTCGACGGCGAATGTGATCGCGAAGATCGAGAAGGCAGAGGCCGTCGACGCGCTCGAGGTGATCCTGGAGGAGGCTGACGCGGTCATGGTCGCCCGCGGCGACCTGGGGGTCGAGATCGGCCCGGAGCTCGTGCCGCTGCTCCAAAAGCGGATCATCATCGGTGCCCTCGACCACGGCAAGCCGGTGATCACGGCAACCCAGATGCTCGAGTCGATGATCCATCAGCCCGAGCCGACGCGCGCCGAGGCAAGCGACGTTGCCAACGCGATCCTCGACGGCACTTCTGCGGTGATGCTTTCCGGCGAGACGGCCGTGGGCGAGTTCCCGATCGAGGCTGTGACGACGATGACTCGGATCGCCCGGGCGGTCGAGCCAAGCCTCGGGTACAGGCACCAGTTGCCGGAGGCGGGCGAGGAGCCGACAGTGGGGCAAGCCATGTCGAACGGCGCGTGCGATCTCGCGGAGGCGTGGCGGCAGATGGCGGTGGAGTGGGGCGTGATCCCGCTCCGGATCCCCGAGTGCGCCGACGTCGAGGAGTTGTGGGACCGCTCGGTCGAGGCTGCGCGGGAGGCCGGCGTCGTCGAGCCGGGCGACCGGGTCGTGATCACGGCGGGCACGGCGGTCAACGTCGCCGGCTCGACCAACGTGATCAAGGTCGAGACTGTGTAGCCACAGTTTCGAAGGGAGAAACTGCGTGCGCCGTCTTGGATCGGCGAGCAGGACCCCGAGTCGTGCGCGCGAACATCGACGGCCCATGGCCGCTCCAGCGAAGAAGCGGAGGCGCCGTCGTCCGCGCCGCGCCGTCCTCGTCCGACGCTGGCTCGGGGTCGGGGCGCTCTGTCTCGTCGGTCTTCTCTACTACAGCCCCCTGCACACGTACGTCGACACGCGACATACGCTCGTCCAGCGCACTGCCGAGGTCAGAAACCTGCGCAACGAGCGGCGGCAGCTCGAGCGCAAGCTCGCCGACTCCACGGGAGACGCCGCGCTCGTGCGGGAGGCCCGGCGGCTCGGGTTGGTCAAGCCTGGCGAGCGGCTCTTCATCGTCAAGGGGATCGGGGCGTGGAAGCACGCTCGGCATACCATCAAGCGGGATGAAGGATGAGTCCGTCGTTGCGCGACAGCTCGGTCGCCCGCCCCGCGCCTTCCGGCGCGTAGTCGTCCCCTGCCCCTACGGCCGGCCGGCCGTCACCGAGCAATGGCCACGCGACGCGACGGGCGCGCCGTTCCCGACCACGTATTACCTCACCTGCCCGCACTTGGTCGCGGCGATTTCCCGGCTCGAGGCCGAGGGCGGCGTCGAGCGCTGGACGCGGGCCGCTCGAGAGGATCCCGCCCTCAGAGAGAGCCTCGAACGGGGGAACGACGAGCAGCGTCAGCTGCGGCCCGAGCTTCCGGGCGGGATTGGAGGATCGACGCGTACAGGCAGCCTGAAGTGCCTGCATGCGCACGCTGCGTTCGCACTTGCGCGGCCAGGCTACGAGCTCGGCGAGCGGATCCTGGCGGAGCTCGACCAGCCCTGGCCGGATTCAAGCTGCTGTAGCGCGGAATAGTTTCTCTCGCCATGCCGATCGCCCTCGACCAGACCCGCCGCGAATGGGAGCTTGGCTATGGCCGGCTCCAGCAAGACCTGGCTGAGGCTCCGCGCGGCGAGCCGATGCTCGCGGAGCTCGATGCCGTCACCGCAGAGCTGCGTCGTCGCGTCGGCCAGAGCTTCACCCTCGCCGAGCTCGCGGATGTGTACGCGACGTCTGAGCCCTGGGCCCGCGAGGCAGTCGCCGAAACGGAGCCCGCGCGGGGTTGGCCGCGGCGGCTCTCGACGATCACGGACTCGGCTTTCCACCTCTACTCGCGCGGCGCGATCGACTACGAGCCGTGAGCACCGAACGCGCCAGCCGCTCGCGCGAGCTCACCGACCGGCGGCGAGCCCGCAAGCGAGGTCCAGGGAACAAGATTCTTCTCGGCCTGGCGCTGGTCGTTGCCTTCGGGGTCGGGATCGCGCTCGGTCAGGCGCTTCACGACAACCCACACCCGGGCGGCCAGCAGACCTCCCTGACGACCTTTCCGCCTCTAACGGTCACCTCTCCATAGGTTAAGAAGCGGCAGCTTTGGGTAGGTTTGACGGCATGGCCCGCCGAGAGTTTCCTGCGAGGAGCGCTCCCCCGAGCGACCCGGACTGGCTAACGCTCGGGCAGGCGGCGAGGTACCTCGGCGTCGCCCAGAGCACGATTCGCAAGTGGTCCGACCAGGGTCGCGTGCCGGCGTTCTATACGCCCGGCGGGCATCGGCGCTATCGCCGCTTGGACCTCGACAACTTCCTCAACCGCTCCGGCCCCGGGGGCGCCCCCAAGCAGGGTCCGCTCGTCCTGATCGTCGACGACGACGAGCGCGTCCGGGAATACGTGCGCGTGAACCTCGAGATGGAGGGCTACTCGGTGCGCGAGGCCGGCAGTGCGGAGCAAGGGCTGGCCGTGCTCGAAGAGGTCTCCCCCGATCTCGTCCTCCTCGACGTGATGATGCCCGAGGTCGACGGCTGGGAGATGCTCCGGCGGGTCCAGGATCGCCACGGCGTCGGGGCGATACCGGTCGTCATGTTCAGCGGCAAAGTCGACGAGGAGAGCGCCCAGGACGCGACGGCACGCGGCGCGCAGGGGTTCCTCGGCAAGCCGTTTGACCCGCAGCAGCTGGTCGAGCACGCGAAGCAGCTGCTCCCGGCCTGAGTCGCTCGTCTTCGACTCCCTCCCGGTTCCCCCGAAAGCCCCCCTCCACAGCTCATAGGCCAGACTGGCCAATGAGCTACGACCGGCAGCTCGAGCGCTGGACCGTCCATCACCGGGCCGGTTGGCTCAACCCGGTCTTCGAAGGGCTGTCCTGGATCGGTGGTAAGGGCCTCGTCCGGCTTGCGATTGCGCTCGTCCTCGCCGTCTGGTGGCGAAGGCCGTGGCTGTTCGCTCAGGTCGCACTTGCCGACTTTCGCCGCAGCGATTGCCTGGTCGCGCGTCTACGTCGGGTGCACTACCCGCTCGACGTGCTGGGCGGCGCGGTGCTCGGTTGCCTGATCGCTATAGCTCTTCGCTGGCTCTCAGGAGCCCTGCGCCGATCACGGCGAGCGAGGCCAGCAGGCTGATCCAGATCCCGATCCCGCGACCGCTTGCAGGCAGGAACTCGTCCGGGATCGAAATCAGGCGGATCAAGACGAAGATCGTTGAAAGTGAGCCCAGTGCGATCACGACCAGGCTTTCCGGCACCGCCGGCGGCAGCTCGATTCCGGCTTCGCGCAAGGCCACGAGCGCGATGACCGCCAGGCCGATGAAGAACACGAGCTTGCCGAGGGTGCCGGTGTGCCAGCCGATCACTCCGATCGTCGGCCCGACGGACCCGGACCCCGCATACCAGTCGGTGAACGCCGAGAGGCTGAGCACCAGACCGGAGATCCAGGTCGCCCGTTCGCCGACCGCGGTTACGCCGGCGCCGGTGAAGCGGTCGCCTCGGCTGACCGGTCTGCTGCTCACGCGGGGGCTCGGAGGGGCTGGTTGCTCGGTTGCCACGATGGAAGTATGGGCATCTTCGTGGTTAGATTCATACGTTGCCGACCAAGGGGGTCGGGATGAACGCATCCCGCGAACGGCCGACCACAGCTGCCGACGGCGACGAAGTTCCGCTTTCTGCCGCCGCCGGCGATCATGCGAAAGGGGTGTTCCGCTGCGCCGATTGCGGGCTAGAGCCCAAACAGCCTCTGCACCTGGTGCCACATGGCGATGCCCAGGTAGACGCTGAGCGCAAGCAGGGCAAATGCGATCAGCCAGAAGCGAGCGTTCGCCGCGCGGCGTTCGCGCGTACGCCGCTCGCGGTGCTCTCGCTTCGCTCGCTGACGCCGATATTCGCGACTGACGGCGCCCGGGTCATAGACAGGTACGTCAGGCGGTGGCTTCCTTGCTGGCTCAGCCATCCGGGGGAGTTTAGTGGCCTGACAGGCCGCTAGAACCCCTGCCCGCTTGCGTGCGGCCATACTTCGTGCCGGGGGACGATGAGTAACGAGCCGGCCCAGACGACGGGTTCGACCGAGGGTGCAGCGGCGCTCGGCGAGCTGGCGCGCGCCCTTCGGAGACTCGCCGAGGGAAGCTCGGTCGACGACGTGCTTCGATCGATCGCCGATGCGACGTTGGTTGCCGCGGGAGCCGACGTCGTCGTCGTGCGCGTGCTGGACGAAGGCGGCAGCTTCCTCGAGGCTCGCGCTGTCTCGGCATCGTCGAGTTCCGTCGCCGCGGAGCTCCAGGGTTCGCGGACCGCGCCTGGCGCCGGACCAGAAGCATTGCGCTCAGCCGGGCATCGGGTCGGGCTCGCTATTGCGCTCGAGCTGCCGATCGCCTTCGGCGAACGTGGGCTCGGGCGGCTGCAGCTTTTCCGGCGCGCGCGGTCCTTCACCGTCGCGGAGGAGGCGATCGGCCGCCTCGCGGCCGAGCATGCTGCGGTCGCGCTCGCCGGTACCGGCGGGAACGGGAATGGTGCACGGGCGCTCGCGGCAGGAGATCTGCTGCGACTCGGCGGCGATGCCCTGGCCAGCGGGCTCGACGAGAAACGCACGGCGGAGGAGATCGCGCGGCTGGCCGTTCAAGGAACCGGTGCGAGGAGCGCCACCGTTTGGCGGCTCGACGACGATCTGCAGCCCCACGTGGCTGGGACGTTCGGCTCCGAGGAGCCCGACGAGCGGGGTGTCGTGGACGCGCTCGGTGCGAGGACGGCGTTCTCGATCGCCTCGGGCTCCTGGGTCTTACAACTCGGCCAGCCGGCCTTCGGCGTGCTGCAGCTCCGGTTCGAGCCGCCCGTCGTCCCTTCGGACGAGGTGCTCGACGCTCTGACGATGTTTGCGGCACGAGCAGCCCACGCATTGCGTTCGAGCCAATGGGCGCGCCGGCAGTCGGTCGAGCTGCAACGCAGCCGGGCGCTGGTTGCCGTCGTCGGTCAGGCGATCGCGCAACTCTCGCTCTCCCACACACTGGAGACCGCGATCGAGCGGATCGCCGAGCTGCTCGACGCCGAGCGGCTCGCGGTCTATTTGCTCGAGCCGGAGGAGGATCGGCTGCTGGAGGCTGCGGGGCGCGGCCTCGCCGGCCCGCATACCCCTGTCGCCGAGCGTCTAGTCGAGCTCGCTCGCGGCCCCCTGCGCGGGCACGACGCGATGTTGATCGAAGACGCGGCCGCCGATCCCAGGCTGGCGCCGGTTCGCGAGCAGCTCGCCGAGACTGGCATCGAGGCCGCCGTTGGACTGCCACTTCGCGTCCGCGAGGATTTGATCGGGCTGCTTGCCATCTACCCGCAGCCAGGGCGAACGCCGACGCCGGACGAGCTCGATCTCGTCACCGCTCTCGCGGCGCAACTCGCGGTCGTCGTCCAGAACGCCCGGCTGCACGAACAGGTCAAGCGGCGAGAGAGCGAGCGTCGCGAGGCACTGGAGGCGGAGCAGCAGGCCTCGCGGACGCTGCGCTCGCTGTACGAAATCTCGGGGACCTTCGCTCAGAGCCTCTCGCTGGAGACGACGCTCCAGGCGCTCGTTCGAACGTTCGCCGAACTGCTCGGGCTCGACGCTGTTGGAGTCCGGATGCCGGACGAGCGTGGCGAGTCGCTGCTCACCCAGGCTCTCTACGTGCGCGACGAGCGCCTGACCGAGGCCGTCGAAACGATCTTGCTCCGGCCGCAGCCGCTGTCACCGCGCCTCCGCAGCCTGTTCGCCGGCGGCCGCCCGCTGCTGCTTGATCCGGGTATCGCGCGTGAGCTCGAAGGCTCGTACGGGCTGCTCGTCCCCTTCCTCGAGCATGGCTCGACAGCGGCGATCGTCCCGATCTCGACGCCGGCGGAGGTGCTCGGCACCCTGACCCTGCTTTCGCTAGACCCAGGCCGGCCGCTCGGCGGCGGGGACCTCGAGCTGGCGCGTTCCGTCGTCGGCCAGGCTGCCCTGGCGCTCGAGAACGCCAGGCTCTACCAGCAGCAGAAGCGGTTCGCCGACACCATGCAGCGGTCGCTCCTTCCGCGTTTCTATCCCAAGATCGAGGGCATCGAGCTAGGAGGGGTATACGAGTCTTCCGCCCGTCTCGACGTCGGCGGCGACGTCTACGACTTCCTCAGACTCGACGACGATCGCCTCGCAGTTGCGCTCGGCGACGTCACCGGTCACGGAACCGATGCGGCCGCCGATATGGCGATGGCGAAGTTCGTCTTTCGCTCACTCGCGCGTGAGCACCCCGAGCCGGGCAATTTTCTCGCGGCGGCGAACGAAGTGGTGGTCGGCGAGGTGGCGCTCAGCAAGTTCATCACGATGGTCTACGTCACCGTCGATCCCGGTTCAGGGGACGTCGCCTGCGGCTGTGCCGGCCACCCGCGGCCGCGGATCGTCACGCCAGCCGGCGACGTGTCTGCGGTCGAGGCGAGCGGCCTCGCCCTCGGAGTCGACGCCGGGCAGACGTACGACGAGAAGTGGGAACGCCTGCCGGTAGGCGGCGCCCTCGTCCTCTACACCGACGGCGTCATCGAGGCCCGTCGCGACGGTGTGCTCTACGGCGAGGAGCGACTCGACGCCCTGCTCGCAGCCCACGCCTTGCTGCCGGCCGCGGGGCTCGCGCGAGCTGTGGTCGACGATTGCCGCGCCTTCACCGGTGGCGATCTCACGGACGACTGCGCGGTCGTCGTCATTCGCAGGACTTGACCGACCTTCGTCGCGGTGAGCGGTTCTTGCGGATCGGCCACCGGGGCGCCGCTGCGCTTGCACCAGAGAACACGCTGGCTGCGTTCCGGCGGGCCCTCGAGCTTGGCGTCGACTTCGTCGAGTTCGACGTTCTCGACCTTGTCGACGGTACGCTCGTGCTTGCCCACTCGGACGACCTGCTGGAGGTCAGCCACGGCACAACTGCCGGGCACGTGCGTCGGCTCCGGTTCGAGGAGCTACGAGACGTGGCGCCCCAGCTGCCGACCTTCGATCAGGCGCTCGGTTTCTTCGCGTCGGTGGAGGTCGGACTCCATGCCGACGTGAAGTGCGAGCGGCACGGGCACGAGGTCGCCGCGGCGATCCGTCGCTACGGCCTGGTCGATCGGACGGTTGCGAGCTCATTCTCCGCGCGCGTGCTCCACGACCTGCGAAAGACTGAGCCGCGGCTTGCGGTCGGGCTCACCTATCCGGAGGATCGCCACGGCCTGACGCGTAGACGCCTGCTCGCACCGCTCGTGCCTCCCGCCGTGCGCCTGCTCGGCCGCGCCCTGCCGCGCCGCCTCCCGCGCTGGCTCGAGTCGACCGGAGCGAATGTGGCGATGCTCCACCACGGCGTCCTCTCGCAAGCCGCGGTCGATCGGTCCCATGCCGCCGGCGCCGCGGTCTGGACGTGGACCGTGAACGAGGCCGACTTGCTCAGGCAAGTTGTCGCGCTCGGCGTCGACGGTGTCGTCAGCGACGATCCGCGGCTCTTCCTACAATGACCGCCGTGAGACGTGCGGGACTCGCAGGGGTTTTCGCCCTCGCGCTCGCGGCTGCGGGGCTGCTCGCCGCCGCTGTGGCGTCGGGCGCGCGACCGCTGTCGCTACTCGCGACGACGGGAACGACCGGATCGACGACCACGACCGGCACGACGACCTCGGTACCGCTGATTGCTGCCGGGGTCACCATCGGCGGTGTCCCGGTCGGGGGCATGACTGCAGTCGACGCCTACGACGTCGTCAACCAGTCGTTCTCGCTGCCGCTCGTCTTGATCGTGCGCCGCCACCAGCTGACGCCGGAGCCCGCGCAGCTCGGAGCCTCGGCCCGGATCGGGGAGGCGGTCGCTCGCGCCGGGAGCGCCGTCCCCGGAGCGCGCATCGCGCTCGCGGTGTCGGTGAATCGGTCGCGCGTCCGCGCGTACGTCGCCGTGGTTGCGAAACGATTCGACACGAAGCCCGTCGATCCGCAGCTCTACCTCCGCAACTTGCGTCCCTGGATCGCGAAGCCCGTCGTCGGGCTCACCCTCTATCGCCGCCGCGCCGAGGCGGCAATCGCCAGCGCGCTGCTGGCGAACAAACGTGGGCCGCTGCGGCTGGGCCAGAAGGTGACCACGCCGTCGATCACGCGGTTGAACTTCGGTCCGGTGATCGTGATCAGGCGAGCCTCCAACCAGCTCGACCTCTACAACGGAATGCGTCCGTGGCGGGTGTTCCAGGTCGCGACAGGGCAGTCGAGCTACCCGACCCCGCTTGGCCGTTTTCGGATTGTGGTCAAGTGGCGGAATCCCTGGTGGTACCCGCCGAGCTCCCCCTGGGCCCAGGGCCTGAAGCCGGTGCCGCCGGGCCCCGGCAACCCGCTCGGGACCCGCTGGATGGGCCTCAGCGCGCCTGGCGTGGGCATCCACGGCACCCCTGACGCCGCCTCGATCGGCTATTCGGCCTCTCACGGCTGCATCCGGATGCGGATTCCGCAGGCCGAATGGCTGTTCCGCCACGTCAGCATCGGCACCACCGTCTTCATCGTCTCGGCGTGATCATGAGGCGTCGCGTGCGATGCCGACCTGGAGGCCGTAGCGGCTTTGCCGGTGCGGCCGTTCAATCCCGGTTGAGGGAACGACTCCCCGTCTGTGGAGCCCGCGCGGCATGAGCATGCGTCCGGCCCGGGTCGCTCTGCAGGCGCTGGTCCTGGCGGCCGTCGCCGGGCTGCTCATGCTGCTGGTCTGGAAGCTGACGCACGATCCCGGCGGAGGCGTTGCGGCCCAGCTTTCGCAAGGCAAGCGTCCGACCGCGCCCAACTTCACGCTGCCCCGACTTGACGGGCGAGGGGAGGTCGACCTCGCAACGATCAAGAAGCCGCGCGTCCTCGACTTTTTCGCGTCCTGGTGTTACGCGTGCCCCTACGAGTCGAAGCGCCTGGAGAAATACTCGCGCCTATACGGCGACCGGATCGCCTTCATCGGCGTCAACACAGATGACTTCAGCGGTGATGCGAAGCGGTACGTGCGGCACAACGGCCTCACGTACACGATCGTCCGCGAGCAGGGGCGTAAGGTGCTGAACACCTGGGGCGGGCTGCCGATCCCGCGGATCTTCTTCATCGACCGCGACGGCAAGGTGATAGGGCAGATGCAGGCCGACGAGGATCTGCCGCGCTTCCTGAGACGACTCGCGGCACCGGCGTGAAGCGGCTAGCCCTCGTGGCCGCGGTCGCATTCCTGTTTGCGCCGTCGGCCCTCGCGAGCGACCGGCATCCGACGCTGAACGAGCTCGAGAACGAGGTCATGTGCCCGGTGTGCAACACGACCCTCGCTCAGTCCGATTCCCCCGCCGCGCACCAAATCGAGCGCGACATCAGCGCCCGCATTCGCCAGGGATGGACGAAGACTCAGATCAAGAACTCCCTTGTCGCCGAGTACGGGGAATCGATCCTCGCCTCACCACCCAAGCGGGGTTTCAACCTCCTGGCGTGGCTGCTACCGCTGGGCGGAGTCGGCGTGGCCGCGGTTCTGCTCGGCATCGCAGCCTGGGGCTGGAGCCGCGGCCAAACGGAGCCCGAGACTTCGACTTCGCCCTCCCTGAATGGTCAGGGACCGATCGATCCCGAGCTCGAGCGGCGGGTGGACGAAGAGCTCGCGCGCATCGACTAAATGGCGGGCCAGATACCGGTCGCGTTCCTGGCCGGCCTCGTTTCGTTCGTCGCTCCATGCGTTCTCCCGCTCGTGCCGGGCTATCTGTCCGCAATCTCGGCCGTCGAGGCGGGGCGGCTCGGTCAGCCCGGGACGACCCGGCGGGTGTTTTTGGCCAGCCTTCCGTTCGTCGCCGGCTTCACGGTGCTGTTCGTCGCCCTGGGCGCCGGGGCGGGGCTCGTCGGTAATGCGGTCTCGCTGAACTCGACGCGGGTTCAGACTGTGGCCGGTTTCATCGTCATCGTCTTCGGGCTTGCATTCGCAGGCCTGTTGCCGTTCCCGGAGCGTCTGGTTGCGCCGGGCCTCGTCGGAGGCGCGCGGCGCCGCGGTTCGGGGGCGTTGCTCGGGGCGGCGTTCGCGGTCTGCGCTGCGCCCTGCATGGGTCCCGTGTTGGGGACGATTCTCATACTCGCCGGCTCGACGACGACAGTCGCGCGCGGCTCGGTCCTGCTGCTTGCGTATTCGCTCGGCCTCGCGCTGCCGTTCGTCCTGGCCGGAATTGCTTTCTCGCACGTGATGGGGCCGTTCCGCTGGTTCCGTGACCACTACATG
>WNGD01002200.1_pt1 | contig 22835 bp, 18 predicted proteins | sample 5400671 | NCBI WGS metagenome assembly WNGD01 (sample SAMN13153369, study PRJNA577476) | soil metagenome | isolation source: 40 cm soil or saprolite under grassland replicate 2 | place: USA:California | collected 2016-06-15
CCTTTGAGTGTTGGACAAGCACAGCCGCACTCGCTCGTGACACCACACGAGTCCGCCTCGGTCAGATTGTCACCTGCAATGGCTATCGCAATCCTGCCCTGCTTGCCAAGATGGCAAGCACCGTCGATGTGCTCAGCCATGGACGTCTCATTTGTGGCATCGGGGCAGGCTGGTACGAGCACGAATTTCGAGCCTATGGCTATGGCTTTCCCGATGGCCCGACACGCCTGCGGCAGTTGCGCGAGGCGGTCCAGGTCATTTTAGCGATGTGGACACAGGAGGAAGCGCTATTTGAGGGGAAGTATTCTCAAGTCCATGGCGCAATCAACCAGCCAAAAGGCGTCCAAAAGCCGCACATTCCCCTGCTGATCGGTGGTGGTGGAGAGAAAGTGACGCTCAAACTCGTCGCCCAATATGCCGATGCCTGCAATATTTCCAATCCCGACGTGGCGATGCTCGAACACAAATTGGCCGTTCTCAAAACGCATTGTGAAGGGATCGGACGCGACTACCACAGCATCAAGCGCACGGTGTTACTCGACTGCGCTATTGCGGAGACCGAGGAAGCGGCCCTTGCGAAGGGTGTCTCCTTTCCACGTGACCAGGCTCTTATCGGCACACCCGAGATGATTCGCCAGCGGTTGGCTGAATACGAACAGGCTGGAGCACAGGAAATGATCCTGTGGATGCCTGATGCGAAAGATTTGCAGTCGATCCGGCTCTTTGCCAAGGAATGTATGCAGCCATAAAGGCGGCCTCTTGTGGGTGGAGGTGGTTCCCACATGAAGTGCGCCTGCTTGCTTCGATCAAGGCAAAGAAGGGATGCATGCACACTTGCTCATCAGAGCATATTCACCTGTGGGGGCCCATGTCAAAAAAGCCCACCTCGCGAGAAGTCTTCCTTGGCACTCGTATGGAGTCCCTCGGAGGACGACCATCCTTTCTCAAGGTGCAGATGTGCTTGCATTTGCTCCTCGAAACCTTTCAGAATGGGAGAAACCCCGAGAGGAGGTATCTCATGGAGAGTCATGAACTTGCACTCAACGGACAGGTGGCCCTGGTGACAGGTGCCAGCAGTGGGCTCGGGAGAGCCACGGCTCTTGCGCTCGCACAAGCCGGTGCAGATGTCGCCCTGCTTGCACGCAGTGCCGATGATCTTCAAAAGGTCATCACCGCACTCACATCCCATGGCCGTCGTGCGCTCGCATTTGCAGGAGATCTGGCACACGAAGACGACATTGTGAACGCGGTGGCACAGGCCATCGAAACGTTCGGGCGCATCGACATCTTGGTCAACGCAGCAGGGATCGATGCGCCAGGAGCGGTCGTCCAACTGGCAACGAGCGAGTGGGACTACGTTGTGGATGTGAACCTGCGTGCTCCCTTCCTGTTAGCCAAAGCCGTCTTCCCACACATGAGCCAGGCGAGGCGAGGCACGATCATCAACATCTCTTCAGTGGCGGGCAAACGGGGCTGGGCCAATGCCTCAGCGTACTGCGCTTCCAAATTTGGCTTGACAGGCTTCACCCAAGCCCTCGCGGCTGAGGGAAAGGCCTATGGGATTCGTGCCTGCATCATCTATCCTGGTGGGATGACCACCCACTGGGGAGTGTGGTCATCGACCCAACGCGCCGTTTCGCAACTGGAACCCCCACCCGTGACGAAAGCGTTACCCCCAGCAGAGGTCGCGTCCCTGATCGTCTGGATGGCGGCTGCGCCTGCTGAGCTGGTCCTCAACGAGGTCATCATTAGTCCACTCGAAGAGGAAGGCTGGCCGTAGCTGTGGAGCACAGTGTGACTAATACCATACACACATCGTCACAAGAGTGGTCAAGAGGCGCTTAATTTTTGTATTTACACCTGGGGGCTGTGACGGTTATCCCGTCGCTCTCGGTGAGCGAAATGGATCTGCGTATTGTAATCGCGAAGGTAGCATACACGGTCTGCCGCGAGGTTGCCAAATACTCGGCAATCGAAGACACTGACCAGCCTTCGGCATGAAGTCGTATCACCCGCCAGCCTTCGTTCTGCCGGGCTCCAGATGGATGGCCTTGGAGATGCCATAGGTCATCGCAACAACTCCTCTCTCACTCTGAGGCCGTGTAGCCAAGCTCCTCGAGGACGGAACGGGTATCGGCACCCAGCAGTGGGGGGGCCGTCGGAGGCGCCATCTCCGCATGGGTAAACGTGATGGGGGTCTTCACCATCGTCATGCGCCCGATAGTGGGATGCTCCACATGTTGCAGCAGTCCCCGTGCCTCCAGTTGTGGGTTCTTGAGCGTTTCCGCCACGCTGGCGACGCTTCCAGCCGGAATACCCGCTTCGGTCAACAGCGTGAGCCACTCGTTGCGCGATCGCTTGCGAAAGATCGCGTTGAGTCTCTGGGCGAGGGCTTCCCGCACGCCCACACGATCCGCGTTGCGGGCGTAGGACGGCGCACGATACCAGTGATCTTGCTCACCGGCGGCATCCAGCACGTTGCAGAGTCGATTCCACAAGGCATCGTTTCCGACAGCGAGGTTGAAGTAGCCATCGCTGGCCTCAAACGTTTGATACGGAGCGATGGTCGGATGCGCACTTCCCAGTGCTCGTGGCACCTCCCCTGCTACGAGGTAGGCTTGGGCATGGTACGTCTGCCACGCGACGACCGTTTCCAGCAGCGACACATCGATATGATCACCCATACCCGTCTGCTCACGCGCTCGTAAGGCGGCCAGCACACCGATGATGGCCCACATTCCAGCTCCCAGATCGGCGATGGAGAACCCGACCTTGACCGGAGGATGACCCTCTTCACCGGTGACACTCATCAAGCCTCCTTCGCCCTGCGCAATGAGGTCGTAGCCAGGGTGTGAGGTCCACGGACCGCTCTGACCGTATCCGGAGATCGAGACCAGAATGACGGACGGGTAGCGCCGGTGGATCTCTTCCCACCCAAAGCCCAGTTTGGCTAGCGTGCCTGGGCGAAAGTTCTCGGCCACAATATCAGCAGTACTGATGAGATCCCAGAGGACCTGTTTGCCTCGGTCCGTCTTGAGATCCAGGACGATACTCTTCTTACTGTGGTTGGTACTCAGGTAGTACGTGCTCTCCCCGTTAGCAAACGGGGGTCCCCACTGCCGCGTGTCATCGCCCCCAGGCGGCTCAACCTTGATAACCTCTGCCCCCAGGTCGGCCAGGGTCATCGTACAAAAGGGACCACTGAGCACACGCGTCAGGTCAATGACGCGGATTCCGTGTAGTGGCTGCATGAGAAACCTCCTTAATGTCCGTAAAATTTTTGCAAGCAGAAAAAACCTTAACCAAGATCTGGTACTTTCCTACCATTTTTTGTCGTTCTATGCGAATTGGTCGAAATCGTTATGCTACTATCACACTGTAGTACCATTCGTGTTCAAAGTGTATCACTACATTTCATAGTGATCCACGTCTAGCTTCTGCTTTCTCATGAACCTATGGTCAAAGACCTGAACGCGGACTGAGATGCGCAAAACTACCAGAGAAGCAGATACATCGCTAGCAAACATATTGACAACTGAACGACGGGAGAAGCAGACGACAAGAAAAGCTGTCATCATGATGACAAGTTGAACGGTGCGGCACTTCTGCAGCACCGGGACAGCACTCTATTCGACTCGCGCTTCTAGCTAATTTCAACCCGCAGCAATTCGTAGGGAATTGCTGCAAAGCCTGTCCCGTAGCGGACAGGCTTCTGCCAGAATACAACAGAGAGGACGATTTCGCAACCCTTCCTTTTCCGAAAAGGTTGCGTGATTATGCACTAAAAGGAGAAGTTCTCATGCAAAAGCCCTTAGGCAAGATGTCTATACATCGCTCACGACACCAGCGTTTCTCGCCCCTAGCTCTTGTGGGCATCATAGTGCCTGCTATCCTGGTCATGGTAGCTGGGGTAAGCTTTGCAATGCCACAAGTATTTTCTTCACATGCGGCAGGTGTAGGCAACAAACACAATCAAATGATCAACTGCACGCTCACTGTGCCTGCCAACCCATTGACAGCACAAGGACTTGCAACACCTTATCGGCTTGGTGGTGGATGCGATGAGGCCAATAAAATGCAGGCAGCGTTTGTTCAGGGAGCAGTTATTGATCCTCTAGGCAACATTTCGGTTTATAACCCGCTTGTCGTCAATCAGGGTCAACAGCCAGCAACGGCCCCGATCGTGCCCACTATTCCAACAGGTTCAACGGTGGGAATTTGGTTCGGTTTCAATGGTAACAACCTCACCCTCCTAGACATGGGTGGTAGCTTGATGCAAGGCAACTGCGTCAATGGCATCAAGCACTCTATCTTCGGTCAATTCGCTTATTGTAATGCACCAGCCTTCTTCCAGGCCGCCAATGCCGCAATGACAGCAGGCAACATCAATCCCAATCCTGCTAACGCGGCATTGGGGACAGGACAAGATAGACTCACTTGCCCTAGTGTGCGTGATTTTGGGGTCGTTGACCAGGATCAGAGTGATAACGTGACAACCACCTATCTGATCAATGGTACGCAGCAGACCAATGGCAGTGATAACCGTCTGGTGGATGTGGCTTTGGATGGAGCACTTGGCTGTACACCGCTCATGGCATCTGATCTCGCTCACCCTGGGCAGATGACCACAGCATTACCACTCAATGAGCTACAGGCAGCAGCGCAGCAAGTAGCACCTATAGCTCTTGTGCCACTGGGTGATCCTATGACACTTGTGAACAACACTCCTAACGCAGCCAAGACAGACCTCTATCGAATGGGAGTGGATCAGCCGACTGTAGGGGCTTCGGATGGTGGCAACACCACTACCTACTGCCAAAATCTCCTGCAAATTGCACCACCACGTATGGTGACAGACGCCCTTTTCACAGGTGCCGCGAATTCACCTGACCCCGCAGCGGCCAATTCGCTCTTCACTTTCCTGGCACAGCGTTTCCAGACCACCTTTGAAGGGCCACTTGGCACTGGCCTCCAGTGCGCTGCAGCAAACCAGGGCCCTGTTCAGGTACAGAAGGATGCCAATGGTGTCGCCATATCTGCTACCATTACCGTGAATGGTCAAGCCCAATGCTTCGATAATACGGGCAATAAAGTGGCTATGACTGTCTGTATGAACAATGTGCCAACGCCATGAATAATGGTAATAACAATAATGGTTAGATAGACTACGTGGGTACTCTGTAAGGAGTACCCACGTGTTGTTTTTACCTTCACTGCCCCTGCGGCTATAAAGCCGCATTCAATGCCAGCTCTCGTTCCTCCTTCTGTATGTCCTCAGTCACATCGACCATCTGCTGCGAGAAAGAAAACGGAGCGAAGAGGAAGTTCATGTAGACTTGCATCGATGCAGATGCTAGCTTTTGGTAGGCGTCTTGCCGCTTCCGAGTCTGCTGTTCCCACTGCTGCTGCAAGTGCTGCATGCTCTCCATCTGCTGCGTGAGGAGTTGCGTCCAGCTCAGGAAGATGTTTTGGGTAAGCTTCAGATTGTGATCTTGGATGCTCACCATAGTGTTCGCCATGGCTTGAGTGCTTTCACGCAGAGCATCGACTACGTCCCAGGAGGCCTCTTGAACTTGCTGCTGTAACTGTTTGTTGTCTGCCATCGTTTTTCTCCTTGTCTTGGTCTTTTCTCGCAGAATCTTCTACGAGAGTTCATCAGTATCACCTGTCCTCATTGACAAAGAGTTGCGTGTGCAGGTAGCGAACTTCTCATTATACTCAGGAAAACGCCACAGTGTTCAGTACGCTCGCTCCAACAGGAGGTTCACATCTTTGTTATCCTCTACCATAGTATACCATCCCGTATCAGCAGGAATTAGGCCTGCAATTCCTGCTTATATTGGAGTACGTTAAGTGCTGAAATGGCTCGCATACACGATTTGTGTCATGTTCATCTCAACTACTATACTCAGCAGTACGTGGAGGGAATTTCCATACAAGGTTTTAATGGAGATGATAATGTACTAATTATACTAATATCTTTAACAAAGCCCTGCTAAAAGTAATTTTCGCTCTTGACACCTAGCTAATATTCAATTAATATATTGAATACTAAAGCAGGTGAAAGAAGCCTTCTTAATTGGTCTTCATGACTCTAGAAACCGGACTCTGATGAACGTTATTGAAAAACGAAACTTCAAGAATCAGCTCTATGAGCAGTTCGCCCGTATCGGTAAGGCACTGGCGAGTCCCCATCGACTCGAACTCCTGGATGTGCTCGCTCAAGGAGAGCGTACTGTGGAGTCCCTTGCACAGGAAACCGCCATGCCCATAGCGAATGCCTCACAACATCTACAGGTGCTGCGAGCGGCTCGCCTCGTGGAGACCCGCCGCGCTGGTGTATCGATCTATTATCGGCTGGCTTCCGAAGAGGTTGCTTCCCTCTGGCTCTCTTTACGCTCTGTGGGCGAAAGGCACCTGGCAGAGATTGACCATGTGATCGAGAGCTTTTTGCAGGATCGAACCCATTTGCAGCCGATATCTGCACATGACTTGCTGGAGCAGGTGCGTGCTGATCAGGTGATCCTGCTAGATGTTCGGCCCGTCGAGGAGTACCGTGCGGGACACTTGCCCCAGGCCCTCTCCATGCCGGTTGCAGAACTGGAAGCCCGTTTGCAGGAACTGCCGTCTGACAAAGAAATCGTAGCCTACTGCCGTGGCCCCTATTGTGTTTTCGCTGACGAAGCCGTCGCGCTCTTGCGAGCACATGGCTATCAGGCACGTCGGCTGGAAGAGGGGGTTCCTGACTGGCGCAGACGCGGACTCCCTGTTGAAATGTGAAAGGAGCGCATGCTATGCACACAATTCCCGTTGAAACGCTGCGGACCTGGCTGGAAGAGGGCCGCCCGGTGACCATCGTGGATGTCCGTCCGATGCGAGAGCGAGTCGAGTGGGCCATTCCTGGCAGCCTGCACATCGATGCTTATGAAGCACTCAAGGCCCATGACCCAACCGCTCTCTCCGCCCTCGCTCTCCCCGAAGATACCCCTGTCGTCACGGTCTGTGCCGCAGGCAACACCAGTCGCATTGCCGCCGAGCAGCTTGCCACGCGAGGCATCGAGGCCCTGTCCTTGGAGGGAGGGATGAAAGCCTGGAGTCTGGCCTGGAACACTGCCGAGGTGCCCGTACCGGGTAGCTCCGTGCAGGTGATTCAGGTGCGGCGAACCGGCAAAGGCTGTCTCTCCTACCTTATTGGGGCAGGAGAAGAAGCTACCGTCATCGATGCCTCCCTTGATCCCCAGATCTATCTCGACCTGGCTGTGCAGCACGGATGGCAGATTACCAGCGTCCTGGATACGCACATTCACGCCGATCATCTCTCGCGGTCACGTCAGCTTGCCGGACGGAGCGGGGCTATGCTCATCCTTCCCGACCAGCAGCGGGTCACGTTCCCGTTCATCGCCATCCGCGACGGAGAGACATTGGCAACAGAAGTGATGCAACTCACTGCCCTGCGCACACCGGGGCACACGCCAGAAAGTACCTGTTACCTGCTCAACCACCGGGTACTCTTCACGGGCGATACACTCTTTCCGACGGGCGTTGGGCGTCCTGATCTCGACGCCAGTCCCCAAGAGGCCGAGAGGCGTGCTGAATCGCTCTACCACAGCCTGCACAAACTCCTCTCCTTGCCCTCGGAAACTATCGTCCTCCCTGGACACACCAGTACGTCGGTTCCTTTTGATGGCATTCCCATCATGACTACGCTGGCGGAGATTGATGAACAGGTAGGCATACTTCACGCTACACGCGCCGACTTTGTCCGGGGGCTGCTCTCCCGACTCCCGGCAACGCCGCCCAACTACACGCAGATTGTGACGCTCAATGAGCGCGGACTGCTCCCGGAACAACCCGTGACGGAGCTAGAAGCAGGAGGTAATCGCTGTGCTGTCTCCTAATACTTCTTCAAAACATTTGCCCATCCAGCTTGGGTTGCGGGCGAACTGGCAGCAGTTCAGTCTGCTTGTGATCATCAACGCCTTTGTCGGTGGCATGGTCGGGATTGAACGCAGCATTCTCCCTTTGCTGGCTGTTCAGGACTTTGGTCTGGCCTCGAAAACTGCCATCCTCTCGTTTCTTGTCAGCTTTGGCATCATCAAGGCCCTGGCCAATCTCTTTGCAGGCCGCATGGGAGACCGCTTTGGGCGCAAGCGTATACTGGTCGTGGGCTGGCTGATTGGGCTGCCTGTCCCCTTGCTGATAATCCTGGCTCCTTCCTGGGGTTGGGTCGTCTTCGCCAATGTGCTGCTGGGCATCAACCAGGGCCTCTGCTGGTCCACCACGGTCATTATGAAGATCGATCTGGTCGGACCAAAGCAGCGAGGACTGGCGATGGGTCTCAACGAAGCGTCGGGCTATCTCGCCGTTTCAGGAGCTGCCCTCGCTGCTGGCTATCTTGCTGCCACCTACGCCTTGCGTCCGCAGCCCTTTTTCCTCGGCGTAGCGTTTGCACTCTGCGGGCTGCTGCTCTCACTCTTCTTCGTGCGTGAATCTCGGGCCTATGCAGCGCTGGAAGCGACACTCACCGAGAGCGCACCGCACGATGCAGGAGCATCTCCCTCCTTTGGCGAGGTCTTTGCACGAACCAGCTGGAAAGATCGTACGCTCTTTGCTATCAGCCAGGCTGGCTTGGTGAACAACCTCAATGATGGACTCTCCTGGGGTCTCTTCCCGCTCTACTTTGCGGCAGCCGGGCTTGATGCTGGTCGCATTGGTTTGTTGGTTGCCAGCTATCCTGCCGTCTGGGGTGTCGGACAGTTGGCGACGGGAGCACTCTCAGACCGCCTTGGGCGCAAGGGACTGATCGCGGTAGGCATGTGGGTACAGGCCGGAGGACTCTTTCTCATCATGATAGGCCGGACGTTCTGGCTCTGGCTACTGGGTGCGGTCTTGCTGGGTATTGGCACAGCCCTGGTCTATCCAACGCTTTTAGCGGCAGTGAGCGATGTGGCCCATCCCAGTTGGCGAGCCTCAGCCGTCGGTGTCTACCGCTTGTGGCGTGACAGTGGATACGCTATCGGTGCTTTGCTCTCTGGCATTATTGCCGACCTGCTTGGCATTCCCTGGGCAATTGGCGTAGTGGCTGGTCTCACCTTTCTGTCAGGGGTCGTAGTTGTTATAATTATGAAAGAAACACTTCCGGCACGACGACAGGCTGGACAACCCGTCATCGCCCAGAATGGTACAAGTGATATGCTCCCGCAGACGGACATGCTCGACTATGCGCGGCAAGAAGAGGAGCGGCATGCCCAAGATCAAGCATCCTCGTCGTAAACAGGCTGAAGAGGATATCATCCGTCAAAACCGGCCTTTCAAGACTTCGTTGGAAGGCCGGTTAGAGACGAGCGAAGCTGTTGTGTGTATACCCAATGGCTAGCCTGGATCAGACATATCTGAGAAGAGTCCACTGGGGTCGCGACTGTTGTCCACAATGATTGTCCCAGGTGCTACGGAGTGAGCATTCGCGCCTACGTTTGGACCAGCATAGGCACTGGGTGCAAACGGGTCAGCCCAACTACTTTTCGCGTCGGAGAAGACAAAGTAGAAGGAATGGTTGCCGCTTGGAAGGGTCAGCGTAGTTTGATAGGCCTCGCCAGTGCTATAGGATGAGCAATTGGAAACACAGCTGAGTTTGTAGGCGGTAGTATCCACATACAGCAAGGCCGATGTTGGCTGGCCATCAATACTGGTATAGGTGGTCTGAAAGGTGAAAGGCGTCGAACTGGTCCCTGATGTTGAAGACACCGATGAATTTGTCAAGGTGAGAGGTGTCATCAAGGGGATATCAGAGCCATCATAGACCGCCACGCCTGAACCATCGTCGAAGCGGAAACGGTGGTAGTGCTCACCCAGGGCCAGTGACGTAGTGGTGTACATATACGTGACACCTTTGGTGTAATCACTGCCGCTCACAGCTGTCATGGGATAGGTCACGCCATCGATATCGACGACGGCCAGCGTTGGAGCCTTGTTTTGCGGTGACGTGTACACGGTGGAGTACGTAATTGTTGTCCCTTTGATGGCAACTGTCGGGGTGACCACATTCTTCACGGAGAAGGGATGGACTTCTGGACCGGGAAACGGTGCGGTACCATAAGGCAGGTTATAGGTCGTTTTGCCATCGGAGAACGTGAATGTAAAGCTATGGGTTCCTACACTGAGTTTATTGGTGGCATATTCGTAGAACACGCCTTTGCCGGGTATGGAGTTCATCGCGGTCAACGGATGAGCCACTCCATCAACATTCACATTATGCACGGTAGGGGTGCCAGCCAACGTGTAGATCACGGCAAATTTGAAGGTGTCCGATGTGCCACCCACTGAGGGATAGAGAGTCCCCTGGGGGATGTTCCCTCCATTGGGAACAATCAAGGCCGTCGAGAAATTGAGCAGGTTGAGCACCAAGGGCGGTAAAGGCTGCTGATTGAAGTTGAAGAAGTCCATGAGGTCGCTGGTCTGCGGCAGAGAATCGCGCTGACCTAAGCTGGGCAGGGTGAAGTTTTCTTCGACGAACTTCGCGAACGAGCTAAACTCGCCTTGTTGATGGGAAATGTAACCCGCTTTGGCATAAGGAGAGATGACCAGCAGGGGGACACGTGGCCCCAGACCCACATGGTCGATGACTGGTGGTTTGACATGATCATAAAAACCACCCCAATCGTCCCAGGTGACGAAGATGGCCGTGTTGTTCCAGTAAGGACTCTGCATGATGGCGTTGATCTGCTTCGTGACGAAGTTCTGGCCTCCTTGCAGGGCATTGGGTGGATGATCACTGGTCAGCCCGGTAGGGGGGGTGATCCAGGAGACGCTGGCGAGGTTCCCTGATTGCACATCGGAGATGAATTGACCAGGTGTATGGTGATTGCTGGGAGAGTTGTAGGTTGCCTGGAGCATCACAGGTGGATCCCACATGCCGGAGGTGCTGTAGAAACGCCAGCTCAGTCCGACCTGGTCCAGTTCCTGAGCAACGCTGTTGATGCTATAACACGGAAAGGACCAGTAGTTCAGACCCGTATTCTTATTTTTCGAATACATCAAATTGTTGGCTGGAGAGCTACAGCCCTCTTCGGGATGCGTATCGTCAACGCCCCCGGTCTGGGCCGCCACCATCATCATGTGATTGGGCGTACTGCTGGCAGCGGCAGAGGTAAAGAAATTGTCGCTCAGACCGAAATTCTGAGCATAGCTCCAATAGTTGGGAATATCGTTTTTGGTATACTGCACATAGCTGCGTGCAGGAAAGCCGCCCTTGAGAGCCGCAATAGTAGAGGCTGAGCTATGGCTGAAATCGTTGCGCAACGGATTGGAGGCATGAGCCTCAGTATAGCCGTTGGCCCCAGGAAATTGCCCGAAAAAATTGTCAAAGGTGTGATTTTCCTGCATGATGATAACCACGTGCTGAAGAGGAGTCGTCGCTGCTGCTCTTTTCTGTGCCTGAGCATGAGAGAACGACGAGAGAGTAGGTATTCCTTGCCAGAATACTGCTCCTAGCACAACCATGACGCAGGCAATGATCATGTACCATCGTTTCGTACTACGCATGTGCTTCTCGCTTTCATAACAAACATACATTGTAACTGTTCAGGATTCCTCGCCGTCTCTGCCAGTTCGCAATTAGTGCACGGCCGTGTACTAATTGCGAACTGCACAGCAGCGAACAATCCTCTTGCCTTTCTTATCCCATATTCGGATCGCTGTTGTCATCCAGATAAGCTGGCACACTCGGTACGCCTGGAACAAACGTTTGCGTCTTTGCTCCTGCAGCAGGACACTGATAGGTGGATGGACTAAAAGGATCGGTCCAACTTGTGGGTTGGTTGACGCTACCATCCCCAAAGACGAAGAAGTAGGACGTACACCCTGTCGGCAACGTGGCTTGATACTGGAAGAGCGCTCCAGCTTTGTAAGTACCCAGCTTACAAGCACTAGAAACGCAGGTCATCGCGAAGGGTTTGTTATCAATATAAACCCATGCCGAGGTTGGCGCATTACCATGTATCTCAGTGTATGTTGTTTTGAAGGTGAAGCTCGTCCCACTCACGGTCGTCCCTGAATTGGTCAGGATAAGTGGCGTGATCGAGGGCCGTGATGAGTTTTCGTAATATCCTGCTCCCGACCCATCATCAAAGACAAAGCGTTGATAGTGGTTGCCAACACTGAGCGTACTAATGCTGAACGTATAGGTCACACCAGTGCCTGGGCTACCACCAGCTACAGGGCTCATTGCATACTTCGTGCCATCAATATCGACCTCTGCTTTAGTCGCAGGGGTTGGTGGATTCTGAAACGACTGGTAGATGGCGGTGTAGGTGATGGTTGTGCCAGGCAAAGCCGCACCTTGACTTAAACTGGTGGTTAGCCGCCAGGGATGGATTTCAGGGCCAGAGTAAGGCACACCGTTGTCGGGTAATGTCACAGTTTTACCTTGACCGTCTGTTGTGGTAAAGAAGAAGGTATGTGTTCCTGGTTTTAACCCTGATTTTTTGTATTGATAGAGCACACCCTGTTTATTGGTACCCATTTTACTCATCTGGAATGTTGCACCATCAATGTTGACGTTGATCACAGGATTACTAGTGGTGCCAGTGTAGATGATGCTATAGGTGTAGGTATCGCGTGATGAACCGACATTAGGATTGACGCCACCTTGCAAGGGATGAGAGTTGTAGGAGACACCCTTGGCTATCTGCAAAATGGTTGAATAAGGAAGAGGGTTGAGTATGAGTGGCTGGAGTGGTGTTTGACTCCGGTCAAAGAAATCCATCAAGTCACTGGTCTGAGAGAGACTGTCCCGCTGGCCCAGCGCACCTTCACCCACATTGAAATTCCCTTCAATGAACTTGACGAAAGAACTAAATTCACCCTGCATGTGAGAGATGTAGCCAGCTTTGACATAGGGGGAGATCACAATCAAGGGAGCACGCGGCCCCAGACCCACGCCATCGATGACCGGCGGAGTCACATGGTCGTACAGGCCACCCCAGTCATCCCAGGTCAGGAAAATGGCCGTATTGGCCCAATATTTGCTCTGCATAATGGCATTGACAGCACTCGTGACGAAATCCTCACCCGCCGTGATTTGATAGGGTTCGTGATCGCTGGCATTGCTTGGGGGCATCACCCAGGTTACCTGAGCCAGTTTACCTGCCTGCACATCTGTGGGGAATTGAGAAGGTTGGATGTTCTTCACGGTATGCAGAGATTGCAGCATAGCAGGGGTGTTCCAGATACCTTCTTGGTTGTAGTAATTCCAACTAATGCCATGCTGATCCAGGAGATTCGGCAGAGCTGTGATGCCCAGGCAGGGATATTGCCAGTAGTTTTTAGCAGAGGCGTTACGCGAGTAAATCAGATCGTTTTGTGCTGAGAAACACCCGGTCTCTGCTCCTGCATCCCACAACCCCCCGTTCTGGGCGGCGACCATCGCCACATGATTGGGGGTACTGTCTCCAATCGAAGAGGTAAAGAAGTTATCACTCAGACCAAAGTGCTGCGCATAACGCCAGTAATTGGGAATATCGGCTTGCGTAAACTGCACGTATCCACGCTGGGGGAACTCATCCATTTTACCCCCATCGATGGCAGCATACCCACTGGGGCCATTATGTTCAAAATCAAAAGTGGGATCAGGAGCATGAGCTTCGCTGTAGCCGTTGACCCCGGGAAAGCGCCCAAACATATGGTCAAAGGTGCGGTTTTCCATCATGATGACGACAACATTTTTAATCGGTGTTGTCGCGCTCGCTTTTGCTTGAGTACTGGCTTGAACGGGATGGAAGACTCCTGGGGATAGGGCACGCCAGATTACAGCCCCGAGTAGAGCAAGCAAGGCTGCACAAATAGCTATGCACTTAAAGTTACGCATACGAACCTCTTGTTAAATTTATTGTGGCCCAGTTTGCATGATTGTGCTGCTGGTTTGTGTTTTGCTGAGCCGAAGAGTACTGTAGTAGCATACCCTAAAGCTTTTTGGAAAGTGCTATTTATCAGGTTAAGAGATGGTTGCAAATGTGCAAATGTGGTTATGAAATGGCCTGTACTTAATTTCTCTGTTCAGTGCTCTTAGCACTGAGGCCAGTACACTTATATCAAATCCGTGTAACTAACTAGGAGTACGAGAGGCTTGCACAAAAGCGAGCCAGCCAGTAGAGTAGAAGCATGACCCAAGACGAAGAACTGGAACAGCTCCGACAAGAGAATGCAGCCTACCTGGCGCTCAGGCGTTTGCGCGCATCCGAGGCTCTCTCTCGACTGATGCCGCAAGCAACGCATCCCTCTGCTCTCGGCACTGGAACAGGCTTTGGTCGGCCATCCCGTTTCCCCTGCTTTCTAGCCTACCCGAATAGTTACCATAAATTGTGAGGACCCGCGGGATAAGGCTTGTGGAGAACATTTCATCTCAACAGAGGCACAGCCTTCTGTAAAAAGTATAATCACCCCACAGAAGAGCTGTTTTTGAACACCCCCCAAAGTTTGTAACGAGTATTATCGAGAAGCGTAAATGAACCTACCCTTTAGTACGTACTGAATGGTACATCTTAGAACAGGCGGAAGGGGGCCTGTTCTCTCCGAGAAATTACTGGCATTCCAGGAAATTCAGTGCCCCCATTGTTTTGAAGTGATGCCGTCAGAAACGCCATACACCTTCACGGCCATCTTATCAATTTCCCTTAGGGCTCCTGCTGAAATAACTTGACCTTTTTGTACGGCAGAACGCGTAAATTCCAGAGCGAAAGAGCGTTTCTCTGGTCACGTTATTTGAGCCAGTCCCCTTAGAAATGGTATGATAGTGTCATGACACGAGATCGGAATCAGAATGACAGATGAACCAGCACAAAGCGAGCAGGAGCAGCAGGACCAGATAGCGCGGAAAGATGCCTCCGCTGCCATAGCCTCTCCCTCCCAGAATACCCACCTCAGAGAGATCATCATGCTCTTCCTGCGGCTAGGATTCACCGCCTTTGGGGGGCCAGCCGCGCACATCGCCATGATGCGTGAGGAGGTGGTGCATCGCCGTCACTGGATGAGCGACGAACAGTTTGTGGATCTCATCGGCATCACCAATCTCATTCCTGGCCCCTCCTCGACCCAACTTGCGATTTATCTGGGATATCTGCGTGCAGGTTGGCCCGGTTTGATACTGGCAGGGGTGTGTTTCATCGGCCCGGCAATGCTCATCATCCTAGCGATCTCCTGGGCCTACGTGACCTATGGAACGCTTCCCCAGGTCGGCTGGCTCTTTTATGGTATTCAACCCGTCGTGGTCGCGATTATCGCTCAGGCATTGTGGAACCTGGGACGCACGATTATCAAGGGGTTCTGGCCTCTTGCCCTGGCAGCCCTCATTCTGGTACTCTATCTGCTCGGCATCAATGTCCTGCTCCTGCTCTTTGGGGGAGCACTCCTCTTTGGGCTACTGCGCTGGATTGCAGGCAGGAGGATCAGCCCACCGACCTCAATGAGCCTGCTGCTCCCATTTTCCTGGAAAGGTCTGCGAACGACATGGCATACAGTCATAGTGGTGGTGGGAATAGGAACGATCGCTCCTGCTGCTTCTATCAGTCTCCTCGTCCTCTTTTTGACCTTTCTCAAACTGGGTGCTGTCGTCTACGGTAGCGGCTATACCCTGCTAGCCTTCTTACGCACCGATCTGGTGCAGCAGTTGCACTGGCTCACCGACAAGCAATTGCTCGATGCCATTTCCATCGGGCAGTTTACACCTGGCCCGCTGTTTACGACGGCAACCTTTATCGGCTATGTCCTGGCCGGATTGCCTGGTGCTCTGCTGGCAACGCTCGGCATCTTCCTGCCATCCTTCATTTTCATTGCGCTCATTCATCCCGTTGCATCCCGCCTGCGTCGTTCTCCCTGGACAGCACCCCTCCTAGATGGCGTGAATATCTCCGCCATCGCCCTGATGACCGGTGTCTTACTCCAACTTGGACAACACGCCCTCACCGATATCCTTACCTGGGTCCTGGCCCTGGTCGCGCTAGCCATCCTGCTACGGTTCAAACTCAATTCGGTCTGGCTCATTCTGGCGGGGGCAGTGCTTGGGCTACTCCGCTTCTGGGTGCTTGGTGGGTAAGAGGGGGAAGCTTGAGAACGTAGCGAAGCATGATGCCCGCAAGGGGCATCACTACTATACACGAAGTACAGGTAAAAAGGCGTAGTATAGTAGTGATGCCCCTTGCGGGCATCATGCTCACCAAGTTCCTCTTGTACTCTTGACAATCATCTGATTCCCTGTTATTATCATACTAGACCGTCTAGTATGATAATGAAGGAGAAACACATGGGTGAGCCAGAGCTCCCTCCTCGTTCGCAAGCCAAGCGAGAGGCGATTCACGTTGCAGCCCAGGAACTCTTTACACGACAGGGATTTGAGGGAACCAGCATGGATGCCATTGCCGAGGCAGCACACGTCTCGAAGCAGACGCTCTATCGCTATTACGAGAATAAGGAGGCCCTCTTTGTCGCGACGCTGCAGCGACTGGCACTTCATCATACGGCTGCCCAAACCCTTCAGGAGGTGCAAGGGGCACCGATCGATAGTCTTGCAGCTCTGGAACAGGCCCTGGTGACCTGGGCGCAGCTCACGGTAGAGAACATTATGCAGCCGACCTACCTGGCTCTACTACGTGTCCTGATTGCCGAACTCCCGCGTTTTCCCTACCTGGGATCCCTATTCACTTCGGCTGTTCCTCAAGAAGGAGGAGCGATCATCAACACGCTGCTAACCAGTGCCACTGCACATGGTGTGATCACCCCTGTCGATACGGAGGCAGCAGCGCGTTTGCTTGCCGGTTCGCTCTTGACGTATGTCTTTGGTGAAGGGCTCTTTCGACCGGATAGTATTCCGCAGCCTCCTGCACCTGAGCGCGTGGCTGCACTCGTTCGACTCTTCCTCCGAGGAATGGTACATGAGGAGTAGGAGCAGGAGATCTGATGCAATAGACGCAGGATTGTCGACGGTGAACTGTCCCTGATCCTTATCTACTTCCATGTTGCATATCAAATGTAAGAAAAGAGAGATAGCTCAAGAAAGGAAAGAGTACCATGCAGATGAGAAAGAAAACGTCTCCAACGATCACTCTCGCCGGTTACCGGGCAGGGGCAACCTTTGAGAAACTCACCCTTCTGGCCCTGATTGGGAGTGTACTTGCCTACGGTGGCTTGATGCTCTTGATTGGCAAGCTCATTCTTCCCTTGCTGATTCTGGCTGTCGTGATGCTGCTCTGCATCGGCATCATCATCACGGGTCTCCGCTTCGCTCCAGTCTTTGGAACTCTGTTGGTTGTCAGTGGCCTGATCATGCTGCTGACGTTTGGAGAACCATTTGCCACCTACGAGTTGACCCATCCAGGGAATTTCGGCATCTTCAGCATGTTTGTATTCATGCTAGCTTTTGCCGTGCTTGGGACAGGAGCAGGGGTTGGTGCAACGGTACAGAATTATCGGGCTCCTGAACGACGTACTCCCCGATGGCTTGGGGAAACGCTGGCTGGACTCGCAGGCATCGTGCTTGGCATGCTCCTAGTCTCGGCACTGGTCGCGGCAAATCCGCCCGTGAGCGCTGGAACCATTCAGGCGAGCGGAGAGCCGACAGTGCATATGGGACCAAGCAATTTTGTCCAATCGAGCGTCACTATCCCGAAAGGATCAAAACTCCTGCTGGTGAGCGATGGAGCATTTTTCCATATTCTCGCCAACGGAACCTGGCACAATGGAGTCGCTATCCCGGAGCATGAACCAGGAGCTCCCTCCCTCAACAACCTCCAGGTGAACGGCAAGAGTGTGGAGATCGGGCCATTTACCACGGCGGGAACCTATCACATCTACTGTACGATCCATCAAGGTATGAACCTGACCATCAGTGTGCGCTAATCAGAAAAGGCATGTGACACACCATCCACAACAAGAGGAGGGGATGTAATGAGTATACATAAAGGAGAACTTCAACCAGGGAGCGAGTACCTCCCTGGAGATACCGCTCTGGTATTACCACTGAACGCGCTGGATCGGACCTTGCTTCCCGTCGTTGGCGGCAAAGCGGCGAACCTGGGCGAACTGATTCATGCAGGCTTCTCCGTGCCAGCAGGTTTCTGTGTCACCACTCCAGCCTATGCGCTGGTGAGTGCTGGACTTGAGTCCACGCTGGCGGAACTGGCGGCGACTCCACTTGACGATGTGGTACGCCAGGCATCCCTGGCTGCGGCAGCACGCGCCGCCTTGCTACACGCACCTGTTCCGGCGAATGTTAGCGCGGCCATCACTGCGGCCTATCAGAAGCTCTTCCAGGGAGAGCCTACTCCCGTAGCTGTGCGTTCTTCCGCCACTGCTGAAGATCTGCCCGAAGCTTCCTTTGCCGGTCAGCAGGAGACGTATCTCAATATCGTTGGCATCGAAGGCGTGCTCACCGCAATCCAGCACTGCTGGGCCTCACTCTGGACTGAGCGTGCTACCAGCTACCGCCACAGTCGAGGCATTGATCCTCGCACTGTGCGTCTGGCAGTCGTCGTCCAGCGCATGGTGGATGCCCAGGTAGCAGGTGTACTCTTCACCGCTAACCCGCTCACTGGCAAGCGCCGCGAGATCGTCATCGAGGCCAATCCTGGCCTGGGTGAGGCTGTCGTTTCTGGCGCGACCAACCCCGACTACTTCGTCGTTACAACTACCACTGGAGAGATTGTCGAACACCGCCTGGGCGATAAACAGGTCGTTATCCGGGCAGCCGCCGATGGCGGTACAGAAATTATTAAGCAGGTTGCACCGAGTGCTACACCTTGTCTCTCTGATGTCCAGGTGCGTGCATTGGCGGAGCTTGGAGCACAGGTCGAGGCGCGTGCGGGGTCGCCTCAGGATATCGAGTGGGCGATTGATGCCTCCGGTCACATCTGGTTGCTCCAGGCACGCCCGATTACGACGCTCTTTCCACTACCTGTCGAGGCTCCGTCCATTGATGAGATGCCGCGGGTGTACTTGTCGTTCAATGTCCAGCAGGGTACCTACCGACCCTTCACGCCCATGGGCATCTCTGCCATCCGCCTGCTGGCTTCGTCGCTAGCAACGCTCGTCGGCTTTCCTCCTCATGATCCCTTGCGCGGCCCCAACTTCGTCACCGAGTCTGTCTTGCGCCTCTTCTTCGACGTTACAGCTGCGCTGCGCAGTTCGTTTGGACGCGCACTTCTCATGATGTCGATGTCGGCGGCAGAGGTCCGTGCCGCCGCCATCTTCGAGCAACTGGCCACCGATCCACGTTTCTCTCTCCTTCCCACGCCAAGGCTCCCATTCTTACGTGCCATGGCCCGGCTGCTCGTCCGCTCACGCATGCCATGGCATCTGTTGCGGGTACTGCTTGCGCCCAGAGCCACACGTAAGCGGATCCAGCACCTCGTAAGCACGTTGCGCGAGGCGGGTACGGTCGAGACAGATGCTGATGCGAGCATACGACTCTCCACCGTGGAACGTCTCTTCCTTGAGGCCATCCCCCACCTGTTATCCACCGCCTCCCCGGTCATGCTTGGTGGCATGCAAACCTTTGCCCTGGCTGGCAAACTCCTCGGCGATCTCGCGACAGAAGGCGAACGCCAAATAGTGCTACGGGGACTACCGGCCAATCCAACGACCGAGATGACTCTTGAACTCTGGGCACTGGCAGAACAAATACGCTCTGACCCGGCGACGACTCGTCTAGTCCAGGACACTTCACCTGCCCAGTTAGCAGAGGACTATCGCAACGACAGCTTGCCTCCACGCTTCCAGCAGGGCCTGACGAACTTCCTGGCAATCTACGGCCATCGCAGTGTGTCCGAACTCGACATGGGTGTGCGGCGCTGGTCGGAGGATCCGACCTATATCCTGGGTATCCTCGCAAGCCTCCTCCACCTGAGCGATCCGGCACAAGCACCGGATGCACAGTTCTGGCACGCCTCACAAGAGGCTGAGGCAATGGTAGCCGAACTCACTAGCCGTGCCAAACGGAAGAGTCGTTTACGCGGCCTGCTCGTCGGCTTCTGCCTGAGCCGCGCTCGTGCATTGGGCGGCTTACGCGAAATGCCAAGGTTCTGTATCGCCCTTTTGCTGGCGCGGGCGCGAGCACTTCTATGGCCTGTTGGCAAAGCACTAGTTCAGGCCGGACACCTGGAGAAAGCTGAAGACATCTTTTTTCTGACGTTGCCCGAAGCTCATGCCGCGCTGGCCGGAACTGATATGCGTGCTGTTGTCGGCGAGCGGCATACTCTTTTTGAGCAAGAACTGGCCCGTCGGCATATCCCGCTTGTCCTGCTCTCAGACGGCACCGAACCCACTGCCCGGCCACAGAACGTCACGTCAGCCCATGAGACACTCCACGGGACACCAGCCTCGCCCGGCGTTGTGACTGCACCTGCACGGGTGATCCTCGACCCGCACACTGCTCGCCTCGCTCCAGGAGAGATCCTCGTCGCCCCCTCGACCGATCCCGGCTGGACGCCNNNTCGCCGGGGGCTTGGTGATGGAAATGGGTGGAGCGATGGCGCACGGTGCCATCGTGGCCCGTGAGTACGGCATCCCGGCCGTCGTCGGTGTGCCTCAAGCCATCGAACGCATTTCCACCGGGAAGTCAATCACCGTCGATGGAACTGCCGGAACGATCGTTATCGAACCAGGCACGGAAGAGGATGCGTCAGGAACCCCCGTATAAATAACGGGGGCTTGCCAAACGGCTAGGGCAAAGCAATTCCCTGACTACCGGCCACCTCTCATTATGCGAGCAATCGCTGAGTTGCAGGTGGAGCAGCGTATCTGGCTAAGAAATACAGAAATCTCAGGCTCATGTGCTAGAGAGAGTATGGAAAGCATGTTGGAATACCACCCTAGTTCCAACCACTGCCTCCCACGCCGAAGGAGAAGGCCTCGGGCCTATGCCGGATATGCCATCGGGAAGGGTCATATCACCCAGGGTTCCACCTGGTGGACGGTAATCCGTCAACAGTTTGGCCGTTCTGCTAAAACGGCACCCCGCGAGGGGTAGTCCGAGATGCGAACCCGCCTCTGCTCATTTCTTTCGCAGAGTCAGGGCCAGCCAGAAACGGCTCCCGCTTACGCGGCTTTCTTTCCTCCCCTGCTTAAAAGACAGGGGTTTCCAGAAAGGGACGGATATGAAGAGAAGGGAGCCACTATACACGGGTGAGCCACAAATTTTGGTGGGCCTGACCCCCACAAGGGAGGTCACTACATCTGAGGGCCTCGACGCGAGAGATGTAGTGACCCCCCTTGTGGGGGTCAGGCCCACCCACCTGCACTCTGTGCAAACGATGTAGTGACCCCCCTTGTGGGGGTCAGGCCCACCCACCTGCACTCTATGCAAACGATGTAGTGACCCCCCTTGTGGGGGTCAGGCCCACCCACCTGCACTCTATACAAACAATGAACCACATCCTTCAGGACTCACAACAGTCATCTGAGCCACAGCTGCACGTCTCACCGGTACGCGCTTCATGTAATGCTTCACGTCCCTCCTGGACAAGGAAGTAGACAAGTGCCAGACCAGCTAGCGGATCAGCCCACCACCATCCAAAGAAGCGATTCAGTAAGAGGCCCGCAAGCAAGGTCAGGGACATGTAGGCACAGGTCACACTGCATGCTGCGTCCGCTTTAAGGGCTGCACTTCCAATACGCTTGGCAACACGCAGTTTGCTCTGCCAGAGAAGCGGCATGAAGAGAGCAGCAGCTACAGCTAACCCAACACCCCACCAGGAGGACTCTGGCCGTGTTGAAGTCGCGAAGGTGAGGACACTATCACCAATGATGTAGACGGCCAGCGCAAACAGACTAATCGCCGTCACCCAGGATGCTCGCCGTTCCGCTCGCTCAACGGCCTCAATCGGGCCACCACGCTGTTCTACCAGCAGTCACCAGAGCAAGATGCCACCAGCAATCAGTTCGATAATACTATCAATACCAAAACCCTGCAATGAGACACTTCGCGTGGTGAAGCCCACTACGAGAGCAACACTTGCCTCAATCGTCATCCAGAGGATTGTGACCAGTTCAATCCACACGCCCAGGCGCACCTGCCCTGCACGGGGAGATGCTAGTTCAGAACTTCCAGAAAGTGATCGCGCCATTAGTACCCTCCAGTTGCCGACTGCTCCTCGTATGCTGATATGATAGCCATGGAAGAAGGATGTGTCAAGAGAAAAGAGAAAAACACAGTTGACAAACTCCTCCATTTAAGTGCATAATGCATATATATACTATTGACAAAAAACTATGTAAATGAGTAAGCAGGTGCGATGGAGTAGCTATGTACAGCCGCAGGGCTACACCTATCTGCGGCTCGCATAAATATATCAACATTTTAGGAGCACTATGTGGCAAGAATATAAATACAACGGTGCTGGCGGTAGCCTTGCGTACTTCGTCTATACACCAGAACATTATCGGCTTGGGACGAAAGTACCACTGCTGGTGATGCTGCACGGATGTACGCAGATGGCGTTAGATTTCGCCACCGGTACCAGTATGAATGTGTTAGCAGAGCAACATGGCTTCATAGTAGTGTATCCACAACAGGCGCAAAAGCATAATCTGAACCGCTGTTGGAATTGGTTTGACCCTAAACACCAAACACGTGATAAAGGTGAGCCTGCAATTATTGCTGGTATCATCCAAACCATAGTATCCAGTACAGGTCTTTGGACGATTGATCCCCAACGCATTTACGCTGCGGGTATATCAGCTGGGGGGGCCATGGCGGTCATCATGGGAGCGACGTACCCTGATCTCATTGCAGCCATAGGAGTACATTCGGGAATAGAATATAAGGGGGCAGAAAATGTGTTCGCCGGTCT
>WNGD01001817.1_pt2 | contig 22788 bp, 23 predicted proteins | sample 5400671 | NCBI WGS metagenome assembly WNGD01 (sample SAMN13153369, study PRJNA577476) | soil metagenome | isolation source: 40 cm soil or saprolite under grassland replicate 2 | place: USA:California | collected 2016-06-15
AGCACCTCGATCACCGAATAGAACACCAGGTCGACCATCAGCGGGATCTTGCGGCCGTAGCGATCGGCGAGGAGGCCGAATATGAATGCGCCGACGGGCCGGAAGGCGAGGGTGAGCGTGATCGAAAGGGCGATCGCGGCGTCCGACTTGCCGAAATCCTTCGCGATCGCCGTCAGTGTCATCACGACCAGGAAGAAATCGAACGCGTCGAGCATCCAGCCGAGGAAACCGGCGGCGACGGTCGCGTTCTGATCCCTGGCGGCAGCGCGTGGCGTTGTCATGGATGCCGTGGTCGGGCCCCCTAAATTACAGCGAGTCGCTCGATCCCACGCAGGGAGTCATCAACACCCACGCACGATCGCGAGCGCATCGCCGACTGCTCGCTCGCCCGTCGAATCGGAGGGCCGGTTCGCGATGCGCAGCTTGCCAGATGTGTCGGGATCCGCGTACACCAGCGTCGTCGAGCCACCGCCGTCGAGATTGATCGCGTCCCGCGCGCCTAGGCCGAGCAGGAGGTTGGCCGTGGCGCCCGAGACCCACGGCACCGTTAGTGCCCGGTTGACCACCCCACCGACGGCCCTCCCGCCTCAGTGACCCCCGATCGATGCGGCGGCCGGCCGGGCGCCCTCGGCCTTGGCCAAGAGGATACCGTTGAACAGGAACTTGAACGTGCCGTGAGGCTGGCCGCGGAACAGGATCTCGGGCCCGAATAAGTACAGCGTCCCGCGCCCCAGATTGGCTTCGGCGGCCGCGAACCCGTCTTTGAGGTAGTGCTGGCCCCACGCCCACCCACTGCGCAGCGGATGATCGGTCTCGTACCACGCCACGGGCCGCAGCCCGTCGGCCGGTGCATTCGCCGCCGGCCGGAACACAGGGCTCTCGTCGAAGAACACGTCGGCGTGGTCCGCGAAGCCGTAGGCGACCGGCCGGGTGTTGTCGACTCTCACCTGGAGCACCGAGCCCGGAACGTAGAACTTCTCGTTCGGGAGCGGCTTCCCGTCCGCGACGAGCTGGTTCACGACCGGCAGGCCGAGGTGGCGCGCCAGGTTGGTGGAGCTGCCGATCGAGATGATTGTGCCGCCCGCGTTCAAGAACTCCCGCAGCTGGGGCACGGTCTTCGCGACGGTCACGCGTCCCAGCCGGGCCCGGTACTCCGCCGGAATCGTGGCGGTATCGAGGGGGCCTTCGAAGGCCCCCCCTTCGGCCGCGCTATCGCTCGTGGGAACGGCGCCGTCCGGCAGAATCACGACGTCGAACCGCTCGGCGAGCTTGCCGGAGTCGAGCGTCGGGGGATAGACGACCTCAAAGGGGAACTCGAACCGCTCGAGCAGCCAGCGAGTCCAGCCCGAGGGCATCGAGCCGCCGTAGCGGTCCCACAAAGCAATCCGCACGGGCTGCAACCGGAGCCTGGTGCCGTTAGGCACCTTCGCCACGCCCTCGAAGCTCAGGCCCAGCTCGGTCGCCATCTGGCGGAGCAGCGGCACGACCGCGGGCGTCCGCGGGATGAAAATGGTGCCGGCCGGGAACGTCTTGCCGTTCGCGTCGAGCGGAGCCGTGAGCCAATACACAGCATGTTTCTTCGCGAGCAGGCGGTTGGTTGCGATGACGCCGTCGTTGACCTGGTGACTCAGCAGGAATCCCGCGGCCCCGTCCGCCCGGCTCACGGTTCCCGCCGGCGGCGTGGCGCGGCCCTGGATCGGCTGGAACGGCCCGTCAAACGCGTCGAGGATCCGATCGAACTGCACGCCCATCTGGAAGGCGAGCGTGTAGCCGGCGTTGTCGTAGGGCGGAATGGGCGGGCCGCCGGGATACTGGAAGTCGTTGGGGTGATCCTGCGGCTCGAACATGTCGAGGACGTGGGGGCGGAAGGCCTGCGCCGTCTTGATCACGAACGAGCCCGAAGGATATCGTTTTCCCTTCACGTCGAACGGCTGGCTCGCGCGCAGCACCGTGATGCCGTTCTTGATGAGGGTGTTGACGAACTTCGTCGCCGTCAAGAAGTCCGGCTGGTCCGCCGGGAGCACGTAGCCGCGCGGATCGCGTTCGTCCGGGTCGCGTAGGATCGCGAAGTATTTCGTGGGCACCGCGCCGCCACGGGGCCCGCGCGCGGGGGTGATGCTGTCGCGCCGAAGGGCGGCCTTGACCGCCTCGATGCGCTGCGGGTGAATCGTCCAGTTATCGCGGTTGCCCCGCTCGATCGAGTTCCTCCCCATCCGGTAGATGTTGTACAGCAGCGTCTCGCGGTATCGCGAAGCGTAGTCGAGGACGGCACGGTTCGCGGTCATCGAGTACTCGACCGACTGCCGGAAATGCCAGGTCTGCGGCGTGACTGGATATGGGAAGTCGGCGCTCGGCAGCTGGCGGTCGGGGACGAACGGGATCTCGATCGGCGTCGGGTTGCCGATGCTCTCGGTCAGGAGCCCGATCATGTTGTGAAAGTACGTACTCGTGCGGAGCCCGCCGTTCCACCACGTCGAGTAGTTGGCACCGCGCCGCATGGTCGCGCCGGGCTTTCCTTCCGCCTCGAAGCGGCCGTGCATTGCGGCCCCCAGCGCGTCGATCCCCATCGGTACCAGCGGGTCGAAGAAATAGTTGAAGGGATCACGGAACGGCGGAGCGAACAGCACGGCCCCGGCGGGCCCCGTCTGATGGTGGTTATACACGATCTCCGGAAACCATTCGTGGAATAGGATGCGCGTCATGTTCTCGGTTTCCGGCTGGTTCACGATGTAGAAGTCACGGTTATTGTCGTGCCCGATGTACTTCTGATATAGCCGGGGGATGCCGCCGGTGGACCGCTTGAGCGAGTCCGGCTCGCGCATGTACCAGCCGGAGACGAGCTCCATGCCGTCGGGGTTCGCGTGCACGGCGAGGAGGATCACGTCGTTCAGGAACCGCATCGTCTCCGGGTCGTCCCGGCTCACCATGTCGTAGACAAGGCGCATGAGCTGCGTCGCGCCGAGCACCTCGGTGGCGTGCAAGCCGCCGTCGATCCACACGACCGCCTTGCCCTCGGCCGCGAGCGCGTGGGCCTGATCGTCGGTCAGACCTTCCGCGTGTGCGAGCCGCTGCGCCGTTTCCTTGTAGCGCGCGAGGTTCTTCAAATTGTCCGGGGAGGAGATGATCGCCATCAACTGGGGACGGCCCTCGGCCGTGTTCCCGATGGTGTCCAGCACCATGCGGGGGGACTGCCGCGCGAGCTGCTGCCAGTATGCGAGCAGTTGGGTGTAGGTCGGCAGTTGGTAATCGGCGCCGAGGTCGAAGCCCAAGGCTTCCTTGGGCGTGGTAATGCGGCTCTGGGCCAGGATCGGTGCGGCGGTCGCAACGATCGCGAGCGCCAGTACGCCGACGGTACGGGTGCGAAGGTGTGAGAGCGTGGTGCGCATTGCGTGATCGCCTGGTGGAAGTGGACCGGATGATGCGGGTCGAAAAAAAGCATACGGCGCAGGACGGCGGCTGACTAGGGCCGGGGTGTTGCATCCTCGCCACGTCCTCTACAGCGACCCCGCGAGCCGCCTTTCCCCCATCGCTCGATCCGCTCCCTTCGGTTGGGAGCCGGATTTTGGGATACGGCTTGGGTTATACCGGCTAACATGATCGCGATCATTGCCGCAGAAACCTCTCCGCCAACTGCTGCAACCGCTCGTTTGCCGCGGCCCGCGCGTCCGCGAGGATCCGCTCGACGTACGGTCGGAGCTGCGGCTCGCCCCAACGGTATCCCGTCGCGAGCTCGGCGCTGTAGGAATCGCCGGCGTTCGCGCCTTCGAGCAGCGCCAGCGCCGCCGCGGCGTCGTAGCCAGGATCGCTCCGTGCCGGTAGGCTGTAACGCCGTTCTGGACCGCCAGCGTCTTCCTTAATGAATGCCCGCGACATGCGTAAACTCGTTGCCTCGGTGCTCAAAGCGTTTTGCAGGCTACTTCATGCTTCGCGTTTGCGCCGCCCGGTTCTGCGCTCTTGCGGGGGCGGTTCGCTCGTCCCGGCCATCACCACCTGGTTTCGCCCAGCGCCTTTGGCCTGATACATCGCCGCGTCGGCAGTCGCGATCAACTCCTCGGGCGTCTCGCCGCCGTCAGGATACTCGGCCAAGCCAATGCTCACCGTCAGCGACCCCAGGCCGAGATCCTGCTCCGCCACGCGAGCGCGGATCCGCTCCCCGACGAGCGCCGCCGTTGCCATGTTGGCCTCGAGCAACATCACCACGAACTCTTCGCCACCGTAGCGCGCGACGCAGTCCACTGCGCGCGTCGTTCTGCGGAAGACCTCGGCGATCTTCACCAGTGCGGCGTCGCCCGCGAGGTGTCCGTGCGTGTCGTTGTATTGCTTGAACTTGTCGACATCTGCCAGCAGCACGGAGAACGAGCGGCGCAGTCGTCGCGATCGCTGCACTTCGCTGGCGAGCGTGCCCATGAGATGGCGGCGATTGTAGAGCCCGGTCAGGGAATCGGTCAGCGAGAGCTTCTCCAACTCGCTCTGACTGTCGCGCTCGCGAAGCCGCGACACCAGGGTACTGAACGCCCGCGTCAAGTACCCGACCTCGCCGCTGCCGCCCGTCGGCAGCTCCACCGAAAGATCGCCGGCCGACACGCGTGCGGCGGTCTCGGTGAGGCGCGTGAGTGGAAGGGTGATGACCAGACCGACGCCGTACGCCAACAGTCCGACGGCAACGAGCAGCCCGATGAGGAGGAACACGGTCCGGAGCCGCAGCGCGCCGGCTGCGCGCGTGGCTGCGGCTCGCGGCGTCTCCGCCACGGCTGCCCAGCGCAATTGGGGAATACGCCGCAGTACCGCGACTACCTCACGTCCGCCGCCACGCGACTGGACGACGGTCTGGCCTTCGCGTTCGGTCAATTCTCTGGTGGTCGCTTCGGGCAACGTGGTTTTCATGACTTCGGCGGGGTTGCCCGCCGAGCTGATCACCACGCGACCTTGCTCGGTGATGAGGTAGACATAACGGGCCCCGTCTCCCGCGGCCAGCTCTCCCAGGAGGCTCCTGACGCTGTCCAAATTGACCTTCGCGATCAGTGCGCCCAGGAATAACCCGTCATCCTTGCGGATCGGCACCACGAGCTGCACGGCCGCTTTGCCAAGGCTAGCGTCCCAGAACGGCTCGCCCACGAGCGCATCGCGTGTCCGCAGGTTGTTCATGCGGTCTGGGGTGAGTCGCAAGCCGGTCCGGCTGCCGCTGCTCGTCAGCAGCTGTCCGTCTTGTCCGCTGATGGCGAGGCCATCATGAGCCGGAAGGTTCTGGCGAACCGAGGCGAGGTAATCGCGCAGACGATCGATGGCTTGCTGCCCTCCCCGACTCGACGCTCTGGCCAGATTGTCTGAAACGACATAGGGGCCGGCCCGCAGGCGCAAATCATACAAACGCTGATCGAGCCACACGCCCACCTCGCGCGCCACGTCCGACGTGACGCCGCGCAGCTCGGTGCCGGCGCGATCGCTGAGCGATTGGCGACTCCCTCCGTACAGCATCACGGTCATCGCGACGGTCGACACGAAAGCCGCTGCCACCCCGAAGGCCACGAACTTGGCCCTCATGGTGTCGAGTCGTAACGCATGCAACGACCGAACGATGGCTTTTTCCCAATTAATCACTGGCAATCGCCTGAAAGGACACAGCAACATTCACTTTCGGCCCGTAGCCGCAAGAGCGCCTAACCTGTTTTCTACCATTGTCTTGCGGGATGGCGTTCCGCAAAAGTCAGCGGCGCGGCTCCTCCCCCCACCAATACCGCCCAGCGTCCGCCAGACTGCCACGTCGGGCGAGTGCGTCATCCACAATCCCGTTCACCGGTGGATGCCGATCGGGGAGGGCGCCACCCGCCGCCACGAGCATGTCGATGAGCTTCACGTAGAGGTCGGGGTCGCCGCCATGCCCGGCGCGCCACAGCGCGGCTCCGACGATGTCGCCACCCCACCGCGTGCGCACGCCAGGACGGGCGCCGCGCGCGAGCAACAGCTGGATCACGTCGAGATGGCCACTTAAGACCGCATAGAACAGCGCCGTCTCCCCATCGCCGGTGTGCGCGTCGACCTGCACGCCGCGGTCCAGCATACATGTGACGACATTCCCATGGCCGTAGGCTGCCGCGTAGCGCATTGCCATTTCCAACTCGGGCACGCTTGCACGGTCGAAGCGACTCTGGACGACGTCGAGCCTCCCGACTCCGGCCGCGGACACGAGATCGAGGCGCGCGCCGCGGTCGGCAAGATACCGGGCCGCCTCTGGACATCCGTTCGCGAGGCACGCGAACACCGCCCCGTGGTCATTGCCGGCGAGATTGGGATGCTCGCTCTCCGCGCCATGATCGAGCAGCAGCTGGATCAGCGGATTCTGCACTCCCGCCTGGCGCGGATGCGCGCTCGTCGCGACCAGGCCGAGCGTCGTGCACCCACCTCCGTACACATTCGCCTCGGCTTCAACCTCGGCGCCTGCCTCGAGCAGGATCTCGGTGATGCGCACGATGTTCTGCGGCGTCTTCTGGCGATAGCCCTCGACCCCGTTGGCCGAGACGTAGTGCAGCAGCGTGGCATTGTGCTCGCGCTCGGAGCGCGCGCGGATCAGGTCCGGCTGCTCACGTAGCAGTCGCCGCAGCGTCTCCTCATCTCCATCCACGATCGCCTGTGCGGCGGCCTCGAAGGGGGCGTCCCCCCCAGCACGCGTGAGGACCTCGAGGTGCGCGCTGAACTTCGGCCAGCTCTCGAACCCGTGGGCGCGGGCGATCACGAACTGCGCGTCGGCCAGCACGCACGTGCGTTTGCCTGCGGTCATCGCGCGGATCGCGAATTCCTCGACCTGATTGGCCGCGCGATCTCGAGACTGCTGATTGGAAGCCGCGAGCAACGACGCGATCCAGCGATCCGCCCACGCGCCGATCGCAGGCCGGTCGCCTGCTGCACAGGCGTTTACGAGATCCTGCGCGAGTTTGTCGTATTGCTCGAGGTCGGGACGGGCGGGCAAGGGCAGGGCATCCTGCGGGTTGGGGAACAAACTCTAACCGCCGTCCGTCACTTCCTACCAAACCGCTCGAAGCGGTACGCGAGCTCCGGACCTTCGTCCCCCTCGTACGCGAGCTGCGCGATCAGCAGCGTGAATGGCTCCGTATACCGGGCGATCCGTAACGGTCCAGCGTCCACCGGATCGAACCCCACGTCGCGGATCAGCTGAGCGGCGACCTTCTTGCTTCTCGCGTCGTCCCCGCAGTAGACGAGGCTGGGTTTCGTAGCCTTGCGCCGAGCCGCGAAGACATCGAACAGGACCTCGCTCGGTACCGTACCGAACGCGGAGACGACGCGAGCCTTGGGCACCCGCTTGGCCAGCGCCTCCGCACCCGAGGAGGTGTGGGCGATCACGAGGTCGGTATCGTCCGCATTCATCGGCAATGAGCAGCTCACGACGACCTTGCCCGCCAGATCGCCTGCCTGCATCAAGACGTCGTCGACTCGGGACCAGTGCACGGCAAGCAAGAGCGCGTCCGCTCCTTGCCCGGCCTCTCGTGGTGTGCCCGCGCGCGCGTTCCCCTTCGCATCCCGCGCGAGCTTAGCGAGCTTCTCCTGGTTCCGCGTATAGCTGAAGACCACCTCATGTCCGGCCCGCGCCCAGATCGTGCCGAGCTTGCCGCCCATCAGTCCCGAACCCAGAATGCCCACGCGCATCCCCTAAAGCCCCGTCCTGCGCTCGAGCTCATCGGGGTAGCGCGCCCCGTGCACGGTGATCCGTGAAGTGGCGCGCTCGATCTCACGGAGATCGTCCGGCGTCAGGGTGATGTTAACGGCTCCGATGTTCTCCTCGAGGCGGCTCAGCTGCTTGGTTCCGGGGATTGGGACGATCCACGGCTGTTGCGCGAGGAGCCACGCGAGCGCGATCTGCGCCGGCGTCGCTCGCTTGCGCTGGGCAAGCCTGTCGAGTTGCTCGACCAGGGCCTGATTGGCTTTGCGATTCTCCGACGTAAAGCGGGGCACGACGTTGCGGAAGTCGCCGCGGTCGAACGTCGTCTTGTCGTCGATCTTCCCGGTCAGGAAGCCTCTGCCGAGCGGGCTGAATGGAACGAAGCCAATGCCGAGCTCCGCGAGCGTCGGTACTACTTCTGCTTCAGGGCGTCTGAACCACAGGGAGTATTCACTCTGCAATGCCGCCACGGGTTGCACGGCGTGCGCGCGGCGGATGGTTTTCACTCCCGCTTCAGACAGGCCGAAGTGTTTCACCTTGCCTTCCTGAATTAGATCCCTCACCGCGCCCGCGACGTCTTCTATGGGCACGTTGATGTCCACGCGGTGCTGATACAACAAATCGATGACGTCGGTCTTCAATCGCTTGAGCGATCCCTCGACCGCCTGCTTGACGTGCTCCGGCCGGCTGTCTTGGCCCAGCTGTTTGCCGTCAGGACCGAATCTGAAACCGAATTTCGTGGCGATCACGACCTGTTCACGGACTGGAGCAAGCGCTTCGCCGACGAGCTCTTCGTTCGTGAAGGGGCCGTACACTTCGGCGGTGTCGAAGAATGTGACGCCGCGGTCGACGGCTGTCCGAATCAGCGAAATCATCTCCCGCTTGTCTGGAAACGGAGGGTAGGAAAAGCTCATTCCCATGCAACCGAGCCCGAGCGCCGAGACTTCCAGGTTGCTCTTTCCGAGTTTGCGCTTTTGCATGGAACAATTCTATCCGCGCGGCTGGTCGTTGACGAATGGGTGATGCCCACCGCGAAGACTTAGCGCCTGCGGAGTCCTGCCGTCAGCGTGAGGATCTCGACAGTTTCGCTCCGCGCGGCGTCGCGCACCTGCGCGTGATCGATCCCATACCCCAGTGTGAACCATAGAGGGCCAGGTCCCATGTTCACCGTGACGCCGACCTCGCCACCGCGTGTGCTGCCGGAGCCCGGTGGCACGTTGACGTCGAGGCCCAGCCCGCGCCACAGCATCGCGTATCCGCGCACGCTCGTGCCGACGAGCGCGGTTTCCACGCGTCCTCCCAGGCGCCATGTGACCCAGCGCTCCGCGCCCGACGTGGTGGCATAGTGGCGGATGCGCGGCCCCATTTCCACGCTGAGCCACGGCGTCCCAACGAAACGCAGTGCCAACGCCCCCTCCACCAGATCGCGACTTTCCGATACCTGGTCCGCCGGCTGAAGCGTGCCCTCAGCATACTGCACGCCGAGCTCGAAGCGGCGGAACCGCAGACTGCCGGTAAATCCCAAGGCGGTCCCGCTGACCTGCGTCACGCCACTCGCTTCACTGCGAGCTCGGAAGTTCTGTACCAGACCCGCAGCCGTGCCGCTGAGGGAGCTCTGTGCGGCGAGAGAGCCGGCAGTGAGCACGACCAGTGCGCAGAGGGCCGTGAGCCAGAAGCAGCGCGTGTTCACCGGTTGTCTGCCTCCACTGCGACCTCGCCCCCGGCATGGATGTGAAACCGCGCCGCTCGAATGCGCGCGGCGTTCTCGCGGGTCACGGTGTCCTCCTGGCGCCGCCACGCGTCCCGGCGGGTTCGGTTGATTGCGGCGTTCTCCGGCAACGCGCTCCCCGTGCGGCGCGATAGGTAGCCGACGAGACCGCCCACGGTTAAAGCGCCGGCCACAACAAACCGCGTCCCGGAGGCGCGCTCGCCGGGCGCGAGGATCGCGGGCAATGAAACGGCGGCTGCGGCGAGGAGTGTGCCTCCGCCGAGCAAGCGCAGCCCGCTCCCACGGTCTGCGCGTTCGGGGAGCAGCTGCCTCGCGCTTAGGGGCGGCGCGTGGGGTAGGGTGTCGAGCCCCTGGAGCTCGACGCGCAGTGGAATTCTCACCAAGCGCGCGGGGTCCCTGGCCCCTCCGACCCCGTCTGAGGCGACGGTAAGCCAGAGGCGGTCGCCGGTCGCGAGTCCACCGGTCGAATCGCGCCCATTCCAGCGGACGTCCAGGCTGTCGCCGATCGGCCCGGTGAACACGGTCGCGAGCGGGCGCCCATCTTCGCGACTGATGGCCACAGTCACTCTATGCGGCGTGCTTGGATACAGCCATGCGACCAGCCGGCCCCCCTCGCCAACACTGAACTCCGTGTCCGCCGGCACGCGGACGGCAACAACGGGCGTGCGACTTCGCACGTCGTTGTACAGTCGCGTGATCTCGGGCGGGAAGATCAGCGTGTCGGGCCGCTGACGTGGTGCCAGGAGGACCAACCGGCGGAAGACGGCGATCGCGGAGTCGTGCCGCTGCCTGTAGTGCTCGGCGGCGCCGAGGTAGGTGAGGGCTCGCGTGCGCTCGGCGTCGCCGAGCCCGGTCACCAGCGGCGGTGTGAGAACGCGGCGCAACAGGCGCGCCGCAGTGTCGAACTCGAGATCCTGGTAGGCGCGGATGGCCCCAGTCATCAGCTCGCTCGCCGTGCCACCCCCCGCGTTCTGTGCACGGAGCGGAGTGGCAAGCAGCAATACCAGCACTACGACTCGCACGCTCACTGGGCGTCCTTCTCCAGCGTGATGTTCGTGATCCTCACGGTGCCGCCGGCGATCACGTCGACCCACGCGTCATGTGTCTTGAATCCCTCGCGGACCAAGAGTAAGTGATGCCGCCCCGGCGACACGCGAACCCGGATCTGCGGCGTGCTGCCCACCACACGCCCATCCACCGATAGCACGGCCCATGGGTTCGAGTTGATGGACAAGTACCCGGGGAGACGCACGACGGGCTGCACGGGCCGCCGCCGTGGTGGCGGTGCGGGCGGCGCGGGCCGTGCGGGCCGTGCGGGTGATTCGAGTGCCGCTTGGGGCGGCGGCAGCTCAACGGGATTCAGCAGAGGCGTGGTGTCGCGCGAGATTGCGTACGGAGGGGGCGCGGGCCGAACCCACGCGCGCGCGTCGCCCGCATCCGTCCGCTCGCTGCTCTTCAGAATCGCGACGCAAGCCATGATGAGCGCCGTCCCGATCGACGCGGCCACTACCACGACACGAAGCCTCCTTGGTTTGTGCGATGGCGGCGCCTCCCAGGCGTCGTCCAGGATACGATAACGGGGCGGCGAAGTGCGCGGCGGGATCGGAGGAGGGACGGTCATAGGCCAGCGACGGTGAATGAGTTGCTCGTTGCCCCAGTCAGGCCCGATGCCGCCGCCTTCAGAACACAGCCCGTGCATATGCCGGTGATGTGCAAGTTGCTGAACGTGGCGACGCCGTTGACGGCGTTCACGTGAGTGTTGCCGGTCAGGCTGCCAGCGACGATAGGCCCTTCGAGTGTGAGGTCTATCGGGCCGGAAAAGCTGGTCGCGGTTCCACCCTGCGCGTCACGGGCAGTGACCTCCACCGAGAATGAGGCATTCACCTGGAGTGGCTGGGGCGGACCGCTGGTGAACTCGAGATAGGTCGCCGGCGGCGGTGGCGGCGACCCCGACGTCGTCGTTCCGCTCGCGATGTTGGACAGGCCACCGAACACCGCATCCACGTCCAGCGTGCCGCGGAACGCCACCATCTGGAACTGATACGCCGTGGCTGCTTGTAGACCACGGACGCTGCAGCTTCGCCCTGCTCCGATCGAGGTCCCCGCCACTGGGACCGTGCAACTGCCGCGAGTGACACTGGTCGCGGAAGGCCACGAGATTGGGTCAATCGCCCAACGAATGTCGTACTTCGCCGGTTGGCCCGCCCCGTCGTCGACCTCTGTGAATGTGAGGGTCACCGAACTGTCGGTCACGCTCGCAACCGATAGGTCGTTCACCGTCCCCGGAGCCGACGGGGGTGGTGGCGGCGGTGGTGGTGGTGGTGGTGGTGGCGGCGGCGGCGGTGGCGGCGGTGGCGGCGGTGGCGGCGGCGGCGGCGGCGCGATGAGGGAGATGTCGAACGGGTCGCTTGTGGCGGCACGCAGGCTGCCCGATGTCGCTGCCAGCGTATAGCCAGAACCCACCTGATCGATGCGCAGATCGCCAAACGTCGCGACTCCCGCGGCGGCAGCCACGGTGCGCACACCGGCCAATTGTGCGTTGTGGAGCGCGCTCGCATCGCGCCCGATGGCCACCGTGATCGTACCCGTGAATGTGGTTGCGACGTTGCCGCCATCATCGAGCGCCGAGACTTCGACCGGCGGCGTGATCGTGCTGTCTGGCTGGGTGCTGCTCGGCTCCGCGGTGAACCGGAGCTGCGACGCCACGCCGGGTGTGATATCAAAGGAAGCGCTCGTCGCGGAGCCGAGTCCCGTCGCTGATGCCGTGAGCGTGTACGACCCCGCCTTGTTGAGGCGGAGGTCGGCAAAGCGGGCAATGCCGCCGCTCGCGGGCGCACTCAGCGTTCCCGAGATCGCTGCGCCCGCTGGATGGTCGCCCAGCGCGATCGTGATCGTCCCGCTGAAGCCCGTGAACCGATGGCCATCGGCGTCGAGCGCGGTGACCTCGACCGCTGGCGTGATCGCGGCGCCCGCCGCCGTGGTGGTCGGGGGGCGCGAGAACGTGAGGCTGTTCGGTGCGGGGAGGACTCGCAGCTCGACCGGGACGCGCAGCTGCGCGACGCCCTTGTCGTTCGGTACGATCACGATCGTGTCGCGGTAGCTGCCACTGGGCAGACCGGTGGGATCGAGAGTCAGCCGCAGCGTGTCGGGCGCTGAGCCTGTGTTGTCAGCGAGCGTCAGCCACGACGCATTGGCGGCGCGGTGCGCGGTCCACGACGGTGGCGCGTCCCGGTGTGAGGTGGAGATGACAAGCGCCGCTGAATGCGCGGCGCTGCCCGTCGATGCCGAATCGACGACCCGAGATGGGGTGACGTCGATCACTTTCGCGGGGGGCGCGTCGAAGAGCTTTCCGACGCTACAACCGATGATGATGAGTGCGACGGCGAGGGAGGCGAGTCTTCCCTTTTGCTTACTCATGAGTGCCGACTCGCGAGAGCACGTTCCATACCCAATGTCGCGCCAGTGCGACGGGGGGATGAGTCCGGTCCGACGTGTTGCGAAGGCGCAACGGGTGGCGTGGTGATGCTACGCGCGGCGAGAACCTGGCAAAAATCGCCACCCGCGAACAACGTAGAAGCTCAGGCGACGGGAGTCGGTATGACCGGGGTGCGAGTGCTGGTCGGTACTCGGAAAGGTGCGTTCATCCTGGCGGCGGATGGGAAGCGCCAGCGCTGGGACGTGGGTGGCCCGTTCTTCGCCGGCTGGGAGATCTATCATATGAAAGGATCGCCCGCAGATCCCGAACGGTTATACGCGTCGCAGTCGAGCGGCTGGTTCGGGCAGGTCATCCAGCGGTCCTGTGACGGCGGCAGGACGTGGGAGGCGCCCGGCGGCGGCCCTGAGAAATCCGCCGACGGTATGCCGCGCGGTGAGAGTAACAAGTTCGTCTACGATACGACTTCCAGGACCGGCAAGCCTCTCACCACGCATCAATGGTATGACGGCACGCAGCACCCCTGGGAGTTCAAGCGCGTGTGGCATCTCGAGCCCTCCCTCTCCGATCCAGACATCGTCTACGCGGGCGTCGAAGACGCCGCCCTGTTCCGCTCGAGCGACGGCGGCACGACGTGGCAGGAGCTGGCCGGGCTGCGCGGCCACGGCAGCGGTCCCCAGTGGCAGCCGGGAGCGGGCGGGATGTGCCTGCACACGATCCTGCTCGATCCGTCTGAGCCGCGCCGCATGTTCGTTGCGATCTCGGCGGCCGGGGCGTTCAAGACTGACGACGCAGGCGCGACGTGGCGGCCTATCAACCGGGGCCTCGTGTCCAAGTACATCCCTACTCCCACGGCCGAGGTCGGACATTGCGTGCATCGTCTCGCGCTGCACCGTACGCGTCCGCGCGTGTTGTTCATGCAGAAGCACTGGGACGTGATGCGCTCGGACGACGCCGGTGATTCGTGGCGCGAAGTGAGCGGCAATCTCCCCACCGACTTCGGCTTCGTCGTCGACGTGCATGCGCACGAGCCCGACACCATTTACGTCGTCCCGATCAAGAGCGACTCGGAACACTATCCGCCCGACGGCCAGCTGCGCGTGTACCGCAGTCGCACCGGCGGCGGTGAGTGGGAGGCGCTAACGAAGGGCCTGCCGCAGCGTGACTGCTATGTCAACGTGCTGCGCGATGCGATGGCCGTGGACTCGCTCGATCGGTGCGGCATCTACTTCGGGACGACGGGCGGGCAAGTGTATGCGTCCGCCGACGCCGGCGACAGCTGGAGCGCGATCGTGCGCGACCTGCCGCCCGTGCTGTCGGTCGAGGTCCAGACGTTGCCATGATTCGCGTGGAGCTGCCGCAGCATCTGCAAACGTTGGCGGGCGTCGGGGGAGAAGTGCTCCTCGAGGTGGCTGGGCCGGCCACTCCCCGCTCCGTGCTCGATGCGCTCGAGGCACGCTATCCCGTGTTGCGCGGCACGATCCGCGATCACGACACGCTCGAGCGGCGGCCGTTTGTACGGTTCTTCGCGTGCGCGCGCGACTGGTCGCACGAGCCGCAGGATAGTCCGCTCCCCGCTGCCGTCGCGTCAGGCGCGGAGCCGCTGCTCGTCGTCGGCGCTATCGCCGGAGGCTAGCTCCCACCGCCCGGAGGTAAGTCTCGCCCGGATTCGTGCTGTCGCCTCGCACGAGAGAATTGTAGGAGAACAGGACGATGCCCGCGGCGCCGAGCTCACGCGCGACGCCGATCTGCGCTACCGTGCCGTCCACCGTGTTTCGATACGCGCCGATTCCGGCCCAGACACGGCCGCCGCCGACCGTCGCCACGGCCGTACGGATGCGCTCGCGGAAGAGCAGTAAGCTGTCGGTGTAAGCCATCGGACAGGCGACGTCGAGAATCCCGCGGCGCAGCCACTCCTGCCAATCCTGGTACCGCCGATCATGGGCGCTCGCGGTGTCCGCGAACACCGCTGCGCTGACGAGGAGCCGCGGCGCGCGCTTTTTCACGCCGTAGTAGATCCGCTCCACCAGCTCCGTGATCTGCTGGCGGCGGAAGTCGTCCCACGCGGCGGGGAAGGAGTCGGTGTAGACGAGCGGATCGAATGACGCCCGCTCGGCGAACCGCAGCCGCGTCGTGTCGGGCAGGTGGGGCACGAGCCAATCGCGGAACCGATCGAGCGCGATGCGCGAGTAGTCGTAGTCGGGCGCCGGATACCGCACATAGTCGAAGTGCAGCCCGTCCAGATCGTAGTGCTCCACCAAATCCATCCAGATCGAGTAGATGTGCTCCTTCACCTCCGGCGCCGCGGGACTCAGGTACAGGCCCTCGGTGTGGTCGCGGTTCGCGCGAGCGTACTCCGCGAGCGCCTGGACGTAGCTCGAGTCGCGCGGGTTGGCGGCGTACAGCTGGCGGGCCAGTGGTTGCGGCACGGCGAGCAGGTCGGGACGACGATGCACCAGGTGCGTCGAGTCGGCGGGGAGCGTGTCCGCGTTGGCGACGAGGTTGGTGTTGATCCAGGCGTGCACGCGGAGCCCCCGTCGATGGGCCTCGCGAATCGTCCGCTCGAGCGGGTCGTAGCTTCCGCTCCGCCAGCCCGGTGGCGGTGGCTCCCAACGGCCTCGGTAGTAGGCGTCCCCGCGCCCGCGAACTTGGACAATCAGGGTATTGAACCCCGCGTCAGCTGCCCGCCGCACCATCGCCCGGATGCTTTCGGGGTGCACGAGCGTGTTTCGCACGACCCACAGCGCCCGGACCTCCGTTCCTGCGGGGATGGGGGTCGCAGCCCGCACGCGGGCGGACCCGGCGGAGCATCCCGCGAGTGTCACGACCAAGAGGGACGTTAGGGGCAAACGCACGTTGTCACGACTCACAACGGCGGGATCGTCAGTTCGACCTCGTCTCCCGGCTGGACCGAGATCGTCTCGGTGCGCGGATTGCCGCGACCACCGATGGGGTGCAGTTCGAAGCGGAGTTCGGGAGAGCTTCGGACGATGTCGTCACGCAGCGTGAACAGCTGTGTCGATAGACCCGTGACCATGCCGAGCCGGATGCGTTGTCCATACCGCAACACAAAGACGTCCATGTCGAGAAAGTTCTGATTTCGCACCCGTAGCGTGGTCACGGGCAGCGGTTCGGGCATGCCCGATCTTGCCGCGTGGCCGCACGCCCCGCTGAGCATCGCCAAGGCCAGAAGCACGCCTCTCATCATTCCTCCCGCGTCTGTTTAGGGCTTCCCCCGCACGTGTGTGACGCCGCTCACACCGGAGTCCTGGCGCATGCGCCACGTTTGCTGGTGCTGCTCAGAGCAAAACCGTCGAAAGACGGTGACGCAGAGCCACGGGGCTACGGTAGGTTAACCGCCTTGCTCGCCTGGCCGCCAGCAATGCACGCTGGCGGCTTTTTGTTTTTGGGGAGGTTGAGCCATGAACTTCAAGTTTAAGCTATCGCGTCGACTCGCGCGGATGAAGGTGGGTGCGGTGATAGCCGGGACGCTTCTCCTCGGCTGTAGCCTCTCGAGCTCACCCGTGATTGCTCGTGTAGAGGGTATCGAGATCAGGCCAGGCCGCGTCTCGCTCCTGCCATTCCAGGCTGCGCCCCTCACCGTCGTCGTCATCACTTCGCGGGGCATCGATAGCAGTGGAGCGGCGGCGGCGCTGCAGTGGTCGACGACCGGTGGGACGATCATCAATAACGGCATACTCGCCGGCGTCCGCTACATTACGTACACATCGCCGGCGCAGCCCGGCACCTATCTGTTCGTTGTCACGACGCCCACCGGCACGCCCGCAGACACCGCCAGCTTCACCGTCACGACAACCCCGGTGCCTGTAAACAAGGTCGCCGTCACGCCCGCCACGGTCAGTCTCGCCCTTGGTGACACCACGAGGCTCTACGCGACGCTGACGGACTCGACTGGGAGCACAGTGTTCGGCCGGGCGATCACGTGGTCCTCGAGCGTACCCACTGTCGCCATGGCTTTCGATATCGGGTTTATCCGCGCGACGGCGGTTGGCACCACAACGATCACAGCGACCAGCGAAAATCACAGCGGGACAGCAGTCGTCACGGTGCATCAGTAGATTCGGCTCCTCGCCGCTTTCACAGCGGCGGGATTACCAGCTCGACGTGGTCTCCCGGAAACACGGTGATCGCTTCGGTGCGTGGGTTCCTGCCCCCGCCGATGGCGTGCAGTTCGAAGCGCAGCTGCGGGGAGATTCTGACGAATTCGGCCGGGATCGGAAACACCTGCATCGACACGCCTCGGACGATGCCCAGCCGGGTGCGCTGACTGCTGTTTAACACAAACACGTCCATATCGAGGGAGCTCTGGTTACGCACCCTCACGGTCGTCTGCGCTTGGGGTTGGGGGGGAGCCCGATTCGCCCCGTGACTGCACCCAGCAGTCAACAGCGCCAGGGCCAGTAGCGCGTCTCCCATCCTTCCACCAAGTCCCACGGGTGATACAATATGCTCGAACACATCCCGGGGGAACACGTGCGTAAGTCAGTGCTGCTGTCTATCAACATCCTCTACGCCTCGATCGCGTCAGCGCAGCTCTCGGTGCATTGGGAGGAGCTGACGGCGGCCGATTTCAAGGTCGCCATCACCCGCGCGCAAGGCACCTGCTTGCTCCCCTTCGGCATCATGGAAAAACATGGGCCGCATCTGCCGCTGGGGAACGATCTACTCAACGTGCGCTACGTGGCGCTCAATGCGGCGCAACAGGAATACGCGATCGTGTTTCCCGAATACTATTTCGGGCAGATTTTTGAGGCGAAGCACGAGCCAGGTACCGTCGCCTACAGCCGGCCCCTGCAGCTCCAACTGCTGCAGGAGACGACCGACGAGATGGCGCGGAATGGTTGCAAGAAGATCATCATCGTGAATGGCCACGGCGGCAACAACAGCTTGCTGCCGTACTTCGCGCAGACGCAGCTCGACACGCCGCACGACTACGTCGTGTACACGTTGGGAATCATGCGCAGCGGGCAGGGCGAGCCGAAACACAAATCGAACCCGGCCACGGACATGCACGCCGGCGAAAGTGAAACGTCGGTGAGTATGATCGCGCGGCCCGACCTCGTGCACCTGGATCGCGCGCCACAGGAATCGGGTGCCGATCAAGCGCGCTTGTCCGCGCTACCGGAAGGCCTCTACACTGGCATCTGGTGGTACGCGCGTTTCCCTAATCACTATGCGGGCGAAGGTGCCGCGGCGTCGCGTGAGCTCGGCGAGTTCGAAGCCAGGACGTGGATCAACGGGGTCGTACGGGCGATCCGGGCGGTGAAGGCCGATGCGGAGAGCCTCCGGTTGCAAAATGAGTTCTACGAGCGGAGCAAACACCCGCTCGACACGCCGCAATAGCTCTCAGGGGGTTTCATGAGCCTCGACATGGGACGGCTCCCCTAGAACACGACAGTCTGAATGGAATGCGCGGGCGCACGGACCGTCACGGCTGCGCTTCCCACGCGCAGGTGATACTCGCCGGCTTTCGCGGTCGGATTCATGACGACGACGGCCACGTGTCCGTCCGGGTTCACGAAGCCGGTGGCGAGCACCATGCTGCGGCTCGGCGCGATAGCGATCCGCTTGGCGCCGGGTCGAATGAATTTCGAGAAGTGCCCGATGTAGTAATAGGAGTTCGTGTAGATCAGCTGGCCTGTACGTGTATCGGCATGAATCGGTGCGAAGCAGTAATTGCCCACATGATTTGGACCGCCCCGTTCATCGAGCAGGATATTCCAGTCCGTCCATCCTTCGGCGCCCGAATTGAAGTCGTGAATCATCGAGCGCCCGTAGGCCTCGCCGAGAGTCCAACGTCCGTATGCCGTCGAGTCAAAGTTCGCGGGCGTGCCTTCGGTGAAGATGATGTGCTTGGCGGGGTAGAGCCGGTTCACCAGCGCTACGTTGTCGTACATCTGCGTCCCGCCTGACCAGTCCTCGTACCAATGAAATCCGATGCCCCACGCGTATTGCGCGGCCCGGGGATCGTCGAAGATGGTCTGCGCGCGCTGCACGATCAGATCGCGGTTGTGGTCCCACACGATGATGTTGACGTCCTTGAGCCCGCGCCGGGCCATGACCGGGCCGAGGTAGTCGCGCAGAAAATCGCGCTCGGCTTCGGGCTGGTAGATGCACGATTCCCACGTCTGGGTCGCCATCGGCTCGTTCTGAATCGTGATTCCCCAGACGGGCACACCGGCACGCCGATAGCCCTCGATGAACTTTGTGTAGTAGAGGGCCCAGGACTGGCGATACTCGGCACGCAGGTGCCCGCCGTGCAGCATGTCGTTGTTGTCCTTCATGTACGCCGGCGGGCTCCACGGACTGGCAAACAGTTTGAGCCGATTACCGCTCGCCGCCATCGCACGCTTGATCAACGGAATCTTGTAGCGCAGATCGGGCGCGATGGAGAACGTGCTCAGATCCTTGTCCCCTTCGGTCACATAGGTGTAGCTCGCGCTCGAGAAGTCGCAGCTGTTGATGTTCGTCCGCGCCAGCGTGTACCCGATGCCGCGATCGGTGCCGTAATAGGCGCTCATCAGCTCGTCCTGCCGGTTCGCGGGCAGTTTCGCGAATGTCTCCGCCGCGGCATCGGTCAGCGCGCCCCCGATTCCGATCATCGTTTGGAACGTGCGCCGCGGGTCGACGAACACGTACACTTGCGATTCCGTGATCGGCTCGGCTTGCTTGAAGGCCAGTGTGTCGGCGGGAGTCAAACGCAGGGTCGTGCTGTCGGCCGTCGTGTACACGACGACGCGTTTGCCGATGATCTGCGCTCGAGCCGCAGGTTGTTGCGTCGGCGAAGCGGACAGGGCGAGCACCAAGGCAGCGAGCATGGGCAGCATGAAGCTTTTCGCCTGGACCGCCAATGTCAACGCGCCGGATCGACGGTGATCCGGCGCGCCCCTTCAGGACCGGGACGTAGACCGCTCCCAATTGACAAACAGAAACCCGCCCGGAGCGTCGAACTTCGGCTCGCCTGGGCCGGGCAGGATCTGCAGCTGCAGCTCGTCGATCTTGTTCTTCGAGCAGTCCCAGCAGGCGAGCGCGAAATCCCTCTCGCGCCGCGTGTGCGACAAGAGCATGACGTGCACCATCGCGTCGTCGGTCACAAGGGCGCCGTTGCGGTAGAGGTGCCCGAACGCCCAGAGGGCAACGGCACTGTTGATCGTCGGCACGAGGGGCGTGTGCACCTGTGTCACGCCGTGGTAATAGAGCCCCAGGATCACCCCCCCGAACCGCGGGTGGTGCGGGACGTCCTTGGTCTGCACGCGGTCCAACACCAGCTTCCAATGCGCCCCATCCTGGGTGCTGAACTCCGCGATACCGTTCACTGAATCGCGCGTCGCCCCCTTATCCCACGCTGTAAAAGAGAACGTCCCCGAGACCCTGGCCACGTTGTTCGAGTAGGGGCCGTTCTTCACTTGCGACTCGAGGCCCTCGCGCTCGTCGCCGAACGCTTGGAGAATCGGGGCCGCGCTATCGGGGAAGGGGAAAGGCCCCGGCAGGATTTGGATCACCGGCCCACCGCTCGTGACGCGGATCTCCCGGATCGCTGAAGGGGCGGGCGCATCGCTGATCGCGGCGCTGCCGACCGTTAGGTGCGCTTCCATCCCGAGCTTCTTGTGCGAGCCCTCGCCGACGGGGCAGTACACCTCATAAGTCCCGGGCTTGAGTGTGAGCGTGAGCGTGCCGTTCGCTCCAGGCTGGATCGTTTCGGTCTCCTGTTCGATCCCTTCTCCTTCGACTTCGACGGCGTGCGGGATCTGGCCGGTGTTCGTGACGACGAACGTCACTGGTCCGGCCGCAATAGTCGGTTGCGACAGATCCACTTTCCATTCGGACAGCCGGACGCTGACCTGAGTGGGTTCGGGCGATCCGGGCAAGAGTGCCAGCAGCAGCAGGATGCGTTTCATTTTGACTTCCTCCGCAAACGAGTCTGAGTGAGCAGCTTCGGGAGCAAAGACTCGCAATGCCGCGTTGGTATTCCCGGGAATAATTCGGGCACTGGCGGAGTCTCTACTTGGAGGAGCCGACTTGGAGCGCGAACGATTCGAGGCGATCGTCTTACCGCATCTGGACGGCGCGTACACGCTGGCGCGCTACCTGACGCGCAACGACGCGGACGCGCAGGACATCGTGCAGGACGCTTCGCTTCGCGCGCTCAAGTACGGCGATGGCTTTCGCGGCAGCACCGCGGCCGATGCCCGGGCGTGGTTTCTCGCCATCGTGCGCAACACGGCGTACACGAGGCGGCAGCGACAGACAAACGCGGCGTTCCTCACGGAGTTCAATGAGGATCTGCATAGCGAGGACAGCGCGGCACATGATCCGGCAATCGCAATGGACCTGCGGCAGGCGCTCGATCAACTGCCGCTGGAATTCCGGGAAGTGATCGTGCTGCGGGAGCTCGAGGGATTGTCGTACAAAGAGATCAGCGAGGTGACGGACGTGCCTGTCGGCACGGTGATGTCGCGGCTCGCGCGTGCCCGCAAGCGGCTGCAGAAAGCGTTGACATGACTCATCCCGATTTTGAAGCGCAGGTCGATCTGTATCTCGACGGTGAGCTCGCGCCGTCCGACGCGCGCGAGCTCGAGGTGCACCTCGTCCAGTGCGCCGAGTGCACCCGATTCCACGACAAGCGGCTGGCGCTGCGCGCGGCGATCAAGTCGCAGATCCCGGCGTTGCGGGCGCCGGAAGCCCTGCGCCGGCGCATCCAGACCCAACGCCGCTCGGGCGCGCGCTTCCGGACGACGACCGTTGTCTGGCGCACGCTGGCGCTCGCCGCGTCCGTGGCGGTCGTCGCCTTCGGCGGCTGGCAGCTGGGCGTGCAGCGTGGGCGGGGGGAGATGCTCGCCTCTGAAGTGCTGACGAGCCACATCCGTTCTCTGATGCCGGGGGGGGGGCACCTGACGGACGTGCAGTCGTCGGATCAGCACACGGTGAAGCCGTGGTTCAATGGAAAATTGGACTACTCGCCCCCGGTGTACGATTTCGCCGGCCGCGGGTATCCGCTGCTCGGCGGCCGGCTCGATTACATCGGTGGGCGATCTGTCGCGGCGCTCGTCTATGGCCGGCGCCAGCACGTCATCAACGTGGTGCTGTGGCCGCGGGATCGCGATCCGCGCGCAAGCGCTCCTGCCGCGCAAACGCGCCAGGGGTACCACGTCCTGCGTTGGGCGACGCCGGAGTACTCCTATTGGGCCGTGTCCGACCTCGGTTTGTCAGAGCTGCAGGATTTCGAGCGGCTGCTCCTGCAGGCGGATTCGGCGGCTACGCCGCAGCCTCGCTAGCGGTTGATCCAGTACGACAGCTTCACCAGGAAGCTGTTGTCCGGCCGCAAGTCGAACAGGTCGTTGAGATCGCCCCGGAAGCCTTGCGTACCCTCGACGCCGGTCGATCCCCGCCGGCCCTGACTCCAGACGACGAACAGCGTGGACCCCGGCCGGTACTCCCACCGGAACACAACATTGGAGCGGAACTGCTTGAAGTTGAACCCGCCGATGTTGTTCGTGAACGCCGTGTCGGCATAGGCCTGATAGCGACTATCGTAGTCGGCCGCGCGCGGGTTCGCCGACAGCTCACGGACGTTGCTGAACGTTCCCTTCGACACGAACGGCTGCGCGTACACCTGCAACGTCATGTTCGCGGTGAACGGATATGTGAAGCGCATCGTCAGCCCGAGCTGCTTCTGCTCGAGGTGCCCGAACAGGTAATGCGTCACGTCGTTCGTGTCCGTGCGCGACCCGAGCGACTGCACGTCGCTGGTGCGACGCGTATAGCTTGGCGAGAATGCCGCGGTCACGCGTGACGCGATCTTGAAGTCGATCTCGGGCCCGAAGTTGAAGTTGCGCGACCGCCCGCCGTTCGCCCGGAACCAGTTGAACCAGAGATAGGGGACGATCGCTTTGCGGTCGTCGCCGTTGATCCCCAGCCAGGGCGCGAGGTAGG
>WNGD01003761.1_pt1 | contig 22769 bp, 19 predicted proteins | sample 5400671 | NCBI WGS metagenome assembly WNGD01 (sample SAMN13153369, study PRJNA577476) | soil metagenome | isolation source: 40 cm soil or saprolite under grassland replicate 2 | place: USA:California | collected 2016-06-15
GTGGGGTGACATACAGGGTGACATGCCACCAGTGGTTGAGAAAAGGGGAGAGTTCCATGCGCACTTTGCCCACAATCTGCGTCCACAGGTGCAGCGTATCAAGTGTCTCCTTCCACGCATCATATGGCAGGGATGGCCATAGTTCCGCTGCTTTTCCTTCGCCCGTCTGTTGTCTCGTGTCCATGTTGCTCTCCGTCTGTTTCGCTCTGCTATCCCCTGGTCTTCCTGCGGGATAGGTCAACTCATCATTCTATCACAGTGAGGGGGCCAGAAAGATATTGCTCTATCAAGCTTCCAGGGCTTGTGAATTATTGCTGAGGGATAGAGACTTCCGAATCTGCTACAACGGCGTGCCAAAAGCTTGAACTGAATAACTGATGCATTTATCTCCCCTTAAGAGGATTGAGATCATTTTAGTGGAACATGTTGTGTAGGTGCGGTTCATATTCTTGGGAGAAGGTGGGAGGATGCGAGACGCTGCCTGCGTGCATCCCCCGGATGCAGCTGGCCGTCGCACTCCCTGCAAGGAGTGCGTCTCGCTCGCTTCTGCACGACCCTCTCTCCTCACGAAACAATGAACCTTCCCTGGAGCACGCTTCAGAAAAGAACCGCGACCATCCTTCTCAATGGAGAGGCTGGCCTGTTCACGCCTGCTCTTCTTCCTGGCCGTGTTGGTGTTTCCGCTGTTCGAGATACTGGAGCATAGACTGGCATCAGGCCAGATAATTGTGCTCATAACCAATGACATACCGGAACAACACATCACGTAACTCGAAGACATCGGCGTTCTCGGGCTCGGCACTGATCGCAAGCTGTTTCGGCTGCAACGCCCGTTCGTAATGCTCAAGCTGCTCCTGGTGGAGTTGAGCCTGTTCGCGAAACCGCTCTATCATGCGTTCGGGATCGGCAAGCCAGAGGCTATAGGCTTTCAAGCAAAACTCATCGGAGAAGATGACCAGAGGGGTAGGAGACTCGACCCATTGCCGCAGTGCGGCTCGGCCTTCCTCAGTCAGCTCATACACCTTTTTGTTTGGCCGTACGGCGTGTTGCTCGACGATGTGATAGCGAACAAGCCCCTGCTGCTCAAGACTGGCCAGTGCTGGATAAATTTGTGTATGGCTGATCGTGTGCTGGCTACTTGTGGTATCCGGCCGCCAGATAAGGCTTTTGAAAACCCCCAATCATGTCTTTTGCTTCTTGCCGATCCCCAATGAGGAAGAGTACAATCGAAAGTATACTTTCGCTCATCTTCACAAAGGGGAACGTACATCGTGCAGAGAATTCTCACGTTCATCACGAAGTTGACACATTATTGTCTTCAGTCACTCCACCACCGCTACGTCAACTGGACCACACCAGGCCCCACATCGCTGCTGCTGGGGACACTGACCGACCTTTCCAGGAGCAAGTCTGAGCTCATCGCAGAAAACGCGCTCTTACGCCAACAACTCATCGTTCTGAGGCGACAAGTGAAACGGCCAGCCTTCACCAGGACCGACCGCATCCTCCTCGTGCTTTTGGCAAGAATGGTTCGGACCTGGAACCAAGCCCTCTTCATTGTTCAACCAGAGACAGTGCGGAGGCTGGCATCGGGAGCTCTTTCGCTGGTATTGGAAGCGCAAGTCCAAGGCTGCTTCTCATATGCCCAAGGTCGCTGCCGAAACGATCGCCTTGATCAGGCAGATGGCGAGAGAGAATCGCCGTCTTCGGTGCTGAGCGTATTCGTGGAGAATTGTTGAAGCTGGGCCTTCAGGTCTGCAAGCGCACCATCCAGAAGTACATGCGAGGAGTTCGCACAAAGCCTCCACGCGGTCAAAAGTGGAGCACGTTGCTGCGCTCTCACGCGGCGAACATCTGGTCCTGTGACTTCTTGCAGGTGACTGACCTGTTCTTTCGGCCGCTCTTTGCCTTCTTCATCGTAGAACTGAAGTCGCGACGGGTGATCCATGTCGGGGTCACTCGATCGCCGACCGATTCTTGGGTGGCGCGTACCGCTTCGGGAAGCGACCCCGTATGGGCAAGCGCCGAAGTATTTGATTCGTGATAACGATAGCAAGTTCGGGCCTTGCTTTGCTCGGGTAGCGAAAACGAGCACGATCAAGATCCTCAAAACGCCGGTTCATGCCCCACGAGCCAATGCTGTCTGTGAACGCTTCCCCAGAAGTGTGCGGCAGGAATGCCTGGACCACCTCTTCATCTTCGACGAGAAGCAGCTCCAGCGCGTGGTCAATGGCTATGTCGCCTACTTCAATCAGGCACGACCCCATCAAGGGATCCTGCAACAGATCCCACAACAGCGCAGATTGGTTCCTTGCGCTCAGGATGCAGGCAACAAGGTGATCACTGTTCCAGTCATGGGTGGACTCCATCATGACTATCGATGGGCAGCCTGAAACGGGACCACGTATGCGTGAGGACAGCTGGTGAACGAGGTCATCCAGCTCGTCGCGTCGTGTCTGAAAAGGTCTGTGGCAGACCTCTCATGCGGCTTGTGCATGCCTTCCCTGATGGTCTGCTGCCCAGATCTCCGTTTTTCTCTTGTGGATGAGAACTATTACCCTCCTCCATCGGTGGCTGAGTATTACCTGACCACGAAAAAGAGGCGGGCGGTGAAAGCCCAAGGGGCCTCTTTCTCGAACGGATGATCCAAGTAGCCAATACAGGGAATAAGAACGTGCTCTCGTCTTGTTGATATGTTTAAAATAACGATATATCGTTATTTTACGAGGAACATAGGACAAGGGAACCACAAGCTGGCCGTTCTCTCGTGAGAGTGCATCATCTGCCCCTGCAGAGGCGCGTTACCCGTTCCCTTTGAGAAAGAAGTGAAAGCATAATGCTAGATATAGAGAGAAATGAAAAGGATGCGCAGGCGCTCGATGCCTATTCACAGTCGGTCATGACGGCAGCGGAACGCGTTGGGCCTGCGGTCGTGCGTATAGACCTGGAGCATGAGGGGCGGCGCTCTGGCCCATACACTATGCCTCGGCAGTATGGCGGTGTGGGCTCGGGTTTTATCTTTGCCTCAGATGGACAGATTCTGACCAATGCCCACGTGGTTGCCAATGCACGGCGGGTGAAGGTGACGCTGGCGGATGGGCGGGCGTTTGACGCCAGTCTAGTTGGCAGTGAGCCAGACGTCGATATCGCTCTGCTGCGGATTGGTGCCGATCACTTGCCCGTGGCAGAATTGGGACGCGGACCTCTGCGAGTCGGGCAATTGGTCATTGCCGTCGGCAATCCGTATGGCTTGAACTGGACGGTGACGGCCGGCGTCGTCAGTGCGCTTGGTCGGACGCTGCAAGCACCGGGCACACGGAAAATGACGGACCTCATCCAGACCGATACCTCGATCAACCCTGGCAACTCTGGTGGTCCCCTGGTCGATAGCAGCGGGCGCGTAGTGGGGATCACGACAGCGATGATGCCAATGGCACAAGGACTGGGATTCTCGATCCCCTTGGAGACGATCAAGTCGGCTCTGGCTCGCATGTACCAGAGACGCGAGGCGCCATCGGCAGGGATCTCACTGGGTGTGGGTGGGATGCGCGTGCCACTCGACCCGGCCTTGCGACAACGGCTACATCTCACACAAGAATTCGGCATGGAACTGCTGGAGATTCGCTCCGGTGGGCCAGCAGCTCATGCTGAACTCAAGCGGTTGGATATCGTGATTGCGGCTGAGGGCGAGCCGGTGACCGAACCGGCAGATTTACAACGGGTGGTGCGCCGCCACCAGGCAGGAGATACCCTGACGCTGAATTTCTTGAGAGGCGGGACGCTGCGTCAGGTCACCGTGGTGCTCTAAGCCAGCTCATCTCTATCGAGCCAGATCGCTGCACGGACCAGATTAATCACAGCGGCAATCCCAAGATGTTGTAAATGCGTTTTTGCCAGGCCGATATAACGAGAGCGGCGCATACAAGGCCTGCGCTCCTAAAGAAATTGTCGCTTCGATCCCCTCCCGCAGTGCGTACTCTTTTGCAAAGGTGGGCGTCTGTTGCCGACGATGGACAGCTTGCAGCGCTTCATACGGACACGCTTACAAGTCTCATAGATGCTCTCGAGACTATTCAGGGCTTCACAAAAGTCGGAGATGAAACCGAGGCACTGTGCAAAGGGCACATTCTCACCGTCGGCCTCTGGAAGAAGACTGTGCGTAACCCTTACCGAATATATCTTCGAGAGTATGTACCATAACTATGTGGAGAGTGACGACCGCTTTGCTGTTGCACCTCCCCAAAGACCATGAGAAAAACCGAAGGGAAAAGATCTTCTCTTTCAAGGGAGAGTGTTCCCTGGTAGATTTTGCGAAGCCCTGATTGACCAATATGCACAGTTGAACCTATGTTAGACCAATTGAAAGCTCCGTTCTACAACCTACCCGCACAACTTACCCCACTGATTGGACGCGATCACGAACTCCAGGCAGTGTGTTCACTTTTGCGACACCCGCAGATGCGCCTGGTCACCCTCACCGGTCCAGGGGGTGTCGGCAAAACACGCCTGAGCTTACAGGTGGCAACTGACCTGCTCGATGACTTTCCTGACGGCGTCTGCTTCGTCCAGCTGGCCCCCCTTCGCGATCCTGACCTGGTGGCCCCGACGCTTGCCCAGGCACTCGGACTGCAAGAGACCGGCGAACAAGCAGTGCGCGACCTCGTGCACGCGTCGCTGCACGACAAGCAACTGCTGCTGCTGCTCGACAACTTCGAGCAAGTGCTGGACGCGGTGCCCTGGCTGGCGGACCTGCTGGCCGCCTGTCCCTCCCTCAAGGTTCTGGTGACCAGCCGTGCGGTGCTCCATATGCGTGGGGAACACGAGTTTCCCGTCTCACCATTAGCGCTGCCCGATTTCACCCACCTGCCCGAGAGCGCAGCTCTTTCGCAGTATGCGGCAGTGGCCCTCTTCCTGGAGCGCGCCAGGGCCGTCAAACCCGACTTTGCGCTCACTCCTACCAATAGCCGCGCCATTGCGGAGATCTGTATTCGCCTGGACGGATTGCCGCTCGCTCTTGAACTGGCAGCGGCACGTAGCAAACTGCTGCCCCCACAAGCGCTCCTGGCGCGCTTGCGACATCGCTTGCAGGTGTTGACGAGTGCGGCACAGGATGTTCCTCTCCGCCAGCAAACCCTACGCAACACGCTTGCATGGAGCTACGATCTCTTGGATGCTCAGGAGCAACGGCTCTTCCGACGGCTCTCCGTCTTTGTGGGTGGCTACACCTTGGAAGCGGTGGAGGGTCTCTACACAGCACTCGGTGAGCAGCCAGTCGATGTGTTGGATGGCGTGGCCTTACTTATGGATAAGAGTTTGCTGCAACAAGCAGGGCAGGAGGCGGAGACAACGCGCCTGGTGATGCTCGAGACGATCCGGGAGTATGGGCTGGAGGTTTTGGCCACCAGCGGAGAGATGGAGCGCACCCGTCAGGCACATGCTGAATATTACCTGGCACTAGCCGAACGAGCGGAGCTCGAACGTGGCGGACCTGAGCAGGCTGCATGGTTGAAACAGTTAGAGCAAGAGCATGAGAACCTGCGTGCAGCGCTCTCGTGGTCCTTAGAGCCAGCAGCAGATGAGGAGGGTAGGCTGCACCGAGAGATCGCCTTGCGGTTGACTGGTGCACTGTGGATGTTCTGGTGGGTACATGGTTACTTGAGTGAAGGGCGAACGTTCCTGGAACGGGCACTGACAACAAGTGAGGGAGTACCGGCGCCTATCCAAGCAAAGGCCCTCTTCACTGCCGCACACCTGGCCTTCGTTCAGAGCGACTATGAGCGTGCAGAGGCGCTGTGTGAGGAGAGTTTGGCGCTGTACCGGGAACTCGGAGATCAACGAGGCATTGCGTTCTCCCTCGGTACACTGGGGAACATCGCCTGGGTGAGAAGCGATCCAGCAACGGCTCGCTCCCTGCTCGAGGAAGCGTTAGCGCTCTTTAGGGAGGTGGACGACCAGGAGTATGCCGCCTACTCGCTCTTCTCCCTGGGACTTGTGGCCAGCAGTCGGGGGGAGTATACCAGGGCTTGTGCTCTGTACGAGGAGAGCGTGGCAATACACCGACAGCTCAGAAACAAGAGGGGCACTGCCCTCTCGCTCTCGCAATTGGCCCAGGCGCTCTTTGATTCGCAAGCTGACCAGGCGAGCGTCCGTTCCCTTGTGGAGGAATGCCTCGTACTCTCCAAGGAGGTGGGATTCAAGGAGGGCATCGCGGCAGCCCAGTGCCTCTTGGGTCAGTTGGCTCTTGGCCAGGGGGATCTTGCCACGGCACACAACGAGGTGGAGGAGAGTGTGGTGCTTTACAAAGAAATGGGGCACCGGCATGGTACCGCTGAATCTCTCTCGGCTTTCGGAAAGGTGCTCGCAGCCGAAGGCGACTATCCAGCAGCCCAAGCGCTCTACGAAGAGAGCCTGGCGCTCTTGGGTGAGTTGGGCGAGCGGTGGATGATCGCCAGAGGTCTGGTTGGATTAGGTGAAGTCGTGGCAGCAGGGTACAAGCTGGCCTGGGCAGCGCAGCTCTGGGGAGCAGCCGATGCCCTACGCGATGCGCTTGGTATTCCTATTCCACCCGTTGAGTTCACTGAGTACGAACGCTCGCTCTCGGCAACCCGCGTTCATCTAGGAGAACGCGCCTTCGCTGCCACCTGGGCCCAGGGACGCGCCATGACCCCCCAGCAGGCACTGGCCGCACAAGGCCACAAACCCACCCCAACTCCCAGCGCGACCCCATCACCGCAGGCCTATCCGGCGGGGCTGACGGCACGGGAAGTGGAGGTACTGCGCCTGCTGGCAGGGGGCTTGACCGATCAGCAGATCGCCGACAAGCTGGTGCTCAGTCCGCGCACCGTGCATGCCCATATCAGTTCCATCTATAGCAAACTGGCCGTGACCTCACGTAGTGCGGCCACCCGCTATGCCATCGAGCACCACCTCGCCTGATACGGGCGAATGAGTTGCCCCAGACTTCACGAGACAAATGAGTGATGGCTATAACATGCCGTCCACCAACTGAATCCCAGAATTGCTACTGCTAGCAAATACATGACCGTCTCGATTCCTAGTGTATCTGCAATCACGCCAGCAAAGAGCAAGACGGGAATAGAGCCAGCATTATACAACATTGCCTGAAAGGAAAACACACGTCCCCGCTCCTCCTCGGGCGCTTGCTCCTGCATCAGCGTCTGCGCTGGAATATTCATCATATCAAGCGTTATGCCTATGATGAACATGATCGCACTCACCAACAAGAGGAGCCCTGAAACAGGGAGAGTGAACCGCGACCAGATGAAGCGACCGAGCGGGATGAGTAACAACCCAACAGCAGTGCTGAGGCTACCTAGAGCGATGGTGCGGCTCTTGCCCAATCGCCTTGTCAGCAAAGGCATAAGCAGTCCACCAAGCACCAAACCGATACCGGCAGGCGCGAAAATGAGGGGTAGATCCTGGATAGGCAGACGCAAGACATTGACGACAAACGGTCCTGTTAGCTCACCGATAGCCAAGAGTAAAATGCTGACGAACGAGACTTGGAGTAAAGCGAGCAGCAACGAGTGATTCTTGCGCATGTACGCCCAGGTCTCTCTCACGTCGTGCCAGATGATCTTCCACGTCTGCTTTCCAAGCGATCTGCGCAACTCCGACCCCGCGCTCTCGCCAGTTCATCGATAGAGAACGACTTGAGGAAACAGAGGTTCGGGGCAAAGGTGACGTTATTGGATTGTTTATCATAAAAGTTACTCCGTAAATCTACATCAAATTGGTACGAGTATCACATAATTAATGACGCGTATGCTCCTGCTTTCGGAGACAGAATCACCCGTCTGCATCGGCGAAGGAATATTCAGTAGCATACTAGCCAGTTTGGGCATGCTTTTAGCCGAATATCTGGGGCTTCTATCGAATGAAGCTATATAGTATCGTTCTTTCACCACTAGATTCGCAGTGGGTTACAGTATCTCGTTGGAAGCTCCGGAAGCTGAAAACAAGTTGGCAGCATAATCTAAGTTGTTGAATCGCGGTGACAAGGGCAAACCATGCGGTCTTCAAGCAAGACTAGGTAATTCTGTCTAGATGGTTCCAGGAGCAAGAAGTGCGAGAAATACATGATACTGACGATGTGTTCTGCTTCCTTCTCAGCTATATCTATTGTTGGGCATCTCGCCGTAGGATACTTGACGCGGAAGGCCCACGGATTACGTACATCCGTTGTTCACAGACATGAGTCATCCCGAACTTTTGAAATAAAGGTTTGAGACGGCTCATGCTAGATAGGCTCAACCACGATCAGAAGAAGATCGTGGAATGCAACGCGCAACAGGCGCAGAAAGAAGAAATCATGACGCAAAACGCGCAACAGCCGAAACATGCTACCAGCCGCCGTTCCTTTTTGCGTAAGGGACTCGCGGTCGGAGGAGCAGGAATCATCGGCGCAGGAGCCGGAGCCATCGGTACCGAGCTGTTGGCCGGTGGGATATCGTTACCGGCCTTCGCCGAAGCAGGAAGCGGCAGTCTCACCCAGGGAGACGTGGCCATTCTCCGGTTCCTGGCTGCGGTCGAAATCATCGAAAGTGACCTGTGGCAACAATACAACGAACTGGGAGGCATCCAGGACAGCGAAGTCCCAGGGGGAAGCGGCAGTGCCCCCTACATCGCTGGCCTTCTCGTGCTGGATGGGGATATGTCCCAGTATATCCATGACAATACCGAGGATGAGTTCAGCCATATGAACTTCCTCAACGCCTACCTGGCCTCTAAGGGTGCCAAGCCCGTCAATCTGGATAAGTTTCGCACGTTACCGAGCAGTAAAGCGACCGGTGCTCAGCAAATCGGACGGCTCACCAACCTCATGCAGCTCACGGTAGACACCAGCTGGTGGACGCGCTACCGCAGCAGCACCAAGAACCCTGATTTCGGAGACACCTTCCCTCAAGCCATCCCAGGTTTGTTTGCCGGGCAGTTTCCAGCCATTCCCAGAAACGACGGTGACCTGTCCCCAAAGGACCACATCCAGGCGATCGCCAGCACAGCGGGCTTCCATTTTGGCTATATCGAGCAAGGCGACTCCAGCCTCTACCCAACGCTGGCTCAAGGAGTCACCAGTCTGGAGGTGTTGCGCATCCTGCTCAGTATTGGCCCAGTCGAGACCTCGCACTTCCAGACGTGGCATGACAAGGCCGGCAACGCGCCACCTCTGACCGACCCTACCAATGGCCTGGTGTTTCCAGACCTCAATGCCGCTCCCTTTGGCGGGCAGACATTCCAGACCAACCTAATCATGCCCGAGCCCACCATCTTCCTCAGCCGCAAGTTCCCGGCGGTTTCGATCATTCGTCCGACCCAGATAGCGGGCAGTGGGGGTGCAGTGGCCACGATCAAGTCTTTCACAGCTGATGGGCTGTTCATCGGCCAACCGCCGGAGTTCTTTGCAGTTCTACACAACCTGGCAGAGCAAGCCGATGCGGCCCGGCGGGGGTAATACCGCGACAAGCGAGTGAGCCGCCCACGCACGGACGGCGGCACCTGGCACGTGGTCACACCCAACCTCTAGGGAGGAGATAGGCCAAAGGGGTGATTGTAATATGTGTGGCGAAACAGACGCTCAGTGAGCGAAGAGAAGCAAGAGGAGATGATGAGCATGGCACATAGATCTGCGGCACGTCCCCGTCCAGCAGTAGATGCGGCGCCGCGCATTCATGTCGTCCCGATGGACACCACCCGTGAGGGAGGAGGTATCACGGCCAGGCTTCAGAGTGCGACGCAGGAGATACTGGCGGTGACGTACTGGTTCGATCCTGCCCCCAATCCGGGGCCTTATCCTGTCACCGTCAGGTTTTCCGGGCGCCGCGTCGATGTGAAGGGGCGGCTCTCGCCTGGCGATCGGTTCGTCCAGGATGAGACGATCGAGGAGGTCGTCCCCGGGAGTGGTCCAATCTCACTTACGGCCCGTATCCGTGGCATCAATGCGGGCTCGTGGGCCGTGACAGCGCACATGCTGAGGTCTACTCACCCTGCACGTGGGCCGAGGGAGCAAGCTAACGAGACCCTTACGGCTGGTCCGCCAGGTCCAGCCGCTCGGTTGTGGCGCAAGTGGGCGCCGTCCGCGGGGTCGGTAGAACCCGTGAGCACCTGCCTGACCCCCTTCGCCCGGGTGCCGGGGATCCTTCCCGGCATCTGGGGAGCGTTAGTGATGCTGGGCATCGCTGTCACCTTTGCACTTCAGTCCCTGGTGATTGCCAGTGACCATCTTGCCGCCGGTCCCTGGTGGGTGGTCTCACTGGTCGCCATTGTGGTAGGAATCGTTGGTGCGAAGGTGTGGTTCATCGTCCTTCACCGGCGCGCGCACCGCATGGAGGGATGGTGCATCCAGGGGTTTATCGTTGGCGCCACCCTGGCGGCAGCGATCTTGCTTGTGGTGCTTGACATGCCGATCGGCGTCTTACTCGACATGACCGCGCCGGGTCTGCTCGTCGCAATAGCCGTGGGTAGGGTGGGATGCTTCTTCGCTGGTTGCTGTGGAGGGCCGCCGACTGCGTCCCGGTGGGGAGTCTGGTCATCCGATCAACGCGTGGGGGCGCGTCGTATTCCCACACAACTGCTGGAGTCGGCGCTCGCGGGGATACTGGGGCTCTTAGTGCTGGTGGCAGTGGTGGGTCATGGACCGGTGGGCGGGGCCTTCTTCATTGGCGGGCTGGCGGCCTATACCCTGGGGCGACAAGGTCTGCTGCATCTACGCGCTGAGCCGCGCAAGACGAGGCTGGGTGGGCTGGCAACTTCAGTCCTGGCAGCGCTTGTGCTCGTCGCAGTCGTCGTCTTGCTCGCTCTGTAACCGTCGAGTACGTCATAGCGTGCTGCATCTGTCGGCAGTCTTGTTCTACCTCAGGCTCGCCAACGGGTAGACGCTCAAGCCTAGAGGTGGTATATCTTCTCTTACTCATGAACTCTGCCTGGCTGGGTAAAGTTTGCTTACTCTGTTCAACGAAGAACAAGCTTTTTCTCAGGTTTCATCCAATTTCCCCCCGAAGTATAGAGACTAAATCAATTTGCAGAGTTGAAATTCTGCTCACAGTAGCGTATAGTAAATGAGGCAGCACTCGACTCGTGAGTAGCAATGTCCCTTTGAGAGTAACCTTCCGTCTATTGGACTTGTTTTACATCGGCTCCTTGGTTCACTTGTCAGTACGCTCCCTAGAGGAGGTGTGACCATGGTCGACCGGGTGGGACAGCAGCTTGGCAACTACCGGCTCATCCAGCTTTTAGGACAGGGGAACTGGGCTTCCGTCTACCTGGGGAAGCATATTCATCTGAACACCCAGGCTGCCATCAAAGTGCTCCATGAGCAGTTGGCACCTCATGATATGGCAGACTTTCTCAACGAAGCCCGCATCATTGCCCATTTACGGCATCCCCATATTATCCAGGTGCTGGACTTTGGCATCGAAGGCATGACTCCCTTTCTGGTCATGGACTATGCTCCGGGTGGCAACCTGCGCAAGCTTCACCCTAAAGGGGCGCAACTCCCACTCGACACTGTGGTTTCCTACGTCACACAGGTAGCCCAGGCCTTGCAGTATGCGCACCAGGAAAAGCTGATCCATCGCGACGTCAAACCGGAGAACATGCTGCTCGGACGCACCAACGAGGTCTTGCTCTCGGACTTTGGCATTGCCATCATAGTTCAGACTTCACGCTCCCAGCATCCCCAGGATGCAGCAGGATCCATTGCCTACATGGCCCCTGAACAGATCCAGGCGCATCCAAGTCCCGCCAGCGACCAGTACGCATTGGGCATTGTTGTCTACGAATGGCTGAGCGGAGATCGCCCTTTTCACGGGTCGCTTACCGAGATTGCCATCAAGCATGCGCTTACGCCTCCGCCATCGTTATGTGAGAAGGTTCCGACCATACCACCTGCTATTGAACACGTGGTGTTGAAGGCGCTTGCCAAGGACCCCAAGGAACGCTTTGCCAGCGTGCGGGCCTTCGCCAGCGCCCTGGAAGAGGCCGTCAAGGTAGAGTCATCTGGGCGCACACTCTTTCCGTTTGTCTCCGACCCCTCCGGTGAACATCCAGCCGAAGCTGAACTTAGATCGGACCAATTGCACGTCCGGTTCTACAACCTGCCTGCGCAGCTCACCTGGCTGATTGGACGTGCACACGAGCTCCAGGCGCTGTCTACCCTCCTCCGACAGCCAGAGGTCCGCCTGGTGACCCTCACAGGCACCGGTGGCGTCGGCAAAACGCGCCTGGGTCTGCAGGTGGCAACTGACCTGCTCGATGACTTCGCTGACGGCGTCTGCTTCGTTTCACTGGCTTCCATTAGCAATCCTGATCTGGTCACAGCTACCATCGCCCAAACGCTTGGGATCCAGGAAGCCGGAGAACAATCATTATCGGAACTTCTGCAGGCCTATTTACGAAGCAAGCGTCTGCTGCTGCTCCTCGACAACTTCGAGCAGATCGCGGAGGCGGCACCCAGGCTTGTGGACCTGCTGACCAGCTGCCCTGGGCTCAAGATCCTGGTGACCAGCCGTGCGGTTCTGCACCTCCGCGGTGAACACGAATTCCCCGTCCCGCCACTGGCGCTGCCCGACCTCACCCATCTTCCAGAGGGCGAAGCCCTCGCGCAGTATGCGGCAGTGGCGCTCTTCCTGGAGTGTGCACAGACCGCCAGGCCCGACTTGCAGTTAACTCCCGCCAACACCCGTACCATCGCCGAGATCTGTGTGCGCCTGGATGGGTTGCCGCTCGCCATCGAACTGGCAGCGGCACGCATCAAACTCCTTTCCCCACAGGCACTCCTGGCACGTTTAGGACATCGCTTGCAGGTGCTGACCAGCGGAGCACGCGATGTTCCCGTCCGGCAGCAAACCCTGCGCAACACGCTGGCATGGAGCTATGATCTGCTGGATGCTCAGGAGCAACGGCTCTTCCGGCGGCTCTCCGTCTTTGTCGGCGGCTACACATTGACGGCGGTGGAGGGGCTCTATACGGCACTCGGTGAGATGCCAGCACATGTGCTGGACGGGGTGGCCTCACTCATGGATAAGAGCTTGCTGCGCCAGGTGGAGCAAGAGGGCGAGGAGCCATGCCTGCTGATGCTGGCGACCATCCGCGAGTTTGGGCATGAGGCTCTTGCAGCAGATGGGGAGATGGAGAGCATCCGGTGGGCGCATGCGAGCTACTACCTAACCTTGGCGGAAGAGGCCGAGTTGGAACTCGTAGGTCCACAGGGGGCCAGGTGGTTGGACCGCTTGGAGCGAGAGCATGACAACCTGCGAGAGGCGCTCTCGTGGTCCTTAGAGCAAGTTGGGGATGCGGGCACCGGCGAAGACGAATGCAGCAGGGAGATCGCCTTGCGGCTTGCGGGAGCGCTGCGGGAATTCTGGAGAGTCCGTGGTCACCTCAGTGAGGGGCGCACCTTCCTGGAGCGCGCACTGGCGGCACGTGAGGAAAGCGAGGCATTTGTGCGGGCCAAGGCGCTTCTCGCTGCGGCTACCCTGACCTACGTCCAGGGCGAGTATGAACGCGCAGAGACGCTGTGTCAGGAGAGCCTGGCACTCTACCGGGAACTCGAAGACCAACCAGGCATCGCACACTCCCTCCATGAACTGGGGCTCGTGGCCTCGACGAGAGGTGATACAGCAACAGCGCGCTCCCTGTTGGCGGAATCTCTGGCACTTGCCAGAGCAGTGGACGATGAGCAACTCACGGCCTGGGTGCTCCTTCATCAGGGACAGGTGGAGAGCAGCCAGGGGGAATATGGTAAGGCACGTGCCCTGTTCGAGGAGAGCCTGGCGATACACCGGAGGTGGCAGAACAAGCGGCTGATCGCTCAAACGCTCTCGCAGTTGGCCCAGGTGCTCTTGGTCTCAGGGCGTGATCAGGCGCAAGTGCCTTCTCTGCTCGAGGAATGTCTTGCCGTCTCCAGGGAGATCGGGTTCACACAGGGCATCGCCGCTGCGTTCGGGCTCGCAGGGCAGGTCGCACTTGGACAGGGCGACCTGGTCATGGCACGCTCTCTGGCAGAAGAGAGTGTCAAGCTCTATAAAGAGATGGGACACTGGCACGGCACGGCCGAGTCGCTGGCAGTGTCAGGCAAGGTGCTTGCCGCTCAGGGCGATCTTACAGCCGCGCGCAGGCAGTATGAAGAGAGCCTGGCGATCTCGGGTGAGGTGGGCGAGCAGAGGGTGATCGCCGCATGCCTGGTAGGATTGGGCGAGGTCGTGGCGGCACAGCACAAGCTCGCCTGGGCAGCACAGCTCTGGGGAACAGCGGATGCCTTACGCGACGCGCTTGGCGTATCGATCCTACCCATCGAACTTGCTGACTATGAGCGCTCGCTCTCGGCGGCACGAGTCCATCTGGGAGACCGAGCCTTCGCTGTTGCCTGGGCCCAGGGACGCGCCATGACCCCACAGCAGGCACTGGCCGCACAGGGACACAAGCCCACCCCAACGCCAACTACGGCAATGACCCCATCAACCTATCCGGCTGGGCTGACGGCGCGGGAAGTGGAGGTGTTGCGCCTGCTGGCAGGGGGCTTGACCAACCAGCAGGTCGCCGGCAAGCTGGTGCTCAGTCCCCGCACCGTGCATGCCCATATCAGTTCCATCTACAGCAAGCTGGCCGTGACCTCGCGTAGTGCCGCCACCCGCTATGCCATCGAGCACCACCTCGCCTGAGGCAGGCAGCCACCAGTGTCACCCCTACAGTCACAATTGGCTAATTTCAAATTCGTTTGATCCCTGTGCATTTGGCTGCTTTTTACCACTATCACATGCCCTCTGTTGCTCTACACACCATGAACATCTCCAGGAATAGAAGAGCCGGTGATGGCGGCTGGTGCTCGCCACAGCAAGGAGTTGTTTCGCATGATTCCCCTCGCTGTGGTCAAGCGGAAGTTAGCCACGTCGGAATAATTTCCACATCTTACTTCCGATGATTTAGACACCTAAGTCGGAGATCACGAACTCTGCAACGGTTTGTCCGAGTTGGGAACCTACCTGGACCTCGATCCGCGTGTGCTGCCCCGCGTAGATGCGGCTTAGACCAGCCTCCGTCGTAACGTCGCTATAGCTGGTAAAGGTCCGAACGACGCCTGGCAGCACATCGGAGGTCAGACGGATGTGATCCTGGTTCCCGAAGAAGGCGGACAGCACAACTGCTCCGTCTCCACTAATCACTCCATGTGCGGACGGGTAAGAAGGATCAAGTGCGGTGGCGGCGAGCGGCGTCCAGGTCGGGTCGCCGACTACTGCCGGATTCCCGCCCGTCTTGGCCAGGCGGATGGCCGTGACGGGTCTCCAGAGCTGGTAGAAGTACTTGGCGTCATAGAAGGCGATGGTGCTGTCGGCGAAGGACAGGTTGAGCACCGCAAACAGGCGCGCGGTGGTCTCCAGGTTCGTGTGGTGGGCGAGAGCCGCGTTCTCGGCGATCTCATTCCAGGTGTTCCAGATTGGTCCCGCCCAGAATTTGGCGATCACGGTCTGGTCGGCTGTCCGCGTCGTGCTGGTGTTTTGACCCAGGCTCTTCACCTCGTTCAGGGCTTGTATATACGCTTGACTAGTCACTGCCGGAGGTGGTCCCGGACGGAACTGCGCCCCATTGTTCAGCACAAAGGGAGTGACGTTCCCCCAGGTGGTGAACACGGGTGCCGCGAACTTTGGCGGTGTAAGCTGATAGTTGCCCGGCACGAAAGGCGATGCCTTGTCAGCGGAACCGTCAGTAGCGCGCGTAGCGAGCAAACGTGTGGCGACGGTCTGTCCGACCTGGATGCCCTGCTGTTTCCCTGCTCCACTTGGGATCGTGGCGAGTTCACCGGCAAGCTGCGCATCGAGTGCCGCCTTCCATTTGGGGTAGAGCGCCACCAGGGCATCATGACCAGCCTGGGCTGCTGCTGCATCAGCCCGTGCACCGCTTGGAGCAGCTACCGAGAAGAGATACGCAGGCGCATCCCCGGTGATGGAGACGACAGCATCGTAGATCGCCGCGTGCAGGATGGCATAGCTACGTGTCGGGTGAATGGTGGCTGGCTGAGCGCCGGGTGTCTTGACGATCTTGAGCAGTTCCTTATTCCAGGCGATGACGAAGGTGCCAGAGGCATCGACGCCGTTGGTGGCGGTGCCTCTGGCCTTGGTCGTCAGTACAGGTGTCAGGAGCAAGGTGGCGACCACTGACACGACCACTAGGACCAGGCCGAGGGAGCTGGCCAGGATCCACGTCTTCTTCTTCATCGCTGCGAGCTCCTTCCGACTGACTCATTCCTGAGGGAGAGGATTGTCACCGTATTCATCAAAAACCTCATGTAATAGTTACTCCTTCTTTACTTGGTCATCTGTGACCAGGGGGTGATGTTGCGTTCGTTGCAAGAAACGTTCTTACAAGGGACACATGACATCATCAGAAAAGACTTCTGTACGACTCATGGTCACAAGATATATAGCAGTGGTGTAGGCAGGAAACATCGTCAGAATCGTGTAATTCTCACATCGTGTTGCCCTGACATCGCCTAGACAAAATTACCTATTTCTGTGGACAAGTTCATTGAGCTCTCTATAAGGCATTCATAGAGCCTCTGAACGGCTCTACCGCACCAGTAGCAACAGACCCAACTAGCTAGCACACGAAGAGGAGTTCTAATAGCCATACCCACCACTTGTTGATCCGCCTCCCTGTACAGCCAGATTGGGTGTGACCACGAACCACATGCCGAAAAGGCCCTCGCCATTGGTCTGACCGGGGGCAGTGTCTCCAGAGAAGGTGTAGAGCGGATGGCCGTTATACTCGATCTGGGTCCCGTTTGCATCCATTTGGACGCTCAGTTTCCCGGCGAGAGGAGTCGAGCTGCTAGGTTCACCTGAACCTGTGAAGAGCAGGGGATGCCACAACTGAGCACAACTGCTAGAGCAGGTTGACTGCGTCGCTGAGTCAAGGGTGTAGTAGTACAGGGTCTTGCCTTGTGCATCGGTCAGCACCATCTCCGACTGACCTTTGACGGTGACGTTTGCCGTTTGAATCACGGGGGAGGAACTGCCACCGCCATAAGGGCTCCCCCCGGTCGTGGTGGAGCTACCACAGGCTGCGATAAACATTGTGATGAATAAGCCAAAAGCAATCACCAAAGAGCGTTTGAGAAACATTGCATATTCTCCCTCAATGTATCTACTAGGCGAAGATTGAAAGACGGTTGGAAACGAGGCTCGCCTCTAGTGCTTCGCACTCATCCAACCGAAACGAACGTATTGGAACAAAAGTCCCTTCGCTGACGAGTGATCTCATCAGAACTCCCATCTCGAGCTTACATTCGCAGCCGGTTACACCCTCTTAGTGGTGCATTCGCTGTCGTTTCGCTGCTTCTCCTGGAACCAGGCGAAGAGCTCGCTCAGCCCTGATCCCCTGGCCGTAACGAGCCCTTCCCAGCAAGCGTTATCGACCTGGGCGCCGCTGCATGAGCTGGCTCACGACCAGGATCACGCTTGCGACAGCCAGGAAGAGCCCGGTGTCAATCGAACCGCCAAAGGCAACGCTGGGTATGAACCATGGTGCCGGCAGGCCATCTAGGAAGAAGTAGCTGACACCGAGCAGTCCCGCGCCAATAGCCGCAAGAGGTGCCAGTCTCGCGAGGAGCCGGTCACCGAACACGAACATCGTCGCGCTCCTGCCGCTGAGGTAGCGCCCTACCAGAGGGCGAAGCAGCGTCACCAGACCGGTGGCCATGAGCCCCAGGCCGGCGAGTGTCTCGCCCAACTCAATGAGGTAGCCGAAGAGCACGGCATGAGGCGCGACGAGTCCCTGCAAGAGGGCGGCGAAGAAGCCGACCAGGTGGCCACCACTGACCAAGGTGACAAGCATCCCACCGAGCTGGGCGGGGAACGCTCCCAGGAGGAGCTTATCTCCACCGGCGAGCAGCCACTCGTAGCCGATGAGGAGCTGGAAGCCAGCGAGCGCAATGTTCGGGATGTGGGTGTCAATGGCCCTGCTGTCGTTTGGTACAGGGCGCAGATGAGGTCGTCCTGGAAGATGAAGAGGAAGTCTGTGCTGAACATCTGGTGCAGCTGGTCGAGCCTCAACTTGAGGCTTAGGTTGAGTGATCATAGGTGTCTCCTGTAGGGAGCCTGCCACAAACCTTAGCTGTGGCACGCGCTCTCTTCTGTAGTGTGCTGCGCCTGTGTCGTTTGATATGGCAGAGAGATGGCGCATGGTGTCGCCCTGACATGAGGTACACTTCTGCTTTCCCTATAAGGGAAAGATGTAAGCGAACGAGCGATATCCATCAATGAGAGCTAGAGAAGACTGCTCGCTACTTGCCTCAACAGAAAAAATACCTCGTTCGCAACAGGAGCGCATCGACTGATTCATCTAATTCCTTCTCCGCATTGCTCTCTTAACCCCTAGACAGAACTATCTAGCTGTTGCAATGGTGGGGCCTTTCGCCTTTGGGAATCGTGAGGAGGCAGTGAGGCTCAAGCTGAACCTTGAGTTGCACCAGTATGCACTACTGTAACCTCTGGCGACTATACCTGTGGAAGGACGATACGACATAGCGTTCTTCAGTAGAAGTCCCTGGTATCAGATCGCAAAATCGCTTCAAGCAGCCATTATGCTACTGGTTACCACTTTGACAATGCTATCAGGTAGGTGATTCTTTCGCCTCCCTCCAGAAGCTTCCTCACTAGCTTCCGTAGAAAAGAGATCAACACAACCCATTAGCGTAAAAGTAATAGGAGAAACCAACATCATGAAAAAGCTCATAGCAATCTTTGTAGCACTGGGCCTGCTTACTGTTCTGACCGCGGCGTCGTGCGGCGGTTCCGGTGGCGGCGCGGGCGGGGGCCCGAGCGTGCACATGGGCGAGACAACCTTCCTTCAACCGTCTGTCACGATCAGCAAGGGCAGCAGCCTCAACCTCATCGATGATGTTCCCGTCTTACACATTATTGGCAATGGCTCCTGGGTGAATAACGTCACGAAACCAGCCATAGAACCTGGAGCACCGGTCGTCAACAACGTGCAGATCAGCTCTGCCGGTCAAAGTATCGCCGTTGGACCATTCAACACCGCCGGCACCTATCATCTCTACTGTAGCGTCCATCTGAATATGAACTTGACCGTCATCGTCCAGTAAGAGTGCGATTGAGCATGCCCAAGCCTGCTTCATCGCACCCTGTCAGCACTTAACCTTTTGTCGAAAGGTGTGAGAGGACAAAAGCCGAGCAGGAATTACATGATTCTATCGATGTATTCCTGCTCGCATTCAGGTATACCTCTTGTCAGTAGAGGCGCATGCTCTTGCTCCATCTTGTACGAACCGCATTGAATACTCTAGATCAGTTCTGGACGAAAGAAGGGAAGCATCGATGCACCAGCCATTTTCTCTGCCTGCTGGCAATCGCGTCAAGAACCGTCGGCAAGCTTATGCGTTGCTCCTGCTCGGGGTCGTCTTCCTGTTCATTGCCTGGCTGGGCATTTTAAATCCTTATGCAGTAGGGGTGGTGCTCTTTGGTCTTGGTATGCTGGCAGTTGCCCCGCTCAACCCCAGGCGCTATCTCTCGGCAGGTTGGTTGACGACCTCGCTAGGAGTGGCAACCTTCCTCATGTTTCGAAACTATATTCCGGCCAGCCTGGTCCTGACCGCCCATCTTCTTGCCATTGGACTGGGGCTGCTCGGCATTGCATGGATGGCTCAGCGCGGCTACACAAGCAGAGGAGAACTGACACCAGGACTCTTCGTTGTAGGTGTGGGAGTCACCGAATTTTTGCAAGCAGCACATCTCACTCCTTCTCCCCTGGTTCCTTTCGCGCTTTCCCTCTGGCTGCCTGGGTCGGGCCTCTTTGTGCTTGGACTGGTTGCTCTGGTGACGAGCGGAAGCATATCTATCAACGCAGAGCGCCACCAGGCGGACCATGTTCACTCTGGAAAGGCACCTCTAGATCCTGCGAAGGACTGCACCAGGCCCTGACATTGCTTACTTCACGTGAACGGACGGTCATCATCCTGCGCTACGGCATCGGTGATGATGGCCTTGCTCTTGCCTTCGCTCTGGTTGCACATCCCCAACTTTTTCAAGCGTGTTGTGGCTGAGTATCTTCTGGCTCCTGTTGTTGGATCCGCCTCGCTACCTGCAGCCATATCATCTGCCATTGTTGCCGGATGTAGTCAGCCTTCGTTTCTTTACACACACTGCAGAGTACTTGGTCCGCATCTCGATAGTCTTCCAGGAAATCGCCCACGATTCTCCTGATATCCTGACGTGGGGTACAACTCCTGGTCGCGACCTCATACAGGAAGTCGGCGAGTTCATCGATCAGCGCATCGCTGATCGGTTGGCTTGCAAACTTGTTTACCATGCTCATAATGATGGATGCTTTCCTCTAAATACTGGAACTCTCTTTTTGCACTTCTTTGGAACGTCAGGAGAGGAGGCCAGTTGTGCACAACATTGGTGCACAACTGGCCTCAAAATCGCCTGCTTGCTACACTTTAGCATTCTCTCTTTCAAGCTCACTTTACAAAAGCGCACAGATAGAGCTGGAGAAGGCGACGCCTGGTGCGCTGTGGGAGTTCGTAGGCGTCCAGCTTGCCCAGCAGGTCTTCTATTTGCGGGGAGATGTGTAAGTCGTGCAAATGGTCATCGCGCAGGACGATCTCGAGTAACAGGTTGAGGGAGATGAGATAGCTCTCATAAGCGGCATCGGGATTGCCCTGCTCCTCATAGATGTCGCCTTCTGCTTTGAGCAGCTTCGCCATCAGGAGCGTCTTCTGTACGTCCAAGACACCAAGCAAGGTGAGCATGGCTAACAAGGTCTCTTCGGAGATGGCATGAATAAAATCAGAATCAGTTCCCACCGCTTGTCTGCATACCTCGTCTATGAGGGAGAGGGCTCCTTGATAATCTCGCATGTCTTGGTGAGAGATGATCTGGGCTAACGTCCGATCGACATCTTCAGCAACTCTCAGGATGTAATCGTTCTGTAGCATGTGCTCTTTCCTCAGTTGTTTAGAAGAAGATTACGAAAGCGCCGGTGGTAGTTGTACCGGCTAAAGGGGTCCCGTATACACCGCATGGGTGTCCTCTGCAATCGCACGTAACTATTTGGCATCGAGCGTTTCGAAAGCTGGTCTGAGCGATTGTGCGGTCTGAGACCAGGAGCTTGTCTTGAAGAACATCATATGTATTGTTCTTTCATCACTAGATTCGGCGGAGGTTACAGCCCCTGGCACGCTTCCGCTCAGTGCCCACTCCTTTGTATCTCACCCTTGGCGACTGGCCGCTTCCTCATCACTACTATCGCTGGTATTCTGCGCGCTCGCAACAGCTAGGTAATTCCGTCTAGCGTATTCCCAGAGCAACGAAGTGCGGGAATTACACCATTTTGTCGATGTACTTCTACTGCCAGTGAGATATACCTCTTGTAGGAGATCATAGCTAGCACAGGTTCAAGTAGGAACGGAACCTCCGAGAAATCTATGCTATGAACCATATCCGGCGCTTCCAACGCCAATTGTAGAGACAAAAATACTTATGCATACATCTCTCGATTCGATGCGCTTAATCCACTGGGCCAGTGGCGCACCCATGTCTAGTGAATTACCCATCAATGACCCGCAACCTGACCCGGGTTTACTTGGCCCGGACTCCTTATCCTGGCGCTTACATGAAGAACAATGGTTGATTACGGCAGGCGCACGCGCATTTTTAATGCAAGCCGCCCATCCCAAAGTAGCGCAGGGGGCGCTTGACCATAGTGGGTTCGCCGAGGACCCCTTTGGACGCGTGTCTCATACCATTCAAGGCATGGCGGTCTTGATCTTTGGCACGACCCACGAGGCAAATGCTATGGCCCGTCATATCAATCGTCTACACGAGACCGTCCAGGGGACCCTTCCCGAGAGTATAGGACGCTATACGGCAGGGGAGACCTATAGTGCCATGGAGCCTTTAGCGCTCTTATGGGTCCATATTGTGTTCGTCGATAGCCTACTCACCGCCTACAAGACCTTTGTCGGCCCACTCTCCGAGGCCGCGTGCGAACAGTACTGGCAGGAATCCTGTCGCTATGCGCGACTCCTCGGATTAACCAATAAGACCCTCCCAGCCACCTATGTCGCTGTGCAGCAATATATTCGCGAAGCGCTTGGATCGGGAGAGATCGCCATTGGACCCGCCGCCCAATTCATTGCCCAGAAAGTTCTCTATCCCAAGATGCCCTTGCTGCGCAAACCACTCTGGATGACGGTGCGTTTGATCACTGTCGGACAACTTCCATCAGACATACGACAGGCATATGGACTGCGCTGGGGCATGAGGCAGAGGGTAGGATTTCGTATTGCCCGTGGTGTCGGGCATCTCCTCCGCCGTCTTTTCCCCAATGCACTCGGTAGCTCACCTCTCGTGAACTTTGCCAGGCGCCGTGTCCGGGGAGAACTCTGTCAGTCCACGGAGCCAGTTCTGCCGTAACTCTGTTGCCGACAGGTGGGGTGGTTCCCTTCCTTTTTCAACGAGGGAGTTGCCAGGTACCAGGTCTTGATCCCATCGAAGCCTGACCTTACAGGCCGGGTATGACTTTGTGAGACTTTGCCAAAAACTGATAAATACGACTGTATGAGACGCGCGAAAACAATGCAATGAACATTGTGTTAAGCGCATAATAAAACTGCCGGTAGAACCAATTAAAATTGCCGCTTTTCACTCGTCTCTTCGCTGCGCCCTTGCTCGATGTGGGACGCAATCTGCAACCTGATAAACGAACAGTGGTGAGGTAGGGGCAAGCTC
>WNGD01001820.1_pt1 | contig 22768 bp, 17 predicted proteins | sample 5400671 | NCBI WGS metagenome assembly WNGD01 (sample SAMN13153369, study PRJNA577476) | soil metagenome | isolation source: 40 cm soil or saprolite under grassland replicate 2 | place: USA:California | collected 2016-06-15
CTGCTCATTAACATACGGATACTCGAATACCCCGGTTTCGCACTTCTTGGCGCGAGCCTAGTCGACACTAACTTGTGGGGTCCTGCGCCTGGTATTGGAATGTTCGCGATCCCAACCTCGCTGACCGTCCCTCAGGGTAGCAGCGCGAGTATCAGCCTGCTCTTCGACAGCGAGCGAGGATTCAACGGCAGCATCGCGGTCAGTTACTCGCTCCCGTGCTTCGCTGGCTGCCTGATAATCATCATCCACGAACCGACAGTCTTCCTATCAGCCGGAGGGAACGCCTTCGCTAACGTAACGCTCATAACCGGTAACGCCACAAGCCCAGGCTTCTATTCCATAACATTCCTCGGGACCGACGGACAATTCACAACAAGCTCGACCATAGTCACAGTCCAAGTTGTCGGGCAAACATCCACGACAATCACAAGACTCAGCAATGATCCAAACTCGACCGACTGGACAGTTGCTAGTCCATTATGGAGCCTGCAGAACGGACTCCTCGACGGATCGGGACTAACATATCTCTCCCCAAAGATCATATCCTCCCGATCATTCTCGTCAGATCGAACGGTCGAGCTCGACTTTAGAACTCCAACGCCCGGAAGCGCAGAGCCATACTACACCGCATGGATAGTCGGCAAGTATGACGATTTCTACGACAAATGCGTCCTAGTACTAAGTGTGGGCGGGTCTGTTGGCTTGTCCATGTTCAGCTCAAGAGTCGGAAACACAGTCCACAACTATTCCGCAAACAGCACACTGAACCCGACAGACTGGCACCATGCCAAACTCGTATTCACAGGCAACAACGCCCTAGCATACATGAACGGAACGCTCTATCTGAACGTCACCGATCCAATAATTGGGGCTCTCGGGGATGGCCCCATATCCCTCGCCTCTTGGGGCGACAGCGAGTCACAATTCAACAACGTGACCGTGACAGCTTCTGTGCCGGCAAATGTGCCGCCGATAGCCAGCTTCTACGCTACACCGCAGCCGGGAAACGTGGGTCAGCCGGTCTTTTTCAACGCCAGTGCCAGCTTCGACCCAGACGGCTTCATAACCAATTACACGTGGAACTTCGGCGACAGCTCGACTGGTTTCGGTGAGTTTCCATCACACACATACTTCAATGCTGGAAACTATACCGTGACTCTGACAGTGACCGACAACGGCGGACTCTCTTCCACAACTAACCAGCCAATACTCGTAATGCAGCCAATAGCCCACGACGTCGGAATAGTAAACGTCTACGCATCACCCAACGTCGCAATCTCCGGCCAATCAATAATCCTCAACGCCGCGCTCATCAACCTCGGCCTGCAACCCGAAAACGTGAGCCTAACATTCCATTATGGCAGTCAAGTCGCCGCGACGATACAAGGAATCTATCTTCCAGTCACACAGTATCCCTACTACTTCAGCGCGTTATGGGACACGTCCGGCATCGCGCCTGGCAACTACACAATCTCCGCGACAGTCTTCCTATCAACAGACCAGAACCCGTCAAACAACCAGCTGACCGACGGCTCAGTCACAATCCTACCCCCACCAGTCCTGACCGCCATTCCATCCAGCGGACCAGTGGGCACCCAAGTGACCTTGCACGGCTCTGGCTTCCCAGCCACAGGAGTCCCGTTTGGATACCAGGTAACAGTCGACATCACCTTCGATGACCAGTTCATAGGATTCACAACCACAACCAACGGTACATTCAACTTCGTCTTCAACGTCCCACTCGCCCAATCAGGGCCTCATAAGATACACGCGATCGCCCAGTTCTACCCGTCACAAGCCGTGGCCACGACGAGCTTCACAGTCACGTCACAGCCAACCACCAGCGGCGCATCACTAACTATCACGACAGGCACGATATTCTTCCCAGGCGACACTGTGACAATCTACGTCCTCTCCTCACTCAACGGCACCCCGAACACAGCCCAAACGATCGGCCTAACACTCCTTCTGCCGAACGGAACAGCAATAGACCTCATCCTCACATCGACCAGCCCTGGCCTGTACAAGGCGTCCTACAAAGTCGCCTCAACAGGCACGATCATCGGAACATACGCCCTCGTCGCAGCAGCCCAGATCAACGACACGAATGTAACGGGACTGGGAAGCTTCGAAGTGAAGCCCACATGGCTCCAGTCGAACAGCCCTAAGATCGCCACCGCCGCTAGTATCGCGGGAGTAGTTGGAACCGTCTCGATACTAGGAATTGCGTTGAGAAAAGGATACTTCAGAAAGAAGGACGAATTCCCGATTCAATAGGCCCCTTCCGCCTTTTTTCTGACTTCAGAGACTGAGGAGAGTTTACTCTGCCGATTTTGAGAATGCCTATTAGAACCAGTTCTCTTAATCTTTAGCAATGTCCGTCAACTGGGCCCTTCCGTTCGACGAGAAGATCGAGCCCGAGGACAAACATAACCTTCTTCCGATCGAAGACTATCACAAGGTCCACAAGACAAGCGTGGCTAACTACCAGCAGTTCTGGGCCGGCATAGCCCAAGAGCTTGAATGGTATAAGCCCTGGAAGAATGTTCTCGACGATTCCAACCCTCCCTTCTACAAATGGTTCCCAGGCGGACAGCTCAACGCGAGCTACATGTGCCTCGACCGTCACATGAAGAACTGGAGGCGTAACAAGGTCGCGATCATCTGGGAAGGAGAACCAGTCGACAAGGATGGACCGAAACATGTCCGCAAACTAACCTACGGCGACCTGTACCATGAGGTCAACAGGGTCGCCTACATTCTCCGCGAGAAATATGGCATACGCAAGGGCGACACAATCGGCCTCTACCTCCCGATGATCCCAGAGTTTCCGATCATGATGCTGGCCGCCGCCCGTCTCGGCGCACGTTTCACTGTCATATTTTCCGGGTTCAGCAGCGACTCTCTCGCCGAACGACTCGTCGACACAGACGCGAAGCTGCTCGTCACCGCAGACGGAGGCTATAGAAGAGGAAACGTGATCAAGCTCAAAGAGATCGCGGACAAGGCGGTCGAGAACGCGCCCTCCGTCAAGAACGTCATTGTCGTGAGACACGTAGGCAACGAGATAGTGATGGACCCGAACCGGGACGCGTTTCTCCACGAGATTCTACGTCAGGCTCCACAGAACGTCTACTTTGAGCCCGAAAAACTCGAATCGGAAACACCGCTCTACATTCTCCACACTTCCGGAACAACCGGCCGGCCGAAAGGCCAGGTCCATGACACTGGAGGATACCTTACGCTGTTGCATGCTACTATGCGCTGGGTTTTCGACGCGAAAGACGAAGACATCTACTGGTGCACCGCGGACATCGGCTGGGTTACAGGCCACTCCTACATCGTCTTCGGACCGTTGATGGAAGGACTCACCTCGCTCATGTACGAGGGTGCGCTCGACTACCCAGAGCCCGACCGATGGGTCTCCATCATAGAACGCCACCGAGTCAGCACACTCTACACATCGCCCACGGCCATTCGGGGGTTCATGCGCCACGGCGAAAGCTGGGTCAACAAACACGACACAAATACGATCCGACTGATGCACTCTGTCGGCGAGCCGATCAACCCTGAAGCCTTCCGCTGGATGCACAAACATGTCGGCCATGACAAGGTACCGTTCGGCAGCACATGGTGGATGACGGAGACGGGCGGCATACTCGTCAGCCACACACCGGGTCTCTACATGGTGCCAATGAAGCCTGGGACCAATGGTCCACCAATCCCTGGAGTAGACGCTGATGTCGTCAACGACCACGGCGAACCACAGAAGCCTCTAGAGCGCGGTTTCCTGATTATCAAGAACCCGTGGCCGGGGATGCCTTTGACTATCCACAAGGATCCGGAACGATACACTCAAGTCTACTGGACCAGGTTTCCCGGCAGCTTCTACGCCGGTGACTATGCCGTACGCGATAATGACGGCTACTTCTGGATGCTTGGCCGCGCGGACGAGGTCATCAAGGTAGCCGGCCACCGTCTAGGCACTTTCGAGCTGGAATCAGCACTGATTCAGCACCCGGCAGTCGCCGAGGCCGCTGCAGTAGCTGTCCCCGACGAGGTCAAGGGCGAGGTTCCGGTAGCCTTCGTCATACTACGAGCAGGCTACACCTCGAAACCAGAACTCAACAACGAACTCCATCAGTGGGTCCGGCAGCGAGTTGGTCCAGTAGCCAGCCTCAAACAGATATTCTTCGTATCCAAACTCCCGAAGACGAGAAGCGCCAAGATAATGCGCCGAGTCGTCCATGCAGTAGTCGTCGGTCAGCCCATTGGAGATGTGACGACCCTCGAGGACGAAGCGTCCGTAGAGGAGGTCCGTCGTGCCTATACGGAGCTAAAGCAGGAGATCAGCGTCCAGAGCGGCGGCTTGTAGCAGTCCGGCCAATCCGAGCGAAGCCTTCTCCAAGTTACACTGGCTAAATATCGAACTCTCACCCCTCCCGTCTAAGCTGTCAATCGGAATGTCGGCTCCCAAACGGCTCAGAGATCTTGAACAGTCGATAAACGAAGACCTGGCAAAGTCGAACCTTCCTCAGGTCAAGATCGACGGCTTCAAACTCCCTGAGCAGGCACTCGCACTCTCATTCGAACGCGAGACACTCACCGATGTCCTCCGAGGCAAGGTGTGGGAAATTATCAACTCACACTACAAGAAAGTAATGTGCGAACTCGAACTCGTCGAAGACTGACAACTTTTCTCGCCAACAAACACTTCCGTGTCAAGAGTAACGATCCGTCTGCTCGAAAGGTAGTTTTAATATAGAAACATCAACATTTCACTGAGCACAAGTTCCAAAAAATGAGAACGGGAAGAAATCACAACTCACACGCGAAGGAATATTCTCCACAATCTCCCTCGAGCATCAGATTTTCTCCGAGAGGAGACGCGTTCAAGAATCCTGTCCAACATTATGATGTTGCAAAGGTCCGAACGATAAGCGAAGCGCTCGAAGCTTTCAACTCGACCAGCTTCCAGAGCCGAAAACTCGGCCAAGCCTACAAGATCTGGCTGAAAATGCTGACCGACCCTGAGAGACCGATGATCCTGTTCGGGCTTTCAGGCGCGATGATCGCTGGTGGTATGCGACGGATTCTCCGTGATCTAATCGCGTTCCACGCCATAGACGTGATCGTCTCGACTGGGGCAAACCTCAGCCACGACCTCTACGAGAGCCTAGGAGGCCGCCACTACATTGCTCACCATCACATCGATGATCCGACGCTCCGCGAGATGCGTATCGACCGGGTCTACGACACCTACGCCGACGACGTCATCTTCACCAAGGCTGACGAGTTCGTCGAAAAGTTCGCCGAGACCCTTGAGCCACGGTCTTACTCGAGCAGGGAACTCTTCCAGCTCATGGGCGAGAGGCTGCGCGACAACTACGGCATACTTGCAACCGCCGCCAAGGAACACATGCCCGTCTTCGTGCCAGCGCTAGCCGACAGTAGCATCGGGATGGCGTTGACTGTCTACCGGAATGAGAAGATGAAACGAAACGCGCCTCCCGCACTCTACGACGCGCTAATGGACAATATCGAGATAATGAGTCTCAAGAGACAGTTCCCCAAGTCGGGAGTAATATTCCTAGGTGGGGGCACCCCGAAGAACTACATCCAGCAGGTCGTCCCCATGGCGGAGATAGCCGGCTGGCCGGTACCGCCCCACAGCTACGCTGTACAGGTCACGACTGACGATCCCAAGTTCGGAGGACTCTCCGGCTGCGAACTGCCCGAGAGCCAGTCTTGGGGAAAACTAGACCCTAACGCGCAGCAGTGCACGGTCAACGTCGATGCGACGATCGGATTGCCCCTGCTATTTACTGGGATTATGGAGCATTATGATGAGTGGAAGCAGCGGGGCCCGTTGAAAGCTGACTGGATCGAAGCCGCACCGACTACTCCGATCCGGAAGAGTAAACGCTCAGCCTAGCGTTCTCTCTTTCCCTGAATGTACTCTTCGACCCACTGCTGAGCCTGGCCATCCGGAATCTTCACAGGCGGATACTTGAAACTGTAAGAGGATATGCTCGTCAACGCGCCGCCGATCCCGCGGTCGAGACCAATCTTCACAGCCCTGATCACATCCGCGACGACTCCACCGCTGTTAGGCGAATCCTCCACCGCAAGCTTGAGATCAATCTGTAATGGTATGTTTCCCCATCCGCGCCCTTTGAGGTAAATGTAGCAGATCTTCTTGTTGCGAAGATGGGGCACATAGTCCGACGGTCCAATCCTTGTTGGAACCTGGTATGGTATGAGACTCGCCACTGCTGTGGTCTTGCTGATTCTTTTCGAGTGAAGCCTCTCCTCGACAGTCATGTTCAAGAAATCCGTGTCCCCGCCAAGATTCAACTGATAACTCTCATCGACACGGACCCCGCGTTTCAGGCAGAGATCGACTAGGGATCTGTGGACGATTGTTGCGCCAACCTGGCTCTTGACATCATCACCCGCAATAGGCAGTTTGTTTTCCTCAAACTTTTGCGCCCAGCTGTCTGTTGACGCGATGAACTCTGGGATGCAGTTGACGAATCCGCAACCCGCGTCCAATGCTTGCTGCGCGTAGTATCTTGCTCCCTTCTCGCTGCCGACAGGCAGATAGTTGACAAGGATCTCGGCACCGGAATCTTTCAGCTCCGCCGCCACATCAACCGGCTTCGTCCGCGACTTGCTGTAGACCTGGAACGGCTCCTTCATGTGAGCCGCCACACCGTCAAGCACGGGACCAGGCTTCACGGTCACATCCATATCAGGAACGTCGCTGATCTTCGGCGCACAGTTAGGCTCTGTGAAAATCGCCTTACTCAAGTCTCGTCCAATCTTCTTCTTGTTCACCTCGAACGCGGCCACAAAATCGATGTCTTCAACCTTGTAGGGTCCGAAGGTCGGATGCATAAGCCCCGTGGTGAGGCCGTCCTCCTTTGGAGGATTATTTCCGTAATACTGAATACCCTGTATCAGCGCACTGGCACAGTTGCCCACGCCCGCAAGTGCGACCTTGATCCTTCCCATCTGCGAAACGACTCTGGCAGACCCCTGAGACAGGTCGTATTATAAGGCTAGGAAACCGGCGAATTGGCGGCGCTATTCCGCGTCCTCGTAATCAGTCAATACAACCTGCTGCTGTTCCGCTTCAGCCGACTTTGTGGATTTCGCCTTCTCCCATTCCTCGGCCTTGATCAAGCCGCCCGCCTGCTCCTTGATCCTCTTAGCAAGAGACGGCCCAATACTCGGAATACTCGTCAATTCGGTCAGACTCCTCTCCTTGATATCGTCAATACTCTTCAGCCCCGCACCATAGAGCATCCGAGCCCGAACCCGTCCCACCCCCTCGAGGCCTACCAGCTTTACTAGCTCAGATTTTACACCTTTGGCCACGCGGACCCGGAGCATCTCCATAGGCGCCAGCAGATCTTTGTGGCCGAACAATCGGCCCAGTTCTTGGGCAGCGAAAACCAGCCACTCCGTTCCTTGGACGAGTCTGAGAAGATCACCCGGCTCAACCTTTCGCGTTTCGAGAATCTGATCCTCAGTAAACTCGTTAATCCAGTCGGTCAAGACCAGCGTGGCTTTCAACTGTGATAGGAATTCGTCGTAGGCTATCGGATCCTCGAACTGGTTAGGCACTTCGCCCATGAACTCGTCGCTGTGACTCGCCGCCAAGACTCCCAGCTTGTCGAACTCGCTCCCCCGAGGACGCGGCCTAGGCATAATGTCGGGCGTCTTCGAGATGAGATGCAGCAAGCTGAAATCCGTCATTTTCTTGGCCCGATTGTACAATCCGTCGCGAAGGATGACGGCGGACATCGGATCAATATACAGTTCAGAAACGCGCTTCCCAAACTTTGTCGGTGCAAGGTCTCGGCCGTCCATCTCGACCATTTCCTGATTCGCGAGAAACTTGAGAACCTCTCCTATCTTCCCCTTGATCAATCGCGGACCGTACTGGTGGGCGTAGAAGGTTCGGCCGAAGAACGCGTACAACCCCTCCTCCGTCTTAGCATAACCAGCAGCAACCGTTGATAGCACGTGCGGTCTCAAGATCGTCTCGACGGCAAGTTTCGACCAGAGCTTCTCCGGCTGTGCAAGAACATAGTTCTCCATCAGCCAGTCAGCCTCATCCTGGCTACGAGCAATGAGCACCGACTCGCCATACTTGTCGTATTTCGGACGACCCGCCCTGCCGCAGAACTGTTTGTATTCTAGAACGCTGATCGGATATCTTCCGTGTCCCGACTCGAAACGCTCGTAGCTGCTAATCACCACAGTCCGAGCAGGCAGGTTCACTCCCGCGGCAAGCGTAGGCGTCGCGGCCAAGACCTTGATTCTCCCGTCGCGGAAAGATGTCTCAACTATTCCTCGATGAGGCCCCGGCAATCCAGCATGGTGAAACCCAGCGCCGGACGAGATCTGTCCTGCCAACGCTTCACCTAGCCGGGTCTTCTCTCCGGTCGACAGCACTCGTTCCGAGATGGTATTGAGCGATCGTTCCTCAATCTTGGAGAGCCGAGGCTTCACAGCCACCGCTGCTTTCCGGCCCATCTCAACCGCAGACCTTCTCGTCTCCGTGAAAATCAATGCCTGGCCGCCAACGTCCAAGACATTGAGCGCAATGTCCAAAACCGGGGTCTTTGTCCCACTCGGTATCGCTCTACTAGATCCGTCTTTGAACTGTAGTTGTCCGTCGTAGTAGATTCCCTCCTTCAACGGGACTGGTCGCCATTCAGTCGTGACCGAGCCGGCGTGAAGCCACTCGCCAACCTCCTCAGCGTTCCTCACAGTAGCGCTAAGCGCGAGAACCTGGATGTTCGGGTTTATCTCCGTCAAACGGGTCAAGACAACCTCGAGCGTGGGTCCCCTCTCGTGCTCGGTCAGAAGATGAATCTCGTCCGCGACGACGAGGGAGAGTTCATTCATCCAGGGCGCTCGGTGTCGTAGGAGGGAATCGGCCTTTTCGTTTGTCGAGATGATAATATCGTATCGTCCCAGCCATGGATCTGAGCTGTCATAGTCGCCAGTCGAGATTCCGACTCTGAGCCGTTCTCCGCTCGGCTTCTTTATCGTGGAATATTTCTGGAAGTCTTTGAACTTCTCGCTCGCTAACGCTCGTAGCGGCGCGAGATAGATCGCTTTTCCGCTCTTTTCTAGAACGTGTTTGAGGATGCAGATTTCCGCGACGAGTGTCTTGCCGCTCGCGGTGGGGCTCGCTAATACCAGATTCTTCCCATCGAGGACCCCGGCATTGATCGCGTCTACCTGTGGAGGATATAGATTGTCGAGGCCCTCACCCTCTAGGAGCTGGACGACCTGCGAGTCTAGCGGTAGCTCTCTAAGCCGCATCTTCCAAGTGCTCTAGTCCGGTCGAACCTAGCCTGCGGTCCTCTTCAACCGTCCAGGCTTAGGAGAGTAGAGTATTCCTTCCTTAATCAACTGGCCGATTAGACGCCTGGCCTCGCGCTCCTCCATCTTCTCCTTATCGACAAGCGCAGCAACCAGGACCGTCTCCTCTACAGTACCTGTATCACGCTCCAGTTCAGCAACGGTCTCGATGACCCTCTGGAACGAGTCTCGGAGACTGCGAGGCTTACCAGTCATTATCACATCAATGTCCATCGCACCAGTCTTCACGTCAACACCAACGTCGGAGAGCGAAACAGTCATGATCCGTATCGCGCTCTTTGCATCTTCCACCGTCACGCGATCGCGCAGAAAGGCACGTGCTCTAGCTTCAGAGATTCTGACGAGAGCCTCCAACTGTCTCGGGGTGATCGCGACAGCTGCTTCTGTTCCTCCCTTTGAGCGCATCTTGAGGTAGAAATCGCGTAACTCGATGACCGCCTCGGGGGTGAGGACTGGGATGATCCGTTTCGCGAAGCTGATGTATTTTCTGAGAAACTCGGGCGGGAAAGGAGCAGTCTCAGGACTTGTCCTACTCCTGTGGAGCGCGAGAATATGCTCTGACATTCTAGCGTCGTAGTCGGCCTCAGGCTGGTCCTTGATTATGAAGATCAGATCGAACCTTGAAAGGATCGTTACTGGAAGATTGATGTTCTCCCCAACATTCCTGTGAGGCTCATATCTGCCAAGAGCAGGATTCGCCGCAGCCAAGACTGCACATCGCGCGTTCAGGGTCGCTACAATTCCACCTTTCGCCACGCTCACGGTCTGCTGTTCAAGCGCTTCGTGGATCGCGACTCGATCATCCGGTCGCATCTTGTCAAGCTCATCTATGCATGCGACCCCTTTATCGGCGAGGACGAGAGCTCCAGCTTCAAGAATCATGCCTCCCGTCTTTTCACGCAACACAGCCGCGGTGAGACCTGCCGCGGTCGTACCTCGTCCCGAGGTGTACAATCCCCGGGGAGCAATCCTTGACACGTACTGGAGCAACTGACTCTTGGCTGTTCCAGGATCCCCGATCAGGAGCACGTTCTCGTCGCCTCGTATGTTGATCCCGTCAGGGAGTTGTTTTGCTGTGCCGCCGAAGAGTGCGTAAAGAATTCCTTCCTTGACGTCTTCGTAGCCGTAGATTGATGGAGCGAGACTCATGACGAGTTTTCGATGAACCCATGGGTCCTCTGAAGCTTCGACGATCTGTTTTTCATCCTCTGGTGTAATCTCTACGACTTCAGTCTCCTTCCCCACAACGTCGACGAAGTTCGCGTCCAGGTAGATGTTGAACGTTCGGAGTTTTCCTCTCTCGCCGACGGTCTGCTTCTCCGCTCGCACGATCGACGTTACTGCGACCCTGTCTCCGGGGCGTGCGGAATCGACAAGATCGTCTTCCAATCTGAAGTCGAGATATCGAGGCAGCTGGCCAGGAGGAAGATCCTCAGGTCGCTCCTGTATCCGAGCCTCCTGAGTGTTCTTGAATTTGGACTGCTCCTCGATCAGCTCGAAGGAAGTGCTCTGTTTGCAGAATGGACAGTGGCTCCCTGGACCCCTGATGAGTTCCCCTTCTTGATCCTGAACAATTGTTTCGAGACATTTCCGGCAACGGAAGACAGCGCTCACAATGGTCGGCCGGACTTGGGTAGAGCGGACTACTATCCCGTCTACAAGCGCGAGTTTCTTGATATTTTCTGCGCCGATTCTTCTGAGGGCGGTTCTCTCAGGGAACCGTCGAAACCGGGCGAAGATTTTCCCAACATGTTCTGCGTATTCAGGGTCTTCCACGCGCATCTGGGCGGTGGCGGCGGAGCTCGCGTAGGTGATGAAATCGTCCGGCTTCTCAACAATACTGCGGGCAAGGGCCGGGTCGAATGAGATTAGATCGTCAAAGTCGATGATGAGCGATTTGCCGTTGCTGACAGCGACCTGTGCGAGCCTTTTTCGATACTTTGATCCCATCTGGTCTGACTGGAAGGAACGGAAAAAGTCCTGGAAGACCTCTTCTGGAAGAGCCGTCCTAACGACAGCAGTCAACTAGTCGTCTCCCTTCCCAGAATGTCCTTCCTCCACGCATCGATCGTGCTCCTGATTTTCTGATACAGCGCCAGCTCTTCTGCCGTCAGGTTGGAGGTCAGCTCGGTAGGCTGTTCTCCGGACGCGCTAAGAGAGGCTATTTTCTTGACACGAATGTTAACGATGTCGCGAGAGAGGGAGAGCGCCTTATCCAGGTCTCTTCCCTTTGACCTATCTTTTGCTTCTTGGGCTTTGAGCTCTTTGAGTAGGCGTCGGACTTGGAAGTAGAAGTTCTTTGCAAGTTTAGGTATCTGTCTCGAGCCTGGGAGGGTTTCTTTGTAGTGGGTTGTGGACAAGGTGTTGAGGGTGAGCGTGTCTTCGTCTCTGAACTTTGCATATCCCATCTGTACAAAGTGGGTTGCGATCCACAGTGGAAGCTCCACTTCTTGGCCCTGACGGTAGGGGCCTATGACCCTGTCTCCCATCCTTGTCTCGGGGAATTCTTTTAGAAGGTTGATGCGGCTGGGCGAGTTTTCGAATTCTGTGTCAACTGTCGTGACTATTGATGGTTCTTCGTGCAGATTGCTCGCCCCGGAAGGGAGTTGGACGGTTCAGCGACCCCACTATATGTGCTCTTGAACAGAAAGAACGATCTAATCCTCAGGATATTTCGTGTAGAGGCGAGTGAAACAATCTTTAGATGCGGCTTACCGCGGATATGAAAGTAGCGGATTTTTTCTGCGGCTTCAGCTTCCACCTTTGCAAAGCATGGAAGAACCTGCTGACAGATTCGAGCATGGCATTGAACGACGTAGGATCAGCCAAACGCCATACGGTTAGAAACAGAGCCAATATTACGATTGGTCCAAAGATGTAGACGGTTCGATTGACCGTTCGCTTTCCGTGTCTAACCAGCCCGCTAACAGCATTCGAGGACTTTTTTCTTCTTCGACCTAACCGATACTGTTCACTCAGATAACTAATCGCGAGATGCTGATATTTATGAAGTGCTCCCGCGGAGTGCAAGTCGGACAAGAATGAGCGGAAGTGGAGTTCACAATCAATCTCGGAGGGCTGGCAAAATCCGAGCGCAGGAAACTTATCGGCTCATTGACTGAGAGCAATAGTGGTGAAGTCTCTACTGGACTTAACTGAGTAGACCATGCTTCCTCATAACGCCCAACAGCACGATTTTGACACGCCACATATTCAATTCTTAAAAGCATGAAACGTTTTCTTTCATGAGGTCCAAGTCGGAATCCCGTGAACAAGCAAGAAGAATATTACGGGTATCTCCTCGAAGAGAAAAGACAGCAAAAGAGGGCGCGCAAGATACTTGCTGGAGTGATGGCGGTAGTTTTGACAGTTAGCCTGGTATGGTTCTTTGGATATTTCATTCCTCTACAACAGCAAGCTCAAGCTCAGCAACAAGCCAACCGGAATGCTCAGATTCTTCAAACGTTTCATTCCTGTCTCAGCGATAACGGTTATCCTACAGGCTATGCTGATAGAGACAACTTCATCGTTTATTCGTGTCAGCAACAATCCGGATGCCCCTACCTCGGAGGATACAATTACAATGGAGACTCTTCTCCCGATGATGCGTGCATGAAGGGAACTTAGAAAATGTCGGAAATTCTGAAGTGTTCTCAATGCGGGAACAAGCTTCGACAGTTCCCAGGAGCGAGATTCACAATCTGCTCTTATTGTGGATACCAAACGAATTTCGAGCAACCCAAACCTGCCCCGGTCTACAACGATTTTTCGAACCATAGCACTGAGACCGTCTACAATTATCAGAGTCCAGAACCTGCAAGAATTTCAAGAATCGACACACGAACTGGACATGTCACTTATCGTGATGAAGAATTCGACACATCGAAATTCATCGGACTTGCGCTCCTCACGCTTTTTACGGTGGGCTTTGCTCTGCCGATTCTACAAACTTTCTTCGTTGCGAAGAGTCTCAAGAATGGTTACTGGAGTCGTCACAAAGTTTTCGGAGCACTCGCGATTGCGGCAACTTGGATAACGTTCTTTGCGTTCATATACCTGCTCGCCGTTTACGGACTCTGGGGATTGTGGCTCTTCGTAGTATGGATAATCGGTTTCCTGGCTTGGAGAGCGAAGAAGTAAGTCGTCCCTGAAATCCTGCTTTTGGTCACTTCTTGAAATCCTTCGGGTCAAACACCACCATTGTTCCCTGAACGCGAAGCTCTCCGTGATTCGCCATTGACTGCAACTCGTACATGATGTCTGGTTCCGAGATGGGATGGTATCCCGGCTTGAGCTCTTATCCTATCCCCGCACAGTCTTCGTGGGTATCCCTACATATCCCGTCGGAACCACGATTGGTGGGACTTGGTTTCTTGCATACAATTCGAGACTGCTCCCGATTCTGGATTTGATGTATTCCGATGGAGGTCTGAGGAAGGATCGAACCGACCAAGCACTTGTCGAAAAAGTCACATCCTTCACTTGTTCCGGCAGGACCGCTCCCGCACTTAGAACGCCACTGCCCAATCGTGTTAGGGCTGAAGTGCCTCTCAATCATACGATTGACGAATCGTCTCGCCGCAACGTAGAGGTTCGACGGTCCAGCTTTGATATCGTCCAGGACTCGCTCTGTAGCTTCGACTACCTTCTCCAGTGGAACCGCTCTGGCATGACCACGATATTTGCCGAATGCGAAAGGGTCAGAAGGAAGCTTCTCGTTGGCACGGGCGAATCCACAGAGAACCATACGACCCATTAGGTGAGTGCGAGCGGTCTTTGTGGAATCCTGAATCCATTCCAGAATTGAGATAACGTCGTCGGACGGCACGATTCTCCCGTTAGAACGGGGATGAGGAGATTGAAACTGGTCTGTAACCGAACTGTTAGAGTCTCTGGTAATCAGGGGCAATCAGTCTTTAGTAATGGACTCAAAGTCTCATGCAGGAAATGCTCACTTTGATGGAACCGGCTCTCTGGACAGAAAAATATCGGCCTAAGACTCTCAACGAGATCATCGACGAGGAAGAGATTGTCTCCCGCCTCCAAGAATTCGTCAGAAGAGCTACGATGCCTCACTGTCTCTTCGCAGGACCTCCAGGCACAGGCAAGACTACGGCCGCTCTTTGTCTTGCTCGTGATCTCTTCGGAGAAAGATTCCAGGATGTGTTCATGGAATTAAACGCTAGCGATGAGAGAGGAATAGATGTTGTACGAACTACAGTGAAGGAGTTTGCGCGGATGGCGTCGCTGAGTTCAGTCCCGTTTAAGATTCTCGTCCTCGATGAGGCGGATAACATGACCTCTGATGCTCAGTCAGCCTTGCGGCGAACGATGGAGAAGTACTCGGAAACTTGCAGGTTCATTCTCTGTTGCAACTATTCGGGAAGAATAATCGAGCCTATACAGTCGAGATGCGCCCTCTTTCGGTTCACTCCGCTACCAGATGAGAAGATAGTCGAGAATCTCCATCGGATCGCGAAAAACGAGGGGTTGAAATTCACCGAATCAGGTCTCAAGTCTGTCGTCGACGTGGCGGAGGGGGACTTGAGGAAGGCGATAAACACGCTGCAAGCAGCCTCGTCAATGTCTAAGGGAATAACCGAAGAATCCGTCTACCAAGTCGTTGGCAGGGCAAAGCCCACTGACGTTCACGAGATGCTGAATCATGCGCTGAAGGGGGATTTCATCAAGGCGCGAGAGGAACTCCGACACTTGCTCGTGACATACGGATTGTCTGGGACGGAGATCGTCCGACAGGTACACTCTGAGATCTTCCGGCTGGCTGTTCCAGAGAAGAGAAGAATCGAACTCATCGAAGCGGTTGGGGAGATCGACTTCCGCCTCGTCCAAGGCGGGGACGAAGAAGTCCAGCTTAGCGCACTGCTCGCGCGACTCGCCTCCGGCACCTAGCACAGGCGGGTCTAGGAATGAGTGTTGAGCCTTGGACAGTGAAACACCGGCCGGCGACCAGTAGAGATGTTGCTGGGAACAAGACGGCTGTTGAGAAGCTTCGAGAATGGATCGATTCTTGGAAAAAAGGCCTCCCTAGCAAGCATGCAGTGCTACTCTACGGACCCGCGGGGGTAGGCAAGACAACCGTTAGCGAAGCTCTCGCGAGAGAAAGAGGATGGGACCTAGTCGAAATAAACGCGTCCGACAAGAGAAGCGGAGAAATTCTCTCAAAGATCGCCGGGCTAGCGTCAACACAGGCGACGCTCTTCAGCAAGGGCAGACTCATTCTGCTGGATGAGGTCGACGGAATCAATCTCCGAGAAGATCAAGGAGCAATTACAACAATTCTTCAAATTATCAAAGACACTCAGTACCCGATGATTCTAACAGCGAACGATCCATGGGACCCGAAGACTAGGCCACTACGCGAGGCTTGTTTGCAGATCGAGTTGAAGAGGCTCGGAATACGGGACGGGTTACCCCTACTGAAGAATATCCTGGCTAAAGAGGGAGTGAGAACAAATGACGACGCGCTGAAGTTCATAATCGACAAGGATTGCGGCGACATCAGGTCAATTCTCAACGACATACAGGTACTATCTAGCGGCAACAAAGAGCTCACAATGGACGATGTCAGCTTGCTTTCGGGTCGAGACAGGACCGAATCCGTCTTCGAAGTCTTACGAGTAATCTTCAACAGTCGAACAGTCGCCGCTGCCAGAAGAGCCCTGTCAATATCTGATCTCGACCAGGAAATGTTGTTTCAGTGGATACTCGAAAACGTGCCCTACCAGATCCAGAAACCAGACGAACTCCAACAGGCGATTTCGGCACTAGCCGAAGCAGACATGTTCTTTGCGAGAATAAAGAAGACCCAGTCTTGGCACCTCCTATCCTACGCCTTGGATTTGATGACCGCGGGAGTAGCGATTGCCAAACAGACCCCGACAAGCGGCTGGGTCCCAATGAAGTTCCCCCAGAGAATAAGCTCAATGTCGAGAACAAGAGCAAGCAGAGATCTCAGAAAGAGAGTCGGGGCGGCTATCGGTCACAAGACCCACGTGTCGGCGAGGCGGGCACAACAACTCTACTTCCCGCTAGTCCGCTCCGCCTACGAACATAGCCCTGAGAAATTTGAGCAGATAGCCACCTGGCTTGAGGATAAAGACGAATTGGAAGAGCTGCTATCCGCAGAAATCCAATGACCGGCACGTGCCCCTTGGATAGTTCTAGCGTTTGAATAGATTGAATGACGAGAAGTGGTTGGAGATTTTCGTTGCCGACCTATATCGCGCTACCAAATGGACCGAGCAAGGTGGAAAGTTGGGAAGCATAGAGCGAAAGCGAAGAGAAAAGCTTACAGGCTCGTCGTTGAAGTCTGTGGGGGCTTCTTTTCTTTTCGCCTTGTAATCAACACGCCAACCAGGGTCAAGACCACACCGGCTGCTACGATCGCCCCCAGAATCTCTAAGAGGCGTGTTATTCCACCAAGAAACGGAAGCTGGGAAGATCCAGCCGAAGACGCACACTTTGGTGCATTAGATAGCCCGCCAGTCTGAAACTCGTACGCGTCTGAGGCTAACGTGGCACCGTTTGAGTGGAATTCCTGTAGTAGAGACGGGTTCGTGTAGTCGTATGATCCATAGTCATCGAACACGACAGGCGACTTGCTAGGATAAGGAAACTCTACTACTCTCATGTAGGCGGACGATATCGGAGTCGAGGTTCTGTAAACGACCGATTCGATGTCTCCATAGTACGATGCTTGATGACTTTCCCTGGTCAGGATTCCGGTGAACATTCCGTTCGAGTCAGCAGGACTACTCGGGTTACCTACGAACCGGGTTGCACCGAGAACAGAGTAGATCTGCTCGTCGCTAACTGATGTATTCCAGTCATGAACTGACATGATGACCTTGCCTCCAGAAAACGACATTGACAAGAGGACGCTGTCTCCATCGTGAATCTGGCTCATCAGATCTCTCGCAGTGAATAGATTGCTGCTCGGGCTTTCGACATTGAAGAAAGCATGGAAGCCCGCAGATGGGAGGAATGGGTTGAGCGACGACGGCCAGTTCCAATCGACGCCGAAGTGGTACCAGTTGCCGGCGTCGGTGACGCCAGCAATGGAATAGAGGGGTCCGCTGCCGCCGGACTCGCATTGTTCGACCATGGTTACATTGTACGCAACAGACGTGGCATCTTGTTTGAATGATAGCACGAGATCTTCGAGATAGCTAGAGCTAGTCGCGCCATTCACGAAATGCGGCAACGCCCCCAGCATGCCCATCTCAATCAACATTGAGAGAAGTAGAATAATTGACAGGCTGTTGCGGTTCAACTGGTCGATGCATTAGGGATTTCCCTGAATCGTTCTAATAAGTATGTAGTCGGAACCACTCTGGCCGAGCCTTGGCGACAATGAACTCGAGAAGATAACTCGTTTTCTGTTCCGCGTTAGCGAGACTACGCTAGTTTCATAGAAGACTTGCTTCCAGCTCTGGACATGAAGGCTGGACAGATTCAGATAATTTCTCGACTGCTTGCCACTCTTCTCATGATCCTGTTCCTGCTCGGAATGTTCGCCAACCTCTTCGTCACATCAGATAGATCGACTATCGATTACGAAGTATAAGAATCGCGCCGATGAATGCAATTACTGTGCTGATTCCGATCGACCAGCCCATCTGCACAAGAGCATCTGGAGTAATGAGGGCACCCGCCCCCATCGGTGTAGTCGCAGCAATCGCCATTAGACCTCCTCCAAAGAGGAGGAGGGTCCCTATTGTGAGCATTGCTTCGCGCAATTGATTTCAACCGGGACCAAGCAATGTCGGGAATTAAGATTTGCTCTCTTTAGAAAAAATGCTCTCGGTCTGCTTGCTCTCATTCGTTAAGAGCCGTGTTGATCAATTGAGACGCGACCCCTAGGTAGCTCCTATAGTCGAGAGCCTCCTTGATCTCCTTTGGTTTGAGCCATTTCGCTACGAAGGCATCCTCTCCCAAGACCTTTACGAAAGGAATTCCCGAGTCCATTGATCTCAACGCGATCTTCCTCACCCGGTCGTGGGCATCTTGCCTCGCAGCGCCCTTCTCGACGAGCATGTTGACAACGCGTTCCGCGAGTAGAGCACCCTGTGACAGTTCCAGGTTTCGTTCCATGTTCCGCGGCATGACTTCCAACCCTTTCAGGACGCGAGTTTCGATGCGTAGCATTTCATCCGTTAGGATGAAAGACATTGGAAAAAGAAATCTCTCGTTGGCAGAATTCGACAGGTCCCTTTCATGCCATAGAGGAACATTTTCCAGAGCCGTCACGCTCAACCCTCTGAGTAGTTTAGCGAGGCTAGAGACCCTCTCGCTCAGTTCTGGATTCCGCTTCGAAGGAAGCGCTGAACTCCCCACCTGTTTCTTCCTCTCAAAAGGCTCCAAGGCTTCGGAGATCTCGCTTCTCTGAAGGTTTCGAATCTCAGTTGCAAACTTGTCCAGGGTGGACCCGAGGAGAGCGAGATAAGCTACCACCTCAGCATGTATGTCCCTCTGAATTACTTGGGTTACAAGACCCGCCGGCTTCAAGCCGAGGCGCCCGAGAGCCTTGTCTTGTATTTTCAGCGCGTTCTTCCCCAGCCCTGCTCCCGTCCCGACAATCCCCAGAATCTTCCCTACAAGCGCTCGTTCACGGACTTGTCTCAGGCGCTTCTTCTGCCGTTTTATCTCTGAGAGCCAGACTGCGAGCTTCAATCCGAAAGTTATGACTCCAGCGTGTCTTCCGTGGGTCCGCGCAACCATGAACAGGTTTCGATATTTGCGAACCATTGAAGCAAGAATGGTTTCCAACTCATCCAGTTCTTTTCCTAGTATGCTGAATGCTTCCTTGAATTGAAGCGCTGTCGTGGTGTCCTCAATGTCCATGCTCGTGAGACCATAATGCACGTACTTCCTGCCTTCGCCCTTGCACGATTCTGATAGCGCCATGACCATCGACATGAGGTCGTGATGAGTTTCCTTTTCGATCTCCTTCGTCCGCGCAAGAGTTACAGTCTTCGTGTTGGCGTTACTCAGAATATCATCGGCGGCTTCCTTCGGGATATCACCTAACGAGGCCTGAGCCTCCGCCACCGCGGCCTCAACGTCGAGCCATTTCTGTAGCTTGCTCTCCTCATCAAAGACTCGTCTCATCTCCGGACTTCCATATCGGCCTGTATCGATCGGAAGTATTGGCAATCGAATCAGAACGAACCGACTAGGGCAGAGTATTAAACAACTGCCAGGTGGATGCGGACTGAGTTGACCGGGATAGCAGGGATTCTGGCTAGAGGGGGAGATACTGTCACTTCAAAGTTGGCGATGATTCTCGGTGCCATGGAGAGCCGTGGCTCAATTGTCAAGACGACAATTGTCAGAGGGGGCGATGGATTCGTGGCCATCGGAATTTGTTCTCATCCACATGAAAGACCGCCCGCGACTCGACTTGAAGAGATCGGCGTGGTTGTTGATGGACGACTCCCCGACAGTCTCGAACTCGAGGAAATCGGGGGCCAGGCTGACCAACAAGCCCTGTTCGATGTGGTGAGCACCGCGCAACCTTTCTGCTGTCTCTCGGTTTCTGCAGGAAGTTTACTCGCAATCAGGGACGTGTTGGGAGAGAAGCCACTCTACTATGGCGCAGATCCTGACGGGACGGTTGCCTTTGCGAGTCTCAGGACCGCGCTGACGAATATTGGGGTTCAAGACTCCATGCCTGTCCCTCCGGGACAGCTGATCAGCATATCAAATGGCAAACTCTCCGTGTTAATCGACGGGTCTCTCAAGAGGCCGAAGGAAATCAGAGTCTCTGAAAGAGATGCTTCGACTAGGTTAAGGACGTTGCTCGTTGACTCGCTCAGTGAGGATGTGCCCAAAGACCTAGCACTAGCATTCTCCGGAGGACTTGACAGTGCAATAGTAGCGCGAGCATGTAAGGAGACCGATCTACGACCTGAACTCGTTACTGTAGGGATGAAGGGGCAGGCGGAGCTGAAACACGCGCGGGAGGTCTCGAAACGGATCGGCCTCAGTGTTACTGTAAGAGAACTCTCGCAGCATGAGGTTCTAGAATCTCTACCAGATGTTGTTCGTACAGTTGAAAGTTCTGACCCCACCTTAGTCGGGGTCTCCGTTCCACTCTACTTCGCCTGCGAGTCGGCTCAAGAAATGGGAGCGGACTGTCTTCTCGCCGGTCAGCTCAGCGACGAGCTGTTTGCAGGGTACGGGAGGTTCGACGAACTGGCGAAGAATCCCCAGGCAGCAAGAGAAGAAGTGTGGAGGAGTTTTCTCGCCGCCTCAGCCAATGATTTCGAACCGGGAGACAAACTTGCGGCCTCACATCATCTGGATCTACGATGCCCGTTCGCCTATCTCCCGCTCGTTGATTACGCGCTAAGGCTTCCAATGTCCCTCAAGCTCAGAATTGTGGGCGGCAAGGTTGTGCGAAAGTACATCCTTCGACGAGTTGCAGCCGATTGGAATCTTCCCAGCAACGTTGTCGAGCGACCCAAAAAAGCTGTTCAATATTCAACCGGTGTTCAAAAGATCCTTTTGGAAGAGGCCAAGAGAAGAGGACTGACCTTAACCGGTTTCCTCAAGACCTTTCGCTAGAATTGGTAGATTTATCAGCAAGACCATGAGGCGTTTGAGGTTACAAGAAAATGTCCGTTAGTGCTCGCCAAATCGCGGAACGAGCCCATCCAAGAGCGTTCCTATCCGGAGGCCTAGGCGTATTCGCCAGTTTTCTAGCCTTGGCGTGGGCGCTCTTTGGCTACAATCTACCTAGCGCAGTTAAGATCGTCTCAAGTCAATCTCAGAATCTTATGCTCCTGCAAGTCGGTCTTGCTTTCGTCACGTTCGCAGGCAGCGGGCTAGTGCTAGCCAGATACACAGCGATCGGAGGAACCATAAATGTTCTCGGCGCGCTGGGAACCTTCATTGTAGGAATCTACTATTCAACTGGCTTGGCAAATGCGGCACAGGCCCATAACATGAAATCGGTGAGTTTCCATATCTCAAGCTTCTATTCTAGCGCTTACACTGGCACTATTGACATTCCGATCGACCGTATCGTCCCAACCCTTATGATAGTTCCTGTCCTTCCAATCGCCCTGCTATTGCTCATTAGCGGTCTAGGAGCTCTTGGGACCTATCGCTCAACTCGGAAGATCGCGCCTAACTGAAAACTACCCACTTCTGCCTGTGGAACGAATCGGTGATTCGAGTCCACTGGGAGCCTAAGACGACACTCAGGGGTGTTGAAACCTTCGAACTGTTAGCTATCCCGAACTTTGTTAGGTGACTCGAACTTTATATAGGCATCGCGCAGTTCCATCTCGGATGGTCTAGATGGTGGTAGCCGCTTTAGGAACCAGGCTGCGCACCATCGCAGATAGAGTACTGAAACCCCCTCAGGAAATTACCAGGCACACATTCAAGCGACTCTCTCTCCGAAGTTTATTCCTCTACCTCGGGCCCTCGCTAATTGTGAGCATGGCTTACATGGACCCCGGCAACTATGGGACCGACATTCAGAGCGGCCAATACTTTGCCTATGATCTTCTCTGGGCGGTCTGGCTAGCCAACCTAATGGCCATGATTCTCCAATACCTCTCAGGGAAACTTGGTATTGCCACCGGAAAGGGGCTACCGGAACTAGTCAAAGCGTCCCTCAAGTCGCGGAAGTTCACGGTGCCCTACTGGCTGGCCGCAGAATCCGCGGCAGCGGCAACAGATTTGGCAGAGTATCTGGGCACGGTTATAGCTCTCAACATCCTATTCCAGATCCCTCTGCTCTACGCGGCAGTACTAGGCGCGCTGGACATTATCATCCTGCTCGCCTTAACAAAAGAACGTTTCCGAATCATAGAATACTTCTTTATGGTAATGGTCTCCATAATAGGCATCGGTTTCCTCTACCAAGTCCTTCTGATTCAACCCAGCCTATCTAGCATTGCGTATCATTCGGTAGCAGTGTCTGTAAACAGCCGGACAGTATTTTACGTTGTGGGGATCGTGGGAGCCACTGTGATGCCCCATGCTCTATTCGTCCACTCCTCGCTGACGAAGAACAAGCTGATCACGGGGACCATCGACGAGAAGAGGCGTCATAGGAGCCTGCATCTCAAGGAGGTCATCCTCACCCTCACCATTGCGAGTCTTGTCAACGTGGCAATACTTGTCTCCGCAGCAGCGGTAATCTATCCTCAGTACAATACATTTGAAAACGTCGATGTCGGAAAGTACGTTGCGATATTGCAGCCGCTATACGGTTATCTAGCTGGGGCCGCATTCGCCGTCACACTTCTCGCCTCTGGACTAGCATCCTCAACCACAGGCACGCTTGCAGGCCAAGCGATCATGGACGGACTCCTTGGCACTCATG
>WNGD01001821.1_pt1 | contig 22767 bp, 20 predicted proteins | sample 5400671 | NCBI WGS metagenome assembly WNGD01 (sample SAMN13153369, study PRJNA577476) | soil metagenome | isolation source: 40 cm soil or saprolite under grassland replicate 2 | place: USA:California | collected 2016-06-15
AAGATACCAAAAACCAGCGCCTGCCGGGGTTCCACGCGCCCGGAGGGCAGGGAGCGGCGCTGCGTGCGCCCCATAATCTGGTCGATGTCGCGGTCGATATAGCAGTTGATACAGTTCGCGCTGCCCGCCGCCATCGCGCCGCCAAGCAGCGTCGGGATGACAAGGGCAAGCGGGGGCAAACCCTGCCTGGCAATCGCCATCGCCGCCGCCGTCACGCCAAGCAGCAGCACCGTCACGTGCGGCTTCATCAGATCGACGTAATTGGCGATGGTCTGCCGCACCAGGCCGATCTCTTTATTCGCTTCGGCCTCTGCCCGCTCCATCTTCTCAATCTCTCCCTCGATAAATCGGGGAGCTACCAGCGCGGCGCACAGTTGATTGGCTGCGAGCGCGGCCAGGAGTACCAGCGTACCCCAGACGGCGGTCGCGAGAGCGAGATGTAACCCCGCTACAAATGCCGGTTCCTTGAGCAGCACAATCAAGCCGCCAACAATTGCCTGGTAGACGAAGAGAAGGCCGCCCACCAGCCCGACAATCGCCTGCCCCCGCGCAACTCGCCAGCGGCGCAGGGCTGAAATCACTGTCCAGAGCGTGACAAGGCCGACGAAGACGGCGTAAACACGGTGCAAGATATTGATATCCGCGAGGTGATTGCTCATGGCCCATGAGGCAGGCGTGCAGAGCGGCCATCCAGGACAGGCCAGCGCCGCACCACTGCCGGTCACATACGAACCGAGCAGCATCAGGATGTAGACGAGCAGCGCATTGGTGATCGCCAACTGCGCGAATTTGCGCGTTTTCGCGGGATGCTCTTTACCCGGCTCGGGCTTGCCGCTCAGCACGGCAATTGTGATCACAATGGCGAAGATTGCCAGCGCCGTACCCAGGTGTGCCGTAATGATCTGTGGCGGCAGCTTCCAGAGAACCGTCAGCCCTCCCAGCACAATCTGGATCGCCAGCAGTACCGGAGCAGCAATCGCCATCGTGAGCAGCGCACGATCTTTCCGTGCCCACGCGATAATCCCGATCAACAGCAGCACGATCAAGATACTGACGGTAGCGGCGGTAAAGCGGTGAAACTGCTCAAGAAACACCTGATATGTCCCAGAGTAATATGCCTGGCCATAGCAGAGCGGCCAATCCGGGCAGCTCAAGCCGGAGCCGGTGGCGAGAACTGTGCCACCGAGCGCGATCAGAAAATAGGTAACTACAACCCCTGCCCATGCTGCGATGCGTATGGACTTCATAGAAGGACTCCTGCTCATTCAATTACTGTGACTGTGGTAGCCACTGCCGTATTCCATATTCAAGCCCGATTTCCTGGATCTTCAAATCAGACTGTTTATTTGAGTCCAGTGTCTCAAAATAGAGCCGCTCGTGCCCCTGGGCGTCTATAATGAACATTATTGGATCATGCTGCACTAACTCGTTTGAGCTCACCTGGACATAGACATTGTACAGGTGGTATACGGACTGGAGTTGTTGTGCTGTACCTGTGAGGAATAACCACTGGTGCAGCATTCCATGGTTGATGGACCAGGCTTGCACTTCGGTTACGCTGGTTGCAGTCGGATTGGCATTGACGGCGACCAGATCTACCCGGCTGGCTGCAGAGGACCCCAGCTGCGCTTTGGCATTATACATAATCTGAGCAGTCAGCGGACAGAGGGTCTTACAGCGCGAGTCGATGAAAGCCAGAACTACCTCGTGACCGCGCAGAGAAGACAGGGTAACCGGGTGACCGAACTGGTCTGTGAGGGTGAAGTCAGGCGCGAGATTGCCTGTCATTGGGAAGCCGCCAATTGGATAGTTCGCCGGGTTAGTTGACTGCGTGACTGCCTGGTTGTGAGACATTCTGAAAAGCCTGATTCCCAGGACAGTCGCGGTAATTATTACAAGTGCTGAAGAGGCAATAAGGGCAGCTAGAGCCAGTTTCTGCATACTATCTAGATGCCGCATGGCCGTTTCCTTTCGCCAGGTGCATATCTCAATGCGTTCACTCTCTCTGTGCTCACCGCTCCGCGTTCTGATGTGATGGTATCGCGATCCTTTCATCGTCCGACTGTGAGGCAAGCCACCGGTGTAAGAGGACGCTGAGCGCGATCCCGAAAGGGAGGTCGCCCAATGTCCACATGATGCCCGCTCCAAGTTGCTGATCTTGCAATGCAGAGAGCCCACCTGGCCCCTGTAGCAGGTGGGCATAGGGAGCATAGAGGGGTACCTGAGCAAATCCGATCAGCACTGCCAGAACAACGTTTTGTGCGATTGCGATTCCCACGCACCCCATACGTCCAAGATAGCCCGGGCGCGAGCGAAGCGGAGGTGATGGGATCAGCTGTGTCCAAAAAAGGACGCTAACCGCGAGGAAGGTCGTATGTTCGCACCAATCGTGGATGGCGGCGTTTGTCAGAGCAAGATCATAGAGGGCAGGCCAGTGCCACACCCAGATACCGGTGATCAGGAGCCCGCATGAGATGACAGGTTGGCGCAGCCATTGTCCCATCCTGTAGAAGGCGCGCCCGGCTTTCAGCCTTTTTACGAGCCGGCGAGCCCAGCCTGGTAATCCCAGCCACAACGGTAACAGTGGAGCCGCGGCCACGAGCAATGGGGCAATGACGACCAGTAAGAGCAGGTGTTGGATCATGTGAACCCACAAGAGCCGGCTAGAGAGTATATCAATCGGTGCGGAAGATGCTAAAAGAAAAGCAAAGATCGCGCTGGAGAAGAAGACACCGCGCCAGAACCAGCTGTTCCACTGGTGTTCACCGGCATCAGAACCGGTGAATGTAGGGGCGACCCTTGCGGCATCCTGTCTGGGGGACAGGTATGTCCTGGCCATGGCAGCCTTCTTCGCCTGTATCCCGTTGACGATGATCTTCCATCCACGGAAGTATATGATTTCGGCAGCAAGACATCCGAGAAGCACAATGGGCGGGATTGGCCACCCGTTTGCATCAACCCAGATGTTCATCGCGGTACCTCTATCTACCAGCAGCTTGCCCTACGTCAAATACACACCGAACAGCCACAGCAGGATGCTGGCAACCACAGTGTAGTACCACCAGTAGCCCACCACCTCGGCGATAAACTCATGCCCGGTCACCCTGCCGCGCAGGATGCGCCCACCGAGCAGCACACCGACAAACGCGGCCAGCAGGAGGTGGACCGCTGTAAACCAGGTCACCAACAATTGCACACTTTCGTAGGCATGGATAGTGACGCCATATTTCAGGGACGCGCCGATCCAGGCTGCGCCCACCCCTGCCACGAGCATGAGCACCCAGGCCAGCAGGAAGAAAAGCGGTTGGCTGGTCTCTCCAGGCTTGCTCGCTCTGCGCTCCCACCAGTAGTAGGCGAGCCCGCTCAGCACCAGGGCGATGGCGATCAGCAGTCCCGGCACGAAGGCGGGAGCAAAGTCTCCGGCAGCCTTGTACTGGCCCTCCGTATTCAGGGCGCGCAGGTAACCACCCGCGGCCAGGATGGCGAGGGCAGCTAGAGCATCCGACAGGATGAGCATCAGGACGCCTGCTCGCGCTCGCGCCACCTTAATGTGCGGCTCCAGTTCGTGTACGTGCTCTAAGGATGTTTCCATCGTATTTTTCCTCTCGTGCTCTTAAACCTCTCCCTGCGGTTGTATGGGCGCTTCTATGACAGCACCAGCAATATCTGCTGCCGGTGTTACTGGTAACTCCGGCAAAGGCGACCCATAGTTGTAGGGCAAGGAGGTCACCACGGGCAGTTCTTCAAAATTCTCCAGTGGCACCGGGGTTGGCACCGTCCACTCGAGCGTTTTACCACCCCACTCGTTGGCAATGGCACGTTCGCCGCGCACCAGTGTGTAAATCACGTTGTAGATGAACGTAAACACCGATGCCGCGATCAGAATGGCAAACAGGCTGGCGATCGTATTGGCTGTGGCAAACGGGGGAGCAATGTTCGCCGACCAGCGAGGTTCACCCAGCAGGCCCGCGTAGAATAGTGCCGTGAATGTCCCCAGGAAACCGATTTCAAACAGCCAGAAATGCAGCCTGCCCAGCATCGGGTCGAGCCGGCGTCCCACCATCTTGGGAAACCAGTAGTAGAGACCGGCGAAAAACCCGAAGACCATGCTTCCAGGGATGACGAAATGGAAGTGTGCTACGACAAACATGCCGCCATGCAAAATTTCATCGGTGGGAAGATCAGCCAGGTAGATGCCGCTGATTCCGCCGATGACGAAGTTTACCAGCATTCCCGCCACAAACAGCAGTGGGACCGTGACCCAGATCTTCCCGCGCCAGAACGTACCTACAAGCACCAGGAAGAAGATGCCGGTGGGAATCGAGATTAATTCTGTATCGAGCATGAAGGGGGCGACCAGGGCATTCTCTGACCCGCTCAGGTAGAGGTGATGCCCCCAGACGATCACGCTCAGGACACTGATACCGACCAGGCCGCTCACCAGGAATCGATAGCCAAACACCGCTTTGCGGGTAAAAACTACGGCTACCTCGGCTGCTACTGCCATGGCCGGCAGGGAAATTACGTACACCTCGGGGTGTCCCATAAACCAGAACAGGTGCTGGTACAGCCAGTTACTCCCGCCGGAGGCGGCAAGGAAGAAGGAGGTCTGGAAGATGCGGTCCATCATGACCATGATTTGGGACACGATGAACGACGGGAACGCGGTCAAACTCAGGATCACCGAGAGCACCACGCCCCAGACCAGGATCGGAAGCCGTCCCCAGGTCATGCCCTTCGTGCGCATCACTATCACGGTCGTCAAGATATTCATGGCCGCTAGAGTTGTTGAGATGGCAAAGACCAGGATCATGAAGCAGTACGCGTCCATGCCTGGTGTTAACCCCTGGACAGCAAGAGGTGCGTAACCGGTCCATCCTGTCTGGAATCCGCCAAGGAACAGCGTGGACAGGAAGATAGGAATGGCGCTGAACAGCAGCCAGTAGCTCAGCGCGTTGAGGCGGGGAAACGCCATGTCACGCGCCCCGATCATGATGGGAAGGATGAAGTTGCCGAAAGGACCACTGACCATGATGATGGTGGTAGCAATCATGAGGATGCCGTGCATACCCACAATGGTGTTGTACGTGCTGGGGTTGAAGAAGATCGCCCCGGGCGTTGACTGCTCCAGGCGGATCATGAAGGCTCCTATCGAGCCCAGGAAAAAGAGCACAAACACTGTTGCCAGGTATTGCATGCCGACCACTTTGTGGTCCGTGGTAAAGCGGAAGTAGCGCCAGAGGCCCTGACCTTTGCCGGCCAGCTGGAGTTCTTCGGCCGGTGTGGGCTCACGGCGGCTAAACGCCCACTTGAAAATACCGTTAAAGGCGCCAATGCCTATAAAGAAGAAAAGCACCCAGCCGGTGAAGACAGCCGCGACCACGGCGTCGCTAACGACGACGCTTTCGGGGTTGAGCGCACTCGTCAACCTGTTCACCAGCACGCCGGAGACTGCAGCGCCCACCACGCCAAGTACTATCCCCGAAATCACGCTCGGGAAAAGGCTGTTGATGAGATTTGGACGTCTAACCGTGGCTTCGCTTGTACTGCTGATTGTACTGCTCATAAGTGTCCTCCTTGGCTTACTATCCAGGAATTGAACGCATCAGCACTGACCACATTCACTGCTTCCCACATGTCGGAATGATAGAGCCCGCACAATTCCACACATTGTACTGTGTACGATCCAATCTGCGTGGGGGTGATAACTGCTGTGGTGGTCACTTGCCCCGGATTCGCATCGACGCGTACCCCAAGAGCACGGATGGAAAAGCCGTGCAGCACATCTTTCGAGGTGACATAGAACTCCACCGGGCGATTCACCGGCAGTTCAATGACCTGAGCTCCCTGGCTGGTCGCGCCATATTGTGGATAGTTAAACGTCCACTGCCATTGCTGCGCGGTCACCTGGACGACCAGGGTGTTAGAGGTTGAGGCCGCGGAGGTTTCCTGGTAAAAGGCAAACAGGCCCCAGATGAGCAGAAACAGGCACAGCAGGGAAGTGATGCCTAACCACCCGATTTGCAGCAATGGTGTAGGCTGTAAGGGGACGCCATCCTCCGTGGGCCTGTCTTTGACCCTGAAGGCGAACAGGCTGTAGCCAAGGAAGACAAAGACGAACAGGGATATCGGTACAGCCAGGACGGTCAACACGAGAAAGGTGAAGTTATCGGAGCTGTCAAGACCGCTTGCAGCTGCTGGAAGAATGAACTGGGCAAGGGCAAGCCATACCGCGATCCCAATAACAGAGAGCACTGCCCAGATGATGAGTGCGCGGCGCAGATGACGGGGTTCTGCTGGTGAAGCATTACCAGTGTTTCCCTCGATATTGGCTTCAGACATGTTGCTCCCCCTTAATAATTTGTTACGGTCAATGTTCCAGCCATGTACCCAGTGGTGGCCATCGGCCCGGTAAACCCATAGGGAGATTCGCGATCGTTGCCACAGGGGACATAACAGTGCCAGATGTAGACGTGGCCGGCGGGTCCTGTGCGGAACTGGAACTCGATGACGTTGGGCGCCGGGTAACCGTTCGCCAGGTTGGGGGCGTTGTCCGCGACCCCGAGGAGCGGGACACTGACAAATATCGGGGTTGTCTCGTCGGGTTGCGATTGAATGGTAAACGTGTGGGCAGCATCGTCTCCGTTGATCTGGCTCATGGGCTTATTGTTGTACATCGCGACGCCTCCCACGGTTCCCTGCACTTTCTGGAAGAAATCGTTGTACAGGCCCGATGCACCATCGTATTGCTTGATGACAACAGTGACGAGGCTGTTCGCGGGTAGCTCCCAGTTGGTACTTGGGCAATAGGTTACCCACTCGATTTGCGGTTCTCCCTGGTCGGCGTGGCATACCATACTATCGGGATAGGTAAAGAGATTGAGTGTCGCGCTGTTAGGGCCCGTTTTCTTTGCTTGCAACACGCCGGGTTCGTAACCAAGTCCCCCTATTGATTGGAGACCCAGCCAGACTCCGGCTACGATGCCAAAACCTAAAACGATCGATACGATGATACCAATGACAAAGCCTGATGAATGCCGTTCCATTTCAGACCTCCCTGTCTGTGGTTTAGACGTTAAGAATCAGAAGGTATGCTTTTCCCCCCCCACGGCAAAGCACTGAGCATGCCATAAATATACCATAAAAATACCAGTTTGAGAATATATGTGGTACCATCATTTCATCACATCATCATACCATCACAATGTAACGCAGTCTCAAGAAACGAACAGTAACCTGGTGCCGTATATAATAATATTAGATTGCAGGCATCCCTATGGTTTTTTAATGGAGTAGTGTTTACCCGTGAAAACAAATGTACATAAAGATAAACGTGCGTGGTGGTTGTCCCACGAGGCATTTCTTACGCTCCAGGAACTTGCTCATCAACAAGGGTTACAAATAGCAGCATTTTTGGAAATCATCAGCCGTGAGCTTGCCCTACGACGGCTCTCAGAAGAGCAGCGAACAAGCATAAAAGCTGAGGCAGAACGGATTGCTGCCGAGCGCAAAAATGGAGAGCTGTAGGCAGGTGCATGTACACCAACTCATCCTGGAGCGCGAAACTCCCTGTTTTATATGGCCCTGGAAGCTGCTTGCTTGAGTCTCTCTGATAGCCATCCCGCTCGCTGGCTCGCGCCTGCGTCGCTCGCCTGATGGAGGGTGTGGTGTGGAACGATGCATTGTCTCTCAAATTCGTATCTCCCTTGCGCCTGCGTCGCTCGCCTGTTTTAGTGTGTTTGGTGAAAAATGCGCGAAGCGCATTTTTCACCAAACACACTAAATTGTTTGCGCGGCCTGTCCGCGCGAGCGCCCGGCCAGAGAGGGCGAAGCCTCTGAGAATCAGACACGCTCTAAATCACAGATAGGTCACGAAGGATATGGTATAATAAATAATTATGCTGGACGGCGAATTGTAACGCGAGCAAAGAAGAGATCTCCTTCCTGCTAAAACCCTGTGGTGCGCCCGAAAAGGACAGCGAGCGAACGAAATGATGTTACCAGAAAATGATGTCACGCTCGCCCCCAGGCGAGCAACAGGACAGCGAGGGCGCTGGTACCAACCCATTCGCTGTTCTATCTGTACGCGTTTGGTCTGGTTTCGCTTTATTGCGCTCAAAGAGCCGGTGGAAGCGCCAGAACCGCGCCTCGAATGGGTGCTCTGCAGACCTTGCCACGAGGCGCTGCTCGTGGAAATGCATCGTTCCTCCTTACGTTCGCCAGTGTCCCTGCGCATTGCTATGGGTCTTGTGGCCGCCGAACGTTGGCCCAAAGCTTATAACATGAGTACACCTATTCGCGAACAGCAGGAATTCCAGCGGGAATTTGCCTGGATCGTGCGGCTGCTGGTCCTTTTTACCCTCTGGCACCTGGTTATATTTATCATTCTGTTGGCGGTACCAAAGTGAACTACCGCTGAGCGAAAGGCTCAGCGGCTTCGCAAGAGGCCCGAGTTCACCAGACTCAGCCGCAGAAACGCGAGCTACGTTAGATGGGTCATGACACCCGCGGTTGACGCATCAGACCGCTGCTCTGTCGCCTGGAGTTAAGTAGACCTGGGGAAAGGGTCGGTGCTCCAGGTGCAAAAAGCCTTTCTAACCTTGTCGAGATGAGGTCGGATTCCATGCATGGTCACAGTGCATGGATACGCATCACCTGCGCAAGCAGAGCATTTTTCCGAAAGGAATGTGTGCGCATGAATGTGGTGTATGTGCTTTCACCGGAGAGGGCACCCCTGATGCCCTGTTCGTGTGTGATTGCCCGCTTGTTACTCAAACACGGAAAAGCCAAAGTGGTACGCAGAACACCCTTTACGATCCAACTGCTTTCTCAGCCAGAGAACATCTACACGCAACCCTTGACACTTGGAGTGGATACAGGCAGTTCCGTGATGGGTTCGGCGGTGGCCGATGAAAACGGGCATGTGCTCTATCTTTCTGAGGTGGAAATCCGCAATGATATTGCCCAGACGATGAAAGAACGAGCAGCCTCCCGTCGCAATCGTCGCCAGCGCAAAACAAGATATCGCCCCGTGCGCTGGTTGAACCGAAAGCACTCGACCGGGAGAGGGCGATTTTCACCCACCATGAGGAGCAAAATCGGCGCTCATCTGCGAGAAATGCGCTTTGTCCAGTTGTTCTTGCCTATCACATCTATGGTGCTTGAAACGGGAACCTTTGATCCCCATGCCTTGAAATATCCAGAAGTGTTGCAGAACAAGTGGCTGTATCAAAAAGGGATCAACTACGGCTACGCGAATACCAAAGCCTACGTGCTCACACGAGATGGCTACACCTGCCAGCAGTGTCAAGGGAAATCTAAGGATCAACGGCTCGAAGTGCATCACCTTGTCTTCCGAAGTCAACACGGAAGCGATGAGGAAGCAAATCTGTTGACGCTGTGCAAAACTTGCCATGATGCTCTCCATGCAGGAGCCATCACCCTCAAGCAGAAGGGCGCGAAAAAAGGACCCCTGCTTCATGCCACTCAGATGAACAGCATTCGTCACCAACTGCTCCAACGGGTGCAAGCAGAGGAAACCTGGGGCTTTGTGACCAAAGAACATCGCCACCTTGCAGGGCTACCAAAAGAACACATCTTTGATGCAGCCATGATTGCAACACGAGGAACTACGCCCGTTTTTCAAACAAGCAGCGTTCTCGGGAAGAAATGCGTTCCCGATGGAGATTATCAACAGACCAAAGGCGTTCGGAGCGAACAACGAATCACGACTGGAAAGATCATGGGCTTCCGCAAGTTCGACAAAGTGCGTTACCTGGGTGCTGAGTACTTCATCAAAGGCAGGATGTCTACAGGCTATGCCATCCTGATGGATATTTCTGGGAACAAACTGGCTTTGAAACCCATTCCCAAGTTTGACAAAATGAAGAGAGTGAGCGCCCGTTCACCATGGATGATGCAGCAAAGACCCATGCCAAGTTTCTCATCACCTCTCACCTCATCTTCGTCTGTAAATACAGGGAAAAGCTCGTGATTCCTTACGGAAAGGTGGTTAAAAGGATAGGTGAGGAGATTGGAGCACGATCTGAGTGTTCTTTTGCGCCCAATGGAGGTGGATCAAGAGCAGAGTCATGGCCTTGTTAAAAGCGAGCCCTGTATGTCACCCCTTGCCATAGTGCGCAAAGGGACCGCCAGAATCCACCTTTGAGCGTTGGAAAAGCGATGAGGCAGATTTGAAACACTATTGTTGGAAGGAATGAACTGGTTGCCAGTGATGGCTATTGCTGTGGTACGATTGGCACTGCCAGAAAGGCGGGCCATTTGCTAACCAGGGCTAAAAGACAGCGATTCATCCACGAGGCTGAAGACCTCGTGGTTTCTCGCCAAGTTTTTTTAAATAGCTCCCTACCTCATGGTCCAGGTTTTTTTGCCTCACTCGCACCATGCCGCAGAAAGGCCGGACGGGCAAGGAAAACATGATTGTGATTTCGCGTACATATTGTTATCGTTTCTGTTTTCCGTTTATGTTGTTATTACTCCTGGGATTGTTCGCCCCGTCAACTCATGCAGATGGGGGCGCTCCTCAACTTGCCTATGTGGCAGGAGCTGCACAAGGCATCAGTATCATTGATATCGCACGACGGCGTGTAACCGGGACGATCGCTGAAGCTGGGAATCCACGTACTGTCTTGTTGAGTCCTGATGGATATGCGTTGTATGTCACGCAGCCAACGCTTGGACGAGTTGCGGTGATCACTGCAAAAACAGGGAAGACTCACTGCATGGTCAGCCTTCCTGGTCAACCGTCACTGCTAGCGCTCAGCCTGGATGCAACAGTTCTGTATGCGGCAGGCCAGGGGGAAACGAGCGTATATGCACTTGATCCCCTGACATGCGCGGTCCAACGGACATTCGAGACTCATGAGCACGTCTATGGATTAGCGGTGGCTGCATCGACGGCGGCTGATGCCACTCCTTCAACCCCCAATCAGCTCTGGATCACCGGGACCACTTCGCTCACGATCTTCGAGGTGAACGGACACCTCCTTGGCTCTGTGCCTATCGCTGGTGGACCACAAGATATCTGCATCCCGGGCGGTTTTACTGCTTATGTTACCACCCGCCAGGGTACTGTTGTTGCTGTTGACCTGAATAAGCGGCAGGTTATCCGTACTCTGCTTAGTGGGGGACAATTTGGCTCAATGGATTATGACGCGAGCACCGGCGAAGTCTATGTGCCTGATCGGAAGCACAACCAATTGGATGTCCTGACTCCTATCACGGCAGGCACAACCGTGACTATACAGGAACCAGCGCGGATTCTCCGCCTGAGCAATTCTCCTCAATCGGTCGCCATCACCAACGATGGGCAGCTCGGCTTCGTGGCGCTCTCCAACGGCCAGGTGCTTATGCTCGACGTCCCCGGACGAAGCGTCGTCACCAGCATCGCTGTCGGTGGAGTTCCACGCTTCATCATCACCGGCCTCTATCCACCTATAAATAGTCCTACATCTACCCCACAGCAGACGGCAACTCCGCCATCCACGGCAATGCCCACCGGTCGCTTCCTTCTCATTATCTCGATGGTACTGGCAGGAGTACTCTTGCTGAGTACGCTCTGGCTCTTTTGGAGTCACCACCAGCGGCAGCCGGGAAAACACTAGGTGTCTGTACGATCACTGTTACGATGAGAAGTGCATGTGCCCAATGGTGGTATGGGTCAGTAGTTTCTGCCCGTTGCGCCATAGGATTTTCTCGCGCACCTCTGGCTTAAAGTAGGTCAATGCTTCGAAATCTTTTAACCAGCGCTGTGGTGTAATAAAAGGATAATCCGATCCGAAGAGAATACGATCCTGCAAGCGCGTAGAAGCCTCTCTCAAGAGCGTTTCGGGAATATACTTGGGTGACCAGCCTGACAGATCATTAAAGATATTGGTCTTATGTTGCATGCTGGCAATCATTTCTTCATGCCAGGGCCAGGAAGGGTGGGCACCGATAATCGTCAGCCCCGGAAAATCGGCGGCCAGAGCGTCAAGGTAGATAGGACGAGTGTAATCGAGCTTAATGCCCATGCCTCCGGCGGTACCTGCTCCCAGACCATTCGTCCCTGTGTGAAACAGTGCCGGGATGCTCAGTTCTTGAATTTTTTCCATCAAGGGATAAAAAGCAGGATCATTTGGATAAAAAGCTTGCACCCCTGGATGAAACTTGGCACCGGCAAGACCCAGGTCTTTAACGGCACGCTCTATCTCCTTCACTGCCGCTTTCCCTTTGTGCGGATCCACGCTGGCAAAACCGATAAACTGTTGTGGGTAGCGCTGCACAATGGTGGCAATATAGTCGTTGCCCAAAGGGGGTAGTCCAGTCGCTGTTTCGGCGTCCCAGGCGAGCAGCACGCCAATCATATCAAGCTCAGCATAATCGGCGGCGATCTGCTCTATATCTTTTAATTTGACCTCGGTACGGAAATAACGTTCCGCTGCCTGGGCATACGGGCCAAGTGTAACCTGCATGAACTCCTTTGTGGGGAGATGGACGTGAAAATCAATGGCACGCGGCATAATCAGCCCTCCAGATAGCCAACTTTGGCTTTATCAATAATCTACGTTGACACATCACTAGCACTACTTCTATACTGAGCATGATACAGCAGTATCGGATGATTGAGCAAGGAGAAGGTGCATCCCTATGTCATTTACTGAAGATGAACTTCAAGCTTTCAACACTATCCTCGAACGACATCTTGCCGCGCACCGTCGTGAAGTGGAACAAGTCTTTGATCAGCGTATAAATGCACTTCGCCGCGACCTGGACCAGCGTCTTGCTACTGCACAGCAAGAAATTCTACGTACATTGGCCAGGCCAATCTCCAACCAGCAAAATGGTTTGGATGCTACACTCAATCAACATTTCGACATGCAGCAAAAGCACCTTACCAGGATAGTAAGCCAGCAGGCGGAGCGCAACCAGCAGCAAACTGAAGAACTCTTAGATCGTATTCAGACTGCACAACTACTGGCTATAGAGCAGTTGATTGGTCAGCATCTTGCTTTACAATCTACCGGTGAGCGCGCAGCGCAATCCAGTGGCGATGAACATATTCCACCTCCTCATATAGAGGCCATTGAGGTCCAAACTGACCTTCTCTGGGAAGACCTGGCTGACGTCTTTGGCAAACTATTGGATGTACGTTTTTCTGCTCTGAGCGAGTCGATCCAGGCCATCATGAGGAGTTTAGAGCAACACCTCTCAGTTCAACTTCGCAACTTGCGCGGGCAGGTTCAAGCTTACAAGGGAGACCCGGCATCCGCGACGAACACAAACGAAATATTGCGTGGTATAGAACAGCTCGAACGTATCGTGGAGTCGATGCAAGTGGTCATGACGACCAACCACGCGCTTCTCTCCAACCGGCTGTACCATCACCAGCAACTACCACTTGAACGCGCTCATCCCAGCAGTAATACTCATCCAACAGTCCTTAATGGCGTGAGCAATCCATTTTCGCTGCCTGGAGAGCATGACGACCATTGAGGTTTTCTTTGATAAGCGTACTTAGGAGGTGTAGTATGTCTGAGTCTGCTCATTTAGCCGATGCTTGAACAAAAGTTGTTATTGATAATCGTAGAATCCCTTGCCGCTCTTCTTGCCTAACATGCCTGACAGTACCATACGGCGCAGCAGCGGAGGTGGCGCGTAAAGCGGATCTTTATATTCTTCGTAGATCGCTTCGGCTGCCCACAGTGTTGTATCGAGTCCAACGTAGTCGAGCAGCGTGAACGGTCCCATTGGGTAACCAAGGCCCAGCTTCATCGCGGTATCGATGTCATCTCGAGTTGCCATACCGTTCTCCAACATGCGGATTGCTGCCAGCAGGTAGGGGATCAGCAGGAAATTGACTATGAAGCCAGCGGTGTCTTTGGCTAGCACAGGAGTTTTTCCCAGGGAAATAGCGAATTGCCTGATAGTTTCAATCGTTTCCTTGGAAGTTGAAATCGTACGCACTATCTCTACCAGCTTCATCACTGGTGCCGGGTTGAAGAAGTGCAGCCCGCATACCTTGTCGGGACGTTTCGTTACGGCCCCCATCTGCGTAACATTCAGCGAAGATGTATTGGAAACGAGCAACGCGCCTGGCTTCACAATATGATCGAGCGCGGGAAAGAGGCGTAATTTCTCCTCCATATTCTCAATGGCGGCTTCGATCACCAGGTCGCAATCGGCAAAATCTGCCATATTGAGCGTCCCGTGCAGTCGCTCCCGGTACTCGTTTACCTGTCCCTGGGAGAGTTTTCCCTTGCCCGCCAGCATATCCCAGGCCCCCTGAATACGCGCTAAACCTTTATCAAGTAGCTGTTGATTGACCTCAAGCACAACAGTCTCATACCCTGATTGCGCACATGTTTGAGCGATGCCGCTGCCCATCAATCCGCAGCCAACGACACCGGCTTTTCTTATAGACATAGAAGGCTTACTCCTTATCCACAAATGAGCGTATTTCCCGCGCTGGTCCACTTTCGACGCCAAAAATAATGGTGTAGTGGTTGAGCGTGGGGAAATTGACATAACGACAGTCTTTTATCTCATGTTGAACAGCCGTCGCCGACTCTTCGGGCAGCAGCTGGTCATTGTCGAAGAGTATACCCTGGCCGGCTCGCAACAGAAGGGTGGGTACCTGTACCCTGGCCCATAGCGGTTCGGCTTTTCTTTCTTCCTCGTCCTTCAGGTCTTCGAAAGCTCCTTCACGATATGTCTTGGCGATGACTGATCCATCCTCTCTGCATATCACGTCGTGTTCAAAGTAGGTGTCGAGGTACTCGTTCCAGTAGGGTCCCAGGAAAGGAACTGCCTTCAGGCGCTGTTTATACTCCCCAAATGAAGGAACGGGCATGCCTAGTCGGCCCATGGACACTGCGAGCCACGCGGGTCGCTCATCCGCTGTCTTCCATGGAGGAGTTGCTCCTGCATCCACCAGCACTAGCTTACTGAGCTTGTCAGGATAATGTGCCGCGAAATAAAGTGCGACGAAGCCTCCTAGGGAGTGCCCCAGCACAACAGGCCGCTGCAAGCTCAAGACGTCGATGAGCTTCGCCAGGTCGTCCGCGTGGATGGCCACACTGTAACCATGTTCAGGCTTGTCGCTGTCGCCACGCCCGCGCAGGTCGTAGGCAATGACGCGATGGTCACGTGCCAGATCATCGGCAATCGCCTGGAAGCAGAAGGCATTGGCGGTGATACCACTCACGCAGACAATCGGCAGTCCCCGCTCGCCCCATTGCACAATATGAAATGTGAGCTCTCCCGCGGTAACGAATTCATCTCGCACTGGACTCAGGAACATGGTGTACTCCTTGGTGAGGGCATACTGTCAATGAGTGCAGTATGCTCGGTATAGCGTAGTTCTTCTAGGTGCAGGTGGTAGTTCTCCTGGGATTGTGGTCCTGGCGACGACGGTGTCGAAACGCACGCCACCTGGCTGCTGTCGCTTCAATCAGCGGTATGCCTTCTACCTGACGTAACTGGGGAGAACGCCATCCGGTATATCCACTGCGTGCCACTGCCTGTGCAAAGATGCCTTTGATAATTTGCAGGTAGCGATCCGTGTCCGGGACGAAGAGGAAAGCGGTATCGGCCTGTTCCATATAGAAATACTGTCCGCATCTGGCATACCATGTACGTATATCTTCTTGTGTATGAACAACAGCGCCGTGCAGATTTTGTGCGTGATCATACTCTATTGTGCCAAAGGGAAAGCAGTGGAGGTGGGCATGAAAGACTGTCTGACGGAAAATGCCATGTTCCCAGAAGACTACGGGAGCATAGTATTGTGCCAGGAACTTTTGCACCTCTTGCTTTAAGACGAATAGTTCTGCGTCAAGTTCAGCAGGCACATCACCATAGCATGAATAATGGCGCCTGGGAATGATCAGCAGATGACCCTCGACCAGAGGAGCATGATCGGTGACGATGAGAAAATTTGGGGTCTCCTTGAGCACGTAGCGGGCGATATCACTGTGCTGGCAAAATGCGCAGTAGGAACTATTGGGCTCAGCGTCGATGGGGCTGTAGCTCCCATTCTGCATGCAGACGACTCCTTCCATAGTTACACGATACCGCCTTGAGTATAGCCCACAGATCTCACTTTTGGCAAGAACTACCCTGCGTGACGAAAGCCCGCCTCAGCCATAGTAAGGGCAGGTCCTTCAGCTAACATACCGGTGTCCATAACTTCAGCGACGAGAAGCGTCGAGTCTCCTGCTGTGGCAGTGTAACGCACTTCGCAAGCAACCCAGGCCAGTGCATCGTGCAGAATGGGACAGCCATTTGCCCCGAGTTCGTATTCAATGCCTGCCATTTTTTCAGGGTCTCTCACTGCTGATTTACCTAGCTTCCCCGCCAGAGCGCGGCTGCCAGAGCGCAGCACGTTGACCATAAATACATGGCTGCGCAGGATCATCGGCAGTGACTTGGAGGCATTTTCGACGGATACCATAAGCAACGGGGGATCAAATGAAGCCTGAGAAAGCCAGTTGGCCGTGAAGGCATTGACCTCGCCTTCATCAGCACATGAAACGATATACAGCCCATAGGTGAAGGTACGTAGTACCTGTCTTTTGATGTTTGGGTCCATTTAAAATTTCCTCGTTCACAAAATCTATTTGGGATGCGTAAACATTCCTGTGTAACCTCGGAAGAGTACCAGGCAAAGGGGAACATTGCCCATTTTCACCATGCTGTCTTAATTAGCTTCCAAATTTACAGGCTTAGAGCGTCTACGGTTGCCAGAACGTCGTCTGCATGCTCTTCTGGATTCACTTTATGCCAGATTTTGCGTACAATGCCATCTTTATCGATCAAGAAGGTCTCCCGGTTCACGCCCATGTATTTCTTACCATAGATATTTTTCTCTCCATAGACCCCGTAGAGCTGGGAAACGGTTGTGTCAGTGTCGGAGAGTAAGGGAAAAGGCAGGCCGTACTTGTCTGCAAATTCCTTGTGGGACTCGACACTATCCGTGCTCACTCCAAGCACCACAGTCCCGCGTTTCTGCATTTCGTGGTTGGCGTCGCGAAAACTGCAGGCCTCTTTGGTGCAACCAGGCGTATCATCCTTCGGGTAGAAATACAGAACTACCGTTCTCCCTCTAAAGTCGCCAAGGTGTATCTGACCATTTTTCACTACCTCGTCGCTTCCCACAGCCGGAAGGGTAAAGTCAGGAGCAGGTTGCTGTTCTTTGATGATTGTTTCACTCATGATCATCTCCTCTAAATGTAAGGTAAGAAGGTATCCCTTCATTGCTATAACCCGCAAAGCGGGTGGAGAGGGCTGGTTCTCTCGCTTTTCTTTTCCTTCGTGAAAACACACTACCTCAGGAAACTATTCCAATCACCACCCTGGTCGCCACAATTTCCTTCTGCCGGTACTCGACGACTTCACCATCGAGTACTACAGTCTGCTCGGCCCGGATGTCTGTCGAGGAGGCTCCAACACTGAAGGTGTATGCTCCCGGCTCAGTGACGAAACGCATCCAGGGGTCGTAGAATGCGAGCCGGGACGGATGTACCATAAATGTTACTCTCCGGGCTTGTCCACTAGCAAGGGAAACGCGGGTAAAACCGATGAGCATACGGTCGGGGCGGGCGACAGAGGCGATAAGGTCGCGGCAGTAAAGCTGCACCACTTCATCACCCTCGCGCTCTCCGCTGTTGCGTACTTCTATGGACACCTCAATCAGCCCGGTTGTACTCGTCGTCTGAACATTAAAGTCGTTGTATGCAAATGTGGTATAGCTTAGCCCATGCCCAAAGGCGAACAGTGGTGCCGTCGGACAATCGGTGTAGTCGCCATAGAACATGGCGCGATCACCTCCTGCCCGGTGCCCTGCGTGAATTGGGACCTGACCCACCGCGCGGGGCATGCTCACAGGCAGTCGGCCGGCTGGATTTATCTTCCCAGTCAGCACATCTGCGAGTCCATTGCCACCCTCCTCTCCCGCCGGAAATAGCTGTAGTAGCGCGTTGGCTCGCTCGGCGACGCGAGTAAGAGTATGGATGCGGCCACTGAGCACGATGACAACGAGCGGCGTTTGAGTATTTGCAATCACATCGATGAGTTCTTGCTGGACACCGGTGAGATCGAGGCTGGTAGCGTCGTTGCCCTCGCCGGCAGTTGCTGGACGCATCACGCCGCTGCGCCCTGCGACCACAACCACGGCAACGTCGGCATCACGCGCCGCATGTACCGCTTCAGGGAAGCCGGAGTGGTCGTCACCCTGCACTGCGCAGCCTCTGGCATACCACACTTCCACGCTCTTTCCTAGAGCCGAGTGCAGACCCGCGAGCGGCGTGACGTGGGGTGTGAAGTACGGACCAGGAGCGTAGGATGCGCCGGTGTGGGAGGGCAGGTCCGTATCCGAGGTGTTCTGGTTCTGGGGGGCTGCATAGGTGATCTCCAGGTGGGTAGGGTAGTGATAGTCACCTTGCAGGAGCCGTTGGTCATCTGCGCCTGGCCCGATGACTGCCACGCGCTTGATGGTGGGGGCAAGTGGTAGAATACCATCGTTGGTGAGTAAGATGGTCGACTCTGCGACAGCTCGTCGAGCCAGAGCGCGCTGTTCGGGTGCCTGGAATACAGTGCTGGCGGTTGAGGCATCGACGTATGGATCTTCGAAAAGCCCAAATTGGAATTTCAGCCGGAGCACATGGCGGACGGAGGCATCGACTATGGCGAGCGGCATCCGCCCGTCCATGACCTCCGCTTTGAGTGGCTCCCCATAGCAGTCGATGGCAGGTAGTTCCATGTCAAGTCCCGCAAGTAATGCAATCCGAGCTGCCTCACCGGGGGTGGCTGCAACGCGGTGGTGTGACTGGAGCTGCAAGATGGAGAAATAATCCGCGACGACCACACCTGCGAAGCCGAGCTCATCGCGCAGCAACCCGGTGAGGATGGCAGGACTGCCCGCGCAGGGCAGGCCATCGACTGAGGCATATGAGTTCATGACAGACGCCAGTCCAGCGTCACGGATAACGGCAGCAAAGGGTTCCGCATAGACCTCGCGAAGTTCACGTGGACCCATTTGAACGGGACCCCAATTGCGCCCGCCTTCCGACATGGAGTAAGCGAGGAAGTGCTTGCCCGTAGCGGCAATCCCCTGGCGAAGGTCGCTGGTCTGCAGGCCCTGGACATACGCTGAGCCGATTGTCCCGGCCAGCACAGGATCCTCGCCATAGGTCTCCTCGACCCTTCCCCAGCGAGGATCACGGGCGATGTCGAGCACCGGAGCAAGTGCAAGCCGGGCACCAACTGCACGCATCTGGGTGCGGATTACTCCTGCAACCTGCTTGACGAGGCTCGGGTTCCAAGTCGCAGCTAGCCCAATCCCTTGAGGAAAGACCGTCGCATCACGGTGACAGAACCCACCAGTAGACTCCTCGTGGAGGACGACAGGGATGCCGAGCCGGGTGCGCTCGACCGCAAACTTCTGGATGGCGTTTATGAACGCCGCGCTCTCGTGTGGGCGCAGGCCCGTCGAGGCACCAATGCGCGTGATCTGTCCAATTCCATGCGGCATCTTCTCAGCAACGATATCGGGGTTGAAGGCTCCTTTGCTCATGAAAGCAGTACTCCAGAGGCATCCAAGCTGGGCGAGCTTCTCATCGAGAGTCATGATGGAGAGCAGGTCCTCGACCCGGTTGTCAACGGAGACGTTCGGATCACGGTAGAGGGGTGCGGACATGTTCGATCTCCTTTTTCCAATGAGTTTACATGGTCTGTTTAGTATTTTTCCTTCTTGGTTTTAGCTTGCTTCAAGTTAACCGGTTATGTTACGGAATCACCTGCCGGTTGAAGTGCTTACATTATATTATGGACCAGGCATAAAGGGAGGTAATGATGGTGCTATAATAAGCTATCTATGGTACTACGCAAGTCAGGAACCCCATGCCGAAAGGCGGGGGCTTGAGAAACGGCTAGCTCAACGCAAGTTTCTGTCTACCGAGCATCTCTCATGCAGCAGCCAGAGCGGCTACAAGGATGTCCGAGCGCCACCCGAACTCGGACCGCTCCTAGCCACGCCGAAGCTGACGATACCCATGGGATGGTATCTAAGCCGCTCTGGCCATCGGGACGGGTCATATTACCCCGGCTCTGACCGGGAGAAGGGAAATCCCTTGAGAATACCAGTTCTTGATACGAAAGGCACAGCCTTGATGCCGTGTACCCCAGCCAAAGCTCGCCACCTGTTCAAAAGTGGCAAAGCCCGACCCAAGTGGAACAAGCTGGGTTTGTGCTGTGTCCAGTTGACCTACCAGCAGGAACCCGACAATCAACCTCTGGTGGTGGGATCGATCCAGGCAGTCAATTTGAAGGGTACAGCGTCGTTGGAGGCAAAGACACCGTGCTCAATCTCATGACAGAAGCCCCTGCCCACGTGAAAGACGCAGTGGAAGTACGACGAAGCTTGCGCCGCGCACGCCGCTCTCGCAAGTGGAGACGCCCCAAACGCTTCGACAATCGTCTGAACCGGAAACAGCGCATTCCCCCCTCGACCCGGAGCCGGTGGGAAGCGAAAGTTCGCATCATAGCGCACCTGAAAAAGGTCCTCCCGCTGACCGATGCCGTGGTGGAAGATGTCGAGGCGGTTCTCCAAGCGGGCAAGAATCGGAAGTGGAATGCCTCCTTCAGCCCGGTCCAGGTTGGCAAGGAGCATCTGTACCGGCTGGTGCGAGAGATGGGCTTGCTCGTTCATACACGGGTAGGCTGGCAGACCAAAGAACTACGTGAAAAGGCAGGACTCAAGAAAACGAAAAGCAAGAGCAAGCAGCGCTTTGAGAGCCATGCAGTGGATGCCTGGGTCCTAGCCAGCTGCATGAGTGGAGCTCAATATCCCACGTGTACCCGCGTGTGGTATCTCGTTCCCGCCAGATTGCATCGCCGTCAACTCCATCGCTTGCAAGCGTCCAAAGGCGGGGAACGCAAACCCTATGGCGGAACACGCAGCCTGGGCTTGAAACGAGGAACCCTGGTCAGCCATCCCCGGTATGGATTGTGCAGCGTCGGCGGCTTTGATCGCAAGAAGCAGACCATCAGCTTACACCACTACCGAACCGACAAGAGACTGACGCAAGGAGCGAAGGTCAAGGAGTGTCGAGTCCTGACGTGGGTGGCATGGCGCTCCTGGCTCGTCGCAAAAGAAGAACCCAAGAGAACAGGCAAAGGAGACCACCCAACCCCTGCCCCAAAAAAAGGAACGCCTCTTTCCTCCCCGTCGATGACTCCAGGGGTATCCAGAGCCGGAGGTCTAATGAGCCATCCTGAATTCAGGATGGCTCATATTTCTCGAGGACTGTATTCTCAGCGATACAATCCTTCTGCTACCGCTTGAAAGACTGTCCAATGTTTCCCATACCGTCAAACGCCTTTTGGATCTCCTGCGGGGAGTTGAAGGTTTTATCGGGAAGGCGTTGGAGCGTGCTGATAATTTGATCGTTGGCACCAATTTGCTGGGCCATCTGAATGAGATTGGTTTTGCTGATTGGGTATGGAATAGCATTGAGCAGCTGGTTCAGCATCTGAGGGTCTAGGTTCATAACATCTCCATTCTCTCTGTCTTGTGTATCCTACATACAACGTCATGAGTTGGCTGCCATCATTGGCACAACCCTACGACTAGTATAGTCAACATACAAAACCAGGAGGAATGGAGATGACGCTCCTGGGCATGCTACTTTCCTGTCAATCCTTTGCGCTGCATCTGTTGCAGGTCCAACTCTGCCGGGGCAAGAGGACTTACCCCGGCATCAGCACACGTCTGGCCGATCAAGTCAAAGCCAAGTTGTAGTCCTTGCACGATCTTAAACGGGTCATTCGTACTGAGCAGATTCAAGCAATCCTGTCGCTGCTCAATTGCCTTCCCTTCGCTCTGAGTTTTGCCCGTAGAGTTCCCGCGCAAAATAGCTGAGTGGGGCATGAAATCGTCGTAACGCAGGTTCCTGGTCGCAGCCAGCAGCATCAGCCAGTACTCAACCTGGCTTGCCTCCAGTATTGTGTCCGGCTGCCGACCCGTGTGGCTATGCTCGCCACCCTGCACGTCTGCCAGCTCCTGCAACTCGTCGGCCAGCCTCGCCACCAGGTAGCTCTGGCTACGCTCTTGCAATAAACGCGAAGTATTGGATTCCTCACTCAAGTCGTGGTCGCGCAAATAGAGATATATGCCGTAGAGCTGGCGCAAATTGGTTTCTAAGGAAACAAAAGAAGCGCTGTAGACAACTTCCGGGTCGAAGAGGCGATCAGAGACGGTTTCATAATTGCTGTCGGGGAGCAGGCGGCGATAGTAACAGCTACGATGACCGGTGTGACAGGCTGCATCACCATGCTGCACTACACGAATGAGCAGGCTATTTTCTTCACAGTTTACGAAGATAGCGCGCACTTCCTGTGCATTACCCGACTGCTCACCCTTGCGCCAGACCTGATTGCGCGATCGACTGAAAAAGTGTGTATAGCCTGTCTCACGTGTACGGTCAAGGGCTTCTTCGTTCATGAAGGCCACCATCAATACCTCGTTAGTGGCATCATCCTGGACCACAGCGGGCATAAGTCCCTGGCGATCAAACTTCAGCATGGTTTGTTTCCTCACCTTCCGTTTTTGGTAAAGTGTGTTTCTTCCTAAATTGGTGTTTAAACTAACGCAAGCAAAAGGCAGCCCTGGGATTGCCAGGAACTGCCAGATGGCGTAAAGTGCTTTGCACGAAACAAACACAAGCAAAGGACATTTACGCTTTGAACTTTAACACAATAAGACAAATG
>WNGD01001823.1_pt1 | contig 22737 bp, 22 predicted proteins | sample 5400671 | NCBI WGS metagenome assembly WNGD01 (sample SAMN13153369, study PRJNA577476) | soil metagenome | isolation source: 40 cm soil or saprolite under grassland replicate 2 | place: USA:California | collected 2016-06-15
GGCCCTGGCTCTACCGGATCGTCCGCAACACCGCGCTCAACGACCTGCGCGACCGCCCGCCCGCGGCGCAGCAGCTGCCCGAGCAGACCGAGGGCGGGCGCGGCGTCGCCGAGGAGGTGGAGCGGCGCGAGGAGGTGGCCGAGCTGATGCGCCGGTTGCGGGAGCTTCCCGAGCCGCAGCGGGCGGCGATCGTGATGCGCGAGCTGGAGGGCCTCGGCCACGAGGAGATCGCGGCGGCCCTGGGGGTCACCGGCGGCGCGGCACGCCAGACGATCCACAGGGCGCGGACGGCGTTGCGCGACGCGGTCGGCGCGGCGATCCCGCTGCCCCTGGTCCGCGCGCTGATCGACCACGGCGCCGAGACGGCTGTGGCGGGAGCTGGCGCCGGCAGCGCGGCCGCGGCCGGCGCCTCGATCGGCGGCGCCGGGACCGGCGGCGTCCTCAAGCTGGGACTCGCCGCGACGCTGATCGCCGGCTCGGTCGGAACCGGCCTCGCCCTGAACCACGATCGGCACGAACTCGACGCGGGCGCCGCCCCCGCGGCGGCGGCCTCCGGCGCACCGGCCTCGAACGCGCAGGCAGGCGACGGCGGCGGACCCGTTTCGACGACTCCCCTCGCCGACGGATCGAGCGAAGGCGACCGCGGCGGCGGCCCGGGACGGAACGGCAATGCCGATCGCGGCCACAGCGGAAGAGAGCCGAGTGGTGACTCAGACCACGGCGCGGGGCCGGCAGCCTCGGGGCCCTCCCCCCATAGCGGACCGGGACCGGACGGCTCCGGCGAGAGCCAGCCGGGCGATGGCGGCGCGTTGAGCGACAACTCAGGCTCGGGCAGCGGGGGCTTCAACGATAGCCACTCGGACGAGGGCGGCGGCAGCTCTGGCGGCGACTCCCCCTCGAGCGAGGGGCCTGTGTCCGGCGAACCGCTGTCATCCGGCGACGGCTCGTCCGGGTCCGGCGACCTCTCGAGCTCCGGCGAGGTCTCTCCGGCCTCCGACAGCGGCAGCTCCGGCTCGGGGACGAGCGGAAGCGACGGTCTCTAACGCATTTGTGATCTTCGCCGATGTATTGGGTTGTCAGGGATGCACGTGACTTCGACCTCGCACGACCAAGGAGGAAGCATGAACCGCCCCCACCGCAATCGAGCCCGCCTGGGAGCCCTGTTGCTGGCTGCCGTCGGAGCGCTCGCAATGCTCGCCCTGCCGGGGATCGCAACGGCCAAGGACCGCAACCACGACCGCATCCCGGATCGCTGGGAGAAGCGCCATCGACTTTCGCTGAAAGTCAACCAGGCGCACCGCGACCAAGACCGCGACCGGCTGCGCAACCGCGCCGAGTTCCTCGCCGGGGACAACCCGCAGGACGCGGACAGCGACGACGACGGCGTCGCCGACGGCGAGGAGAACGCCGGCACGATCAAATCGTTCGACGCCGGAACGGGCAAACTCACGATCGATCTCTTCAACGGCGACACGGTCGCCGGCACAGTCACCGAAGGGACCGAGATCGAGTGCGATAACCAGGGCTCGGCGTCGGCTTCGGACGATCAGCAGGGTGACGACGATCCGGGCGAGGACGAAGGCCAAGCTGGAGACGACCAGGGCGACGAAGGCGAGTCCGCCGACGACGAGTCCGGGGACGACAACGACCAGGGCGGCAACTGCACTACCGCGGACCTCGTCCCCGGCGCGGTCGTCGAGGAGGCTGAGCTGAGCCTGGAGAACGGCGCCGCCACCTTCGAGGAGGTCGAGCTGGGGAGCTGACGTCTAGTCGAGGAGACGATGGAGAGGGCGGCCCAGGCGCCGCCCTCTTTACTTCGCCTCGAGCCAGTCCTGACCGATGCCGAGGTCGACCTCGAGCGGCGGGTCGAGCTGGTAGGCGGCGCACATCTCGCGCCGCACCAGCTCGGCCGCGTCGTCCATCTCGCCGGGCGGCCCCTCGAAGAGCAGCTCGTCGTGGATCTGGAGGACCAGCCGGGTCACCATGCCGGCTTTCCCGAGTGCCCGGTGGCAGCGCACCATCGCCACCTTGATGATGTCGGCGGCGGTGCCCTGGATCACCGTGTTGACGGCGAGCCGCTCACCGAGCCGGCGGGTGTTGGGGTTGCCGGAGCGCAGCTCGGGGATCGGGCGGCGGCGCCCCATCAGCGTCGTCACGTAGCCCTCTTCCTGCGCCCGCTCGACGACCCGCTCGCGGAAGGCGCGCACAGCCGGGAAGCGCTCCAGGTAGCGGGCGACGAACTCCTCGCCCTCCTTGCGGGGGATGTTGAGGCGGTCGGCGAGGCCGAAGCCAGTCAGCCCGTAGACGATGCCGAAGTTGACCATCTTCGCCTTCGAGCGCTGGCCGACGTCGACCTCCTCGCGGGAGATCTCGAAGACCTCGGCGGCGGTCGCGGCGTGGACGTCGTCGCCCGCCCGGAATATCTCCTTCAGCACCTCCTCCTCGGCGACGTGGGCCAGCACGCGCAGCTCGACCTGGCTGTAGTCGGCGGAGAGCAGGCGGGCGCCGCGCTCGGCGACGAAGCAGGCGCGGACCGGGCGGCCGATCTCGGTGCGGATCGGGATGTTCTGGAGGTTGGGGTTGGTGCTGGAGAGGCGGCCGGTGGTCGTCGCCGCCTGGTTGAAGGTGGTGTGGACGCGGCCACTGTCTGGGTCGATCAGGTCGGGCAGCGCATCGAGGTAGGTGTTCTTCAGCTTGGTCAGCTCGCGCCAGGACTCGATCTTCTCGACGATCGGGTGCTCGTCGCGGATCTGGGCGAGGACGCGGGCGTCGGTCGAGAAGCCGGTCTTGCCGCGGCGCTTGCGGGTCAGGCCGAGCTTCTCGAAGAGGACGCGGCCGACCTGCTGGGGCGAGCCGATCGTGAACTCCTCCTCGGCCAGCTCGTAGATCTCGGCTTCGAGCGCGGCGATCCGCTCGCCGAAGCCGGCGCCGACCTCGGCCAGCCGCCCGGCGTCGAGCTTGAGGCCCTCGCGCTCCATCGCGGCGAGGACGTGGACCAGCGGCAGCTCGACGTCGCGCAGCAGCGGCTCCAGCTCCAGCTCCTCGATGCGGGGGCGCTGCTGCTCGGCCAGCGCCGCCACGAGGCGCGCCTCCTCGGCCGGCTCAAGGCCCGCCTCCCCGTCCTCGCCCAGCGAGAGCTGACCGTCCGCGGCGTCGTCGCCCGCGGACGCGGACGCTCCCACGGCGATCCCGATCCCGGCGTCGGCGGCAAGCTCGGTCAGCTCGTAGGTCCGCCGCTGCGGCTCCAGCAGATAGGCGGCGAGCATCGTGTCGTGGGCCAGCTTCAGCTCGACGCCCTCGCGGGCGGCGGCGGCGAGCAGCCCGTGGCGACCGCCGCCGAGCGACTTGGCGTCGTGGGCGACCAGCGGGCGATCGGAAAGCGCAACCGCAAGCTCGTCGAGCGTCGAGGAGCCGGTGATGACGCGCTCGCCCTCGCTCGCTGCCCAACCACCGCCGGCGACCGCGAGTGCCACCGGGCCCTCGGCCAGGTCGGCAGGCGTCCCCTCGACCGTCTCCACGCTCAGCTCCGTCTCGACGCTGCGGCCCGGCACCGCCTCGCCCTCGGGCAGCGCTTCTTCCAAGCGCTCCATCACCGCGCGCAGCTCGAACTCGCGCATGAAGTCGCGCAGGGCGCCCCGGTCCGGTTGCGAGGCCATCACCCCGTCGAGGTCGACCCCGGTCTCGATGTCGCAGACGAGCGTTGCCAGCTGCTTCGAGACGCGGGCGTCCTCGGCGTGCTCGACCAGGTTCTGCTTGCGCTTCGCCCCGGAGACCTTGTCGACGTTCTCGAGCACAGCCTCGAGCGAGCCGAACTCACCCAGCAGCTGCGCCGCCGTCTTCTCCCCGATGCCGGGGACGCCGGGGATGTTGTCGGAGGTATCGCCTTTGAGGCCGATCAGGTCGGTGACCAGCTCGGGGGGGACCCCGTAGCGCTCGATCACCCCCTCGCGATCGTAGACCTTGGTGTCGGTGATGCCGCGCGAGGTCGTCATCACCCTGATCCCCTCGCCGACCAGCTGGTAGACGTCGCGGTCGCCGGAGACGACCATCACCGGGAGCCCCCGCTCGCGGGCGCGCATCGCCAGGGCGCCGATCACGTCGTCGGCCTCGTAGCCCTCGACCCTGACGTTGGTGTAGCCGAAGGCCTCGACCAGCGGCATCAGGTGCGGCCACTGCTCGCGCAGCAGGTCGGGGCGGGGTTTCCGTTGGGCCTTGTAGAGGTCGTAGGCGACCTCGCGCCCCGACATCCCCGCGTCCCAGGCGACCACCACCCCGGCCGGCGCGTGCTCGTCGATGATCTTGACCAGCATCGAAGCAAGCCCGTAGATCGCGTTCGTCGGCCGCCCGTCGCTGGTCCCGATCGACTCCGGCAGGGCGAAGAACGCCCGGTAGGCAAGCGAGTTGCCGTCGATCAGAAAGAGCTCGCGTGCGCCGTCCCCCTTTGGCGTCTTGTCGGCCATCGGCGCCAACTCTAAGGCGCACCGGAGCGCCCATCGCGATGGACAGCCGTGCGGGGTCCCGCGGCGCGAATCTGATTCGATAGCCCTCCATGGCCGTCAGCGCCCAGTACAGCGTCACGATCCGGGTCGAACTCGATGCGCGGCAGGAGCCGCTCGGGAAGCTGACCGCCGCGATCGCCGAGGCGGGGGGACAGCTCCAGGGCGTCGACCTCGTGCCCGGCGCCGGCAGCGAGGGCAAGCGGGTGCGGGAGTTCACGATCGACGCCCAGGACCGCGAGCACTGGGAGCGGATCCTGCGCGGGATCGGCTCGACCCGCGGGGCAAAGGTGCTCGACTACGTCGACCGCACGATGCAGATGCACCGCGGGGGCAAGATCGAGCTGCACAACAAGTACCCGCTGAAGACGCGCGACGACCTCTCGATGGCCTACACGCCCGGCGTCGCGCGCGTCTGCCAGGACATCCACGCCGACCGCGCCAAGGCCTTCGAGTACACGATCAAGAAGAACACCGTGGCGGTCGTCTCCGATGGCAGCGCCGTTCTCGGCCTCGGCAACATCGGGCCGGAGGCGGCGATGCCGGTGATGGAGGGAAAGGCGATGCTGTTCAAGGAGTTCGCCGACGTAGACGCCTTCCCGATCTGCCTCGACAGCCAGGATCCCGACGAGATCGTCAAGGCGGTAGAGCTGATCGCGCCCACCTTCGGCGGCATCAACCTCGAGGACATCTCCGCCCCGCGCTGCTTCGAGATCGAGGAGCGGCTGAAGAGCTCGATCGACATCCCGGTCTTCCACGACGACCAGCACGGCACCGCCGTGGTGACGATGGCGGCACTCTTCAACGCGCTGAAGATCGTCGGCAAGCCGATCGAGGAGCTGCGGGTGCTGGTGGTTGGGCTTGGCGCCGCCGGGGTAGCGGTGACCAAGATGATGCTCGCCTCCGGCGTCACCCATGTGGTCGGTTGCGACCGGCGCGGCGCCCTCTCGACCGAGCGCGAGGACTACCGCTCCGGCGAGATGAGCGAGATCAAGCGCTGGTACGCGGAGAGCTCCAATCCCGACAAGCTGAGCGGGCAGCCGAACGACGTGCTCGAGGGCATGGACCTCTTCGTCGGCCTCTCCGGCCCCGGCATCATCTCTGCCGAGGCACTGGGCAAGATGAACGACGACGCGATCGTCTTCGCGATGGCCAACCCCAACCCCGAGGTGATGCCCGAGGAGGCGGCGCCCCACGTGCGGATCATGGCCACGGGGCGCTCCGACTACCCCAACCAGATCAACAACGTGCTCTGCTTCCCCGGCATCTTCCGCGGCGCGCTGGACGCCGGCGCCCCGCGGATCACCGAGGAGATGAAGCTGGCGGCCGCGCACGGAATCGCCGAGGTGGTCGCCGACGACGACCTCTCCGAGGACTACATCATCCCCAGCGTCTTCAACCGCGAGGTGGCGCCGAAGGTGGCTCGCGCAGTCGTTGAGGAGGCGAGGCGCGAGGGGATCGCCCGCTTCAGCGAGGAGACGGGGACCTTCTCCACCGTGGAGGTCGCGGCTCAGCCGTGAAGGTCCTGGTCACCGGCGCCAGCGGGTTCATCGGCTCGACCCTCTGCGACGCGCTGCTGGTCCGCGGCGACACGGTGGTCGGCCTGACCCGCGACCCGTCCCGGGCCCGCCGCACCAATCCCAGCGTCATCTGGCACGCCTGGGAGCCGACGCTCGAACGGCCGCCGGCCGAGGCGTTCGACGGGGTCGACGGGGTCGTCCACCTGCTCGGCGAGCGGATCGACCAGCGCTGGACCGATGAGGCTAAACAGCGGATCCTCGAGAGCCGGCGCACCGGCACCCACAACCTGGCGCAGGCGATCGCCGGGCTGGAGCAGAGGCCGAAGGCGATGGTCAGCCAGGCCGCGATCGGCTTCTACGGCGACCGCGGCGAGGCGATCGTCGACGAGTCGGCCGAGCCGGCCGAGGGGTTCGACTCCGAAGTGGTGCGGGAGTGGGAAAACGCGGCGCGGGAGGTCGAGGGCGCCGGTGTGCGCCTGGTCATCGTCCGCACCGGCCATGTGCTCGACCCGCGCGGCGGCATGCTGAAGCAGCTCCTGACGCCGTTCAGGCTGGGCGTCGGCGGACCGCTCGCCGGCGGCAGGCAGTACATGTCCTGGATCCACATCGACGACGAGGTCGGGATCCTGCTCTGGGCCCTCGACGACGAGGAGGTGAGCGGCGTCGTCAACGCGACCGCGCCCAACCCGGTCACCAACCGCGAGCTGTCGAAGGCGCTCGGGCGCGCCCTCAACCGGCCCGCCGTCCTCCCCGTGCCTGGCATCACGCTCGACCTGATGTACGGGCGCGAGCTCGGCACCGTGCTGCGGGGCGGCCAGCGGGTCGTGCCGCGGCGGGCCCTAGATCTCGGCTACGAGTTCCGGCACCCGGAGCTGGACGAGGCGCTGGCGGATCTGCTCTAGGGGTTGTGGTGGAGGGACGGACAGTCCCCTCCTCGCCTAGCCAAAGAAAACCTCTGCCTCGGAGTACAGAGACTCCGGCACGGTCTTCAGCTCGGCGGTCGCCTCGCTGAGCTGGACCAGCTCGATCTCGGTGCCGCGCAGGGCCGTCATCGTTCCCCAGCGCTCCGCGTCGGCCGCGTCGATCGCGTGCAGGCCGAAGCGGGTCGCCAGGACGCGGTCGAAGGCGGTCGGGGTGCCGCCGCGCTGCACGTGGCCCAGCACCGTCGCCCGCGCCTCCTTGCCGGTGCGCCGCTCGATCTCGCCCTCCAGCCAATGGGCGATCCCGCCGAGGCGGACGTGGCCGAACTCGTCCAGGCTCTCGTCCTGGGCCTCGGGCACGCCCCCGGCCGGCTGCGCCCCCTCGGCGACGACGAGGATCGGCGCGTAGCGGCTCTCGAAGCGCCGCCCGACGAACTCGCAGACGCGCTCTATGTCGAACGGCTGCTCGGGGATGAGAATTACGTTGGCGCCACCGGCGAGGCCGGCGTGGAAGGCGATCCAGCCCGCGTGGCGACCCATCACCTCGGCGATCAGCACCCGGTGGTGGCTGCCGGCCGTTGTGTGGAGGCGGTCGATCGCCTCCATCGCGATGTTGACCGCGGTGTCGAAGCCGAAGGTGTAGTCGGTGGCGCCGAGGTCGTTGTCGATCGTCTTCGGCACGCCGACGATCGGGATGCCGTGCTCGTCGTGGAGGCGGGAGGCGGCGCCGAGCGTGTCCTCGCCGCCGATCGCGATCAGGCCGTCGACGCCCGCCGCCGCCAGGTTCTCGGCGATCCGCTCAGGACCGCCGTCCTCCCTGAACGGGTTGGTCCGCGAGGCGCCGAGGATGGTGCCGCCGCGGGGCAGGATGCCGCGCACCTCGGGCACGCCGAGCGGGCCGCTGTCGTCCTCCAGCGGCCCGCGCCAGCCGTCGCGGTAGCCGACGAACTCGTGGCCGCACTGCTCCACCCCCTTGCGGACGATCGCCCGGATCACCGCGTTGAGGCCGGGGCAGTCGCCGCCGCCGGTGAGCACGCCGATGCGCATGGGCGCAGCTTAGAACGTGTTTCAAACCACCCGCGCATGCCTGCCGGCGGCGGAGACGTGCGCGGTGGCTGCCGGATACGGAGTGACCCGGTAAGTTCAGACAAACGCGAAAGGAGTGGAGATGAGCGGCGCGGTCGACCTGGAGGCAGTCGGACAGATACAGCAGAAGACCTGGTCGGAAGGCGACTTCGCGATGGTCGCCGGCCTGGTGATGATGGTCGCCGAGGAGCTGGCCGAAGCGCTCGACCTGGTGCCCGGCGAGCGGGTGCTGGACGTCGCCTGCGGCAGCGGCAACGGAGCGATCGCCGCGGCGCGGCGATCGTGGGGCAACGTCGTCGGGGTCGACTTCGTCCCTGCCCTGCTCGAGCGGGGCCGCGAGCGCGCCGCCGCCGACCGTCTCGACGTCGAGCTCGTCGAGGGCGACGCGACCGCGCTTCCCGTCGCAGACGGCGAGTTCGACGTCGTGATCTCGATCTTCGGCGCGATGTTCGCCGCCGACCAGGAGAAGGCGGCGGCCGAGCTGCTGCGCGCCTGCAAGCCCGGCGGCCGGATCGGGATGGCCAACTGGGTGCCCGACGGCGGCGTCGGCAAGATGTTCATGACGATCGCCAAGCACGCCCCGCCCCCGCCCGGCGTCGCCTCGCCGCTTCTCTGGGGAACCGAGGAGCACCTGCGGGAGCTGTTCGGCGACGGCATCTCCGAGCTGCGGGTCGAGCGCCGCGCCTCGCGCCAGGCCTTCCGCTCCGCCGACCACTTCCTCGACTTCTTCCGCACCTACTTCGGCCCGACCAAGGTGGCTTTCGAACGGGTGGGACCGGAGGGCGAGGAGGCGCTGGAGGCGGACCTACGCGCCTATCTCGACGAGTACAACAAGGCGGGCGACCGGGCCCTGGTTTTGGAACCCGAGTACCTCCAAATAGTGGCGACGAAGGCTTAGGACGACTGAAGCCCGCGGGGACGCGACTTAGGACTTCGGCTGGGCTACGCGGATCGCGGCGCCGATGAAGAGCACGGTGAGGAAGACGAGGCCGGCGACCGGGCCGCCCTGCCCGAGGGCGTAGGAGACCGTCATCGCGGCGAGCGCCAGGAAGAGAGTGCCGACCAGTCCCATGCGGCGGGGATCCTAGACGAAGGGGCTACCCGAGGGCCTATCCCGGTAGGGGTTCCACTTAACTTTTTCGGTGGATCGGTTTCGGCTGACGCCCGGGCCTACCCGACGAAAAAGTACAAGACGTTCCACCCCTACCGGGATAGGCCCTGCGCGGCGCGCGTCTCGTGCAGGAAAGAGCTGACCGCCTCGGCAGCCGCCTTGGGGGAGCCGGCTTCGTCGGCGGCGCGGACTAGGCGGCTGCCGACTATGACGCCGTCTGCGACGCGGCCGACTTCGACGACCTGAGCCGGGGTGCCGATGCCGAAGCCAACCGCGACAGGCACCTCCGCCTCGGCCTTGGTGGCGGCGACCAGCTCTGCCAGGCCGGATGGGAGCTGCTGCCGCTCGCCCGTCGTCCCGACCGTCGAGACCACGTAGACGAAGCCCTGAGCCGCGGCGCAGATGCGGGCACGGCGCTCGGGCGGCGTGGTCGGCGCGACCAGGGGGACGAGCGCCAGGCCCGTGGCGTCGAAGGCGTCGCGCACCTCCTCGGCCTCGCCGAGCGGCAGGTCGGGGACGATCGCGCCGGCTGCACCGGCCGCCACGGCGCGGCGGGCGAGCTCCTCGGGGCCGCCGTGGGCCAGCACCATGTTGGCGTAGACCATGAAGACGACCGGCAGGCGGTCCGACACCGATTCGCAGACCTCCAGCGCCAAGTCGAGGGTCGCTCCGGCCGCCAGCGCGGCGGTGGCGGCGGCGTGGATCGTCGGACCGTCGGCGAGCGGGTCGGAGAAGGGAACGCCCAGCTCGATCAGGTCGGCGCCGGAGTCGGCGTAGGCGGCGGCGATCGCCAGCGAGGCCTCGCGGTCGGGGAAGCCGGCCATCATGTAGGGCATCAGCGCCGCCCGGCCTTCCTGACGGGCCGCCTCAAAGGCATTTCCGATCAGCTCCTCGCCCGTCGCTTTGGCCTGGGGTGCCGGGGCATGACTCACCGGAGCCTCCCCGCTGTGCTCCGGGGAGTCATGCCCCGGCACCCCCCTCGCCCAAGTGTTCGGCGACCTCGGCAAGGTCCTTGTCGCCTCTCCCGGAGAGGCACAAGACGTCGTAGCCCTCGCCGCCGCCGTTCTCCAGCAGCCAGGCGATCGCGTGGGCGGGCTCGAGCGCCGGGACGATCCCCTCCAGGCGGGAGAGCTCGGCGAAGGCGGCGAGCGCCTGCGCGTCTGTGACGGCGGTGTAGCGGGCGCGGCCGGTGTCGCGCAGGTGGGCGTGCTCGGGGCCCACTCCGGGATAGTCGAGACCGGCGGAGACGGAGTGGGCCTCGAGGATCTGGCCCTCCTCATCGGCGATCACCGCGGAGAGCGAGCCGTGCAGGACGCCGGTGCGACCGGCCTGCAACGGGGCGCCGTGGCGGCCGCTCTCGAGGCCCTCGCCGGCCGCCTCGACCCCGATCAGCTCGACCCCCGCGTCCTCGACGAACGGGGTGAAGATGCCGATCGAGTTGGAGCCGCCGCCGACGCAGGCGATCACCCGCGCCGGCAGGGCGCCCTCCGCCGCGAGCGCCTGCTCGCGCGTCTCGTCGCCGATCACCCGCTGCAGGTCGCGGACCAGGGCCGGGAAGGGCGCCGGGCCGACGACCGAGCCGATCACGTAGTGGGTGTTCTCGACGTTGGCGACCCAGTCGCGGATCGCCGCGCTGACCGCCTCCTTCAGGGTGCGCGCGCCGGCCTCGACCGGCACGACCTCGGCGCCGAGCAGGCCCATCCGCTCCACGTTCGGCCGCTGGCGACGGATGTCCTCGGTGCCCATGTAGACGACGCACTCGAGCCCGAGCAGCGCGCAGGCGGTCGCCGTCGCGACGCCGTGCTGGCCGGCGCCCGTCTCGGCGATCACCCGCGGCTTGGCCATCCGCTGTGCGAGCAGCGCCTGGCCGATCGCGTTGTTGATCTTGTGGGCGCCGGTGTGGGCGAGGTCCTCGCGCTTCAAGTAGACGGTGCGCTCGACTCGCTCCGAGAGCCGCCCGGCGCGGTACAGCGGCGTCGGGCGGCCGATGAAGTCGCGATGGAGCAGGCGCAGGCGCTCTCCGAACGCCTCGTCCTCACGCGCCTCCGCCCAGGCGGCGGTCAGCTCGTCGAGAGCCGCGATCAGCGTCTCGGGCACGTAGCGGCCGCCGTAGGGCCCGAAGCGCTCCTCGACCGTGCTCATGCAGAGGGAACGCTAGCCGCCTTGGCGGCCTCGAAGAAGGCCGCCATCGCCGCGTGGTCCTTGCGGCCCGGCTCGGCCTCCACCCCGCTCGCCACGTCGACCGCGAAGGGGTGCGTGACGGCGATCGCCTCGGCCACGTTCTCGGGCCGCAGCCCGCCGGCGACGATCGCCGGCACCTCGGAGCGACGATCGCGCAAAAGCCCCCAGTCGAAGCTCTCGCCACCGCCGCCCCAGAGGCCCTTGCCGCGCCGATCGAAGAGGTGGAAATCGGTGCGGAACGCCTCGGCCCCATGGACGTCGGCCGCACTGGCGACGTGGATCGCCTTGATCACCTTGACCCCGGCCCGCCGCGCCACCTCCCCACAGAACGCGGTCCCCTCTTCCCCGTTCAGCTGCACCATCGTCAGCCCGGCGTCCTCGACCGCCTTGGCGACCTCCTCCAGCTCCGGGTTCACAAAAACCCCGACCACCTCGCACTTCCTCCGAAAAGCCGCCCCGATCCGCACAGCCTCCCCCGCCTCACAGCGCCGCGGGCTCTTGTCGTAATGGACAAGCCCCACAGCCCACGCCCCAAGCCGCACCGCCTCGGCGGCATCGTCGAGATTAGTCACGCCACAAATCTTGACCCGCATACCCCCAGGGTACGGGAGGCGAGCGGTCCCGCCCGCCTACCGCACGGAGGTAGGACGATCGCCGAGCGTCACGGTGACCGTCTTGGTCGAGCCGTCACGCAGCAGGGTGATGTCGAGCGTGTCGCCCGGCTTGGCCGAGTTGACGATGTCGACCACGTCGTTCATCGACGAGATCGGCTTGCCGTTCACTTCGGTGATGATGTCGCCGCCGAGCTTGAAGTTGGCGCCGCCGATCGTCGCCGAGGTGGTCCCGCCTTCGATGCCCGCCTTGTCGGCCGGGCCTCCGGCGACCACCTCCTGCACGAGGACGCCTTTCTTGACCGGCAGGTTCACGGCGCGGGCGAGGTCCGCGGTGATGCTGGTCCCGCTGATCCCGAGATAGGCGTGCTCGACCTTGCCGCCTTCTTTCAGCTGGCTGACGACTTCGCGCGCCGTGTTGATCGGGATCGCGAAGCCGATGCCGACGTTGCCGCGCCCGCCGCCGGTCTGGATCTGGGAGTTGATCCCGATCACGTTGCCGGCGACATCGATCAGCGGCCCGCCGGAGTTGCCGGGGTTGATCGCGGCGTCGGTCTGGATCACGTGCGAGATCGAGAAGCCGTTGGGAGCCTGGATCTGGCGCTGGAGGGCGGAGACGATGCCGCTCGTCACGGTGCGATCGAGCCCGAACGGGTTGCCAATCGCTACCACCGGGTCGCCGACTTTCACCTTCGAGGAGTCGCCGAGCGCCAGCGGGTGGAGCTGGTCGGCCGGCGCGTCGACCTTGAGCAGGGCGACGTCGGTCGCCGGGTCGGTGCCGACCACTTCGGCGGGGTGGGTGGCTTCGGAGGAGCCGAGTTTGACCCGGATGCTCGTCGCGCCCTCGACCACGTGGTTGTTGGTGACGAGGTGGCCGGCGGTGTCGATCACGAAGCCGGACCCGGTCGCGGTACCGCCGCCCTGCGGCGCGCCAAACGGTTCGAACGGCGAGGATTCCTGTGCCGGCTGGTCGGCTTCGATGAAAGCGACGCCCTGGCCATCGCGACGGTAGATCTGGTTGACGACGTTGCCGTCGCCGCCCTTGCTCACCACCGGGGCCGCGAGCGGGGCGGCGACGGTCGTGGTCGAGCCCTCCTCAGCGGCGATCCAGCCGGCGGCGATCGCCACCCACCCGAAAGCGGCAACGACAGCGCCGCCGGCCAGAGCCGAAGCGAAGGGAGTGCGGAAGAAGCGACTCATCGAGACCAATCATCCAAACCATCTCCAAAGTTCTTCTAAAAAGAGGGTCCCGCGCTAATTTCGCTCATGACCCTCCTTAAGGCAGACCGTGCTCGCGGGTGCCCTCGTGGGGTTCCGCCAGCTCGCGCGTCTTCGCCTCCGGGTCCCCGGCGCTCATCAGCGCCTCGCCGATCAGCACCGCGTCGACGCCGACCCGCTCCAGCTCCTCGAGCTCGGCGCGGGCCGAGATGCCGCTCTCGGCGACGACGGTCTTGCCAGCCGGCACGTCGGGCATCAGCTCGTAGGTCGTCGAGACTTCGACCGTGCCCTCGTCGAGGTTGCGGTTGTTGATCCCGATCGCGTCCGCGTCAAGCTCCAGCGCGCGCTCCAGCTCCTCCGCGTCATGGACCTCGACTAGGCAGTCGAGGTCGAGCCCGCGGGCCTCCCCGTACAGCGCCCGCAGCTCGCGATCGTCGAGGACGCGGACGATCAGCAACACCGCGTCGGCGCCGTTGACCGCCGCCTCGTAGAGCTGGTAGGGGTCGACGATGAAGTCCTTGCGCAGGATCGGCAGGTCGCAGGCGGCGCGGGCGGCGCGCAGGTCGTCGAGCGAGCCGCCGAAATGGCGCTCGTCGGTGAGCACCGAGAGGGCGGCCGCGCCGCCGCGCTCGTAGGCACCGACCTGGTCGGCCACCGCAGCCGTGGACGAGATCGCCCCGGCGCTCGGCGAGCGCCGCTTGAACTCGGCGATCAGGGAGAGGCCGGGCCGCACAAGCGCCTCGCGGAAGGGACGGTCCTCCCCACGAGCCGAAAGCCGCGACTCGAGATCCGCCTGCGGGACCCGCCCGCGGCGCTCATCAACTCCCTCCCGTGCCGCTCCGATGAGCTGCTCGATCATTCCCACTTTGAGAGCCAGACCCTAGCGAGACGTGGTGGCATCCCCCTCGCCGAGCTTCGCCGTTGTCGCGATCAGCCGCTCGAGCAGCGCGCGCCCCGCGCCGGAGTCGACCGCGGCGGTCGCCTTCTCGACCCCCTCGGCGAGGCTGCCGGCAAGCCCGCCGACGTAGATCGCGGCGCCGGCGTTGAGCAGGGCCAGGTCGCGACGCGGGCCGCTCTCGCCCTCCAGCACCGCCCGGGAGGCGGTGGCGTTCTCCTCCGGGGATCCGCCCGCCACCTGCTCCAACTCCGCCTCCGCGAGCCCGAAATCCCCCGGCTCGACGAACCACTCCTCGGTGCGGCCGTCGGCGACCTCGATCACGCGGGTGCGCGCCGAGATCGAGAGCTCGTCGACGCCGTCCTCGGCGGCGACGACCAGCGCCCTGACGCTCCCCAGCCCGAGCAGCGCCTCGGCGATCGTCTCCTGGTAGTGGCGGTCGGAGACGCCGAGCAGCTGGCGCTCTGCCCCCGCCGGGTTGGTCAGCGGCCCGAGGAAGTTGAAGATCGTCCGCACCCCCAGCGCCTTGCGCACCGGGACGACGTGCGCCATCGCGGCGTGGTGGCGGGGGGCGAACATGAAGCCGAAGCCGACCTCGTCGATGCAGCGGCCGACCTGCTCGGGGCTGAGCTCGATGTCGACCCCGAGCGCCTCGAGCAGGTCGGCGGAGCCGCAGCGGCTGGTGTTGGACCGGTTGCCGTGCTTGGCGACGGCGCAACCGGCGGCGGCCGCGACCAGCGCCGCCGTGGTCGAGACGTTGAAGGTGGAGGGGCCACCGCCGGTGCCCGCGGTGTCGACCAGGTCGGTGCGCGAGCTGGCGACCGGTGTGGCGAGCGAGCGCATCGTCCGCGCCAGCCCGACCAGCTCGGGCACCGTCTCCCCCTTCGCCCGCAGCGCGATCAGGAAGGCCGCCGTCTGCACCTCGCCGGTCCGGCCCTCCATCACCTCAGCGAGGACCGCGGCGGCGTGATCGACGGTGAGGTGGTCGCCGGCGCAGACCGCGTCGATCGCCCTGCTGAGGATCTCGTTGACGCTCACTTCGCCGCCACCCCCAGGAAGTTCGCCAGCAGCTGCTTGCCCTGCGGGGTCAGCACCGACTCGGGGTGGAACTGGACGCCCTCGGCGGGCAGCTCGCGGTGGCGGGCGCCCATCACCACGTCGCCCAGGCTGGCGCTCAGCTCCAGCTCGCCGGGCAGGTCGGGGTCGGCGACCAGCGAGTGGTAGCGGCCGGCGAGCAGCGGGCTGGGCAGGCCGGCGTAGATCGTGCGGCCGTCGTGCTCGATCTCGGCCTCCTTGCCGTGGATCGGCTCTCCCTGGACGGTGCGGCCGCCGAACGCCTCGACCAGCGATTGGTGGCCGAGGCAGACGCCGAGCACAGGCGTGCCCGCCTCGGCGAAGGAGCGGATCGCCTCGACCGAGATCCCCGCCTGGGCGGGGGTGCATGGGCCGGGCGAGACGACGAGGCGATCGGCGCCCCGCTCGAGCAGCTCGGGAACCGTCGCCCTGTCGTTGCGGACCACCTCGACCTCGGCCCCCAGCTCGCCCAGGTACTGGACGAGGTTGTAGGCGAAGCTGTCGTAGTTGTCGATGACGAGGACGCGCATCGCTATGGCCAATCGGGTTGCTCGCAAGCCAGCTCGACGGCGCGGAAGACCGCCTTGGCCTTGTTGACCGACTCGTTGTACTCGTAGGCCGGCACGGCGTCGGCAACCGTGCCGCCGCCCGCCTGCACGTGCACCTGGCCGTCCTTGACGACGACGGTGCGGATGTGGATCGCCGTGTCGAGGTCGCCGTTCCAGGAGAGGTAGCCGATCGCGCCGCCGTAGGAGCAGCGCTTCAGCGGCTCCAGCTCGTCGACGATCTGCATCGCGCGCACCTTCGGCGCGCCCGACAGCGTCCCGGCCGGCAGCGCCGAGCGCAGCACGTCTATCGCTCCCACCCCCTCGCGCAGGGTCCCCGAGACCTGGCTGACGATGTGGAGGACGTGGGAATACGTCTCGACCGCCATCAGCTCGTCCACTTTCACCGTCCCGTACTCGCAGACCCGCCCCAGGTCGTTGCGGCCGAGGTCGACCAGCATCACGTGCTCGGCCCGCTCCTTGGGGTCGTTGACGAGGCGCTCGGCGAGGCGGCGGTCCTCCTCCTCGTCGGTGCCGCGCGGGTAGGTGCCGGCGATCGGCCGTGTCTCGACCCGGCGGCCGTCGACTTTGACCAGCGGCTCGGGCGAGGCGCCAGCGATCTGGAAGTCGCCGAACTCGAGGAAGTACATGTAGGGCGACGGGTTGACGACGCGCAGGCCGCGGTAGATCGAGAACGCCTCGACCGGGGCGGGCGCCGAGAAGCGCTGCGAGGGGACGACCTGGAAGGCATCGCCGGCGTGGACGTACTCGACTATCCGCTCGACCGCCGCTTCGAACTCCTCGCGCTCCATGTTGGAGGCGAAGCGCGGCGGCTCGGCCAGCGCCGGACGCTCGGGAGCGGGCACGGCGCCGCGCAGCCGGCCCCGCACCTCGGCGATCTGCGCCGCGGCGCGCTCGTAGGCGGCGTCGATCCCGCCGTCCTCGCCGGCGAAGGCGCAGGCCATGATCGTCAGCTCGTGGCGGAGGTGGTCGAAGGCGAGCAGCACGTCGGTGACCATCAGCGCCATGTCGGGCAGGCCGAGGGGGTCCGGGTTGGGCTCCCCCAGCGGCTCGACCGTGCGCACCAGGTCGTAGCCGAAGAAGCCGACGGCGCCGCCGGCGAAGGGCGGCAGGCCCTCGACCGGCGCCGGCCGGAAGCGGTCCAGGTAGCGGGAGAGCGCCGCGTAGGGATCGGGAGCCTCGTGCGTCGCCCCGGGCACGGCCTCGGCGGCGACCTCGTCTCCGCTCCACTCGGAGAGGACGCCCTCGCTCCAGCGCAGCAGGGAGCGCGGCCTGATGCCGACGAACGAGTAGCGGCCAACCTGGCCCTGCTCGGCGGACTCGAGCAGGAAGCAGGGCGCGCCCTCGGGCTCGCCGGCGCGAAGCTTTAGAAAGGCGGAGACGGGGGTCTCGCAGTCGTCGACGAAGCGGGCGCGGACCGGCACGACGTTGCCCCGCGAGGCCAGCTCGCGCGCCCGCTCGAGGCTGGGCTCGAGCCGCAGCTCGGAGTCAGCCGCGACGGCCATTCAGCACCTCCAGCGCAACGGACTGCGGCACTTCGCGGGAGGCGAGCAGCACGCTGAGGTGGTAGAGCAGGTCGGCCGCCTCTTCGCCGACCCGCTCGCCGGACTCCTCGCGCGCCGCCCGGACCACCTCCTCGGCCTCCTCCTCGACCTTCTCGCCGAGCAGCTTCGGGTCGTCGAGCAGCTTCACGGTGTAGCTCCCCTCGGGCCGCTCGGCGGCGCGGCTGCGCAGGGTTCGCTCCAGCGCCGGCAGCGCCTCGTGGGCAAGCGGCACGGGCTCTCCGGGCGCCGCCGGGGCGTCCTTCTCGGGCGACGCCGATCCCCCCACCTCGCGGTAGAAGCAGGAGCGCTCTCCCGTGTGACAGGCCGGGCCGGTCGGCTCGACAAGGGCGAGGATCGCGTCGCCGTCGCAGTCGTAGCGCAGCTGGCGCAGTCGCAGCACGTTGCCGGAGGTTTCCCCCTTGCGCCAGATCTCCCCGCGCGAGCGGCTATAGAAGTGGACCTCCCCGGTCTCGACCGTCAGCTGCAGGGACTCCTCGTTCATGTAGGCGAGGGTCAGCACCTCGCCGCTGGCGAAGTCCTGCGCCACCACGGGCACCAACCCGCGCTCGTCGAATTTCACCTGCTCGAACATCGCTCAATCGTATGGGAGGCAGTGGGGATGCCCTCGCCCGGACAAGTGCCGAGCTAATTAGCTCGGCACTTTGAGTATCCGCCCGTTCGAGGGCATCCCCACTGCCTCATTCGATTCCGAGGCGGTCTAGCAGGCTGTCATCGCGGCGCCAGCGGGCGCGGACACGAACTTGGAGGTCGAGATGGACACGCGCCCCCAGCTCGGCTTCGAGGGAGCGGCGCGCCGCGCTGCCGATCTCGCCGATCTTCTTGCCGCCCTTGCCGATCAGAATGCCCTTTTGCGACTCTGTCTCGACCCAGATCTCAGCGATTACGGTGATGAGACCATCCTCACGCCGGTCAAGCTCCTTGACCACGACCTCGACCGAGTGGGGGATCTCGTCCCGGGTCCGGTTCAGCACCTGCTCGCGGATCAGCTCGGCTAGCAGCACCTGGCTCGACTGGTCGCTGCGATCCTCCGGTGGGTACAGGTAGGGGCCCTCGGGGACGAGCTCGCCGAGCCGCTGCACCAGCGCCGGCAGTCCCTCGCCGCTGCGAGCGCTGACCGGGAAGACCTCGTCGACCCCCTCCAGCTCCGCGGCCTCGGCCAGGACCGGGACCAGCTCGTTGGGCCCCAGCCGATCGACCTTGTTGACGGCGCAGACGGTCGGGACCTTGGCGTTGGCGCCCAGCAACGCCCGGGCGATGAAGCGGTCGCCGGGGCCGATCCCCTGCTCGCCGTTGACGACGAAGAGCGCCGCGTCGGAGTCGGCCAGCTCGCGCTCGACGCGTCGCTGCATCCGCTCCGTGAGCACGTCGCGGGGGCGCTGCACGCCGGGCAGGTCGACGAGGACGAGCTGCCGTCCGGCCTCGTCGTCGGTGGCGATGCCGCGGATCGCCCGCCGGGTCGTCTGCGGCCGGACCGAGACGATCGCGACCCGGCTGCCGACGATCGCGTTGACCAGCGTCGACTTGCCGACGTTGGGTCGGCCGGCCAGTCCGATGAAGCCCGCACGCGTCACCTCAACCCGTCCACTACCCGCGCCTGAAGCGAGAGCATCTCGCCGCCGTCGGTCTCGTGGTCATAGCCGCAGAGGTGGAGGACGCCGTGCACCGCCGCCTCGGCGACGTCGGAGCACAGCTCCGCGCAGATCGCCACGTCGCCCAGCTCGCGCGGGCCGGCGGTCGGGTCGGCCCCGTCGATCGGGAAGGCGAGCACGTCGGTCGGCGCGTCCCTGCCGCGGTGCTCGCGGTTCAGCTCGCGGATGCGCTCCGGGCCGACCAGCTCGACCGCCAGGTGGCCGTCGGTGACGCCGACCGTGTTGAGCGTCTCCGCGACCGCAATGCGGAGGTCGGCCGGCACGTCTGAGAGGTCAAGCGTCATCCGCCGTTGGCGGGTGATCGCCTCGACCGCGCTCGGCGTGTTCGCCGTATGCGGCGACGATCCGCTGCACCAGCTTGTGGCGAACGACGTCCTCTCCGCCGAAGTGGACGAAGGAGATGTCCTGGACCTCGCTGAGGATCTCGCGGACCGCGACCAGACCGGAGCGCTGGTCGGTCGGCAGGTCGATCTGGGTGATGTCGCCGGTTACGACCATCCGCGAGTTGAAGCCGAGCCGGGTGAGGAACATCTTCATCTGCTCGGGGCTGGTGTTCTGCGCCTCGTCGAGGATGACGAAGGAGTCGTTAAGGGTACGTCCCCGCATGAAGGCGAGCGGCGCCACCTCGATCACGCCACGCTCGAAGTAGCCGTTGACGCGGTCGGGGTCGAGCATGTCGAAGAGCGCGTCGAAGAGCGGGCGGAGGTAGGGGTCGACCTTGGCCTGGATGTCGCCGGGCAGGAAGCCGAGCCTCTCCCCCGCCTCAACCGCGGGGCGCGTGAGGATGACCCGCTGCACCTGGCGTTCGGCCAGAGCGGCAGCGGCCATCGCCACCGCGAGGAAGGTCTTGCCGGTACCCGCCGGGCCGATGCCGAAGGTGATCGTGTGGTCGCGGATCGAGTCGACGTAGCGCTTCTGGTTGAGGGTCTTCGGCGCCACCTTGGTGTTGCGATGGCGCCAGACGACGTCCTCGAGGATCTCCGCCGGGCTCTCGTGCGCGTCGAGCGCGCCGGTGACCGCTTCGATCGTGCCGGGCGCGACCTCGTGACCCTGCTCGATCAGCTCGACCAGCTCGTCGACAACGGTGGCGGCGGTCTGCACGTCGGCGGACTCGCCGTCGAGGGTGAGCACGTTGCCGCGCAGATGGAGGTCGCAATCGAGATGGCCGCGCAGCGTCCGCAGGACGGCGTCCTCGGAGCCCGCCAGCTCGGCGGCGACGGTGTTGTCGAGGGTCAGCTGCCTACGCGCCAAGCCGCTCACGCACCGCCGCGCTGACCCGCTTGCCGTCGGCGCGTCCGCCGAGCTTGGGCATCAGCGCCGACATCACCTGGCCCATCTGCTTCTGCTCGCTCGCCCCGGTCTCGGTTACCGCGGCATCGACCAGCTCGGCCAGCTCCTCGTCGGAGAGCTGCTCGGGCAGGTAGGACTCGATCAGCTCCGCCTCCGACTGCTCGGCGTCGGCCTGCTCCGTGCGACCGGCCTCGTCGTAGGCCTCGGCTGCCTCCAGCCGCTTCTTGCGCTCGCGCTGGAGCACGGCGACCTCGTCGCCCTTGCCCAGCTTCGCGTCCTGCTGGAGCGAGTCGACGACCATCCGCAACGCCGCCGCGCGCTCGCGCTCGCCCGCCTTCATCGCGGTGCGCACGTCTGCCTGCACCTGCTCCAAAACGCTCATCGGCCTAAGGGTAGTCGGCGGCGTCTGGCGCCACCGCGAGGCCCTTGGAGACGAAGTCGGCGACTCTGAAAATCCTTCTCCCCTGAATGCTCACCCGGCGGCCGGGATCGCGATCCGCTCCACATCGCCCAATGGCATCTGGAGGAAGCGGGTGCCGAGCTCGCGGAAGGAGTCGACCGCGCCGGTGCAGAGAAAGCGGTAGGCACCTTCGTCGCCGGCGGGACGGGCCAGACCACGCGACTCCAGGGTTCGCTGCGCGGCGGCGGCAACGGCGTGGCCGCCGCTGACCAGGCGGACGTCGCGACCGAGGATGCGCTGGAGCATCGGGGCGACGAGCGGGTAGTGGGTGCAGCCGAGGATCAGCGTGTCGACCTCGGCCCGCTTCAGCGGGGCGCAGTAGGCGCGCGCCATCTCGAGCACGTCGTCGTCGAAGGGCGAGCCGTCCTGGATGAAGGGGGCGAGGTCGGGTGCCTCGACTTCGGTCACCTCGAGGATCCGGCCCTGGTCTTCGAGGCCGCGACGGTAGGCGCCGCTCTCGACCGTGTTCGGCGTCGCCAGCACGCCGACCTTGCCGCTGTCGGTGATCGCAGCGGCGATCTCGGCCTGCGGCTCGACCACCGGGACGACGTCCACTCCGTGCTCCTCCGCCACCTCGCGCGCCACGTCCTCGCCGATCGACGTCGCCGTGTTGCAGGCGATCACCAGCAGCTTGGCGCCGCCGCCAAGCAAGAGCTCGGCGATCGCTCGGATCCGCGCCCGCAGATCGTCGGGGTCCCTCGTCCCGTAGGGGAACATCGCCGTATCGCCGAGGTAGACGAAGTCCTCCTCGGGCAGCGAGACAAGGCACTCGTGCAGCACCGTGAGGCCGCCGACCCCGGAGTCGAACATCGCGATCGAGAGGGACGGATCGAGTTGGGGCACGGGGGAAGACAGGGCCGTCAGGGCTGGACGACCATGCCGATGCTGAACCCGGTGATCGCCGCGATCATCGGCGGGAAACATATTCGACCCGTCGGCAGAAAGCCGGGCTCAGCCCCTCAGTCGCGGCGGAGCAGCAGCGCCGCCCAATCGCCCTCCCCGCGGCGCTCGGACTCGGTGAGGCCGGCGGGAGCGAAGGCGGCGACGATCTCGTCCAGCTCGGACGGCAGCAAGCCCGAGCAGACGAGGGTGCTGGGACCCAGGGGAGGACTCGCCGGAGCAACAGCGGGGAGGCTCCGGCGAGTCCTCCCCCGGCTCCCCCAACCGGCCGCGAGCTGAGCGGCAACGGCAGAAAGGATCGGGGCGGTCATGTTGGCGACTACGGTCGGGGCAAGATCAGGGAGGCGTTCGCGGAGGTTGATTCGCTCGAGCTTCAGCTCCACGCCATTGGCCTCGGCGTTGGCGCCGGCGGCCTCCAGCGCCGCCGCCTCGTGGTCGTAGCCGTGCACGGGCGCCCAGCCCAGCTTCGCGGCGGCGATCGCCAGCACGCCGGACCCGGTGCCGAGATCGACGAGCGGGCCGCCGCCCTCCCCCGCGTCCGCGAGCTCCAGCAACAGCTCGAGGCAGAGGCGGGTAGTCGGGTGCGCGCCGGTGCCGAAGGCGCGCCCGGGATCGACGACGATGTCGATCGCGCCCTCCCGCTGCTCCTCCCAGGAGGGCCGCAGCCAGAGCCGCCCGCCGACCAGGAGCGATTTGTGGAAGTCCTGCCAGCGGTCCGCCCAGTCGTCTGGCACCTCGGTGGCGACCACCTCGACCAGCCCGTCGCCGGCCGCCGCCTCGACCTCGCCCAGCTCGGGCAGCTCCCCCTCGCCGCCGTAGATCGCGTACTCGACGTAGCCGGGCCCCCGCTCCTCCTCGACCCCGTTCGGCGCCAGGACCGTCAGCTCCGCCAGCACTAGCTCCGCCTGCTCGGGGGAGCAGCGGACCGCCAGGCGAATCAACCGAAGGCTCGGCGGACGCGGGAGAAGAAGCTCTCCTCGTCGCCCTGCCGCGACCGGAGGTTGCGCGCCTCGATCGTCTCGTTCAGCCTTTCCGCCAGCTCGCGCTGCTCCCCGGAGAGGTCGGCGGGGACGACCACGTGGACGGCGATCACCAGGTCTCCTGGCGGGCCGCCGCGGGAGCCGGGGAGGCCGTGGCCGCGCAGCACGTAGCGGGTGTCGTGCTGGGTGCCGGCCGGCAGCTCGATCTCGCGCTT
>WNGD01004299.1_pt1 | contig 22737 bp, 27 predicted proteins | sample 5400671 | NCBI WGS metagenome assembly WNGD01 (sample SAMN13153369, study PRJNA577476) | soil metagenome | isolation source: 40 cm soil or saprolite under grassland replicate 2 | place: USA:California | collected 2016-06-15
CGGCGAACCCCTCCAGGCGGTCACCGATGGCGGCCAGCTCGGCCGGTGTGATGCCCCCCATGGCGTCTCCCTTGCTCGGACCGGGAGGACGGCCCCTTACACCCTACCGTCAACCGCCGACCTGACAGAGTCCTACTAGACGGTCCTCTGCCTTCAACCCAGGCTCCGAATCCAGGACTTCGCAGATAACTCGGCAAACGCTCGTCTGATTCTTCATGCTTTGGAGTACCCGTTCCAAAGTACGCCATTCTAAATCGTCTGCTTCGTTAGCTCGCTGAACTACATGCGGGACAGTCGTCTCACCCAATCGGACTAAAGCATTAGCCGCGACCGTCCATTGCGGATCGCCGCTAGTGAAGTTGAATTGAGTAAGGACCTCTTGAAGCAAGGCGGGGATGCCCTGTTCGGCCTGCAGGACTCCCAATAGCTCGAGCGCTAGCATTACTGGCGAAGGAGACTGGCCCTCCCTGCGGTGCTCTCGTACTATCGTCAAGAGCCCACTAATAAGTTCTCCGCGATCCTCCGTATTGAGCCGATCCGACTCGTGAGCCCCTAGAATCGCCTTACACGCGATCGCTTGATCACGAAATGAGTCACTGACAAGGAGACGGAGCAGCACACCGACATCAAACCGAATGCCAGGGGTGCGGTCGTCAAGGTTGCAGGCGTAGAAACCTTCACCAACTGATGGGGAAATCTCGACCCACCCTCCGTCCACACATCGGAGGTGAGTGTTCGCATGCCAATAGACAGTCCTTCCGCACTGCTGGCCATCCGCGTCGAGCCACTCTGTGAAGTTCAAGCAGCTGATCCGTTCAACGCCGGGATCAAAGCAGGCGGCTAACGTGGCTGGGAAATCCCAGCCGGGTGAATCCACGTTGAATATGGTCCCCGCAGTTGAGAGTGACACGTCTTGATGGTTTCCCGCTGGGTTGTCGTCACATGGTCCACCCGGACAATGAAATCGACAGCCGGCAGACATGAAGCTCCCGCTGGGATCGCGAGCGCCACATATTCCAGTTAGCGTGCGCTTGAAATTAAAGCTACACTTGAGCGCCGGATCATTAGGATGAATCTCGGCTTTGAGCTCGATATTTTTGAAATAGCCGGTGCACATGCCAGTAGGACCGTCACCGGGCTTCACGGCACCAAGTTGCGGGTGGCCATGAGACAACTCGGGACTGATGCTGTTGAGCGGATCCCAGGACATCCCGGAGTTTCGGAACGTTAGTGTGGCGTCAATCGTGGTCAGCCCTATGGTGTAGGTGCAGGTGGTGCCATTGACGGGCAGGCTGTATTCGACTTGCAGTGGGATGTCGTTAGCCATCCCACTAACCGCAGTGCCTTCGACCGTAACCGTCGGCGCGAGGGGTCCCGCGGTGATGCGGGCGCGGGACTTGCCGTCTCCAGTAATGTCCCAACTATACGATCCGCCTTCCGGGCTTCCATGCGCGGTGTACTGCCGCGATTGGCCGAGACAGATGCAGGTCGGGCCTGGTGCGATTGTCACAACGCAGCTCGGCGGCTCGTGAACATGATGCTTCGAGACCTCACCATCCTCCTCAAAATGGCCGGGGGCGCCAGCCACAAAATGATCATTTAGCCCTTCCAGCCGTAGAATGCCCTTTGCGGTATGCCGCCATGGCGTGTTGACCGAGTACAACGTGAGCTTGGCCAGGAGGTCGTCGCTAAGAGATAGGGCCCCGACATCGATTACTCTCTTCTTGCCATCGCATCGTCGGAGGAAGGTAATCTGTGGAAGGACGGTTAGTGCAGAATCGAACGTGCCGCCTTCACGATTATGCTTGGTGATCGTCATCCAGCCTTGGGACGGTCGGGTGCTCGAAACCTCAGCGATGGCGTCCCAGAGTTCTATTCTCCTCCCGACCTGGACTGGGATGGGTTCTACGCTTTCCAAAGCCAAGCCCACGAGTTCTATTGGCACGCGTGCGGAGCATGGATACGGGGGAGCTAGGTCGGCCGGTTTTTTCCTTTCCACGACTGTGTCGACGTGAAGTATGTCCAATCCTCCAAAATAGTGATTTGGGAGAGGGCGGCCTTTGAACCTCACAACTTGAGCTAAGGGGTATGATCTCTCGGAGAAGAACCCAGCGGGGATCGGAAATCTTTCAAACATAAAGGCCGTACCCGGCTGGGTGCGAAAGAAGTCACGACCGGCCGGGATGCTGTGCGGCGGCGAGGCACCAGGCTCATCCTCCATTGTCCTTCCCTTCTCTAGGCTCGTGCGAGGGAGCTGGACACGGCAGACTCGGCAGCGTGGAGCTTCATGGTGGCGAGCGGATTGTTCGCAGTCAAGGTACATGGAGCGATTCGGCTTGAGGGCGCGCCGAAGCTCAGGCAGGCACCGCATCATCGCCAGGTAGTAGGGCCTCCATGACCCATCCGTCGGTGCGGTCCATAGGACCTGGGCGCAAGCACGAAGTCGTGCTCCACTCCCAGCCCATCATCCGGGTTTACGGGCAACTTCTAGATGAATGGTCGCCCAAGATCCATTCGACGACGCGCGCTACGCCTTTGTAGGGACAGGAGGCTTGCCACCGAGCCTCGCGGGGCTCATCCTGGCTAACCATCAAGTGCGGGCTTTGGCAGGGTAAGCCACTTACCTCTACCGTCGCACCCCGCTATCTTGCTTTGTGAAGCGGAGAGTCAGGTGGTGATCTCCCCGGTACTGCGCCGACCTTTGCCTCGCCTGTCTGCTCAGGCTACACGACGACCACGGAGCTTCCGGCCCAATACTTGCCTCGCGGACCCTCTCGTGTGGCTCTGACCTTACAGAGCTTCGCGGTAGTTGGTGAATGCTGTGGGTTACGTAACCGTCCTCAGAGCGCGCCTATTCGGTCCGCAATGGCGTCGGCCGAAGAACCAGCTGGTTTGCGCACCGCAAAGTTCCGCCGATACACGCTGTCGTTCGACAACGTGCTCTGATTTGCCCTTCTGCTCGCTTGCCGCTCGCACCGTACGCGAGCCGGCAAGCCGGCTCTCGCGGCTTCGGAGCGTGACACCGCGGGCCCCGCGGGCCGCGGCAGGATTGACGACCCATTGTAGATTGGGCACATGGCACTCAAACGGATGGACAACGTCGGCATCGTCGTCGAGGACCTCGACGCGACGATCGAGTTCTTTCGCGAGCTCGGCCTCGAGCTCGAAGGGCGAGCCATGGTGGAAGGAGAGTGGGCAGGGCGCGTCACTGGACTGGGCGACCAGCGCGTCGAGATCGCCATGATGCGCACGCCGGACGGCCACAGCCGGCTCGAGCTCTCGCGCTTTCTCGCGCCGCGTGTGGTCGCCGATCACCGGAACGCCCCGGTGAACGCCCTCGGCTACCTGCGCGTCATGTTCGCTGTGGACGACATCGACGAGACGCTCGCCAGGCTCCGAAAGCACGGCGCGGAGCTCGTCAGCAGCGAAGTGGTCCAATACGAAGACGCGTATCGGCTCTGCTACATCCGCGGGCCCGAAGGCCTTCTCATCGGGCTCGCCCAAGAACTCGGCTGAGCGCCGGGCAGGTCTTCTACAGAGCTCGCGGTAGTTGGTGATTCATATGGTGAGGCCTGTTCCTGCCAAGAAGCTGCGCAGCAAATCCGGGTCGCGACGCGCACGGATGGAGCCGACCTGGGCGGTGGCGATCAGCTCCCGGCGGTCGGCGCAGCAGCGGTTGGCCAGCTCGCGGCCCTTCAGGTTGGCCCACAGCCCCTCCACGGGGTCCAACTCCGGCGCGTACGACGGCAGGTACTCCAACACCAGCCACGGCTGGGTAGCCGCCCAGGCGTGCAGGTCGCCGGCGTGATGCGCGCCGAGGTTGTCCCAGATGACCGTCACCGGCTGGTGGCCGAGCTGGTGGCCCAGGCCGTCCAGCACGCGGATGAACGCTGCTGTGTCGTAGGCGCCCTCCAGCAGGTCGAAGCCCATCCAGGCCACCGGCGGCTCGCCCTGGCCCGCGCCCGGCCGGTAGGCCACCAGCCCGCACATCGAGATCTGCTTGCCGCGTCGGTAGGAGTGGCACAGCACCGGCGTCTTGCCCCGCGGTGCCCAGGTGCGCCGCACCGGCGGGGTCAGCTTGACGCCCGACTCGTCGACAAAGCAGAGCCAGGCTTTGCGCGTTTGGGCGTTTGCTTGATCCGCGGCCACTCCTGGGCGACCCACCGGGGAATGGCGGTCTCGTCGCGCTCGACGGCCTTGCGGGCTGGGCGCTGCAGGCTCCACCGCATCGCCTTGAGGATGCGCCACACGTGCCCGGGATGGTGCGCCACCCCGGTGGTCCGCTCGATGACCTCGGCGATGCGCGCAAGGGTCCACAGGTCGTTGTCGAACCCGGCCGCCACCGGCCCGCGGTCCAGCACCCGGCGGATGCGGGCCAGCTCGGCGGGGCCCAGGCGTGGCGGCTTGCCGTGGCGGGCGGTGCGCATTCCCGCCACACCGCCAGCACGCCAGCGCGCATGCCAGCGGCTGGCGGTCTGCGCCGACACGCCCAGCTGGCCGGCGACCTCGGCACGGGTCTTGCCTTGGGCGAACAGCTCGGCGGCCTGCACGCGGCGGCGTTCCAACCATTGCAGGTCTCCCGGGTGCCTGAGCACCCGGCCATTGGGTGACAGTGCTCTGCTCATGCGGCGGGATCCTAACCCGCAGCATTCACCAACTACCGCGAAGCTCTGTAAAGCCATCGAGCCAATTGGTCTCACCCTACTTGGGCAGGGTCATACCGTTCCAGTCCGGCGGCCACTTGCCCCGCATCGCACGCTGAAGGGCCGCCCTTAACCCCTGCCTGACAACCTCCTCGACCGCCTGTACGAAATCGGGCAAGGATACCTGCACACCGCTCACCCGTAAGGCGCTTGGATCAGGTGTGCTACCGTGGACAACCTTGCTGCGCACGTCATAAGCGGATCGCATGAGTTCGAAAACATTGCGGCGTGTCATGCTGAGCTTCTGTGGGTTACATAGCGCAGCCGCACGAAGGGCCAGACGAAAGCTGAGTTCCGTGAACCCAACGTCAGACAGGTAAAGGGCCTCTGCCGCGATGAGGATGTCTACCAGCTCGTCCTCAACTCGCTGGCGATGTGCCTGGTAGCTCAGCCGGCGCAAGGCCAGTCCAAGCGCCTTGTGAAGACCGGGCCTGCGCAGTTGCCGCCAGGTCCTCACCACCTCGGCACGCGCCTTCGTGTCGAGGTGCAACTGACGAAAGAGCTGGGCTGGCGGAAGGGGCACCGGTTGATAAGTAACGCTTCCAGCCAATAGCGTCCGCTCCACAGCAAAACTTACTCGACCCGCGATAGCTACGGGATTGGCAAACAACAGCGCAAGCACCTGTTCCAGCGTGTCTTGTATGTCGTTAGCCCGCTCCTCAACTGCCTGTACCTCCTGAGCGGCATTCTGCCCGCCGCCCCCAATCACCTTTGGCAAACGGAAGCGATAGCGAAGACAGGCTTGCTTGCCTTCGTCTTGCGGAAGAATCGGAAGGTTCGGAAAGACGCGCTGGAGTACGCCCGTGTTCAATGCCGCCATTAGCTCCCCGTCCGACATTAAGTCAAGCCCTAAGCCATCCTCAAGCTTGATTGGAAACTTGCTGCTGGTAAGGCCCGGGAGGGACCACACGATGACGTGCTCAATCTCTTGCGCGGCTAGAAAGCGATCCAATTCGCCGTAGCGACGCTTGAATACAGCGTTGAGGTCGCCAATCTCGTCCGGTAGGGGTAACGCCATCCGTCCGACTCGTTCCACTTCGAGCTGACTACTGCCATAGGCTGTGCCGACGAGCTGATTTAGCTGTGCCCTCAAACGCTGGTCGTCCTGTAGAGCTTGCTCAACAGCTTGCCAGGAAGGCAGTTGTTGCAAACCCTCAAGCTGAGAATGGCTCCATATCCGTGCCCGCCGTTCCCGCTCCCGGAACACGCCATCACTATCACGCTGCCAGCGTCGAAGGTCCTGCGTGGTATCCGGCTCGGGGCCGCTGGTGAGGTGAGCAACGGCCTCATGTACCCATCTGCGAAGTGCTCGTTTTAGCTCATTGAATTCGGCCATACCTCTCCTCGCCTACTTAGACCGGTACGTCAGCATCTCCAAGGGGACACTGCGCGAACCTCTTAGGCTTCGCCGTCAGTGGTCGCCTGGTGGCTCACGATCGCTAGACGCCGGATTGGCGGCCAGGTCAGCCTGTGGCGGGTGCGGACTGAACGCCATAGCGTCGGGCGCCGGCTGGCCGGTAGCCGTCACTGTCTCGGTAAGCAGGCGCCGCCCAAGCGGCAGCCGAATGCGCAAACGATGAACTAGCTCTCGTAGAAACTGCTTGATCTCCTCAGCGCAGATTGCCGCAATGAGGAGCACCAACCATTTCACGAGTTCGCCAGCTGTCAATCGCCCGAGCGCGGCACCCAACTCGTTACGCATCAACGGGCTCAGCATCTGCACCTGGACATCGACCTGCTCCCCAACTGGCACACCCAGATCTATCTGAAATGTCTCCCCGGTCGCAGTGGCGCTCCACACCCCGGCGGGTGCAGTGATCCCGACGACATGAGCGCCGGTCGTCAGGATGAGCTGGGAGCGCTCGCCAGGCGCAAAGGAGAGCTGCCGGCCCTTAGCAAGGGTGACTGTGCTCGGTGGGACGACTGGCAAGCGCCGCAGGGTAGAGAGGGGAAACAGTCGGGCGGCCGCTCGCACGTGTCGTGAGTGGGTGAAAATGGTATTGGCGCCTATCTGGCTCGCCAACCAGCCCTGCCCTCCGAGCCGGTCAACGAGCAGCGCGATGGTGTTGCTTTCGGTAAGCGGCCGACCGGGCAGCCCAGCAAGTCGGCGAACCGGGATAAGCGAGTCGCTGTCGAACACGATCCGATCGGTGACATTCCATCCGCCATCCCGGTAGGTGGCCATTCCCTCGTAGCGGGGCACGGCGACGACCGGGATAACGACCTGCTGCCTGGCAAGCGTTGCCACGCCGACGGTAAGTCCGGCAGCAAGGCCAATCGTGGCGGCTGCTACTGCTGCAAGTAGCCATGGGAACATCGAGCTATCGCGGACGGCCGAGAGCCATTCTGTCCTGAAAGGCAAAGCTACCTTGGGCTTGCGCTTCGGCTGGGCTTCCCCCATCGCATACCGGATCCGCGCGTCCGAAACCGCGACGGTGTGGCCTGACCACTTTCGCGGTCCCCAAACTCGCACGCGCACGCTTTGCGCGATGAGGCCGACGGCGACACCAGCGACGGCCACTAGCAATAGGCGCGGGTTGAATGCGGTTAGCAAGAGCATCACGCAGGCTGCCAGCGGCACGACGAATACCAAGCTCACGCCCCTCTGCGGCGATCCGGCGGATATACCGACTTGTTGATGCTCAGACGATCAGGCCGAGATCGTAACCCAAGCGGGCAACGACAGGACGGTTGCTTTGGGTATCATCCCGGCCCCCTCACTAGCGTCGAGCCTGCTCAGCAAGCTGCTCATACCCCTCTCGCGGAGGTCGCGGCGTCGCCGAGCGCAGAGGAGTCCACCAGGCGGCTCACGACGCGCTCCGCTGGTAGCCGCGCCGCGGGCAGCGCCGCGGTGTGGCGAGGATCGCCGCCACGTCCCGCGAGACAGTCGCCGGCGACACGCCAAGCCGCAGCGCGATTCGGACCTGGACGCCGTGGGCGTAGCCGAGCTGGTTGAGGAGCTAAGCGACCTCGGCGGGGCGCAAGGCCGCGAGGTGGCGGACCGCGTTGTACTGCGGCCGGACGCGCGGCGGTGTGCCTCTTCCGTCGAGGTCGACACGGACCACCCTGAACGGGGAACTTGCATGCTTCTCTAACACTCCCCCAAAGCGGGCAAGTGTTGGTCAGGGGAGGACCTGAGCGTCCGCTCCAGCTCCCAGGTAGACGGGCTCACCCGCAGCTTCCAGCTCGTCGAGCTGTCGCTGGCGCTCTGCCATGGCGGGCGCCGTCGCGGCACGAATCTTCGCCTCGACGAGGCGGCGAGCGGCGGCGCGCCTGGCCGCCGGCGCGGCCGCCGCATGCATGCGGCAACGGCACGAGCCGCGCATCGGCGGGTTGTTGGACGGGTCACCGTCGCGAGTCTTCGCGCCACACTGCATGGTCATCTCGCTTGCATGGGGCAGGGCCTCCAGGGGTCGTGCAAGGGTCACGCCGACCGCCGTGGCAGGGTGCTGGTCCTCTTGGTGGTTGGCTACCGGATGTCGATATCCCTTTCGACCGCTGCGGCGAGCAGGACTGCCAGGCGTAGCGCGGCCTCTGGGGTCAGGTACAGGTTTCGCCGGCCAGCGTCGTAGCTGAGCTGGACGCCGTCGTAGGGGTCGCCCTTGAAGCGGCCGACGATGATGACGCCATCTCCCTCGCTGTCCTCGGGACGCTGGTCAGTTAGCACGGAACCAAGCTGCGTGTAACCCTCTTCCATGCGCTGCGCCTTCCTTATGCCGACCGTCTCCCGTTGCAGACGCGGCTGACCTCGTCCTGCTCGGCGAGCATCCTCTCCGTGGTCAGGCCGGCTGTCCCGCGCGGCTCGACTACGACCAGGCGCAAGGCCAGTAGGTGGCTACAGGTAGCGCGGAACTGGCTCGCGTCGCAGGTGCAGCCCCAAGAGCCGCGCCACCAGCCGAGCCAGTAGACCTGACCGTCTCCGAGGCAGACCGCACGGACGACCTGCGGGCCGACCTCGAGCACAGTGAGGCGGCCCTCGACGACATAGCGCCTCGCCTTTGCGGCGGCCGTCTCGCGGGTCATCGGGTGAACCTCGCCGGGTCGTCCGGCGCGCACTCAGGTTCGAGGTCGTAGAGACGCGCGTTGCCGCCAGAGGAGGTGTTGCTTCCGTTGCGAGTGTTGCGTTCGGATGAGCCGTCACCCTCGGTCGCAACACTCGCAACACTTGCAACAGGGGTGTAGACGCCCCGGCGTGGCTTGCTGAGCCGCCCCGACTCGGCAAGGCGGCTGAGGTACGCCCGGGCCGCGTTCTGCACGACGCCGAGCTCCTCGGCCACCTGCCCGGCGGTGACGCCTTGCGGGTTGCGGCCGGCGAACCTGATGACCTCCGCGGAGCGGTCCCCAAGGCCGGCAGTCGCCCGGACGTCGCGGGCACGCTGGGCGGCCTCGACCAGGTCGCCGCCGTCCAGCCGCCAGTAGTAGCCATCGTCGAAGCGCACCGCGTACTCGCCCTCGGGCACGTCCCGGCCAGTGACCTTCAGCGAGCCGGCCTCCTCGTTCCGGGCGCGGGCCAGCACGATGACCGTGTCGACGGCGCCGGCCAGGCCGTGAGTGCCGGAGACCGAGTCGATGAAGTCCTCGGAGTTGGCCTTGCGGTCGTGGTGGTTGGTGAGCAGGGTCATCCCGGCGCGCTCGTCGGCGAGCTGCTTGAGTGTCGACCCGACCCGGTAGTCGCGCTGGTAGGCCGACTCGCCGGGTCCGGCGGGTGGCATGACCTTGCCGAGGGTGTCGAGGATCACCAGCGGCGGCGCGTCGTGCTGGCGTTCCAGCCATGCGGCGACGACGGCCTCGACGGGGTGGCCGGGTGCGATGCGGGTGAGGTACTGGAAGCCGGCGGGGATCGGCTGGTTGTCGAGGAGCTTGCGGCAGCGGTCCTGGAGGCGCCGGTCGCCGTCCTCCAGCGCCAGGTACAGCACGGGCCGGGGTTCGACCTTGATCCCGAGCGCGCGGCCGCCGGCTGCGGCGGCGAGTGCGACGGTGAGCACGAACCAGCTCTTGCCGATCTTGGGCGGGCCGACCAGTAGTACGGACCCTTCGGGGATCACGCCGGGCAGGGTGAAGGTGAGCGGTGGGAAGACCTGCTGGTCGAGCCAGGCGCCATCCCGGAGCCCGGCGAGCAGGTCGGGGGTCGTCTCGGCATGTCCGTTGCTCGCGGCGCGGCGGTCCTGGTCGGCGTAGCGAGCGGCCTCCTCTTCGCCGAAGGGCTTGCTATCGTCGAACCGGACGCCGGCCATCAGCGGCTACCCCGCCTGGAGCGCGTCGACCTGGTCGGGCTCGGGCCAGGATGCGGCCACCTCTTCTGGCATCGGCAGGCGAAGCCCGCGGCGTTCGGCGATGAACCGGCGGAAGGCGCTGTCGTCATGCAGGTGGCCGTCCAGCGCGTACAGGCCGGCCTCGAAGTCGCGGCGCCGCCTGGCGCCAGTGGTGCGTCGGGCAGCCTCGGTGCTGCACTGCGCGGCGTCCAAGCCCGCGTAGACCGCCTGGAGCGTGTCCAGCTCGGCGGACGCCTCCGCGATGGCGGCGCTAGCCCAGGGGCGGCGGCGCGGGCACAGTTGCCGGCCGCGTGACCGCCAGCGGGCGCTCATGCTCCACGCCCCAGCTCAACGCCGTAGCAAGTGCACGGACCAGGCCCGCAGGGTGCCGGCACGGTCGGGCCGATGTCGAGGTCGCGCAGCAGCCGCCGGCGTCCCTCGGCCACCAACGACACGACTTCGCCGGGTCGGTGGGGTACGCTACGACCGGTCGGGGTGACCGTCCTGCCGAGCCCGCTTCCTGCGCCGGGGTGGGCTCGTTGCTTGTTCGGGGTCACACGAGGCACTCCGTTCGGTGGGGTCGCGTGCCGGCCGGCCTCGGAGCGGCAGGCCCGCGACGTGATCGGGGGATCAGGCCGCGGCGGGCTGCGGCGGGTCAGAGTCGGGCCGCGGCTGGGCGGCGCGGAGCCGCTCGATGTAGGCGTGGAGCGCGCCGGCCGGGATGCGCCTCGCGCGGCCGATCGAGAAGGATTCGAGCTCGCCGCTCCTCATCAACTCGTACACCTTCGAGCGGCCGAGTTCGAGGCGCTCTGCGGCGCGCTCAGGCGAGTACAGCAGCGGGGATTCCTGCATGGGACCTCCTGAACCGAACAACCGCGGAACTTGTGCGGCAGGTACAGGAATATCACGTTCACCAGGATCCGCGCAAGTTCACTGACTTACGCGACTATCTGGCCGAGCTTGTGCGGATAACCTTGGACGGTGTAGCGTCTCGGGGCATGGAGAGCGAGGCTTCGCATCCCGGATTCGCCACGGTCGTCCCCCAGCCCGGGGGATGGGTGTTCGTGAAGGTCTTCGGGACCGTAGGTACCGCCTGCCCGCCGGTCGCCGTGCTCCTGAAGACAGTGGAGCGGGATGGGCGGCGTGTCATTACCGCGCTCGTCGTGGTGGCCGAGCGTGTCAGCTCGACCGTTGTCAAGGCGCTACCCCTCGGCCGGATCGAGAGCCTGCTGAACACTCCTCGCACCCGCGAGGCGATCGAGGCGGCCGACCCCCGGGAGGGCACGCTGGACGCCCTGTTGGAGGCGGAGATCGAGTGGCTGGACGGAGAGCCGGACTTCGCCCGCCGCCTTCGCCTCGACCCCGAACGGCGCCCCCTTGTGGCGCCAACGAAGCGGCGCGAGCCGCTCCGGCGCCCCGACCGGTCCGACCCTGAAGGCTTCTACCGGCGCGTCGCCGACGCCTACAACGAGACGCTCGCCAAGACCTCGGCGCCCGCGACGGTCCTGGCGGCTGAGGCGGGCGTACCGGTGCCAACGGCGCGACGGTGGATCGCGGAGGCGCGCCGCCGCGGCCTGCTTCCACCAGGCCGGCAGGGGCGGGCGGGATGAGCATCCGTCGGCGGCTCCCACCGGGCGCCAAGTGGGTCAGGCTGCCCAGCGGCGCCCGTCGGGTCGAGCTCGTCCTCGACGTTGGCATGAACCCGGCGACCGGTGGCCGCCGGCAGACCCGCCGTCGGTACAAGACGGTCGACGAGGCGAACGAGGCATACGCCAAGCTGAAGGTGCAGGCTAGGGACGGCGCCTACGTCGCCCGGTCGACCCTGACCGTCAAGCAGGCGTGCGAGGACTGGCTGGCCGGAAAGCGGAAGATCCGGCCGACGACGCTGGCCGGCTACCGGGACGTGCTCAAGCCGGTGATCGCCGCCTATGGCGCCATGCCGCTCCAGCGGCTCACCAAGCGGCACATCACTGACCTGATCGACCAGCTCGTCGCCGGCAGGCTGGAGCGCGCCAACGGCAAGCCGCGGCGCCCGTGGTCCGGCCGGACCGTGAACCTGCTGCTGTTCGCGCTCGGCCAGGTTCTCGACGACGCCCTCAAGCAGGGTCTGGTGGTGCGCAACGTCGCCGTCTTGGTCGACCGGCTCCCCCAGCGCAAGACTGAGATGCAGACCTACACGCCAGCCGAGGCCCGCAAGGTGCTTGAGGCGGCGCGCAGCGACCGGCTGGAGGCGGCCTGGCACCTGGCGCTGTATGGGCTGCGCCGCGCTGAGATCGCCGGGCTGCTCTGGTCCGACATCGACATGGACGCCGGGACTCTGACGATCCGCGAGACGCTGGTCACCGTTGCCGGCCGGCCGCAGACTTCGGCGCCGAAGACCGAGCGCGGCGCGCGGACGCTACCGCTCACCGACGCGCTCGCGGCGGCGCTCACCCGCACGCGGCGGCGGCAGGCCGGCGAGCAGCTCCGCGCGGGCCCGGCGTGGCACGACTCCGGGTGCGTGGTCGCCAATGAGCTCGGCGAGCCGCTGCATCCCGACACCATCAGCGACCGGTGGGACACCCTCGTCAGGCGGGCGCAGGTCCGGCGGATCCGGCTGCACGATGCCCGCCACACCTGCGGGACGCTGATGCACCTGGAGGGCGTGCCGGTGGCGGTGATCGCCGCCTGGCTCGGGCACGCCAGCGCCGACTTCACCATGCGCACCTACGTCCACTCGCAGCCTGACGCGCTCGCCGCCGCGGCCGAAACGCTGGGCGTTGTGACACGGGCGTGACACCTGTCGCTCCCCCGCTGGCCGAGCATGTGCTCTGACCTGGAGCCCGAGGGGGGATTCGAACCCCCGACCTGCCGATTACGAGCCAGCTCCATTATGTGCTTGTAGGTGACCTGTGGTGTTGTTTGGTACCTCTTTGTACGGTTGTGGCTCGCTGTGCGTGCTGAGCGGTGACGACTCGGGACTGCCAGAACCGGGACGTCCGGATACACCACGGACGCACATCGCCAGTACCAAAGCGTGGTCGTGGCTCAAAGGACTTCGCCAAGCGGTGGTAGACAGGGACAAGGGTGGCGAGTTGGCCTCCCTTGCTGGCGACACCCTCCAGGAGGCCATCGAGGCCGCGAGGCGGGGTATCCGTCGGGTTCGCCGCACGCCGCATCTGCCTGTGGCGTCCTTCGCGGAGAACTGGTCCTGGGCTGGGAACCCACATGGCATCTGTCCGAGCTGCGCTGTCCACCAAGCGTTCAGGCCAAGCCGGGCCAGGGCGATGGACCCTCTGGACCACCGCTCCCCCACTTGGACGTGTCAGCTCCAAGGCCTCCTTCTTCGAGCCACTCTTCCATAGGCTCCTCAGACACCCCTCAGCAACGCTCATGTGGGAAACCCGCCGCATGGAGGGTCAGAAGCAGCACCGCGACCAGCAGCAACGCGGACGCGACGCTCCCTGCCCGGCCGGCCACCCTCGTATGGGGCTGTACAGCATCCAGCCAATCAAGCTTCGTGCACGTCCTGGGATGTGACGGCCCACCCGCAACGTAGGTTCGTGTTGATTGACAGCGAGGCGGTTGCCCTGGTCGTGGGACACGAAGTTGCAGGTTCGCTCGGGCGGCACGGAGAGCTGGGAACCTGGCAGCCGGAAGGCCGACAGGCGCCCTCACGACCCGTTGACGCGCGTCAACGGTCCGCGCGGCCAGCAGGGCGACCGGTGTCAACCACGAAGCGGGCCACCTCGCCGATCAGCCGCTGGCCGGCGAGCAGCTCCAGGCTGTTGTGGTCAGCGGTCGGGATGAGCACGAATCGCTTCGGCTCGGGGATCGCCGCAGCCAGTCGCCTGCTCTGCTCCCAAGGGACGATCCCGTCCCCCGCCCCAGCTAGGACCAGCACCGGGCAGCGCAGCCCGCCGACCTGCTCGATTGAGGCGTAGCGGTCCCTGAGCAGCAACCGAACCGGCAGCAACGGGTAATGGACCCGCCCGATGTCGGCCAGCGAGGTGAACGGGGAGCGCAGCACCAGCGCCATGGGCGGCCGCTCGACCGCAAGCTGGACCGCCACCGCGGCTCCCAGCGACTCGCCGAAGTACACCAGCCGGGCCGGGTCCACATCGCCCCGCGCGGCCAGGTAGGCACGCGCGGCGCGCGCCGCCGTAGCCGCGATAGTCCACTAGCAGCACCGACAGCCCGGCGCGCGACAGCTCGGCGGCCAGCGGCGCCCGGGCCGCCCGGTTGCCGGCGTTGCCGCCCAGCACCAGCACGGTCGCCCGGCTGTGACCGGTGGCGGCGGGAACGAACCAGCCCCCAAGCCGAAGCCCGTCCGCGGTATCGAAGGCGACGTCCTCGCCAGCGTCCAGCACGGCGGGGGCGGGCGGCACCCTGCCCGGCGAGGGCAGGTAGATCAGCCGTCGTTGGAACAGCCAGGTCAGCGCGATCACGACGAGCACCATCGCCAACAGGACGCTGACGCCGACCACTATCCGCCCACCATGCATCTGTACCGACCAGCCCAGCGCGACCGTCCACGCGGATGCTGCCGTCCGCGGTGGCACGGTGCGCGACGAGGAGACTCAAATATGCAGGATATGCTAAGCGTTCGCGACATCGGCAAGGCAAGCAAGTCGCCCACATGCCGGGACGCGAGGCCACTGATCGCGCGAGGACCAGCAGGCACGGCCTCGCGCCGGTGGAGTGGAACCACCGCACCATGCTCTGACAACGCACGGCGGCCAATGCCCCACTGCTGGTAGCGGGGAGGCGGACGACCTTCACAGACAATGCCAGCGATTTTACAGGTCGCACCAGCGGCTCCCCGCAGGTCCCTCCCATCCCCACCCGGCCCCGATCATTGCTGGTGACGTGCACAAACGGCCTGTCGACAGTCTCCGCCGTCACCCGGCGTCCCTACCTGTTCCGCTCCGTCCCCCGCGGCCTTGTGTCGGGCGGAGCGAAAGTGGAGGGAACCCGGCCGCCTTCAGCCAGATTCCGTAGTACTCGTGGAGCGGCCAACGAAGGCCCGGACCTCTCGTCCGATTGGACCACTGGGGATTCCGGAGTTCCTCGCACTGGAGCATGGGAGTATGCCGTGTTCGAGAGGTCGGCGGTCGCAGGTACACGGGCTCAAACACTACCAAGGCACGGGAACAGATCAGGGACAGATCGAGAGCGGCAGCGGGCGACAGCCTCGCCAACCGCCTCGCCAAGGGCCGATTTGCTCTTCGCGTTTCCTCCACGTAGCTCGCTGCGACTCTCACAGAAACTGTGAAGCTGTGATAACCTTTCGCCATGAAGAACATCACGGTCGCGGTGCCAGACGACGTCTACCGCAACGCGAGGATCCGCGCCGCCGAGCGCGGCACCTCGGTCAGCGCGCTCGTCGGTGAGTACCTGCGCTCGCTGTCCGGACGCGAGGCAGAGTTCTCCCGGCTCGAGGCCCAGCAGCGGCAGGTCCAGAGTGAGATCCGCCGCTTCCGCGCACGCGACCGCCTCGACCGCGACCAACTCCACGACCGTGCGGTTCGTTGACACCAACATCCTGCTCTACGCCATCTCGCGCGACCCCACCGAGCAGGACAAGGCCGCCCGCGCAGGCGACATCCTCGCCGCCAGGGACGTCGCGCTCTCGGTCCAGGTCCTGCAGGAGTTCTACGTTCAGGCCACCCGCGCAAGCCGCCCCGACCCGCTCACCCACGAGCAGGCGACAGGGCTGGTGGAGTCCTTCCTGCGGTTTCCGGTCCTGGACATCACGACTGACCTGATGCTGGCCGCCGCAGCAACCTGCCAGCGCTTCGGCGTCTCGTACTGGGATGCCGCGATCCTGGAAGCGGCTCGCTCGCTGGGCTGTGACCTTGTCCTGTCCGAGGATCTCAGCGACAGCCAGGACTACGCCGGAGTTCGGGTCGAGAACCCCTTCCGCAGCCACTGACAGCGGCGAGGCCGGGGCGAGACCACCTCGACAGTCTGTTGAGCTCGTCTCAGCCCCCTCGGGCAGCTCTCCGCCCGGGCTCTGCTGCATCCTGGGCACGCACCGCCTGGAAGCCTGAGTCGTCACCCAGGTGGAAGTAGATGTGTCCACGCAACGACCCGTCCTCCTCCAGCGCCGCCCAGCCACGGCCGCTGGCGGGATCGCTCTCGTCGTTGCCTTCCCAGGTGAACTCCACGCACGGGCGCCCGTCGCGCCGGCCGTTCCGACAATCCATCCAACCCTCGACGGCGATGAAGCGGAAGTGGCCGGTCTGGTCGGCGCCAAACTGGATGAAGCCGGGCCCCAGCAGGTCGATGGCCTCGGAATCCCACAGGTCCATCTCCACGATCCGCCACGCACCGGTCACGCTCATTGCCGTTCCTCGGCCTCCCGGTCCTGGGACCTCGATGCGCCGCGACGGACGCGTCTCCCTGCTCTGGCGCGAAGACTACCTGGTATGCCGTCGGCAGCCGGCCCGTAGGATACGCAAAGTCGGACGTCGCCCCTGAGCTGCTGCCAGTTCGCTCCACCATCGCGCGGTAGGGTGACGCCTCCGCTGACCCGCCTTGGAGGCTGCCCGCGTGCTGTCAAAGCTCGCCTACCTAACGCTCTGCCGCTCGATCCAGCTGCTGGTCCTGCTGGCCCGCAGCGACACCGCCAAGGACCTGGAGATCCTGGTGTTGGGGTGCCCGCGATATTCTCACGGTCTTGCCGCTCAGTCGGGCGGAACCAGGGCGGCAGGGCCGCCTTGGGGGGCGATTCGCCCCGCACGGGCGAGCACCCTGGCGACGATGAACCCGAAGACGAAGCCGCCGACGTGGGCAAAGAACGCCACCGCGCCGCCGTGCGCCTCGGCGCCGAACATCCCGAAGTTGGCCTCGATGAGCTGGTAGAGGAACCACCCGCCAAGGAAGAACCAGGCGGGGATCCGCACCAGGAACCAACCCACGAACGTGGTGATGCGCGAGCCCGGGTAGAGCACGAAGTAGGCGCCCAACACCGCGGCGATGGCGCCGCTCGCACCCAGATTCGGCACCTGCCCATCGGCGGCGCTGCCGAACAGCAGCGTCACTGCCGTCTGCGTCAGCATCGCGAACAAGCCGCCGGCGAAGTAGAAAACGAGATAGCCAAGCGAGCCTAACGCGTCCTCGACGTTCTTGCCGAAGATCGCCAGGAACAGCATGTTGCCCAGGATGTGATCCCAGCTTGTGGGTGCCGAAAAACTTACCCACAAGAGGGGGACCTGCGGCTTCGCATCGCTGGCTGAGATCCGCGATGATCGCCAGTCATGGCGTTGCGACTGCTCTACCTGATCCTCTGCCAGCTCCTCGGCTGGCTCGCATTGCTGGCCCGCGGGCAGGCGTCCAAGAACGCCGAGCTCCTCGTGCTCCGACACCAGGTGGCGGTGCTGCGCCGGCAGGTCACCCGGCCACACCTCTCCTGGCCAGACCGCGTCGTACTCGCAGCGCTGACCCGGCTGCTCCCCAAGCAGCGCCGACGCCATCGCTTCGTGACGCCGGAGACGTTGCTGCGCTGGCATTGGCAGCTACTCAAGCGACATTGGACCAAACCCCATCGCCCGCCCGGTCGACCGGCGATCCCCACGCAGCTACGGCACTTGATCCTGCGGCTGGCAGCCGAGAACCCGACGTGGGGTTATCGGCGCATCCACGGTGAGCTCGCCCGACTCGGGTACAAGGTCGCACCAAGTACCGTGTGGCTGCTCCTCAACCGAGCCGGCATCGACCCGGCGCCACGTCGTGCAGGGCTGACCTGGCGGCAGTTCCTGGCCGCCCAGGCCCAGGGGATCCTGGCCTGCGACCTGCTGCCACGCCGACACGGTGCTGCTCCAGCGCCTGTACGTGCTGTTCGTGGGGGAGCTTGCCACCGGCCGGGTCCACATCCTGGGAGTGACCGCCAACCCGACCGGGATATGGACGACCAGCAGGCCCGCAACCTGCTCATGGAGCTGGCCGACCACATCCAGCATTTCAAGTTCTTGGTTCGCGATCGGGACGCGAAGTTCACCGACGCCTTCGATGCCGTCTTCGCCTCCCAGGGCATCCGGATCCTCCGCACACCCGTGCGGGCACCACGGGCAAACGCGTTCGCGGAGCGGTGGGTCGGCACCGTGCGTCGTGAGCTGCTGGACCGGATGCTGATCATGGGTCGACGGCATCTGCAGCGGGTGCTGTCAGTCTATGTGGCGCACTACAACGAACATCGACCACACCGCGCGCTCGGGCAGGCATCACCGCTCAGGGTCGCCTCACCGGCTGCTCCGGCAGCGGACATGCGGATCGTGCGAGTCGATCGACTGGGCGGGCTGATCCATGAGTACGCGCAGGTCGCATGAGGTGACCGAATAACCGGCACCCACAGGTTCTCTAGTGTTTCGCACTTCTGACCGATCATGTTCCGGCTGCGGCCCAGGCGGCGAGGACGGCTCGGGTTTCTTGAGGGTTGCCTGATGGTGGGCTTGGGCCGAAAGCTCGCGGCGATGATGACGCGGCGGAGCTTGACCGTTTGCCTGATGGTGGGCTTGGGCCGAAAGCTCGCGGCGATGATGACGCGGCGGAGCTTGACCGTCATATCGTCGAACGACGGCTCTGTTTTGGTGGTGTACCAACGTGCCCGTGACCGGTGTTCGGCCGCGTCGGCGGGGGCGTGTCCGGCGCAGGCGTACCACAGCACGGTCAGGCTCAGGCAGATCAGCCCGAACGGCACGGTAGGTTGCACGGCAACGCGGGTGCGGTTGCGGGCCTGGCCGACACCCAGGATCTGACGGCATCGGAGAAGGCGACCTCGATACACCACCAAGCCGCGTAGCGGGCCACAAGGTCTTCGACCGACGATGGCAGGTCGGTGGTGACCAGCGGTAGCCCGTACCCGCGCTCGTCACGGTCACTGGTAGGGGGCTTGTTGTCGCGGACCAGGACCACCCGGACGGTCTGGCTGTGGAACGAGCCGTCCCACAGGCAGATCACCTGGGCGATGTGCAATGGTGTCGGTGCGGGCGTAGCGGCGGACCTTGGTGGTGCGCCACGTCGCGGGAGCGGCCAGGTCGGCTGGGTGCCCAGCCGGGCGTCTTTGGTGCGGGGTCGCCCGGGTCGGCCGGTGCGGGGCGGGCCAGTTCGTGCAGGACCGAGGTGACCTTCAGCCACCACGTCCAGGTGACCTGCGGCCAAAGGCCGCGTAGATGCTCACCGACGTAGGCGGCATCCCGACGGCGTGCACGCGGCGGTCGGGATGGCGGGCGGCGACCGCTTCGACCAGCTCCCGCGCGAACGCGATCTTGCCGGTGTGGCGGGACGCCACAGCCGGGCCAGCACCGGCAGGCATACCGGCCGGGTCAGGAATGGCAACTCCACGACGATTCCGGCGACTACCCAGCATTACCGAACCCGATCGGCTTGGGTCGGTTCGCGGCGCCGTGGTGCTGCCACGCCGCACCGAACCCCTTCTTGCCGGAGCGTTTGCACAACGTGTCATCGACCACGACGGTGATCGCCGATCCCGCCGGCAGCAACAGGTCCACGACCAGATCGACCAGCACCAGCCCCACCGCGTCGGCGCACCAGCGGGCCGTGGCGAAGAACCGATGCGCACGCGCGTGATGCCAGGTCCGTTCCAGGCATGCGCCAAGCAACATCCCGCACACCGTGCGCCGCCGCGTCTGGGCGATCAGCCCAACGACCAGACCGCTGAACGTGGTGAAGGTTGGTGCGGTGAAACAGGACCGGAAGACCACCAGCAGACCAGCCAGCGAACCCGGTATCGTGCCATCTGGAAGCATCGACGGATCACTCTCATGAGGGTGAATCAAGCACCGTCGATGCTTCCCTTATTCACTCCGCAACCACCCATCCCGGCCACCGGCGTGTCGCAAACGATCATCAAACAAGATCAGGAAAAGTGCGAAACACGAGCGAACCTGTGGGTGCCGAAAACCCGTCCGCCTCACGCGACCTGAGCATATTCGTGGATCAGCCCGTCGAGGCGATCCAGCCGCACGAGCGGTACGTCGGCCGCTGGAGCAGGCGGTGGGACGACTCCCAGCGGTGGCCCTGGCCGAGCGAGCGATGCGGGCGATGCCGGTTGTTGTGCGTGACGTAGACCGACAACGCCGTCTCCAGGTGTCGGCGGCCCATGATTAGCGTCCGGTCCAGCAGCTCCTGACGGACCGTGCCGACCCATCGTTTGGCGAACGCGTTGGCGCGTGGCGTCCGCAGTGGCGTCGGCAAGGTTCGGATGCGTTCCGAGGCGAAGAGGGCATCGAAGGCGGCGGTGAACTTCGCCTCACGGTCCCGGATCAAGAACTTGCACTGCTGGATGCGGCCGGCCAGGTCCATGAGCAGGTTGCGGGCCTGCTAGAGAGCCGGACGGGTATCCGGATCGGGTAGGTTGCCACCTCCAGCGGGACCGAGGGCGTCTCGCCCGGTCTGTGGGTGGTGGGAGTGGTGCGTCCAGGGGTGTGGCAGCCGCCGGTGGAGCCATCACGGCTGGAACGGGAAGTGATCAAGCGCATCAAGCGCGCCAGGCTGTTTGTGTGGCTGCGGGAGCACCGTCACGAGCTGTTCGACGAGGACTTGCAGCATCAGCTCGCCGGGATGTATGCCGACAGGCCGGTCGGGCAGCCACCGGTGCCGCCAGCGCAGCTTGGCCTGGCGACGATCCTGCAGGCCTACACCGGCGCCTCCGATGATGAGGTGATCGAGGCGACGGTGATGGATCGGCGCTGGCAGCTGGTGCTGGACTGCATGGACCACGCCCAGGCACCGTTTTCGAAGACGACGCTGGTCGGCTTCCGCGCGCGGCTCATCGAGCACGGCTTGGATCGGCGGCTGGTGGCGCGCACGGTGGGGTTGTACGGGCAGCTGACCGGGCGGGTGGCGGGTGGCAAGCTGCGGGCGGCGTTGGATTCCAGTCCGCTGTGGGGGGCGGGGCGGGTGGAGGACACCATCAACTTGTTGGGCCACGCGCTGCGCAAGGTCGTGGGCGTGTTGGCGCGTCAGCAGGGGTGGGGGCTGGCGGAGGGCACGGCGGTGCTGGCCGAGCGGGCGGGGACCCCAGAGTTGGCGGCATCCAGTCTGAAGGCGGCGTTGGATCTGGACCGGGACGACCCGGCCGCGCTTGCGCATGCGCTGGGGGTGGTGCTGGCCGCGGTCGACCGGGTGGAGGGATTGGCCGGCGAGCTTGGCGGCGGGACCGACCCGGCCGTGGTCGGGGGCTTGGCGGCGGCCCGGCAGGTCCGCGACCAGGACGTGGCCACCGACGAGCAGGGGGTGGCGCGGATCCGCCAGGGGGTGGCCAAGGACCGGCGGATCTCGATCGAGGACCCGCAGATGCGCCACGGCCGCAAGACCAAGCGCGTCCGCATCGACGGCTACAAGCGCCACGTGCTGTGCGACCTGGACACCGAGCTGGTCTGTGCGGTCGGGGTGACCGCCGCCAAGGTGGCCGAGGCCGAGGTCGCCGACCAGATCACCGCTGACCTGGACGCCCAACAGCGCACGCTGGAGGAGCTGGACATCGACCGGGCCTACCTGTCCAGCAGCCTGGTCCGCGACCGCCCCGACGACCTGTAGATCTTCTGCAAGGCGTTCCCGGTCCGCAACGGGCCACGGTTCGCCAAGACCGCCTTCCATCTGGACTTCGACCAGGGCCTGCTCACCTGCCCCAACCACCTCACCGTGGCGTTCACACCTGGCGGCAAGGTGCAGTTCCCCGCCCAGGCCTGCGCCGCCTGCCCACTGCGCACCCAGTGCACCACCAGCACCCGCGGGCGCAGCGTGCAGATCCACCCCGACGAGCGGCTGCTTGTCGAGCTGCGCGCGGCGCAGCAGACCCCAGCAGGGCGGGCCAAGCTCCGCGAGCGGGTCAAGGTCGAGCACACCCTGGCCCATATCGGCCGCTGGCAGGGACGGCGTGCCCGCTACCTCGGCCCGCGCAAGAACCTGTTCGACCTGCGCCGGGTCGCGGTGGTCCACAACCTCCACGTCATCGCCCGCCAACCCACACAAGCCCAGCAAGCCGCCTGAACCAGATACCCGTCCGGCTCTCTAGGGTCACCCACGTCCCGGTGGGGTTGGTGGTCACCCCGAGGATGTGGACCCGGCGGGTGCCAGTTCGATGTTTGCGTACCCTTCACGCCCACGACGACCCGAGCTGTCCGCCTGACATCGTCGGGCCGAGTGGACCCGGCAAGTCGCAACGGTGCAGCGGCGACCGCCGAGCATCCTCGTCCAGCAGCAGGCCCCGGCGCGGACGCCGGGGCCTACCTGCTGCTCAGAGACTATCTAGTCGATGCCGTTCTCTGCGTGCTCGAACCGGACGCCGACGGTGCGGCCGAGGCCGTCGAAGCACGCGGGTCATCGGTGGCAAGGGCAGCGCCGAAGAGGTCGCCCGGCTCGGCGCTGCTGCCCACGCCTGGGGTGTCCTGGGTGAAGATCTGCCCGCCGGTGCGGGTGAGCTTCCCGGCCGAGCCGTACAGCACGCTGACCGCGCCGGCGTCGGGCGTGCTGAGGACATCCTCGAAGGGGGCGCCGGCGGCAAGGTCGGCGAACCCGTCGTGGTTGAAGTCCCCGGTCGCCAGCGCGAAGCCGAACCCGTCGCCGGTTTCGGGGGCGCTGCCGACCTGGGTGAAGATCTGCCCGCCGGTGCGGGTGAGCTTCGCCGCCGAGCCGTACAGCACACTCACCGCGCCGGCGTCGGGCGTGCTGAGGACATCCTCGAAGGGGGCGCCGGCGGCAAGGTCGGCGAACCCGTCGTGGTTGAAGTCCCCGGTCGCCAGCGCGAAGCCGAACCCGTCGCCGGTCTCGGGGGCGCT